>ERZ1026772.75-NODE-75-length-71683-cov-9.845703_pt1 | contig 71683 bp, 122 predicted proteins | sample MGYA00380124_ERZ1026772 | MGnify/ENA primary metagenome ERZ1026772 (study PRJEB33269, sample SAMEA4719760) | human gut metagenome | biome: human-associated habitat; feature: organic feature; material: feces | place: Cameroon | collected 2013-10 ...
ATATATAAATGTATTATATAGTAAATATGATATTTTATACATTGATTTAGAATGTAGCCTTGTAAAATATCAAGCTATTATTTCAATAAATAATAAATATTATTCTTTTGAATATTATGATTCATTAGGCTTAAATTTTGAAGACTGTGTTGATGCCAATGACGATTTAGTAGAAGTAGAACCTATTGAAGTTAAAATAACTAAATATATTAATAAAAATGAAATTAATTGAACCAAAAGTAGAATTATGGGAACAAGGTGGTACATTATCAGAAATATGGGAACATATTGCTAGATGTACGAGAGTTTGCTATCAATCAGAACCAAAAAATACTAATGAAACAGGAGAAAGCTTTGTAAATAGAGTAATTCTACGAAATCATAGTTATAATGAAATAGCTAAAGATAGAACTCTACAAGAGAAACTTCATTTGTCCGTGCTTGAACACGGAACTGTTTATTTAGCTATGCCTATGGAAACAGTATATCCTGTACAGGCTAATGAATGGTATAAGTATGTTATTAATCCTTTCTCTAAAGAACCTAAAGTATGTGAAGTAAAGAATGAAAGAAAAATAGCTATTACTACTAATATGCGTGTACTAGTAGAGAATGGATGGATGGATGATTTAAAATATCTATGCGAGCCTACTAAATATCATACTCTCCGTAAAACATTTTCTATATGGACTAATGTAGGAGCTATTAGAGATACAAATAGGCATAGAGTACATAGTATTAGTGAAGAAAGTAGTAGGTATTGCCGGTATTCATCACCTAAGTTTGGGTCAGAACTAGCTATAGCTAAAATGCCTTGGATTAGTGATAGAGATTATGTTAAAGCTATGTTTAGTACTGAGGATTTATTTAATAAAGGAGTAATTCCAGCACATGATACTAATACTTGGGAAGCTAATGATTGGTATTTATGGTATATACAAATGGGAGAAATTGTATATAATAAACTTAGTGAACTAGGGTGGAAAGCACAGCAATGTAGTGAAGTTTTAACATTTAGTACTAAAACACAATCAGTACATACTGCGTTTGTAGATGATTGGCAACATTATTGTAATCTTAGAAGTCTTGAAGTTAGTGGTAAAGTAAGACCCGAAGTTAAGATTATTGCCGATAAAATTAATGAAATAATTAATGGATAATACTCCAACTTTAATGCAATCTGAGGAGCATAATGCTCCTTGGAATGCAGAAACTAAAGAAATAACTATATCTGTTACTATTAGTAAGACGCTTGATATAGATAAAGATACTAACTTAGATTCATTAGAAAAAGAAATAACTGAAAATTTAGAAATAGATGATTGGAACATTGATGATTTTGAAATAGTATGATAGGAAGCCATAATACATTTAGTTATTTACCTATTAAAAATAAATGGCTATCATTTTTAAAACCTTGGTATAAATGCCAAGAATATGATATCTATACACAAATATATAAAGGTGTCCAGTTCTTTGATTTAAGAGTAAGATTTAATGTAAATGGTTGTCTACAAATAGTACATAACAAGATTGTGTTTGATATGACTGAAAAACAATTTTGGGATACTATGACTAGTGCTGCTTGTTTTTCAGAAGATAAAGGTAATCTTTTATACTTTAGAGTAATTCTCGATATTAGAAAGAAACCTAAAGATGAATTAAATCAAATATATTGGTTTGGGCAGTTTTTAAATAAATTTAAACAATATAGTAAGCATATAATACTAGTACAAGCTATAGTATATTGGAATTGGACTGTTATAGATTACAACACACTTAATCTAGAAGTTATAGAAGACCATGCAAGTGTTAATGCCAAATGGTATGAATATATGCTAGGTAATAAATATTATGCGGCTAAAGTTGGTGTTAAGTATATTAATGAAAAATCTAACGATAAAGTGTTTTTAATAGACTATGTGTGATATTATTTTATATTGGTATATAATACCTGCAATTATAACATCTATTTTAGCATTTTTATTACCTTCAAATTATAGAAAGGTAATGTATATAGCAGCATTGATACCTATTGTAAATGTTGCTATTTGTAACTTATTTATAATGTTAATAGCATTAAGTGTATTAAAAATACTCATAAATAAATTTAATAAGGATGATTACAGAGAAAGAATTTCTTAATGATAATTGGTGGCTAGTTGTAGCTAGGTATCCAGTTGCTTGTGATGCATCTATTATAGAAGTAATAAAAAGTGATGAAGACCCTACTTTAGATTCTATGTATGCTGACGAATTAGTAGAAGAATGTGTTGATTCATTTAGTTATTTAGATGAATTTTGCTATGATGAAGAATTAGATAATTTAGAAGGCTACAGTGAAGAAGAGCAATATACTGATTGGTATGAGCAACAAAAAGAAGATATTCAATTAACATCTGAAAGAATAAATAAAAATATTATAGATGAATATGGACTAGAACTATTAAATAATTATGCTTCAATATAGGTCAATAATAATAACTATTGCATATGCAATATTAATAGCAACTGATATGCTATTTTATTATCTAAATAGTAATGAAGGCTACTTTGTAATGGGTATAATATTGATATTAGGTTTTATACCTACATTAGGAATTATGTACACTGATGATTAAAATAAAGAAAGTAAGTAAATCAACATTTGAGATTTTTAAAGATAATGAATCTCTAGGTACAGTAGATAAGTATGATTTAGAAAGATTATTTAATAGTCAAGTAGGAACTGCATTTATAAGATATTAATATGAAGGGGTATAATATTAAAGTTACTTTAGAAAGGACTTTATACACAGATGCAGATATTTCTAAAGACTGTATACAACCTTTAGAGGCATTGCAAATAGCAGATAAAGCATTAAAAAGTAGAGGATTACAAATACCACTATTAGATTTAAAAGATTGGAAATTAACTAACGCTGAGTATAATGAAATTCAAAATTCCGAAGAAGTTCAAGATTGCAAATAATTGGATTACTGTTAATATAGTGGAAGCCCTAGATAATAATGAGTATGGTATATACAACGATGCTAAACAACTTATATGTATTGCTAAAACTGTTATAGTAGATGATGAAACTATAAAATTGACTGAGGAGCAAATGTTTAATACCTACATGCATGAATTCGTACACTGCATGCAGTTTTATTATGATAATAATACTATTGAGGCACAAGCACAGGTATTTGCCAACTTCTTATGTGAACTTTTAGATACTAAAGTTGATGAATAACTTAATTTTACTATAAATAATGAGTGAAACTAAAATAATTGAGCCTAAAAAGCTTATAGTTTGCCAAGGAATTCCTGCATCAGGTAAATCTACTTGGGCAAAAGCATGGGTATTAGAAGATCCATTACATAGAGTACGTATTAATATGGACGATATACGTAATATGCTAGGTAAATATTGGGTTCCAGAGCGTGAATCTTTAGTATTAGCTATACAAGAACAAGCTATAATTGAAGCACTAGAGCATAATTATGATATTGTTATTGATAATACAAATCTAAAGCAAGCATTAGTAGATAGTTTTTATGCTTTAACATTATCTTTTGGGCATCACGAATTTCGGACAAAGAAATTCTTTGATACACCTTTATCGGTTTGTATAGAACGTGATAAAAATAGAGAGAATCCTGTAGGAGAGCAAGTAATTAGAAACTTTTATAATCGATATAAAGACCAATATAATTTAAATGGAAATTAAATATATTAAACCTTTAGTACTAGACTCCTCTAAACAAGGTATTTGGTTTATATCGGATACTCATTTTGGTCATACAAATATAATTAGATTTTGTAATCGCCCATTTAGTAGTATAAAAGAAATGGATGAAACTATAATTAATAATTGGAACTCTGTAGTAAAACCTAATGATATAGTATTCCATCTTGGTGACTTTGCATTTGCTTCTAATGCTAGATGGAAGCAACTTATTCAAGCATTAAATGGTCATATCTATTTAATAGTAGGTAACCACGATGAGATAAGATACCCTGGACATCAAGTGTTTGACTTATTTGAAGGCGTTACTTCACAACTTATTGTTAAAATAGATGGGCAAGCTGCTTATTTAAATCATTACCCATTTCTATGTTATGGAGGTGCTTATAGAGATCCAAAACAAGCAGTATATGCTCTTCATGGGCATGTGCACCTTTTAAGAGAGCATAATATTGGAAAAGATTTTGAACGTATGTCACATGCTTTTCCTTATCAGTACGACGTAGGAGTAGACTTTAATAATTATACCCCTATTTCATGGAACGAAGTATGTAATAAAATAACTACACAAGTGAAATACAATGTAAATCAAATGTATTGGATCAATTCTTAAAAGGTTAGTCATTTTATTTGGTATTTTAAATTTTTAGCCATATAATATACTATATTAATCAAAAATAGTAAATATATGGCTAAATTTTATTCAAACGAAGAAGTATCTTTTTTAAAAGAAAATGCTCCAAAATTTGGGGCAGCAATTTGTGCTGAAAAGCTTGGAAGATCTATTAGCAGTGTTAGAAGAAAATTAAGTTCTCTGAAAATTAGTTCTAAAAAAGTTCCTAATATAACAGAAGAGGATATAAAAAATCTGTGCTTTAAATCTTCTTTCAAAGAACTGATAGTTGATTTTAAAAAAACCAAGACTCCCAAAGAGTTAGCATATTTTATAGGATTTTTTTGGGCAGATGGGTATGTAAGAGAAAAAGATAACAATCTACTACTAGAAATAGTCGAAAAGGACGCAGAAGATTTAAAACATATCTTTGATAGAATCGCCACTTTTTCTGTATATAGAAGAGAGCGAGAAGGTAGGCAACCACAAGTTACATTCAGATACCACGATAAAAACTTAGTAAGTTTTTTTATTAACTTGGGAAAATATGCACATTCAACAGAATCTCATAAGATGGTATTAGACATTATTCCTGAAAAGTATCAAATATATTTTCTTAGAGGGTTAATAGATGGAGATGGAAATTTTTATATTGGAACTAAAGGAAGTACACAATTTAGTATAGCAGCTTCATCTGAGCAAGATTGGGGCAGTTTAAAAAGTAAATTAGAAACTTATGGATTAACATTATCTGTGCAAAAAGCCTGCTCTGATAAAGGAAACTCCTCACATATAAGATGTTCAAATACATGCCTAATAAAAAATTTTATAACAAATCTTTATAAAGTAAAAGATAATATATGGCTAGAACGCAAATATATAAAAGCTATGGAAGTATTAGAAAGATAAGGATAAATTAGCTATGACATTTCCTTATCAATATGATGTAGGAATAGATAACAATAATTATACTCCTGTATCTTGGGAACAAATAAAAGAAATTATTAATAAACAAGTAAATGGATAATTTAGAAGTATCTATTGTTAAATATTTATGCCCTATATGTGGTAAAGTAGCTGAAGAAGGAATTATTATGAACTCTTTACTTACTGAAAAGAATGCTAAAGCAGTTAAAGATTTACATAATAAAGCTATAGGTTATGCTGACCATGCTTGTTCTGAATGTAAGAAATATAGTAAAGATGTAGTATTTTTTATTGGCATAGACGAGGATAAATCTACTAAAGAAGAACCTTACAGAACAGGACAGGTTGTAGGTGTTAAATCTAGTAGTTCTATAGTAGAACATTGTAAAGATTATATTCAGACTTTAAAAGATGGAAGTAAGTATTGTTTTATTTCAGAAAAAGCAGGTAAATCAATAGATTTATGGCAATAAATATCCATTATTTAATAAATGGTAGATAACTTTAACATATTTTCTTCTTGGTTTGAGAATCTCACAGACCAAGGAGATTTCTTCTTTGTACAAGTAATACAAAGAAAGAAAGAGTGTAATATAGGAAGTAATAATAATATTATTAAAGATTATTATTTCTTTAATGAAGAAACATTCTTATCTAAAAAAGAAGAGATTATAACTTTATGTAAAGCATTTAATGCAAGAGCTTATTTTTGGATAAATCCTAGAAATTGTAAGCAAGTTCAATATGAAATAATTAGGGAAGCTTTAAAGGCTATAGAATGTAATTCTAAGAAACTATTTAGATGTGTTTCTAAAGCAATAGGTAAAAGAAGAAATACTAATTATAAACCATTATGGATATTGGATTTTGATATTAAAGATACTGAACTAATTACTAAGTATTTAAATATAGCTATGGGATGTAAACATGCTGGAAGTGGATTAGTTTTTAATCTTGTACCTACAGTAAATGGTTTTCATGCTATAACTAAAGGATTTGATTTGAATGAGTTTAGTAAAAAATTAGATGAAATTAATTTAGAAAGTATAGATATTCATAAAGATAATCCAACTGTACTTTATTATGGTAAATAGATTTAAAATTTGGTGGTCATATCATTTCCCATATTATGATTGGTGGAAAGCGAGAAAGTATGTAAAGCGTCCGCATATTCATTTTAATGGTTGTAAAACTTACTATAATGGATGGTTCTTTGGATTACCAGCTAGACTTGATTATTTTAATCCTATTATATCTATAGAAATGAGTAATGTAGGATGGAAAAGCAAGTATGACTCACCACGTTGGGAATATAATCCATATATAGCTATTATATTATTCCGAAAATGGGCAATTAGTTGGACTATAGGATGGAAAGATTATATGCAAAATCTAGCAACTTGGGAAGCTATATTAGATTATAATTACTATAATAAACCAATTACAAGCCAAACAGGGTGGTTAAATATAGATGGTAATAATATGATATTAGAAACACTTAAAAAATGAAGTTAAAGTATGTAGATGGTTGCACCTGCAACTCGTTAACTGTTGATGGTATAGAAACCATAGATTTACCATTACAAAAAATCAAAGATACTATCAAAGAACTAGTTGATAAAGAATCAGATTTAGGATTACTACAGTCTATACTTATAAATTTTATAGAAACTAAAGGAGACTATAAATATTTATATACATGTGATGAATGTGGTGATTCAGTATTTGAAACAACATTAGAAATATGAAAGTATGTGCATTGAGTGACCTTCATGGTGTTCTACCTATTGATATAGAGCCTTGTGATGTAGTAATAATAGCAGGAGATATAGTGCCTTTAGATGTACAAAGAAATTATATAGAATCAAAGGATTGGTTTTATAATACCTTTAGTAGTTGGATTAAAGGGTTACCTTGTGATAAAGTTATAGTAGTAGCAGGTAACCATGATTTCTATCTAAAGAAATCACCAATGCCTGCTATTAATTTATGTGAATGGACTAATGCTAAATGTGCTTATTTGCAAGATGATTCTTATACTTATGTTAGTACTGAAGGTAAGGATTATAAAATATATGGTACTCCTTGGTGTCATAAGTTTGGTAATTGGGCATTTATGGCAGATAATACAATGCTTGAATATATATATGAAGCAATACCAGATAATTTAGATATATTAATTACCCATGATACACCATCTGTAGATGGATTAGATTTATTGCCACCAAGTAAATGGAGTAATGAATGGATTAAAGCAGGTAATGAACCATTAGCTAATGCTATTAAAGAAGCTAAACCTAAATTAGTTATTTGCGGACATTTACATGAGTGTAAAGATAGATTTGCTAAAATTGGCAATACTGAGATTTACAAAGCATCAATATTAGATAACCATTATGAAAATGTATATAAGCCTACTTATTTGAAACTATGACAGACTCTTTAGCTTGTTATTTCAAAGATATTAAAAAGTATAGTTTATTAGATAAAGACACAATGAATGAGCTTATTATAAAAGCTCAGAATGGAGATAACAGAGCTAAAGATAAAGTAATTACTGCTAATCTTAAATTTGTCATATTATTGGCGAATAAATTTAAGATTAAAGGTATGGACGTTGAAGACCTTATATCTAGTGGGAACATTGGTTTGGTTAAAGCTGTAGAAAAGTTTAATCCTAAACTTAATGTTCCTTTTACATCTTATGCAGCTTATTGGATTCAACAATCTATGTATAAACTTATATATGATTGCAGAGATACTATACGTTTACCATTAACGCAACGAGTCATAGCTAATAAGATTGCTAAAGTTACTAATGAATATATTAAGGAAAATGGCACAGCACCATCTACTACTGAAATTGCTAATATATTAGGTATATCTGTAGCTAAAGTAGATTTTTTAGCTAAATTTAATAATAAAGCTGAATCTTTAGATAAATCTATAGGTAATGAGGAAGGTTATAGTCAATTACAAGATATAATACCTTCTGACTATGATATAGAAGAAGATATAAGTTCTAATCTTATTAGAAAAGTAGTTAATGAAAGAACAGTGATGTTAAATAATAGAGAGTATGATGTAGTATGCTTATTATATGGTATACATGAAACAACATTATCTCTTAAAGAAGTTGCAGATATATTTGGAGTAAGTAAAGAACGTATTCGTCAGATTAGAGATAGAGCATTTGATAGATTAAAGGATAAATTCAAATACTTAGGACGTGATTTATTTAGTAAGTAATCAGCAAGATTTATTTAATAGTACTGTTTATAAACGATTAACTGTTGAAGAATCATTACAAATGTTAGATAGCTGGGAAGCTATAATGTATGATTCTGAAACTTCTGGTAGAAATCCACATGTATGTAAACTATTAACTGCTCAGTTTGGTACTAAAGAGAATCAAATTGTAGTAGACTGTACTACTATAGATATTCTAAATTATAAGGATATACTAGAAACACATCTTTTAATTGGGCATAATCTAAAGTTTGATTGCCAGTTTCTTTATAAGTATGAAATAGTGCCTACAAAAGTATGGGACACTATGATTGCTGAGCAAATGTTACATTTAGGTTATGACTCTAAGAATATTAGGTATAGTTTACAAGCTGTAGCTGAAAGACGTTTAGGTATATATATGGATAAAACAGTAAGAGGTGAAATTATATGGCGAGGTATTGATGAAACTGTTGTAAAATATGCAGCAGGTGATGTTGTATATCTAGCTGATATAATGGAACAGCAAATAAAAGAATGTGAAGAAAAGCAATGTTTAATTGGTGCTAAGTTAGAGAATAAGTTTGTACCTGTTATAGCATATCTAGAATGGTGTGGTATTAAATTAGATATAAATAAGTGGCAAAAGAAAATGGCTGATGATTTAGCTAGAAAAAATAATGCCTTAGAAGCTTTAAATAAGTGGCTTTATAAATGGTCTAATGAACATACAGAAGCAGGATATAGAATTATAAAAATATGGATAGGTGATGTTGACTTTACAAAGAAAGTAAGTAAGTTAAAAAAGCAAGGATATGTATATAAATTTACTGATGATGACTATGAAGTATGGCAAAAATGGGTAGATAATCCTTACTTTGAAGTCAACAGGCAAGGCGATTTATTTTCGGGATTTTCTAATGAGCCTATATGTACTATGAATTGGAATAGTCAAGACCAAGTTATTCCTTTACTACAAAGTATGGGCTTTAAAACTAAAACTGAAGATAAAAAGACTGGAGTTTCTAAGGAAAGTATGGTTGAGAAGCTTATTACTAATCAAAAAGGTATTAATGACGAGTTTATTAAGCTATACTACACTGATTATCAAGAAGCTGCCAAAGTTTGTAGTACTTATGGACAACAATATATAGATGCTATTAATTCTATAACAGGTAGAATACATACTACATTTAAACAATTAGGAGCAAGCTCAGGAAGAATGTCTTGTGGTAATTCTAAAGACCATGATAAAGACCTAGCTAAGTACAAAGGTATACCTGCAAGTAGATGTTGTTTTGTTCAATTACAAAATCTACCAAGCGACCATCTGACTAGAAGCTGTTTCATAAGCTCAGAAGGTAATAAACTATGTAGTTGTGACTTTAGTGCACTCGAATCAAGATTAGGAGCTGATATATATAACGAGCAGCACATGATTGATGAGTTTACTAAGGGTTCAGGAGACATACATAGTTTGATGGCAGCAACATTCTTTGATTCTGTTATACCTGCAGGTACTCCTACTAACGTAATCAAAGCTAAGTATGCAACATGGCGCAAGAAAGCCAAGTCTCCGGAGTTCCTCATTCAATTCGGTGGAGGAGCGAAGGGTTTAGCGAAACAATTAGGCTGTCCTCTTGAAGAAGCAAAAGGTTACATTAGCAAATATTATGGAAAATTCAAAGGAATTGCTGATTTTAAACTTAAAGGTGCGGAGTTTGTAAAGACACATGGATATGTTATTATTAATAAACTAACTGGGCATAAAGTATATTGGGAAGATTGGGCAAAATGGAGAAAAATTGAAGATACTCCTGAGTATATTAGAAACAAGGAATATAATAAAGATGAATTAAAAGAACATAATATGGCTGGAAGTAAGTGGGAGCGTATGTCCTTGAACAGCCCGACACAGGGTTCCGGGATAATTATACTAAAATATGCTATGATTAAGTTCTTTCAATGGATTAATGATAATAAGTTATTCAATAAAGTCTTATTATGTGATCTTGTCCACGACGAAGCAGTAATAGAGTATCCAGAAGAACTTACTGATACTCCTAATGTACTAAAGCAATGTATGGAATATTCTGCATCAATATTTTGCACTAAATTGCCTATTCCTGCAGAACCCGAAGTTGGTAATTATTGGATACATTAATAAATATGAATAAATACGTAAAAACAGATTTAGAACAAGCTGAAGCATTTCAAATAAGTGCTTTAAATAATATCTTAGCTACCATTGAAAATGGCGAAAACATAGAAGATATGGATATATCTATGATTAGTTTAGATATTATATGTAAAGTAATTAAAGAAAGATATACAACGCTTGCTAGAGATTTCACTGATGGCACAATGCTATATATTAATGGCAGCAGGTTTACTATAGGTATTGACACTTTTAATGGAGACAAAGAAATATGGACATTAAATTAACAGTAAAAGTAGACGATAATTTTATTGAAGATGTACTTAAAGCATTTCTAGAAACAGCAGGTACTGAAAAAGACTTTGAGGACTGTATACTAGAATCATTAGAAGTTGAAGGTAATGTTAATAACATTCGTGATATTGCTAATGAATGTACAAAGTTTATATGTCATAAATTGTTATTTAAAAATGACTAAATACAAACATAAACTTGTACCATATGCCAGACTAGTTATTGTTGTAGACAAGAATGAAAAAGAAATAGATAGGTATTTTGAAGAAATATTAATACCATATTTGTATGTCGATGAATGAAGCTTTATATATAATATACACTACATTAACTAGTATAGATGCAGAAACATTAGACCCTATTTCTGCAAAAGCCATTATAACTATATTAAAAGCTCATAAAAATGAACTTATAAATTCTATTATAGACAAACGAAAACAACACATTAAAGACCCTTCTTATAGAGCTACGTTACAGTATTTTCTTGCAGCAATAGATGATAAAGAATGGAAAGATATGTTTTTATCAAAAGATGCTGTTAGAAAGGAAGTGGATAAACTATTATACAATGACTGATGAATTTATAAAACAACTTGATAAATTAGGTATTATTCCTAATGATATACGTAAAGATAATGTAGGAGAAAGTAATTATTCTAAACATATTATACAACCTTGGAGTATTTGGATTGACTACAATCTAAATCCTTGGGATGCTGATATTGTTAAAAGAATATTACGAACTAAAAAGGAATCTGGATTGTCAGAAACTGAATGTAGAATTAAAGATTATAAAAAGATAATACATATTTGTCAAGAGCGTATTAGACAATTATCATAATAAAAGGCAGTAGCTTAGGGTTAATTCCCTAGGTTACTGCCTTATTTTTTTAATCCTCTTTAAGCTAATCTTCTAAACAAGTAAATATAGGTCTAAGCTAACGAGTTGCAGAAAAAGCTCCACATACTGTCTTAGAGAAAGACTAATCTCCCATTGCCATATCCCAAACATTTGATACCTATGAAGACATAAAAGATAATGAAAATGGATTCCAATCAATAGATGTTTCAAAGATAGAACTAAGAAAGTTCATATCAAGTGCCGAATTATATACAGTTTTATATAAAAAGTTTGCACCTGTAGCAGCTAAAGCATCTTCAAAATGTTTAGATTTTCTAGCCTTTTTAATTTCATCATCTGCAAATCCTTTTAATAGTGCACTAATTAAACCACCTATTAATATAAATCCTAGCAAATCACTAATAAGTAATTTGATATTAGAAGCATATAATTTTGAAAGTTCATCATCACCATTTATCTTTTCTTTCCAAGCCTGTCTTATATTACCATGATGTTCTTTAGTACGTTTGATAATATCCCATACAGTAAGTAATACACCTTCTTCAAATTTACCTTTCCACTACATAAATGGTACTTTACTAGCTTTAGGGTCACCTTCTTCTACAGGCATTGAATTTTTATCAATCTTACCTTCCTCATTTAAAGAATAGAAACACTTCTTACCATTAGGACTAACCATCTATTCCCATTTACCTTGCGCTTTTATTCCTCCAGGAGCTAAATACTAATTCTTTTTAGATGACCAGTATGTTTTCATCTGCATTATTAAACCTCCCAACATAGTTGCCTGCATAAGAGACTTTTTACTATTATCATAATAACCATACATAGTATCTCCGATAGCTTTCATAGCTTCAGATTCTTTATTAGAATATGCTTTAGGTAAATTAGGCTTGTCTAAATCTACTTTAAATAGACTACCATCTGTGTTAGTTGCACCTTCTCTTACTAATTGCTAAGCAGTGGCTAAATATAATGAATAAGCTTTATTATAAGCTTCCGAGTTTTTCGGACTATTGAATAATGCCTTAAATCGTTCATCTTTTTTCATATCATAATGTAATATACCATCTTTATCTACTGAATGTGCATAGTAACTACCATCATGTAACATCTAAGATACAAATATAGTCATTCTATTATAAAAGTCAGGTCTAGAAGCAAAATGATATGCTGTTCTGCCAAAAAAATTAAAGAAACCGCTAGTATTAGAACTATTATTCTAAGCAAATGAAACACTATCCATATCATTAATACCAAATACAGCATTGATAGCTTCAGTTACAGAAGGAGTGTCACTATAGTTAAATAATTCTTTATACACTATCTTTGCTGAGTCTTTCATATTTTTAATAGTAAATGTTTCTTTACCATCAGGTTTAGTTATAATAAGCTTAGCATCTTTCCAAATACCTTCAAGACCCTGATATGTCATTTGTAATGGACTAAATGCAAGTGCCATCCATGAAGCACCTTGCTATAGCATTCCTAATGCACCTTTTATTTTTCTAAATTTAGGGTCTGTAATAGATAAGTGATTAATTTTAGACTAAACATATTCTTTAATAAATTTTTCATCACTAGAATAATCCTAACCTTGATTATTACCCATAACAGCTAATGATATGTAAGCAGCTTTAATTAACGGTAGGCGACTTTCCATAACCTATTGTGTAGAATAAGCCATAATATGAGCACCAAGTAGTCTTTCTATATCACGTTCAAAAAATCCATTACCGTGCTTTTTACGTAGATTTTCAATCATTTGTATTCTATCCATACTATGACCCTAATCCATCCTATTTAAAGCTTTGAATATTTCACCATCAGTACTCTATGCCTAATCAACTTTATCAGTTAACCATTGTGTCTAAAATTGTTCTAAAGCATCTTTAAAATTCTTTTTACTAGTAAACATCTTTAGTTTATTCTTTAGCCAACCTAACCAACCATCAGTATTAACTTTAGATGCGAATGAAGCTTCTAATAAAGGTACTTGAAAGAACTCAATATCATTAGTATTAATTCTAGATTCAATCGTCTATTGTGACCAATCTGGATGTGAATCCTTATTAAACTCTAATATAGCTTTCTTTAAAAACTCTTTTTTAGTAATACTTAAATGACAATCATTACTCCAAGGATTAACAAATCGCAAATCTCCATCTGCTGTAAATTCCATCATACCATCATATAAAGATGTCTAGTTACCAAAAGTATGTTCTTTAGCAGCACTATAACCTTCTTGTCTTTTTAGTTCTTCTACAGCTGTTGTTAATTTACGTATTCTAGAATATATAGTATCACGAGCATTTTGATAGCCTTCGAGTGCAATAGACGTTACCTAATTTAAAAGTCTATTTTTAAAATTGCCAGCATTATCTATATAGTTACCAGATACACCATTATTAAGTATGTTTACAGAATCAAGCCAATTATCATGTGCTTTTACTTCCTATCTAATATCAAGTCCACTAAGTTCAGCAATAGAACGTAGAACCATTTGATATAGTGTTTTTACATACTACTAATCATAGTTTTGATAATCTGCATAGATACTTTTGCCTGTGTTTTCACCTTTAGTAATAATATCTTTTGACATACCAAAGTTTCTTTCTAATTTAGCTTTAATATCCATTAATGCATTAATACTTTCTTCGACATTATTAGGAATTAAAGCTCCTTGTAACTATGTAAATGCAGCTTTAAAATTAGATAAATTTTGCTATTGCCATCTATCATTAACACGACTCATAATATCCTAATATTCCATATTAGTTTTTTCGGCTAATGATAATAATTTAATACTATTTCCAAATTTATTATCTCCTTCTAAGTTAAAAGTCTATCTTAGCTTTTGCCAATTATATATAAGCTCTTTATTAGAATTAGCTTCAGTACCCTAACCATAGATAGGATTTAAAACAGCTATATTAGAAATCTATATAGGTTTATTAAATTCCATAGTATTAAGTACAGCCATAGCTTCCATTAACTCTATATTACCAGTAACAGCCTTTAATATTAAGCTATCTGACTTAGAATCTTCATTTAAATCAGCTTCTTTAGAGCCTAATAGATTAGTTCTGTCCTGACCCCAAGAATGCTAATAATATAAATCTGAGTTAGATATTTTTACTACTTCCATTACATCTATAGTTCTATTATATAGTAATATCATACCAAACTATTCAGCAATATCTTGCGCAGGAGTATTCATTACTTCCCAAGAACTACTACAATATTTAGAAAGTCTAGTTTTTAGCCAATCACTCATATTAGTAGGTAATTGTAAAGTCCTAGAATCTTCTGATTGTGCTTCACGTAAAGCTTTAATAATTGTCTGAGTATTTTTTAAGCTTCGCTCTTTCTAACCTGTAATAAACTGTTTAACTTTTTTAAATAGTTCTGCTTCTGCATTACCTTCGTTTTTAACGGAGATAGTACGAGTCCAGCCTTTAGGCTAAAATTCAAGAGTACCTAACTAATCATTAGTTTTAAAACCACCTTGTTTATCTATAAATGCTTTAATTTCTTCATCAGTTTTTACTTTACCATAATTGGTAAAACATTCCTACATCTATTTAGTTACAGTTTCTATAGATGCTTCAGCATTACCTTCTATGACTAATGGAGCTTCTATATATTCATCAAGATTATTACCAATAGTCTCTTTATTAGAGGCTTCAGTAATATCTTGTATAATCATATTATCACCCTTTTCTACATCATCATATACCCAATTATCACCTTCTTTTCTAAAGTTATCAAGTTTTATAGGGATAATATTAATATCAGTACCTAAAGTATTAAATCCATATCTACGTAACATACGTTCATACATAGATAACTGATATGTAAATGTTAGTTTTTTAGCACTAGCAAAATCTATATAATTTTTAGGAGAAGTTTTATAATCAAATATATGTGGCACCCCGTTCTCATCTATAACTAATAAATCAAGGCGTCCTAATACCTTTAAATCATTTCTACCTTCGTATTCGTGATTTAAATCAGCACTTACAGTAATTTCGGGATAAAAAATACAATTTTCACCATATTTATGCTATAGCTATTCACGTATTTCTTTGGCAATATTAATTATACTTGCTATTTTTTCATCAGTCATGGAATCAGATATAAGCTTGTGTTTACGCATATACTTAATGCTGTTAGCTAGCTGCATAGCTCCCTAATCACCCTCCCATAGTTCATAACGATACCTTATTGTACCATCTTTATCTGGTTTAGTCTAACTAAAATAGTTCTACAATACAGCATGTATATCATTACCATAAGCCGCCTAGTGTTTCCATTTATCTTCCATTAACTAACGGAACTTATTCTATTCAACACTACCAAAAGAATCTTTTAAAGAACCATCAGCATTTCGCCATTCTCTTTGATTACCTAATTCTAAGCTATATTTTTTAGATTCATCACCATTAAAAAATACATTAATTTCATCTTTAGTATAAATACCATTACTCCAATTAATATACTAATTTGCCCAATACTCAGTAGTAAATTCAGGAAACCATAGTTTTCCCTAATCATTACGTAAACCACTCATAAATTCACTAACACCTACATAAGGTCTAGTAGCTTTAAGCACTTCTTCACCATCTATTACCTAGGCATTAGCTTTGGCTTCTGCATAGCGTTTACCTAAATCTTCAGCATCCTTATTAATAGTTTCAATTCTATTCATAGATGCTAGCTATTTAGTACTATTTTTAGAAAATACAATATCTCCTAAAGTAGATTCAAATATCTTTCTACTTAAAAGAAAATCATCTAACTATCTAACATTACCTATAGCATGTCCTTTATATGTATAACTACAGCTCATTCACATTCCTCCCTTAAATCTCCATTTTTAATTAATGCTTCTTTAGTATTAGCTAATATACGATGTTGCATGGCTTCGTCCAAGCTACCACTAAAATTATTTTCTAATATGTTACTATTTAATGTTAAAGCTAGATCTTGTAAAGACATACTATATAGCTAAGAATTAGGTATACTTTTTACACTATACTACCCCATAAAGGCTGTGTCTAATAATCTTTTCATATTATAATGTAATTCATATATAATATCCTATGGTAGCTATTCTATAGTACTTTTTTCTCCAGCTAAATATTTAGACATTTCAGTAACAAAAGCTTCTTCTAAAATATCATTCATAGCTCTATTTGGATTCTATTGCTAAAACTAAGTAAAATTAGGAAACTACTGTGCAGATTCTACTATTTTAAAATAAATATCTGGATTTTTAAAACGTACTGAACCTAACAATAGGTGTGTTAACTCATGTATAGGTGCATCAGCACTAGCATGGTCAGTATTTATATATATATTCCCATCTTTAATAAAAGCATTTACTGCCTATGTTTCAGGTTCCCAATTTTTCTAAGCTAGTTCTTTATCAGTAATAGTATTTATTTGAATACCATACAAATTATTAAGTTTAGTAAATATAGTATTAAAAACACTTTGCATATTAGGTTTAATATCTACATCATGTAACTAAGTTGGTTCTACATAATACTATGAAGGGCGTAAAGTAGTAGTTACAATAGCATCATTATATAATGGCATTATTTCTACTTCTTGGTCACTATAAGTGTCATTAAGTTTAATATTAGCTTCTTGTACTGAACTAGTATTTGTAGTTGTTAATATATTATCTATAGATGTTGAATTATTATTATCTAAATGTAATAAGTTAGTAATATAGGCAGATGAATTTGCATTAGCTATTTCATCTAAATTTGGAAATCTTCCAACTTTATTTACAAAGTTACTAACTGTTGAATAATATATAGATTCTGGAATACCAGACTATTTTAATTTAGTCTGATACTCCAAAGTCTTAATTAAGCAATTATTTGCCACAACCGTTATTTATATCATTAATTATTTGTTCTACTGCATCTTCATCTACTATATATTTAACTCCATTATCTGTAATTGTTATCTAATATGGCATAGCTCCTTTAATAGATTTTCCTTTAGCATCTTTCTATTCAGCTAATCTCTTTTTAAATTCCTTAGCTACATCACCTTTCATAGAAGTGAATATAGGCATACCATTAGTATCATACTAGTAGTATATATTATACTAGTCTAATGAACTTTTCTATACTCTATTAATAGATTCAAAGTTAACATTAACAGGGTTGTTAAAGAAATTAAAATCAGACGAAGCTAAAGCATTTGATTGCTATTTAGTAAATCCATTAATATTTTCACTAGCATCTTCATAGTCTGGTCCTTCAAATCCATACATATTATAATTATCTGGTTCATCTTCTTGCTATTTAGGTATTAGTTTATAAAGATAAACCTTATTATCATTTGTATTTTTATATTTAAGAACTCTAGTGCCTGTACTATATGGTGAAGTAAGTGGTGCAAGCCATTCATCTGTAACTGTATCTTTGAGCATTTTAAAGAAATAGTCATCTTTCTCTTTACTAGCTACAAACTATTTATATTTAGCAGCTACATCCTTATTAAGATAATCTTCAAATATTTTATGTAAAGACGTTGGTCCTAACTTACCATTATTACATATCAATGAATAATAGAATAGTAACTACTGTACATGAAAACTATGACCTTTAGCATCGGTTATAATGGCTTTGTCCCAAGCTTCTAGCTTATTAAAACCATCTTTATTAGCATCTAATATTTCACGTTCATAGTCAGTCTATGGTAACATATTAACACCACCTAAACCATAATTAATAGCTGGCATTCCTATGTTAGTATTAGTAGTAATTACTGGTGATAAGTTTTGAATAAATATATTATCAGGTAATTCTTCTTTTAATCTTGGAATAAGAGTTCTTTCAACCCACAACTTAAAGTTTGCATCACCAATATCTGTACCTAACTAGATAGTTTTATTACAATATAATGGCTTTATAGAACCATTAACAAAAATAAATGTATTACTTTTATCAGTAGTGCCAGGAATTGTAAAAGTAAGTTTACTACTTTGCATCCAAGCCTATCTTAATTTGTAGTTTATAAACGCATCTGCATTTTTATACACTTGCTTTTTTAATCTATCAATAGTTATTTTGTTTTTATCTATATAATCAGATACAACATCTGTTAAAAATCTATATTTAAGTTGTTTACGCTATGCACCCTTATGTGCTATTAATAGAGATTCAACATAACCTTTATAATTAGGATTAGTTACTATTATCTTTAATGGATTAAAAGTCTACTTAATCTAATCATAAATATCTATCATATTACGCTGATATTCAATATCTGTTAAGAAACGTTCTAAGTCTATTTTATATGTATCTGGATTAGCAAACCCAGTAATATTAATACCTAATCGTTTAGCACATTGTTTACCATTTTTAGATTTAACCTATTTTAGTCTATCTACAATTAAATTTTCAATTCTAGATACCTAAGTATATAAATCTATTGGATTAGTATTAATAGACTAATTTAATTTGAGAATCTATCCAAGACGTTTATATTCGGCAGCTCCGTATGCTAATGTTTCCAAATCATCAGTAATTTTAGATTCTCCATAAACAGTTGTATATGCACCTGCATTATTATAAAGTCTTACATCTTCAATATACTATTCTAACTTATCAATAGCTTGGTTATATAAAGCTTCATATATTTTATATGCATCTTCAGATAGAGCAGATTTGTACTAAGTACATGCTTTACGCATTTCTTCTAGCTTAGTAACAGCATCATTTTTATGAGCTAAATCACTATATAAGTTAAGTACATCTATACCACTATAAGCATCAAATATTAGCTTATCAAGTAAAGCAACAGGTTTTAATACATTTTTAGCTTTAGATAAATCAATATTATTAAACTATGCCATTAAAGGTCCTGTCTTTATATAATTAAACGCTCCAAGAATACTAAACTAGCTTGATTCTCCATTAAATATGTCACCTTTAGTAATTTCAGCTAGTCTAAATGCAATAGGTGATGTCATTACTTTATAAAGAGTTTCTACTGGAACACCTATAGATAATCCATATAAATACATACCTAATGTAATAGTTCCAGCATTAAGCTTAGCAAGAGCAAGCTCCTTCGCATTGTCAGTAGAAAGCGACAAGAAAGCAGAAGCTTCATTGGCTGCATCCGATTCCCATAACTGCTATTGTAAGTAATTGATAAGAGTGTTCTTTGTTTCTTCGCCTATATCAGTACTATTTATAAATAAATTACTTTCGGCATTCACATTAGCTAAACCATGATATACTTTACCTCCAATAGGGACTGCACATAAAAGTTTAGAAGCTTCTGTAGCATTGCCTTCATTTAATATAGTATTACTCATAAATGTTGCAGCAAAGAATGACTTTAGTGCTGTAGCACTAATAGCAATACCATCTTTACCTGTCATATTCTCATTAATACTTTGTAATTTACTAATAAAATTTCCAGGTGTAAAAGTAGCTTGTACTTTATTCTTTTCAGACTATTTAGCAAGAGACTTAGCTGTTTTAGTAAGTACATCTACTGAAGACTATGCCTCACGTAAATTAACAGGATTACTAATAATATTAAATAAGGCAGTTATAGCATTATTTTTAATAATCTAGTCTCTTTTATTTTTAGATGTATCATTAAGATATGTATTATGTCTATTAATTACATTTTTAATAGCATTAGCTATCTTATTATATATATCTACATTTAAATGTGTTCCACCATCACCAAACATTATGGTATTAAAAGCACTTGTTGAAGGTGCATCATCTAATATATAGTCCCAAGATTTTACATTATTTAATATTTCACCCAATAACTTTATATTTTCTATAGTCGATGTATTAACATCTACAGTTACTTTTTTATCCTTATCAGACCAATATATTTGTAATAAGGCATTTTCCTACCCATGTTTACCTTTAATACCAAATAACTTTGTTCCATACTATTGTAATAACTACATCATAGTAGTATAGGCAGGATTATTAGCTACATATTCTTTAAGCACCTCACCTGTAGGGAATGGTATATATGTTTCAGAGGCTTTTAATAATTTTGTTGAATCTATATTGAAATATGGTGAATGTCCTTCATATATTCCGTTATTATTTATTGCAAATGTTTGCAGTGATACTGCATCTATGTCCAAATCCTTATATTTTTACTAATTACTTAGTAAGATAGACTATATCTTTATGTATTCCATATTCCGTACTTTAAGTTGTAGTCGTTGCTCTCATCTTTTATTTAAAAGATTAAGGTCAGGATTGTCTATTATAAATAGATTTCCCCTGAATCCACGGAATTTAACGGGTCCAATTTTTTAATTTATAGGACATAGATTCAATTATATATTATTTTTAGATCCTTGTAAATAAAATTGATATATATTTACATAAGCATTATTAGTGTCTGGATTCTCGAAGGATTCAATATGCATAGGCATAAAAGATGACTAAGATTGTGCTGGAATACGTGCTGCTACAATATCTAACTATTTAATGAATGAAGTCATCATTCTAGAACCTTCTCGTTTAATTTTTTGTAGTAGGTAAATATCACTTCCACTATTATAAAGCTATTCTATGTTCTCATATTTAGCCATATAATCATACCAAGATTCTTTACCTTTCTTAGTTACCCAATTCTAGCCTGTTTGCTCAAATCTATCCGCAAAGTTACGAACATATTGAGATTTACATAGTTTTAATGTATCTAATAAACCACCAAATTCGTCTTCAGAGCAGAATTGATTTATATTTAGTATTGAGAAATCAGTATTATCAATATAAAATTGTAATGGTGACTCTAATGTAACTTCATTACCTGTATTTTCATCTACAAGTATTCCATTAGGCATTACTCTTACTCTGTTTTTAGAAATTACCTTACCATTAACATCTTTATAAACATCATCACCAACAACAATTATTTGATTTCCTTCGTAGTCTTCATAGATTTTATCATCTACACTAAACATTCGTTGAATAATATTACCATCACTATCAACTCTATATACATTACCATCTACATCTACTTGCTTAAACCAAGTAATTTCGTTAGATAAATCGGCATGTGCTAAACCACGTCTAATATATACATGATCACCTGTATTTCGTTTTAACTCAACATGATAGTTATAGAAAGTATCATCGCCAATAGTATAATTCTAAACTTTAGTATATAACTTTTTAAGTAATTTCTTAGTAAAGAACTCTGGGTCATTTAAGATATCTTCTATCTAATCAAATTCATCCAAGCCAAATGCATTTTTAAATACTTTAGGCATTACTATACCATAATTAGTAGTATTAATACTATCAGCATCTACAGTTACTAGTCTATTATTAACTATTACTTCTCTTGTTTTATTAGTAGTATCAGTTCTTAAAGCATTTAGCTATTCTTGCATTTTTATATTTAAAAACTTTAATCCATATTTCTAAAAGAATTTAGCATATTCTTCTGTATTAGTCATAAAATATGAATCAAATGATTCTGCAAGATTGTTTACAAATGCCTATTTAACATTATCAGGAAGACTACTTTCCTAAAATTCTTTAATTAATTGCTTCTAAAACTATGTTTTAAAATCATACTTATCAAGTAAATATAGTATAGTTCTACGTGAATCTTTCTCAGAGCGTGCAATAAAATAATCCTAAACTATATCTAAATCAGCTAGCTACCAACTATTGCCATCAGTGTCCTTAAATGTAATATCATAACTATCTAAGTCCTAACCACCAAGTACAAAGTTTTTAATGCCTGTAATTCTATTGTCACCAATATTGTTAAGATAATTAATTAGCTATTTATAACCCATTCTCTACTATAAATAAGCTTTATTATTATAATTGACAGATTCTATATTTGATTCTATCATATTAGGCATTGTTATATGTATTATTTTTTCTTTCTACACTAAATGTCCAGTAGCATCAACTTCTCCATCAGTATATGTTACTAAATACTTTCTACCAATTTTTACCTATGGAATACTAACAACTTCATCATCTTCATCCCTAGTTAATGGTATAAACTCCTACTAATCTTGCTATTCCTATATAACAGACATTGCATCATTAGTTTGATATTCTTTTTCAATTTGTGCTAATGTTACATTTTTATATTTAGTAGAACCATCTTCATTTTTAATAACTTCACCTTCAGCATTTTTAATAGGTACTTGATAGAACTTAATAATTTCCTATGCAGGATTCAATACAGCAAGTACACCAGGCATGTGTGTTTTAATACCATTCTTAGTAAGAGTAGATGTTAATATACTGACAATTTTATTAGATATAGCTGCATCACTATAAGGTATATCCGCATCTATAGTTTGGTAATTACTTTCATTAATATCCAATAGTTTCTTATCACGTATAGTTTTTAATACATTCTAAGCTATAATCTATAATGAGTCACCATCAGTAGAAGATGTATTCATTAAAGACTTTATAATTGTATTAGTTACTGCCGATTCAAATGTATCTGAATCCGCCTTTAATACATTTCCAAGAGCTGTACGAAACTCTTTAGTACTTGCTTTAGTAAGATTATAAAGAGACTAATATAATTTAGATGCATCTTTCTATGTATATCCCATTGAACAAGCTGCAGAAATAACCTAGGTCATTAATGATAGATGCTCATTATCAGCATGATGCTCTTTATCAAGCTAAATACCTGCCTAACGCATTTCTACTTGCATAAAGTTTAAATCATGGTGACCTGTATAGCAACTAGTAGGATTAATATTAGCAGCGCCCTATTTAACAGCACCTATAGTTGGACTATAATGTATATCAGAATGTTTCATAGGTTGTATTACATCTGCTGCTGTTTCTACTTTATTCACTCCTTCTTTTTTAGTTCCATACACATTACAAGCCTTTGCTGTTAATTCAATAGAATGTTCAGAACCCTATAATTTACCATCTTTAAGCTCTAAAGAGTCCCAACCTCCGAACATCTACCATATATCATAGTTAGAGTTACATACAACTTTATTAGTTTCTTCTTCAGTTATAGAATTGCCATTTTCATCCACTTCACAGTCAATTACTTCATAAGTATTATTACCTAAATAATCCTATACTATACGCCTATAGTTTTTACCTGCTTTAGTAAAATATATATCGCCATAATTTACATCATCACCATTAAAATCCCTTAATATACCATTCTAAGTTGCATTTTTAGGCATAATTAGCTAGTTACCATTCTAATCTTTCCAATTAAAATGAGTCATATTATATGCCATATCTCTATAGAATTGATATTGCCTTGCTTTATCATTAGTAATACCAAATCCTGCTGTTTTAATAATACCACCTGTACCTGTAGCTCTATCAAAGAAATGTACGAACTACTTTTTATTAATACCAGCTTTATCACCATTTAATGAATTGTTCTCCCATATAACAACCCAAGGATTTACAAATGTAGCACCATCAAAATTAGTTGCCTAATCAGAGTCAGCTTGTATAGTATATACATCAGAATGTAAATCAGATAGAATTGCCATATTATAAGTACTAGGAATACCATCAATTTGATTTAACTAAAACTCATGCATTGCTGCAGTAAGTGATACATTACGCTTATCCTAGGCTTTAAATCTAGAAGCTTCCTCAGCACATTCATTATCAAGTATTTTAAGACGTTCATTTACTAAGTATGTATTAAATACTTTATCAAAATATTCTCCAGATTCTACTTCTACTTTAGGTACTATTAACCCTCTTAATGTATCATCAATAGTAGCTTTCCAATCAGCATCCATACCACGTACTGCTGCATCACCTGCTGACATAGTAATAACTTTAGTAAAATCTTTTGGGAACATTTTTAATACAATAGTACTTGAATTTAAAAGAATTTTATTCTACTCTTTTGCTTGTTTTTTAGCCTAATTCCAAGCAATAGTTACAAGATTTCTAAAATCTTCATCATTCTAATGTTCTCTTAAATATGTATTTTTAGTTTCTTCCCATTGTGGATTATCATATTCAGCAAGATGTTCATCTTCCCAACTTTCTAATGTTCTAGTAATGCCAGTTTTTTGTTCTATAAAAGCATTACGTATACCATTAAAAAATTCATCAAAATCAATAACATCATTATGTGCATCAGGATTCTATTTTAAGAATGTGGTTAATCCTAATTTAGGATGTTTATATACTATAGGTACATCATAATCAACTTTTGATGGGTGATTTACGTGTGAACCTACAGTAGAATACATGAATTGCTATGTAAATAATAAATCAAGAGCATTATACTACTTTAGTAATGGGTGTAATTCTACATTTGTCCAAGTATGAGAATCTTTAGTATTTAAATTTAATAAATCCAAATCTCGTTTAGACATTATAGGCTTACCATTAATTTTAGCATAAACCATTTTACCATGTTTAACCCAATCTGGATAATTAGTTACTAAATAGTTTTTAGCAGTTGAATTATCGCCATCAATAAGTCTTATTTCAGTATTTTCATCTAATATAGCTTTAAGAACTTCTCTATTTTTAAGTTCCATAAATGTGTTAAGACGACTTAACTCGTTATAACGGGAGTTTAATTTAGTTATAGTACTATTAAATCTAATACTTCCATCTCTATTTTTAATATAATGTGTCTAATCAATTAAAGCTATGTTATCTGTATGAGTAGTATTATATTCTCGTACCCAATTATATAGCTATTCAGCTGTATTATACTTATTTGTTAAATGATTATAGCAATAGGCATTTAATGCCTAGAAGTTATTATCTGCATCTAATCTCACATGTATATTTTTGACTGTATTTAGCCAATTTTGAAGTTTTGCAAAGTCTTTATTAATATTATAAATTTGACTTTTATAATAATACCCAAGCTATTCACTTATAACATATTGTATTTCATCATAGGTTAGCTCTCTATAAGTTTTACCATTAATAGCTGCATTACGTGATTTAACTGTTGCATTTAAATCAATAGCCATTCTATTAATAGTATTTTTATCAGAGTTTACAGATGGCATAAAACCTACAACTCCATTACCTATAACTTTATTTCCCTAATAATCAGATTCTGTTAATAAACCTCCAACAAAATCATATAAGAAAGTACCTTGTATAAATTCAGCAACTGTAAAGTTAGTTTGAGCTTTATTACCAGTAGTATTAGATTTTAACTCTCTAGTTGTATATACACCTTTAAAAACTTCGGGACTAAATATAGCCATCTTTAAAAATGGATTCTACTTTTCAGAGAAATTAAATTCATTTATCCAATCCTATTGTGAAGTTATATTACCTAACAAACGACTTAATGTCTACTAACTAAGTGTTTTACCATCTGCATCTTTAATAGTAGCTCTATTAATATTACCATCAACTAATGCTTTAGCTTTAGCAATACGTTCTAATATAGGAGTATCAGTATCTCCGTACATATTCATTTCTAAAGTCGTGCTATTATATTTAGGCATAGCTTTATTATTTAAGCCATAAATGCCCTCATACAAAGATATAAAGCTCTACTTACCTGCTGTCTATTTACCTCTGGTATAAGTAATATATTTATTAAATAATACTTTCGAAGCTAGTCCTGTTAGGTCTGGATATAAAGTATTTTTAAAATATATGTCTAAGGCATTTCTAAAATCAGTATTGGTTAATCCCAATCCTAACTAAGAATCTATAAATTTAATAAGTGTGCTTTTAAGTTCATTATTTAGATCATTAAGTTTTTCCTTACCGATGCCTACGTTGTCTACATAATAAGATACACCATTAGGATAAACTTGTATTTTTAATTCTTGCCCATTTTCTGTAAATTTAAACTCTATACCTTTAAATATATCATTTTCAGTAATTTCTTTAATAGATTTAGACATTTCTTCCATTTTTGCTTCCTATATAGAACGAGCATTTATAAATGAAATAGTGTCCGTAATTCTTCGCTGCACATTTTCTACACTATAATCACGTAAAGACCTTGTACTAACTACATTATCCTGCATATTATATTGTAAAAACTTTACTGAGTTTATAGAATCAGTAACCTATGTTAATAAGTTATAATAATTTCTAGCTTTATAATTCTCTTTATATTGGATAGCTCTAATAGAATTGCCATTAGTAGCAAATATGCCCTTATACAAAGAATACAATTTATGTTTATCATCCTCTGTAAATCCCAAAGTGTTTAAATCAGTTTCATTATTAACAAGACACTCAAATACAAGACGTGAGTATAAAGCTGGATTTTCACGTATTTTAGATATTAGCTAACGTAATGTTTTACCATTAATTAATGTCTAATCAATATCAGACAAACTATCAAACATTTTAGCATATTTATCAGAGTAATCATTGTATACTATACTAGATGCATTAGGATTAAAACCTAAATCTTTAATTTTGGTTATTATATGGTAAAAATCTTGAAATGTAATATATTGTCCAGTTTCAGTATCGTTTTTATATTGTAAAAATGGAGTAGAATTTATTAATGACTATGCTAATGCGCCTATCTCTTGCTCTAACTATATATCATCATTAGTTCGCCAAGATGTAATAACTGCATCATTTTTAGTTGAAAATGTATAATTATCATCATTAGAAATGGTATTTTCAGTTCCAGGCTTTATAATTATAGCTTTATCTAAAAATAATTTTACTAGATTATCATAATTTTTAAGAATAAAATATTTTTTAAATATTTGATATTCCTCAGAAGTATTATCTGTAGCTATTTTTTGAGCATCCCAAGTACCTAGTTTACCATTCATAGCTCTACGTACAGTAGTATCATCTAACACTCCTGTATAGTTACCATCTTCATCATACAAATCATCTACATCTAAATCTAAGTATTTTTTAATATCTCTAAATAATTGTTGCTTATAGTCTCTTACATTTTGATTAGCTTCAGCAATAGTAGCTACTAATTTACCCTTTTTTCTATCAATTATAAATGTATTAATAAGGGTATTCATAGCTTCCTGCTTAAATTTATTTTTAAGTCGAACATTATTACCCCACACTTCATCTATAAACTATGATTTTTTAGATGTTGGATTCTCTTCTTCGTCAGGGTCTTGCAATATAGATTCATCAGTTCTATTACTTACAGTAGCACGGTACTTAGAACTCAAGGCATTATAAATACCTTCGGGTGGAATAAAGTCTAATAAAAAACTGAATCCATTACCTTCTCGTTCACCATTCTAAACTTCAGTGGTATAATCATCACTTAATAAATCTTGTATAATCTTAGATACTGTCTATAGCTATCTATTATCATATTTTTCACCAATATTAGCAAGAGCACGTCGTACTGCCGCCTTCATCTTACCAACATTATCATCATACATTAATACTTCACCTAGTTGTTCTAGAGTATAGTTTTGTAATTCTTCAACAGAATCTACGGAATAACCGTAGACTCCATTTGAAGATTTTTTTAATGAACATTTATCCATTATAATTTTATTTTCCAATTAATAGGATTACATGGTGTAATCTCTTTTTCTATATCATCTTGTTTGAGTGTTACCTCATTACCATTATCATCAACAGCTCTTAATGAGTTATCTTCACTTGTGTTATTCTGATATACTATATCATCTTTTTTCAAATTAACAACCATTTTTGAACCCATTTTTAATTGGCTAACTAATGTATCAAATTTAGTTTTTAATTCTCCAGTTAACTAACTGCTCATTTTCTTTATAGAATCACTAGCTAAACTAATATCACTTCTTTTAAGTTTAGAGAACTACTCAAAGCCATTCTATGTATCTGCTAAATACTTCCAGAATTTAGAGAATTTCTAACTATTGGCTGGGATAGTTAACTAACTACTAACGTCTGCAAATAAATCTTTATCAACACCATCTTGCTATGTTACTTCTACTTTTTGATATGAAGTTTCTTTAGCATCTACACTACTAATGTTACCATTTGCATCAGTTGTAAAAGTAAAGGTTAATTTAACAGGTGATGCAACACCAGGCTTATATGCAGATAGTATAATATTATCAGTAGTAGCTAGTGTAGTTGGTGTATTTAAGATATAAGTATAATCCTTATTCTAAGTAAACACCATCTAACCATTATAGATAAATCCGAATCTTCCTTCACCTTTATCATTATATATACTAATTAAAGCCTCTTTCTAGTTTGACTAGCGTTCTGCCATTAATACTTCATTCTCGGTAAATATACCTTTATCTATATATGGTCTATAAGTATCAAGAAAACTATTAGTAGATGGCTATGGATTAGTCTAGTTAGATAGATACCAAGCTTCTTTAGTTTTTGGTTCTCCATCTTTTAATCGCCAAACTCTATGTCCTGCATCAAAATACATCTAATTAGTTATTTCTCTTAATGGTAACATATCAGTATTAAATGCAGGTGTGTCAATGCGGGCATTAATTCTAAATAAAGCATCACCTATAACACCTTTTAGTTTATGTCCGTCTAATTGCTATACCTCAGTAAACTCTCCAATTTCTTTACTAGAATAAGATGTTTTATAGTACACACCATCAACACCATTATTTTCACAATTTTCTATAATAGCTTTTAATGCATCTTCATTTTTAGTAGTACTTGTACTGCTATGTCTGTTCCATACCATGCAAGCTAAATAGGCATTGATAACTTGATTTTTAGTTCTATCTTCCTAGTACATTTTACCAGACTTGGTGTTTAAGAACTATCTAAGTTCTCTAATAGCCATTAATTTTCTAGCCTATTCCTCACCATATTTGTCACGTAAATCATCATATAGTTCAAGTTCACCTCTTGTGCCTATTTTATTATTATTGTCTAGATTAAGATTTGGTTTCTACCACTTAGCTTCAATTTGATTTCCCTAATATACTATCTCTCGTACTGTAGTGAGTACATCTGGACTAGTAATATAATTTAATGCTGTTGAACCAACACTAGGATACTTATCTAATACTCCATCACTTAGAGCACTAAATATTCTATAACCTGTAAGTTCATTACCTATATTATAAACCTCTGGAGAACCAAGACCAGCTGTTCTTATACCTAAATTATGTTGATTCTCAAACCAATCTTGTATTGAAGCTTTAGGAGGTATTACATAAAATAACTCAACTTCTTTATCTAACGTAGGGTCATCTAATTGCTTTACATACTAATTATATAAATCATTGGTATTGGTAAACTTATTAGAATTGCCCACTAATACAAATGGATGTCCTACATTTACAACAGGTTTACCATTAACCATACCATTTCTAGATAGCATTACCCTAGATATAGATAACTATTTATGTTTGGCTAATTCGTTAATAGGTATGAAATTGTTTGTAGTTATAAATGAATCATTTAATTGGAGCTTACCTTTTGCATAAGTTAAATGTATGCCAGTTGAATTTTGACTTGCTAAATTAAAACCATCTTGGAAAAAGAATATACCATTACTAGTAAATCTATATATCTATAGTAAATCAATAATTCTCTACTATTCAGCATCAACTCTTCCATTAAATGTAGAAATGACAGCTTCTCTAGCTAAATATTCAGCATTAGATTTATCTTTATTAGCTTTTAAAGTATCATAAAATACCTTATGTAGAGCTGGGTATAAAGGCTATCCTTTAGAATCAACTCTATTAATAATAGTAAGTGGTGAATTTAATGTAGCAGTAGGTATTTCTAAAATTGGTACTCCGTCCTATGATATAATAGCAACAACATTTTTTCTAGGTACTTCATGTGCATTTTTAGCATCTGAATATAAGTAACTAAGTTCTTCATTTTCGCCCTAATCATATCTATAGTAACGAGAATCTTTATTAACTCTACGTCCTGCTGAACTCTTTAAAGCATATTGTATTTTTAAATTACCAGTTAACTTTAATAACCTACGTATTTTATCCAATATACTTGCATTATCCTTATTAAAAAATAATTCATTACGTATAATAGATAGTTTCTAATCTAAACCGCTATATGAATTATAGTTAGGAGTGTTTTTAAGAATATGCATTAAACCTATAAAGCCATCAATACGATTATTAAATCTATCCTAAGCTTCAGCTGAATTATCATTAAAAAGAGCTTTACCATCATCATTTATCATACCTGTATTATAAGTGTTAAATGTATATAACCATCCTAACACAGACTAGTCTTCTTTAGGTTTATTAGCATCATTAATTAACTCTTCATATTCTTGAGTCGTAGCATTTAACAATCCATTATCGGGAGTTTCATCAGGTTCTGGTTCAGATGGCGGCTTTGTAGTAATAGCTGCCTTTAAAGACTCTTCATCCATTTCTATAGTACTACCATCAGGTTTTACTAATATATATTTATTATCTGCTGTATATTCCTAAACTGTAACAAGTATAATATCAGTGCCATCTTTAATATACATACCACTACCAATACTAAATAATGGTTTTGTAGTGCCACTAGCTTTATCTTGTAAAGTAAAGTCTTTTTCAAAATCTTCCTATGTTACTTTAAGCTTATTACCATCACTATCAGTAAGGTTTACAATTACATTATAACTACCATCCGTATTTTCTTCTGTAGTAATACTGTCTATATTATAAATAGTACTATCTTTAACAGCTACACAATCTTTAGTTTTAATAGTTAAATCATCAGCATATGTCTATGCATCTGCCTAAGTTAATCCTATAGGTGTAGTTGGAGCACTAGGTGGTGATAATGGAGGAGGTAGAGTTCCTGGAGTTGGCTAAGATGCCATACTTGGAGCTTTAAGTTCTGTTATAGCTGTTGTGTTCAATTTATCAAGCTATTCACGTCTTTCTTCAGCTGCTTTTTTAATAGCTTCTTCACCAAGTGTTTCTAGCTAGAACATATTATCTTCAGTACTAACTATAGAATCAATATTACCTAACTAACTGGGAGCTATAGCTAATACTCCTTGTGAAGCACGTGTTATACCTGTGTATAATGACCTTATATACTACTTATCAGTACTATTAGTATCAGTTTCAACTATATAATATTTACCTTCAAGACCTTGTGCATCAGAATCTTTCTTTGGGTCAATTTTATCAGCATAATTAGTAGTTAAGTATTTATATAACTTAGAATTTTCATCGTGATATATATAACCTACCTTTTCATTTTCAGTAGTAGACATCATTAAATCAATAGTTTGTTTAAGTGATTCTACTTCTTCTTTAGTTATCTTAATAGAACTATTAGGCTAAAATACTTTTACTCCAAATAGTCCTACATGGTCTGGGTCATTTTCTAAGTAAGTTAAATGTAAGCCAATATGCTCACCTCTATCAATAGCTTCTACAGCTAACTAAGTATGATTAGTACTATCTGTAAGCTATTTATTTCTAGTACGCAAAGATACACCAAGTTTAGGTGTTCTTATAAAGTTATTTCTATTAAGAGTTACATTAGTATCTTCGGCACCTAATTTCTAATCATTAAAATAAGTAGTAAGAGTATCCTAATTAAAGTCACCTGCAGTTATAACAACTACGTGATTTTCATTAGCCCACTATTCAATCATACTTATTTCCTATTGATTATAATGAGTAATCTCGTCAATAAAAACTACTCTAGGAGGGTCAGCTATTTTATTTAATTTCCATTTATTTTTAAGCTATCCATTATCTGTAATTTCATAGGAATTATCATATAAATAATTCTTAGTAACGCCAGTAGAATCTTTCTTTTTATTATCACGGCAATCTTTCCATTCACTTGATAATTCTTTTAAGAAGTCAATTCTACTAAAAGTTTTACCTTTAAGACCTATTTCTTTAGAAGCATCTACAGCAGATGTAGATGTTTCATGGATATAGTAGGCATTTTCAATTACATTAGGGTCTACTTTACTAATAGTTCTAACAATACTTTTAAATACTGCCATACTTTTACCACTACCAGCAATTCCCTCAATAAAAATCATGTTTTTATACTATGGTAATGCATCATATCCACTAAAATACTATAATAGTTCCTTAGCATAGGCGTCTCCACCACTATCAAATTTATCTATTACTGTCTTACGCTCGTCTTCTGTGAGATTATTAAAGTCTTGCACAACTGAATCACGATATGCATCCACAAAGATATTAAGAACATCCATATTAGCTATAGATGCAACTCCTAAATATATAGGAAGTTCTTGACTTGCAATAGGAGCTATATCATCACCTATAGCTGTTTTATAAGAACCATAAAAATTAGAAGCTTTTAAGGCAGCTCTAGAAGCTATATACCATATAAAAGCGTTATCGTCAATAAATGTAGTAGTTTCATTTAAAGTACCATTAGTATTCTAGAAAAATCCATTAGTACCTGCAAAATTATGTAAAAGACGGCTAAGTTTATGCTTATCTATTTTACCATCACCATTTAAATTAGCTTGAAAGAAATCATATATAGCATTGTCAATTTTATATATATATTCATCTAGCTAATTCTATAGGTCTTTACTAATTTTTAAGTCTTTAGTATCAATAGCATCTTTAAGTTCTGTAGGTACATTTTCAATTAAATCTTTTAAAGGCTCTATATCTTTCCAATCAGAATCACTTATAGAGTTAATAAGGCGTTTAGCACTAGCATATACTAAATAATTTTTATTAGTTGCAACTCTACTTTGCTATTTAAGTTTCTAACCTTTATTTATAGCATTTAACTATTCAGCATAAGTAAGTCTACCAATAATTTTATTTAAATCGGCTATCATCATATTAGCTTCATCACTACTAATTTCAGCTAACTTAACGAAGTCTTTTCTTCCTTGTTTCTAATATAAAGTATTAAGTATTTTAGTGTATCCTGTTGGATTATTAATATCAGCATTATCAACTTTCATGCCTTCAAGAACAGCTCGTAGAGACTACACTAGCTATAAAGCTTCTACATTATGGTCTTCCCAAGTACCATCTACTCTAAAGTCAGATAAATCACTTTTATTCTGCTCTAATAAATCCATAGTTTGCTACCAATGTTCCATAAATGATAATTGTGATTTAGTAGCGTCCATTTTAAATTTGTCTATTAAAGATAGAATAGGAGTTGATGGTAAATTATTTATCCTTATAGATAAATCCTATAATTTATTAGTAATAGGAGCATATGCATTATCTATATCTATTGCCATCATAGGATCTTCATTCTCGGCAACCTTAGTAGCAGTATTTCGAGCTTTATCAAATTTAGCCATTAAAGCTCTAATAGTTTTAGTTAGTATCTATTTGGCTTCTGGATGTATAAACTCTTGCTTTGTAAAACCCTCTAATACATTAAAAATATTATTATTAAATAAATTATTAAGAATATTAGTTTTTTTCTACACTTCATCTAATGTAGGATTTTCCTCAGAATCTATTGCTTGAAGAGTTTGTCTATCAGACTCGCTTAAATATGGATTTAGTAATGTCATAGCTACATCCTATCCTAGATTCTTATTTATAGATTCAAGCTTCTATAAGTAACTATCAGAATCAGCAGTAGGTGTGTTAATATCCTATAGATAATTATTAACTATTGTTTCTAAGTTTTTAATATCCTAATTCTAATTACTATTACGGATAGCTTCTGCATACTATTGGATAGTTTGAGAAGACAACTCCATCATATCCTAGTACATCTATGCAGCTATATGAGTGTCAATTTTACCATCATTAGCATAATAATTAGAAAACTCTTTCCAATAGTCTTTCTATTCCTATTCAGATAAATCAGCAAGTTTTTTACCTTTTACCTATGTTACATATTGTCCAAATGTAGAAGGTATAAAAACGGAACTAAGTAATGGATTCATGCCAAAAACAGCATCACGTACTACATCAGGTGATATAGTTCCATCTAAGTATTGTTTAAGCTTGCCTACAGTTACATCTATATCAACTTGTAACTATTGTTGCTATTTTATTAATTCAGGATCTTGATTACTTTTAACATCACCAAGTTTAAAATTAATATCATGCAACTTTTGTTCTTGTTCTATTAACTTCTATTGTAAGTTTTGATAATTTTGTAAATAACTACCAATAACATTAGATTGTGCAATATTATTAATTTTTAATTGCTTAACTATATCTAACTAATCTCCATAAGTAAGTTTACTTATTAAAGAATCAGTTGATATTTTAGCACCTTTAGTTGTTAAAACATCATCTATGAATTTACATATATTTTTAATTTCTTGTTTAGCAGCTAAATCTTGATTATCTTCTTTAGTTCCTTCTGCATAAACAATACCATTTTCATCAGCTTGTATGATTTTAGTAGCTGATTTATTTTTATCGGCAATAGTCATTTTATCTACACTTTTCACAAAGTCGCCTAATTGCCCATTATTAGCCATATATAGTAACTACTACATAGCTGCTTCACGAGTCATACTACTTAAATTGGCAACTTGTCTAAAGTTAGTTGCTGCAGATGTTACACCTCCACCAACTAAACCTCCTAAAGCTGACATTGCATATCTATCAAAGGCATTATCTCCTTTCCAAAAATCTAAAGAGTCTTCTCCACGTAACCATCTAGTTACATTAAATATAGCTTTAGAAGCATCAGCTAATAATTCTTCAGATGTTTCTTCAAATGCTTCTCCAAGAGCATGGGCACCTACAACTGAAGCACCCTTACCCATTAAAGTTTTCTAAGCTGCAGTATTAGTATATATATCTTTACCAATACTAAGCATTTTATTAACAAATCCTTTTTTATCACCTGTTTTAGCTAATGCTTGTTTAGCTTCTTGAACAGAACCATATAATGCATCTGCAATAGCCTTATTTCTATACTTATCAATATGTAATTCAGGCAGAATCCATTCACCTAAACCTGTATTTAATATCCAAGCTTCACCAGCTGCATAACCCATTGTTAACAAAGCTGCTTCTAAATCAGATGCTCCAGCTGCTTTAGCATCGCCATAAGTATCTTGTACTGTAATACCAACCATATATGCCTTAGATATAGGACTACCTATTTTATTAGCCTGTCTTACTATATCATCTACATACAATGCAGCCTTGTTAGCATTTGCACCCTACTATGCTTGTAAGAACTATTGATAATAAAGTCCATTTTTAGTACTAACACCTTCTTTAAGAATTTCACCCATAGTCTTATTAGATGCAGCATTTAGTTCAGCTAATTTTTTAGCTTTCAAAGCTTCATACCCTTCATTAGACATTGCTTTATATGCATCTTTACCTTTAAATAAAGCAGGAGCTGCCTTAAATATCCAACGCTATTCAGCTAGCTATCCAATAGTATCACCAATCATATTAATAAAATTCTCAGCACACCAAGTATTATTCTATGCATATTCAGTTGCATTCTACCTATTAACTGTCTTTGCCCAACCTTGAATATTATTTAAGGTTTTATTATCATTACCTGCTACTAACTTACCTAATGTTGCTAACAAACCAGTAGTTTGAGTAGCTACACTTAATCCTGCTATTACTGGACCAACATAAGGTATAAACATACTACCTACTAATGCAGCATTTTTTAATAATGAAGAACCTAGACTTTTCTAATCTATATCATCAGAATCAAAAAAGTCAAATTTATTCCAAGTAGAACCATCTGTAGTAAGTACATCCATTTTATTAAGTACTTGTCTACCATGAACATCTCTACCTGCAAGTTCTTCATAATAAGGTAATCCATCCGCATTATATTTTAATGAGCCTTTTTCATGTATAATTTGTCCTGTCTTTGGGTCAATTACATCTTCATCATACTATGCTAATACCAATGTATTAAAATAGTTAGAAAAGAATGAATCATTAGGGCTATCAGATTCTTTGCCTGTAAATGGGTTAACAACTTTCTAAGTCTATGCTATTTCCGCAACAGACATAGTTCTATTACCCATTTGTCCAAACTAATCTAAACTATTATTTACTAGATTTGGATTAGCTTTTTTAACAAGTTTTGGTCTATAATCAATAGTTCTTTTCTCTGGACTTACAAATATGTTATCTTTACTATACTAAGCCTACTCTAAAATCTTTTTATCATAGTCATCAGTTGCTAACTAATTATATACAGCACTTGCCTATGTATAAAAATTATGGAATTTAGCTTTATCAAAATTATTATTTGCATCTTTAAAACTACTAATCTACTAAATTTTAGCACTCTATAAATATTTATCTTCAGATTGTAATCCTGTATTATCACTAGTTAATCCTACTGTTTTAAAATCCTCTAGTGTAAATGATGGATTAGCTAATATATTTAAAATAAGATCATTTTCTTTCATTAAAGTTGTCCTGGATTTACATAACCTTTAGTTCTAGCAACTGCTTGCTGTCTAGCTTCTATTTGTTCAGCCTATTTAGTAGTAGGATATTTACCTGTAGCAGCTACTGCTGTAAAATAATCATCATTAATTGGCATAAATATAGTTCCTTGATATACATGAGTATAGTTAGTACCAAACATTGAATCTAACCAACTTTTTTCATCATATTCTACTTTATTCTTTTCTCCTCTACCATTATTAAGTATAGATAATGTGTTAGCTATCTAATTCTTATCACTAGTTTCTGTTAAATAATCTGCAAATGAAGCATCCTCGCTAAATGCATTATCTAAAGCAGTACCATTAACAATAGCAAATTTAGTATAGTTAGTAAGAACATCACCATTAGAACTATACATAATAGGTAAGTTATGCTACTAGTAAATAGCATTAATTTTAGCTGGGTCTTTAGTACCAGACTATTTAATTTCATCCTAAGCCTACTTATATCTACCTAACATAGCAATATCAGGTCTAACTTTTCCTGTTTCATTATAATACTACATATCTACAGGTAAATAAGCTGTGTATAAAGCAGTTGCATCTACAGCAATATTCTACATACCTGCCTGTGGTATCTATACATCACCCATAAATGCATTCCTAAAGTCAAGATAACCTGCATAATCACTTGTAGCTACATTAGCTAAAGTGGTCATACCTAATGCTTTACCTCCTTGTGTAATAGGCATAGATACAGTAGGTACTGCTATACCATTATTAGCTCCTGCTCCTGTTTGTATAGTAAACTAGTTCTTCTAACCATATCCTGCTTGCAACATAGATACAGGGTCTAGAGCTAATCCTTTAACAGAGCCTTCTTTATCTTCTTTATCAGATGCTAAGGCTTCCTTTTTAAGAGTAAATTCTTTTTCGGGAGAAGTTTTAGATATAATAAGAGAGCCAATCATTTCTCGTGCTTCCGCATCAGTTCCATTAGCTGTTTGTAACTTTAATAAAGTTTTCATATTTAATGGTAGCATACTATATATATAATTAAGAGCTTGCTTTGCCTGCTCAGTAGCATCTTTAGTCATATACTTAGCACTATATAAATCATGTAAAGAAGCATCATAATTACCAGACTATTGTACAGCTTGCTAAAAATCAGATAAGCCTTTTAACATCTATCCTGCAGTTACATTAGCATATAATGTTTCATCTGTTCTAGTAGCTCCTAAATTCTATATACATTTCTATATATAGTCAGTAATCTATTCCTAACTAGTACCATTATCTGCAACACGCAATATTTCATTATTCATAGCTAATGATACATTATTAGCACGTTCATATAATAAATTTGCATTAGTAACTATATATAATCCTGACTTTTTAGCTTCTTGTGGTGTCATTAATTTATAGCTTTTACCATCAGTTACATATACTCTTCCACCATCTATTGCAGCTTCATTTAAACCGCCCTTTTCCTATAAATGCTTGTATACTGATTCATACTGTTTATTATTAAATTCCAAATTAGCAACAGCATTTAAAGCTTGTAAATATTTAGATTCAGTAGAAGCTGTAGTACTTGGATCCCAAACATTGTTAGCTGCAAATATTGGTGTTAATTTAGCCATTACTGCCTACTAATCACTTGGTAATCCTTTAAATCTATCTTTAATCATTGAAAATATCTCTTTATTAGTTAATCCACCATCCGATTTACTTGATTCTTGCTATGTTGTTGCAGGAACTCTTTTATCAGATACGATAACTGGAGTATAAGAAACTAAGGGCGGCATCCAACCGCCCTAGTCAAATTTTAATATCATTACTTCTTCTTTTTCTTTTTATTAGTTAGTCTTGCAATAGCACGTTCAGTTCTATCTGCAAAATCCTTAGTAGTCTTATAGAATCTATCGGCATCAGCTGTAGCTGCACGTAACCTAGCTACCTACAATTTACCTCCATCTTTAGCTGATAAACTAATAATAGGAGCAAATGCTCTATTACCAATAGTATAATTAGACCATTTATTCTTAGGCATTCTATAATACTATCTAAGCTATTCATACTTAGCTTGATTAGCTTTCTCACTAAGTATACGGAATCTAGCTGATTCTGTAGGTGTTAAAGTAGCACTATTCTTTCTACCTGACTATACTTCATTCCAAAGCTATTCATCTTCTGGAGATATATCTGAAACATAAGCTTTGATATTATTTCTAATAGCACTATTAATATCATTTTCAGCCATACTATCCATTCTAGCACGATTAACTTGCCAGTCTGTAGCTGCTTCTTGCTATAGCTACTGAGCAAATGTATCCCAAATCTGGAAGTTCTATGCTTGAGTTGCTAATTTACGCTATAGATTAGCTATATCATTTTCATATATAGCTTGTCTATTAGTATTAGCTGTTTGCCATCTACTATCCTTATTCTCTTTTTCCTATGCCCAAGAAGCTTCAGCACTTTGACGTTGTAAATCATCACTAGCTTTAAATTTCAAATCTTTAAGCTCTATGCCTTTAAGTTTAGCATCTAAAGCCATTGCTGCATTTCTATCAAAATCAGCACCTGCCTATGTAGTTGCTAATCTCTATAACTCGGCAGACTACTACTATCCCTACATTTCAGAAGCTAAATCAGAATATACATTTCTATGTATTTCCTTAGGTTCTATCAAATATGGAGTAGTTTTAGATTTACTAAGCATACTACTATTATTTCTAGCAGCAGCTATAGCTCTAGCTAATCCATAGGTTTTAGTAGGAGATAATGAATTTAATAAATTACCTACATTTACACTAGTCTTCTTTTTAATTTCATTATTAATGTTTGTACCAAATGTAGTAGCTTCTGGTTTTAATCCTGTTAATTCATAGTCAGACCATAATGTACCATTTTCAAACACATCATTACCTTTATCAGACACATTGTATTTAGATAAATCTGTAGGATTTACATACACTATATTACCACTATCATCTTTATAAAAGTAGCGTTTACCTTTCTTAGCAAAGATGTTATGCCTAGCACCTATAATATTATCCTTCATTACACCCTCTACATAATCTCTAAGATTAGTATACGTTCTAGGACCTCTATTATATATATCATTATTAGTAGTTACCCATTGTGTTCTGAGCTTCTTTGTCTTTGGGTCATAAAAAGATGCTGTACTATCATGTGGTATTAATTCATCTACTTTTCTTGCCCAAGCTTCGCCTACTTTATTAAAAGTTCCATCCTCATTAAAAAGACTCTTTATAAAATTGTTATAATCAGTATGACCTTCAATTTCCTATGCCTACTATTGTGTATAACCTTTAGTAGGATTATATCTACCAGCTGCCTAACCGGCTTTATTAGAAGACCAAGGAGCTATTAAACCTTTAGATGTATCTCCTGCATATAAAGTACTAGTGTCCCAATCGGATTTAAAATCAGTATCTTTATCTGCAGGTTGTAACCCATTAAACCAAGGAGTCTTAACGCCTGCATAAGCTTTAATAATGCCTCCTCGTTTATATCCTACCTTATATTTAGATAATATATCTTTCCAAGAAGCTTGTACTTGCTTGTTAGATGTATCTGTATATACTACATTTTTATTCTAATTAATAGTATTCATTAACTTTTGATATGCAGTCTATTTACCCCTAAGTGCCTATATAGCTGCGCGTAATTGGTCATCAGCAGCTTTCTTTTCATCAGCTGTTTTAGTAGCATCATTTCTAATTGCTTTCCTATTCTATGAAGCTTGCTTATATGTATCAAACAAAGCTTGATTAGCAGCACGTTCATTTTCGGCAGCTCTGATTTCTGTATCAATAGACTTAGGCTAAGCTTTCTTTCTAACTTTAGGTATATTTAATTGCTATGATTTAGGGATATAATTAATCTATTCATGGTCCCACATATGATTCAAACTGGCACCATAAGGCTATAGCCATCCTCTTATGCCTGTTTTATTAGCCCATAAATTACCATTCTTATCGTGATATATATCATATAATTGTACTTTATCAGACTTTAAAGATATAGGATTCATATTCACTTCTCCTGTAGTTTTATTTCTACCAGGCATTACAAGATGTGGTCTACCTAATCTACTGCTAGGTGATAATTCATAACCTTTAAGTTTACCATATTTACTAGTAATAGCTTCTACCTCTGCTCTATTTTTAGCACCTCTAATAGCTCTAGCATCTTCACCTTTAAAAGTAAACATTTGCTTATTTTTTGAGCCTTTTTTATTCATATAAAGACCCACCTAATCCCAAGTATTTTCAGTATGTCGTAAATTAGTCTTTATTTTTCTACCTATACCACCTCCAATACCTGTTGCAATACCAATACCTTGTGATATGTTTTGCCAATCCTACACAGTTAATGATGAAAAGCCTTCATTAGTCATCTTTTTAAAAGATGCTGTAATTTCTGGTGCATTTTTTAATCCTTGCACAGTACCTATAGCAGCTAATATTCTAGGAGTGTAGCGTACTAAAGTTTTAGCTATTTTCCCTCCCTTTCCAACTCCTCCAAATAATCCAAGTGCATCAAATCCTACATTTACTCCTGCATTTTTAATAGCATCCCAAGTAGACATAGTGCCATCTGATAAGTCAGCACCTAAATTTGCAGCAGTAGAACCTAGTCCAAGTGCAGCACTTGCAGCTGTTCCATATCCAGGCACATAGGCAGCTATCATAGACCCAATATCTAATCCAACTCCGGTTAATCTAGCTATATCAGCACCACTCCACTAAACAGGAGAATCAGCAGCTTTCTATTGCTAATAAGTTTTACCTGTAGCTTTAGCACGTGCTTTTGTTGCAGCTGTTTGTTGTTTTTTAGCTTTAGTAATACTATTTTCAAATTTATCACTAACTATCTTCATACCACTTTCGCCTTTTTGTAGCAAATCTTTATAACTTTTACTTCTAAAGGTTCTTAGCTAGCCATTATTTTTGTTTTTATACATATATAACCACTCACCATTGGTATTTTTACTGCCCTACAAACGATATATTGTATGCCCTGATTTATCAGCTACTTTGTCAAAGTCTTGTAATTTATCATTGCCTTTAAACCAATTCCATAAATAAGCATATAGCTATCCTAAATTAGTAATCTTATGTCCTGTTGTTAAAGTAATGGGTGTCTTAAATTTTGTATAAAAGAAATCTCCTGTTCTGTTAGCACGATTAAAAGCATCATTAATATTATCATTAAAACCTCCATTTGCTCCAGCAAAAGTAGGTGTAAGATTATCTAATGAGTTTGTATTAATACGCCCAATACCAAAGTTATCAGTAGTTCTTCTCAATCGTACATCACGTAAATAAGGATATTTTTTAAGGAATGCTTGCTCACGTTTATTATATTCTTCTTTTGCTTTTGCATCTGCCTGTTGTTTTTTATTAGCTGCATCCTAATCAAGAATAGCTTGTGTTTCTGCATTATACTAAGCACGTGCATTAGCTATTAATGTAGCACGTAATTCTGGATGTAATCTAATCTATTCTTCAAGCTAATATCTTTTAATAACATCCTCGTCATTATTAATATCAAATGCCCGCTCTGGTTTAGGGGCATCGAAACCTAAATATCCTGTAAAAAACTTACCTACACCAGCTGCAGCCGAGCTTCTAATAATCTAATTCTTCCATTTATCAGAGCCAACCCCATCTGCATCAAGACTATTAATTAAAGTTTCATACTTTGAAGTTTGTTCGGGAGAAAGCTAATATTTCTATTTATAGCTATCCCACAAACCTTTAAGTTCTGCAATTCTATTTGTATATTCACCTTCTTTATCCAAAGCAGCTACTGAAGCATAGTCAGCTAAATCACCCTTAGGATTATATTGCTATTGCCAATAGTCTGCAAGTGAAGGCATGTCTTTCTACTCCTCTTTCATTTTATCTACCATTCCTTTAGCTATAATATTATTAAATATAGCAACTTCTTGGTTACGATAAAAAGGAGTTCCTTTCTTTAGTTTCTTCTCAGAAGTAGTTGTTGGATCAAGTAATTCACCTTTTTTATTATATACATAATCAGTATCGGTATTATTTTTTATTTGACCCTACTTATCTGTAATTGTTCCAAATTCATCTGAACTAAATCTATCAGTATTATTATTTAACTAATCCTATAAACCAGTTATATAATTACGATAGCCCTCTTTAAAAGATTCTTTTTGAGCCTATGACCAATCTGTCTTAGATTGTACGTAAGAATCTACATTATTACTTAAATTAGTAATAAGATTCTATAAGTCAAGCTCATTTTGTCCATATTTATATTTCGCCATATATAAAAAATTAAGGGATATACCTATAATAATAGATATACCCCTTTAAATTAAAATTACTTCTTAATTCTACGTGCCAATTTACCACCCATACGATATACAGGTTCAGATTGCTCAGGCTGAGGTGCAGGAGCTTCACTTCCGCCCATCATTTCAAGAATCATTTGACACACTTGGATTGCTACTTGACAATCCTAGTTTTGCACTGCCTGTTGAGCACCCTGCATCAATACTGCCTGTGGGTCTTGTTCGGCACTTTGTGGCATTGTGCCACCTTCCTAATACTTTTTAGTAAACTTCATAATTAAATTTGATTTAGTTAAACGTTTAATTTATATCACGTATCATAATAACTACTAAAGAAAATAAATAAAAATAAAATAATTGGACTTGTACAAATAGCGTTATTATTACGATACAATTATAATATATTACTTCTCAACATACTCTGGTTTACGAGTATCTTGAGCTTTTATCTCTCTAAACATTCTTTTACCTAATCTTTTACAATACTTATTGAAAAGCTCTTCATTATCTTTATTAGCTTCTGCTTTTTTAGCCCATTGTATTAACTATTTAGTACTAATTCTACTAAATATTCTTTCACCTCCTTGTAACTCAGCTTGTGATGTGCCATCGGGAGCTAATACTTTCATTACATATTTATTAGGGTTTGTACTATCATCGAAGTCAAACTAATCTCCTATTTCAATTCCCGAATCAGCATTTACCTCTAATAAAAACATAATATTTTCAAATGGCACTAGAGTTTCATCTTTAGGTTTAGCTGTATAAACTTTAGTAACTTCACCTTCCTCATTAATACCTATCTAGTCTAATGCTATCTAAGTATCTTTCATCCAAAACTCTACTTTATCTTGTGGTTTATCATATACAAATAACATTCCACTGTCTTGTGGTAAATATTCTCTATCCTATAAACCTTTCTTTTGTTCTTCTGGTGTTTCTGCAATTTCTACAGTGTATTCTTTATCTCCTATAATAATATTCTTTTTATCCATTCTTTACCTTATTAAAGACATCCATTAATGAAGTACCTTGTGCATCTTTATAATCAGAATGTCCAGTTGCTAGATACTTTTTTAATTCTTTAGGACTAAACCACATACCATAATCTATCTATATCTATGATAATCCGCGTCTGTTTTTAAATCTATTAGATTCAGCTCTGCAAGCTTTTAACAATCTAACTGCTGCTGTAATCTAAGCTTGTGGGTCTTTTCTAAACTATTGCTTAGTTAAATTAGGCATTACACCTCTTCTTGTACTATCTACAAACTAAAACCATCCTACAGCTGTAGAGCGTGGATTAGGTATATCTAATACAAAGTTAGATTCTTTTTTAGCAATTAAGGTTAGTGTTTTTCTATATTGCTAATCCTATGGATGTGCTGCCATATACTTATTCATTTCTTGTTCAAACAAGGCACTACCTTTAACTGCTGGTAAATTATTCTATACAGGCATATCATTTATTTCTTGTTCCTATGGTTCTGGATATTTCCATCCTACAAATTTATTATCTGGCTTTTGTACTACATCTTGAGCACGTGTTACTAAGTCTTCGGGTATTAATGGCTATATAGTGGTACTATTATCTTCATAATAAGTAGGCAGTTCTACCTATTTATATGAAACTAACAAATCAGATAGATCCATTTAATTTGCCTCCTTCTTTACACTTGTCTATAAGATTAGTATTGTCAATAGTGTTATGTAAGATTTCCTCAACTAGTAGCTTACCTGCTTCAATAGCTAACTTATCTTGTTCAGTTTTAGATGCTTTCTCATATTTTTCTTGTAGTTCTTCTAGTTTATTAGTTAGTTTTAAGTGAAGTATAATTTCATCCTTTTCGATTTCGGCTTGTTGCTCACCTTTATCATCAACTACAGGAATACCTTTCTATGTTAAACTATCAGCATTATCCATGTGATGTTTATGAGCATGTAAAGCACCTGCAGGAATTACATTTTTAGGTTCTTCCTACTTAGATTCTTCTTTAGACTCTTTTACTATAGTTACCTAAATAGTAACATTACCTCCATCTTTATAAAATGGTGTAAAGAAATCCTTCCAACCTGACTTATAACCATGCTCTAAATCATTACTATTAGTAAACAACTCAGCTTCTTCTGGATTATTAACAAGTAAATAGTTCTTTTTATCCAAAGCACGCTTTGCAGCATCTTTTCCAAAATCCTTTAATTCTCCATTGTCATCTTCCTATATTTCGGAATATATAAATGGCTATTCACCATTATCAAAAGTAGCAGTTGCCCAACTCATTTTATGAGTAGCTTTCTATCCATTAGGTAATGTAATATAACGTAATGGTTCAGACATACGCTATATAAATCTTGGATTCTATTCTTTAGCATAAGCTATTAGCTATTCAAGTGTTCTTGTAGTTTTACCACCTTTTTCTAATTTAATAGGATTATCAATAGTAATAACAGGTTTCCATTCTATCTTGTCTTTAATTTTAGGCAATTTAGCACCTATTCTAGCAACACGTAAATATTGCTATTTAACGCCACCATTCTAACCTAAATTATATCGCATAATATTAGCATCAGTACTTTGAGCTAAAACACGCTAAGCATTATCACTAATACCTGTCATAACGTCTTGATAGTTATTCATTCTATCAATAAACCTATTAGCTTTATGTCTAGCACCTGTACTAAGTAATCCATATTTCTTATTAGCTTTTTCTTTAGCTTTATAAACATCTTGATATGTATCAGTATAATCAGAACCTACTGTTTCCTCAGTTTCCTTGTTAATATCAAGATTATGAGAACGCTTACCAAAAGCAGCATTAAGCATACCTATAGGAGTAGCATTCATAACATTATTATTTAATAAGCTATCTTGCCAAGTCATACCATCAGTGCCTAAACCTATAGCACTTAATCCTTTACCTAAAAGCATTCCACCTTTCATAATGCCACCTACTAAAGGATTGATAGACATTACCATATCGGAGGCTGTATTACCTAAATTGTCTATACCTTGTGCAAGATGCCCATAACTACCATTATAAGTACTATTCTATGGTAAAAACATACTAGCCATATCAGCAAATTTACCAACTGTACCTGCAATATTATTTAATTTAGCTAGATTTTGCTAGTGTTGCTACTATTTTACCATAGCATCTACAGTAGACTATTGATAATCTTTAATATTCTACTATACCTAATCATTAAGTCTTACATTAAGAGGATTTCCATTTAAAGAGCCTTGTGGAATATTACCTACGTTAATAGTTGGTAAAGCACTTGGATAATATGTTCTTGATAATACTGGCTCAGTATAGGTATTTCTACCATTATAGTAACCACCAAAGGCATTCTATATTTGCTAATTTCCTAACTGCTACCAAGTGTTTCCACCTAATTGCATTTTTCTTATCTTATTAAGAGAAACTTTGTTCATATAATGTATTTATATAATTAATAATAGCTAATTCATCTCCCTTATATCTAATTCTTATCTTTACAAATCTATCCTTTAAAGATATTTCACTTCTAACCCAAGTAGATTCGGATGGTTCATATATAATATTCCAATTACTTAATTCCTTAGGAATATTAACATTACCTGCTTCATATACTTTGTCTGGTATAGGAGAATTATTAATATACAAAGGAGGTTTACTGTTTACCCATTCTGTTCCGTTAGAGTTATATTCATTTTTATATAGTATAGTTATAGGATTTATCTATACTAACCATTTATCCTCTCTATACTGCATATTAGAAGCAATTAAACCTCTACCTCCAAATGTAGAATCATTAGTATCTTCCTATTCATCTATATCTATAGCAGGAGTGTGTTCCCAAATCCTAAATTCGCCTCTATTCTTATAGTAGACTATTTCAGTACCTGATATATGCCTATAATCACTACTTCCTTGACTAAATGCTTCTTGATAAGAGTCATATACAATATTATTATAATCAGCTCTATCATAATATCTATGATATAAATCAGCTGATTTAAAATTCTAAGTGCATTGTATATCAGAATAAGTAGTATCATAGTTAATATTCACTCCATTAGCTTGCCAAATATGTTTAATAGCTTCCTATCTAACATATATGTTTTTCTTATCATTAGCAAAATTATATACCTCTCCTATAATTTCATAGTGAAAAGATTCAGGTTTTGCCTTATTAGCTATCAACTCTAAGTTGTTAAATATCTTATGAGTTGCAGGATTATCAACTACAACAAATTCAAACTCAAATGGATGCTACTAACCATACCAATAAGTAGGCTTGATAGGCTCTTGTGTGTCTATAATACCTGCCTATCCATGTTTCCAAAAATCAGTAGTTAGAAACTACAAGTTATGTTTAGGTATAAAAACAAGTCTATTAGTTATAGTTTTAGTTAAAGAATCGCCATATTCTATATCAGCTTTAATATCAACATAAGAAACAATGCGTTCTGGCTAGAATGGCTTATCTAATGGCTTTTCTATTGTTAACTTTATATCATTGTTATATATACAATTAATCCATTCAGCTTTATTATTCCACGGATTTATAATATGTTTAGTACCACTACTATCCGTATATGAACGCTCATAAAATTCAGAGGTTAATAAAGCTAATCTATCCTTACTCATTGCAAAATATAACTAATTTTTAATAGGCATTACTCCCAAATATTCAGCTTGTTTTCTATTAACAAGACTATATTTAATAGTTTTATAATCTTCTTTAGTTGTTAGATTTATATACTAAGTGCTTAAAGATAATACATTAGAAGCAACAGTTATACCTATTGAGTATTTATAGCTAGTTAATTCCTAAGTTAATTCAGCAATATATTTAGAACTATCTCTATTAAAACTAAACATAGTATTATTAATAGATTCAGTAAAACTAGGTAACCAACTATAAAAAGTAATCCATTTCTACTACAATTCGTTATAACATATATTCCAACATTTATTATCTTTATAGAAAGTAAACATTACATCATACTTATAAGGATTATAGTGAGTTTTTACATTTTTAATGCCTATAATAGGAGTAGTTTCTTTTTCAGTTAAGTTAATATTATTGTTAAGGAACTCACCTATTTTCATATCCGATATACAATCTACTTCAGTTCCTCTAACCATCCATATTTTTTTAGCAACTGTGTCTACACCATATATACCATTATTAGTTTTAATGATAGAATCTTTCCACTAACTACCTAAAGTATCAGATAAAATATTAGGATTTTCGGGCAATACATTTTCAGTATTAATATATACATAGCCACCATTACCTTGTCCTGCAACAGTTCTTTCATTAACTGGAATTAAAGCAATGCCATGTTCAAATATGCATATAATATTGCCTTGATATTCAACTAATTTAGTTATACTGCCATAAGTTTTAGGATAATCTCTAAAGTTAGTTCCCTAGAATACTCTAAATCCATTTTTAAATGCATCATTAACACTTATATCTGAATAAGCTATTCTATTACTAAAATCATTTTTAATAGTTGGAGTATTTGGTAAATTAAAATTATAACGACTAGATAGATTAGTATTAAAACCTTTATTATAACATAACCCTTCAGGTATTTTAGTAGTACCTATAGCATTAGCTTCATAATATGGATAAAAACCTCTACCATGCCCATTAATTGTAGCTTCTTCTGTATATGAATTATCTACTGAACGTATATTTAAATTAGAATTAGATATAACTGGGAACGTAAACCAAGTACCTATTTTAACTGCGTTTAAATCGCCTATATTTACTTTATCTTCATCTTTACTTTTATTAGCCCAAGTATCTGCATCTACAATTACATCATTAGTAGGCGCAGAAGCACTTTGAAAGTTTCTATTTAGTCTATGTGTAAATGTACATATATAAGAATCACCTCTATAGTATACAATATTTTCATCAAACTCTTCTAATAAGTATCGTTCAGATATAGCTTCATAGGATGATGTATCTGCGGCTCTAATATTAAATAAATCTAGGTTACTTAAATTTATGGCATCAGAATTATATATATCTACAATAGTTCCAGGAATATTATAACCATCTATAGCTAAATAAGGTCCGAAAGGTCCACGCACATTAGTAGATAAGTCTATTTTAGCTACTTTATCTTCTTCAGCACTACCCGCTCTAGATGTATATAAATTCTTATTTAATCCTACAGATTTAACATTATCTTCAATACCTAATATAGATACCTTTATAGTTTCAGCATTACTATTAGTATTATATACAGCTGGATATGTATATACTCTACCACTAGATGTATTATAAAATGATGTTCTTATTGTTGTTTTAGGTTTTATATAGAACTACTCACCACAAAAGAATGAATTTAAATATTCATAGTTAACATCATAATCTGGACATAATGCCCCAAATTTAGAACTATTAGCTATAATACAAGTACGTGCTTTATAGTCATGTGTTAATTTCTAATTTTTACGCTTACTGTCTATTTGATGAAAAGCTTCTACAAAATATCCATTATTAACATAGGGCGCAGGAATACCATCATTGCCTAAAACACCTATAGTAAGAGCCTAGCATATTTTTAAAGGAATACGATGTTGTCTAACAAAGAAATAACCTTTAACTCCTAATTTTTGTAATCTATAACTAAGGCTTTTATATAATGATTTAATTTTAATGCCGATAATATTAGTAAACTCACAGTCCCGTATATGTATTCTAGTAACACCATATATATTTTCTAATGGAGTTGCTGCATCTTCCATAACGCCTGTAGATTCATTATATTGAATATAGTCACGTACATTATTAACATAGGGCTAATGAGAACTATACTGCATATTACTAATATTATCAACCCACTAAGTATTATTATCAAAATAAGTACCACGTATATTAAAAACTGGAGATAATGTATTATCATTTAATATATATACTATACCGAATCTATATATTTCATCATTCTAATATCCAACATAATTATATATAAAGTTTACATCACAATAAGTATTTAATGTTTCTGTTCCGTATGTAGGGTCATAACTATTATTATATGGTTTTAAATGTATCTATGGAGCAAAATATAATGATAAATCAGCTAATTCTCTATAGTTAATTTCATTCTTTTGTATATTACCAAAGAATAATCTATTCTAACATATAGTTTGTGTTTTTACAGATTTGGCTAATAAATAAGTTGGATTGATTTCAGCTAAAGTAATATCATTTGTTTCTTCAGTACCAACTATACGTATATTACATACATTAGCACTATTAATTGTAAATTTATTTACTATTTTATAAGCATTAGTAACTTTATTCTAATTAGCTTCTGCTGTACTTCTTGTATAATAAACATTAATATACTAATAACCTGTATCAAGATTTGTTAATCTAAATAGTACAGATTTATGAGAATTTTCATTTTTAAAGCCTGTGTTTACTTTATTACGTGAATTGCCTTTAAATATAGATACTAATCCTGATTCACCAATAAAGTCAGTTTCATTTCCATCAGAATCTACATATTTAAAATAAAAGTGATAATTACCTATAGCTAATTCACCATTATCAGTAGTGCCTAAAAATTTAATTTTTGGTATTAAATTATAACTTTTATATAAAGAAATACTTGTATTAAAATCTTCAGAATCATTATATATATTAGTGTCATTATTTCCTTGCCTATCTACAATTTGATATTTGCTATCTCCTAAGACCGAGAATCGAGTGTTTATTAATTTTGGATATGTCTATCCATCATTTATAATTAAGTTGACAGAGCCATCGTAAGACCACTAAGGAAGGATATCTAAAGGATGTTGTATGTCATAATCTAATTTTTTCGTTACAAAATCTACTAATGAATATTTAGGTATAAATTCCGCCTATGCTGAGTCATCTATTTCCTACTATGAATAATATTCACCATTTTGTAAGTATTTATCTTCTGTATATCTATAATTATGTAAAGGAGCATAATTATATACTAAATCTCCTTTACTATTATATTTTTTAATTCTAAGTTTCGGTAACTGCATCGTTAATATTTACTTTACATATATATTTATCAGTACTGCCTAGACTATATAATAGAGTAGTCGTTGTACGCACCTATAGTGTACCATTATCTATACCAAATGATTCACCATTGAATTTTAAATTATTAAATTTAAATAAATTGTCAAATGAATGCATTGTACCATCATACCAATATAACTTATTCTCTTCATAAGTGTTATCTAACTTATATATAGTATGATTGACTATTAGCATTGTGCTATAATCAAGAATAAGATGGTCTGCAACATTATCTTTAGGAGCTTCTGGCATACTTACAATATAATCAGTAGATTTAGATGTATCTTCTACACAATCAAATTCCATTGTTTTTGGTCTAGTTATATTAGTTGGTAATTTAAAATCAGACATTGCTGTTTTTAATTCTTTACCATTAACTATAATAGATAATTTAATATTCTCTACATCAAAATTCTTAGTAATATTTACTTTATCTGGCTTAACTACTGTATAATCAGATTCATTTAATGTATAATATGTTAATTCCTAATTTTTATTATAAACACATAAATTCTGCAATGCACGTGCTGTATTATTAGCATCGTTCTAGGTAAATCCTTCACAGCATATTAAAACATTTTTTTCATAGCCACCTTTAACATATACACCCCATATCTTGTCAAAAGAATTTGCAGCAGGGAAATGTAGTTTACCAGAATTAGCTGAAAGCTAGACCATAGTAAGATTAGTTTTTTTTGAATTAAGCTAATCTTCTACATAAGATACATAATCTTGTAACTATTGGTCACTAATAGAAATAGTAGCAAAACCAACAGTACCATACTAATTACTATACTAGTCTTTTAAAGCTCTAACTATATTTTTAGAAGCAGTAACTGTAACCTATCTATTGCCTGTAATAGTATAATTTAGTTTACAGTTAATTGGCTAATCATTAATAATAGACATACCATCTAACTATATAGTATTTTTTTCAGTAGTACCATTATCTATAACACCTTCTCCAAATGCTATAGAAGGTGCTGAAGATTCAGGTATTGAAGCTTCAGAACATTTAATATGCTATATATTACTGTCTAAATCAATTTTAGTAGTTAAATGTGCCCCATTAAATGTATGCTCTTCTGATACTTTTACATTTTCATTATAAGTTAAACCTGCAATATTATCATAATTACCTGTAATAGAGTCATTATTTAATACTAATGTAGAGCTAATTGCTTTTTTCCAATATGTAATTTCAGCTTTATCATTATAATCAACAATACTATCATTAAAAATACCACTCTCAGTAATAATCCATCTAGTTATATGCTCTTCACGTACAGTACCCTATCTATCAATTTCAAATACAAAATCCATTACATATAAATTATTAGCTTTAAATGTATCATTATATGAGACATTAAATATATAATAACTTGATGTATTTGAAAATTCTTTAGTAGCTATTGGAGTTTCATTTAATGTTGCATAAATATTAGCTGTAATTTTATTTAATGATTCTCCAGCTTGTAAATAGGCAGTATATTCAAAATTAAATATAAGTTCCTTAGGCATTATATTATAGGTATAACGAGATAGCTGAACTACACCTGTGCCTAATTTAGTTAAATCTATTACTTTAGATATTTTCTATGATAACTATATATTACTAGCATCAAACAAATTTTTATAAGCTGCTACATTTTCTAGATATAATGTATTATTAGGAAAGTTACTTTTACTAAAAGATTGTGTATATGTAAATGAATAGGAATTAAAATTACCTGCCCAGAAATAACCTACAATACTCCTTGCAGGACTCTTCTAAAGAGCACCTTCATTAGAATATTTTATACGAGTTTCTTTATCATTTATTTTAAAGTATATATTACTTGGGATAAATTTATCATTACTTGTAAAAGTATAAGTAAAATTTAAATTAAAAGCATTGTTGTCTGCCTCAGTTACTAATACTTGTAAATTTACATCATTACAAAATACTTTAGTTAGTATTAATGCTAAATTACCAGATATAGTGGAATTATATACATTATAATTTTCTTCACTATTAGAAGTTATATATAGGTTTCTTAAATTAGAAAGATATATTAACTTACCTTCCTAAGATACTGTTCCTATACTATACTTTAAAAAGCTTTTTAATGCAGGGCTTTCTATTGCAGTTGCAGCTTCTTCAGTAAATAAAGATTCATCGTATAAATATGGTATTAATTTTTTATCTTCTTCTGTAAATTCAAATACAAATTTATCTCCAGGCTGTAATGTATAATCAGTATATACTTGCTTATACTAAAGATTATTCTCAAAATAAGATAAATCTATTTCTTTATTAGTTATTTCTTTTGATGTTCCGAATGTAAACTATGGCGATGGGAATGAGCCTATCTATGTTTTACCATTAGACGGATTATATATTACTAAATATATTATACCTCCAAGTTGTGTAGTTCCTAATGGTATATAACCTTCAGGAAGTGAAGCACCAAACTTAGCATTGCCCATATCATTCTATAATGATAACTCATTACCATTCATAGTTACATAGGTAGCATTTAAGGCATTAGTAAGACAATTATTCTATGTAACTTCTGGAGATAAATCCATTACTAAACCGTCGGTGAAGTTGTTTTTTGCGACCTACATTTTATAAAGTCATATTTATGTTCAAGTGTTGATACATCTGTAAATTTTAGTGCAGGACGTGTGTATAAAAATTCAGCTTTATCCGTTTTTAGTTCACGCATAAACCATCTTTCACCTCTAACAATAGTTGCTGGTATTCTGAATAATGCCAACCATCCATATTCACTAACATATAATTCATCTTTTATTTTATAAAGCATAACATTTTTAAATTCAAAATGCTTACGTTTACGACCACGTTTATTTATCTATGCTAAGTATGCTTCATATTGAGTTTTAGTTAGCTTAAAGTAATAATATCCATCCCAAGGTATTTTATAACGCCTATACATAAATCTTATTTTACGCGCAAGTTTATAGCAATAGTACCTAAAAAACTCGTCACTATCTTTATACATTCTACCGCACATCATACCAAAGTCTTGCTATACTAAAGCTACATCTGCTCCAAAACTATTAGCCATATAAAACATCTTCCATCCGTGATTTATGACCTTTTTAATTTCTGATAATGGAACATTAGGATGATACTTAGCTACTTCTTCTGCATAATCTGAAACTGTTTTCTATTTCAATACGTAAATGCTTGATTTGTTTTAGTTGTTATCTAATCTTTATATTTAGTAAATAAATACACAGGTTTTTCTTTTGCAGGTTTATTTTGATGCTCAATAAAATATCTTATTTGATAGCCTGTAAAATCAGATGTTAGAAAATCTACATCACGCCATTTGCCAGCTCTAAAAGCACGTTTAAATGCTTCTCCTGAAGTACGATGCATCTATAAATAAGAAGAACCTCTACCAACTGGCGGTAATTTAAACTAAACATTATTATCTATAATATCTTGTATTACTAATTTAACACAAGTTAAAAAGATGGATGCAGCTTTTACCTTTTTATGTTGTACATACGTTCCATCTTTAGAAAAAGTAACTTTTCTAGATTTAAAATTTTCAAATAAATCTTTGGCATTTAAAGCATAGCCTGTTGCAAAATTACTCATAACATTATATGTATATAAATGAAAATAGGGAAGCAAAATTGCCTCCCTATGTTATCTGATTGGTTTAAATGACTTATTATATTGTTTTCTATCCCATGAAGTTTTGGCATTTAATACCTAATCCATATCATTCTGACTAATGTATTCAGGAACTCTTGCCTAATCACAGGCTACTTTCCATTGATTACATAGGTCTTTAGATTCTGCCAATATAATCTAATTGTGTGTTTTTAAAGCTTCTTTATATTTCTATGTATATGCAATATATAAAGCTATTGCATCTGCTTCACTTTCAGTTATATCTGGTAAATCATCATCTAACTCAGTATGATATAAAATATTAACATGACCACATGGTTGATTTATATATAGTTTATTTTTAACTTTACGATACTTTACAAACTTACCACTCATATAAAAAGAGTCTGTGAAGGCTTTCTAACTTTCTATATATTCTTCGGTTTCAGCTGAACCATCATAAGTTAAATTATTTGTATAATTAAAATCTTCGTGACAATAAGTTACAGCTTCTATTATATTAATATCGCAAGGTAATGTAACAATTCCGTTAACTATAGGAAGAGTTACTCTTTTTAATATAGTATTTTTATTTCCTATTTTTTTATAAGCAATTAAACCAATTTCTTCTAAATCTTCCTAATCGCCTTCTACATCATATAATGTCTAAGCCTAACTAATTGCTACATGAAAATCCATTATGTATATTGTTGATTATTTGGTAAAATTGGAGCTTTAAGTTGTCTATAATAGTATATCTTTTCTTTAGTAAGTTTATCTTTAATTTGCTAATCAATAAAACTTACATTATCATCTGTAGATTCACTACAACAAGAATACTACTATAACTATCTAGGGTCTTTAAAAACTGCTACAATAGAAATCTACTTAACAAATGGAGCATTAAAAAGAAAACAATCTAACATTCCATTTTCATTAGGAGCTGTATCTATCCACACTATAGGTTTGTTAGATTGTCTACGTTTATATTTAATATTTTGTAGTTCAGTTAAAGATGTTACTATTCTAAATTTATTCTATCTATCAATAGAACCTATATACTATATAGCCTATTTGCCATACTACGTGACTATCTAAGGTATTTGAAAGTGTTTTACATTTTTAGTATTTTCAGCACAACTACAACGTTCTAATGAGTTACAGTCTACTTCAATACAATTAATTGCCATTAATAAATCTTTAATAGGATAAATACCTTTTAGATAATAATCTTTTAATAAAGATAGTCTAAGAGCTACAATTTCATCAGCTACTTGATTTCTATTAATGGATAAATTAGAATGATAACCACCTAATCCACTTAGTACATCATTAATTATCTGACTAGTTAATTTCTCTATGTACATCCTCTGGATTTTGTTTAATTCGATGCTAACATGTAAAGTTATAACAACGGATTCCTTTTAAATATGTTACTTTTGATTTTAACTCTGCAATTTCAGTGCATTTATCGGAAATAGCTTTAGATTTTTCAAATGCAATTTTGTCCATTTCATCTCTTAATATCTGCAACTACTTCCTAAAATCATTCTCTAATGTATGATAATCCTTTATATACTTATCACATGTTTTCTATAAAAAATCGTACTAATCTTGTTTTAAGTCTTCCCTTTTATGCTCAACATCAATCTCTGTAGATTCTGCTTCTGCTAAGGCTTGTTGCTATTTAGCTTTAAAAGTAAAGATATAAGTAATGGCAGCACCAAGTCCGCCACTACTTATTATAGCTAAAGCCCACTCAAAAAGGGATTGCATTACTTAGATTTAGTTGTTTTAAGTTCGTCAACAACTGCTTTACCACCTGTATCTGCTGTAGGTACTGCATCACTAGTAGTACCATCATCAGATACTGTAGAAATCTCCAAGTTAAGACCTGTTTCTGCCTTAAACATAGCCTCAAACTCAGTAGCTACATCATGCTTTACCCAAAATACGTGAGTAGTCTATGAAGTAGTTTCACAACCTACAGCACCAAGAGGACGGTTATTTGCAGGAGCACAATACTCAATAATATATTGGTCATAAACAGCACCTACAATAGGTGTCTCAGCTTTACGCAAGTGCAGCCAGTTTGTATTCTCTACAGTCGGGAGACGTAAGTCTTTAACAATCTGTGAATAAGTACCAAATGGCATCTTACCACGCTTGGTAATATTAATAGTTGTACCATCAATCTCGGCAGCTACTTCTGCATACTCGTCAGTTTCTGAGAATGTATGAATCTCAATCTTACTAAAACGCAAGAAGTCAGCCTTACTTGTAAATGTAAGCTTAGCACCTGCTGCTTTTACAGTAACCTAATCCTTATCAATTTGGAAGATATGATTAGCATTAATTGTCTGCTCCAAACGCTTTGCAACGGTAGCAGCTGTATCTGCTGCTTTAACAATAAACTCACACCAGAATGGCTTACCTTTCTGTACCCAAGGTGTTGAATAGATATAAGGCTCAGCACCCTCTACTTTGAGATACATATCAAGACGACAATAATTAACACCGCTTATAGGCTTCAAAGTACTTACAAGTGTAGTAAAATCAATCTCTGCAGTAGCATACTCAGCCTCGTAACCCAAAGCCTTATATACCTTCTGAATATTCTCCTTAACAAATACAAAGTCACGAAGAATATGAATATAATCTGCAGTCTTACCATCAATCTTACCGTCCTTTACAACACTAAAGAGTTTCTTACCTGAATCGGGGTCGAGATTACTATTAATAATAGTAGTTGTTACGAAATTTAATCCTGTTTTCATAATTATTAAGCCTAATTATTTGTTTGTGACTACTGTTCAGTTGGTCGAGCAATAGTACGATTAATCTAAATATTAGTAGCTAATCTTGGGTCTTGTGACCTTTCCATTAGCGCGGTTACCAACTTATTTATTATCTCTGTGCATATATAATCTGGAAACTCCATAATCTAAGAAGTGTCTGCTGTTCGGTCTATCTATTCCTAAGTCAGACGTATGAATTGAGGACTCTTTATATAATCTACTTGTACCTAAGCTAACTTAAAGATAGAATCGTCCATACCATATCTAATCTCGCAACGTATTGGTGTAGGATTAGATAATCTAATAGCTGTAGGTTTATCTACTACAGATGCTGTATCTCCAGTAGATAATGTTATAGTACGTTCAAAATTAGAGCCTGCTTTAATGGGACCTGAAGATATACTTGTTAAAGTATCTTTAGTGCCATCAAACTAAGTACCATAAGCATCAGTACCATTATGTGTACTTCCTACAGTGCCATTTGGTAATAATGTACTATATCTAGGATTAGTAGGCACAGATTCATTCTAATTCCTATTATGTATATAATAATACGGATTTAAAGGAGAGGGTCTGTTATATAAATCATCCATTACATTAGACCAACTATCCGCAGTTAATCGTTTAGCAGGTACATCTATAAAATCACCTTTATCATAACATTTATAATTAGTATTCATATAATAAACACAAACACAATTTAATAAATGTAAATAATCCTATGGTAATTCTATTTCATATACAGCACCTTTTAAAGCATTTTCTTTAGTTACCTAATTAGGTACATTAGGTCGATTTAATTTAACTTTAGTAGGTGTAAGTTCTGCTGTAGCTTTTAGTACTCGTAAATCATCAGTAGTCTACTAGTTAATGTCGTATATATTATATACTTCATTTATAAACTAGTTAATTACTTTATTACATAAATAATTAAATTCATGTAATTTTAATGCTGGTGCATTTACTTTACTCAATTCAATTAAAATCGCTTCATAAATAGACTTAGCTGTCATTAAGCGTTTTTATTTTTAATATTATTCCCCGTACATTTCTGGGAAAGCATCTATACGAAGCTAGGCTAATACTTTACTATTCTTAGGCTCTTTCATCCATTCAATAACAGCATTGTCATTAGCACCAAGAATTGTGTCTTCTCCATACATATAGAGTCCGTTCTTTTTAGTAATAACTCTATTTTCTTTAGCATTAATAAAGAGCATACGAAGATTCATATCACCACCTGTATAGCAACTAATAATTTTCTCGGGAGTTTTATCAGCTACTGAGAACAAGTATTCCTCAACATCTGAATTAGGCTGATTAGACATATTACGTCCAAGTACACGAGCTACAAGCAAGCGACCATCATAGCCACGTTCATCATTAATAATAAATGTTTGTGCTTGCAATACTTGCTTTTTATGTGTCATACGTTTTTGTGATTCAAAGCCTGGACGTTCTACATAAAGCTCTGCAGTACCATATCGAGGATGCTTTGCATGAGGGTCAATAGTTCCATCAATCAAATAATCACCTTTATCATTCTTAGCAAATCTATCTGGAGCAATTAAATCACAATGTTTAATAGCTTCCCACTCTGCAGCTTGATAGATATCATCAAGATTATATGTAGTGCCATCTTGAATTACAAATACTTTATCTTCTTTAATATAAGAAGCTAATCCATTATTCTCTTTCTCAATTTCATCTGGAGTTAATATAATATCCCCTTGCGAATTAACACGCTTAACACAAGCAGGAAATCTACCTGTTTTAGGGTCACGCTATGGTTGAATAAAATATTTCTATCCTACTTTACCATAAACACTTCTTAGTACGACAATGTTGCTTTTAACATCACCATTTTGAATATCTTTAGTTTTCTTAGCCATAATTCATAAATCAATTTAAAATGAGTAGGGAAATAGCTCCCTACTCTTAGTTTCTTATCTTATTAATATTCCTTAACCTTAAGGATAAATGAACGATAGGGGTTAAAAACGCCCACGCCTGCATAGCCGTGGATTGTCATAAGTCCGCCAGCAACAGGTGAACTTACAACACCGCTATCACCTCCAGAACGTCCTCCAACACCAAGGACTTCATTAAAGATGTAATCTTTGCCCTTCAATGAGAACATTTGCGATTGTTAATCAGACTATATCTTATTATATTTAACTTTCTTATATCCAATTTAAAAATTGTACATCTTTCGATTAGTCGTTGAACTATTAAGTTTAATAGCTGCTGATTGTTATACTTTCCAGCAATTACAGAAATATTTTATCCACTGTTTTTAGGCAGCTTTCTCCTACCATTTGTTCTTCATAATAGGAGGTTGTGCTGAAGTCTTACCAGTAGTAAGGTCTAAGCACATAAAATATGGGTCTTGGAACTCACGTGACAAAGTTCTATCAACTTTAAACACGATTGTATTACCCGAACTATATATTTTATTATATAGATTAGACTATATCTTTATCTTTTTAGATAGTTATCATTTCGATTATTCTAAATATTATATTAGTCGTTGAACTATTATTAGCTGCTGATTGCCATATAGGTATTTCAGCACTTAGATAACTTTTAATGGGGCAGTAATGTTCACCCCATTCATAGGCATCAAATGTATTGCCAACCTTTACATATTTGCCCTCACCTTGATTAGACCAAAGGTAAGCACCATCTGTTCTACGATTAGAAAGATACTCTCCAAGCACTCTCTGTACAATAGACCAGCCCTTTTCATTAGTGAGGAAGGTAAATACATTTCCTGTAGGCTTCTCAGCCTTCTCTACCATTGTTGAAATAATCTGCTAGAAGGTATTGATAGTTACTCTATTAGCAGAATACTTAGAAGCAAAACGCTCAACCTGTGGAATGACTCCGTCGCCAATATATCAACCGTTTTATCCATTATTACTAATGGTGTCGGACTATATCATTAACTTATTAAATGAAAATTTAAAATTATGACAATGCGTTCTATTTCCTAAACAAACTTGTAAAGCTGAAGGATAAACTTTCTAACAGCTTGTTATAGAATCCCATATCTTTATTAGATTGTTTTGCAAATCATACTGATATATTTTTCTAGAAGATTGCATAGTTATTTCTGAATTTTCTTTTAAAATATTATTATATTTAACTGTTGACCAATAAAACTCTTTAAAAAGACTATTATTCTTAATAGCTCTTTTAATATCATTTTTATTATACTTTAATTCTTTTTTAACCAAACTAATATTTTCAAATTCTTTAATATACTCGCCAAGTTTATTATATATATATATCTTAGGTTCTTTTTTTATTGACCCATCAAGATATTGTTCTATTGTTTCTCCTTCTTTTAAAAACCAATATCCAGAAGTAGCATACTTACCATATATAGCATTCGTTATTTTTGTTCTAGGTATATCTAATTCTTTTGCTGCTTCAGTAGTATTTCTAAAGGATTTTAAAAATAACCCATTAGTAGTGTACTGTCTAATACTTCCTCTAGAACTTGGACGATATTCTTTAAGATTTAATTTGTTATAATTAATTTCTGACCAATAAGAACTTTCAAGGGAACGTTTGTCATTTATTACCATTCTTACTCGATCCTTATTTATTTTAAAAAACTTAGTTATATCTACAATAGAATCCCATTTTTTAATAAAATTACCTTTTAAGTCATATTGATATATAGGTTTTGCAGTAAGCGGAGGTACACCACCACCTATGCTTATATTGTATGTGTCAGTTCGAGATATAAATTCTTCATCAACTAACCATCTTTCTAAATCTAGCGCATCCTATAAATTATCAAAAACTTTTAATGTTTTTCTTATAAATTTATTCGGACCATATTTCATTACTGCACTTAAAAATGGTGTTGAATTAGTTTGATAAGAACTAGGTTTATTTACATAAGCGCCATTTCCCAAATATCCATCAAATATATCAGGATTTTCTGTTTTATGCACTCCTATGTAGATCTTATTATTAATTTTATTTGTAGTTAAATATACTATATATTTCATATTTTTAAATCCTTATTTTATTTATAAGTTATCTTTTATTTCCACTATTGTGTACTCCATATTGGATAGTCTCTGAACTTAGGTTATATTGTTGCATAAATGTCTAAAATATAAATAAGCTGCTTATTGTCTTAACAGATTTCAAGCAATTTAAAAGAAAATTTTAATAGCTATTACTAGCTATTCCTACATACATTTTATAGGACGACCTGTAGCTCTATCACTGATAGTTGCTTTTCCATCTACTCCAACATTGCCTTTTGCCATTAAAAGCATATTTTCACGTGCATACAAGAAGTTTTCAATAAGATTCTTCTTCATGGGGTCAAGACGATAAACTTTATCGCCATTAGTACCATTACTAATCTTAATAAATGTATCTTCCATCAATGCATACTTTGAACTATATGTGTCATCTACTCGCATTTTAATATTATTACACTATTACTAGTATAAATTAGACTATATCTTTAACTCTAGATATAAAAAGTTATTTCTTATTTAAATTTAATAATTTATCTATTACGATAGTCGTTGAACCTTTATCTAGGCTGCTTATTATCCTTTTATAAGGATTTTCAAGCATTTAAAGAAATTTATTTTAATATATATTACTATATAATCGACCAAGTATTATTTAATCGTTGACATATAGTTCCTCATACGTTCAATATTCAGTACTCTATGTATTTCTACATAGCTTAGACTATATCTTTAATTATCTAATTAGCTTTTATTTTGATTATTTCTAATTCCGTTAGGATAGTCGTTAAACTGTTTCCAGCTGTTGATTAGCATATTCATAGCTTTCCAACAATTAAAAAGCTTTTGCTAGTAGCTTTACACTACTAGGAGCAATATTATCTTACTCTAATATTTAACAAAACCACAATCGTTAAGCTCAGGCTTAGCATTACCGATAAAGTGTGTTAAATCTCCTACCTCACAGCCAGTAGTATCAAGTACTGATGAATAATCATCATCAATAAGGCGGCACATTACAGAGAACATACGGTCTGACTTACGTACTGAAGGAGAAACGACCATGCACTGCTAGCCTGTCTTCTCGATTTTAAAAATTTCGTGCAACTGATAATAATTTTCTGGGAAAATCATTTCAAACTCTGCACCATCTGCGCCTGCTCCTTCTGCTGGTTTTACTGCAAAAGGAATACGCTTAATCTGGTTAGTTTCCTAATAGACTATATCATTTACAAGAATTATATTTAACAATATAATCTCTGAAATATTTATTACCGTGCTGAATTTGATTCATTTCACGTTTAGTAACTTTGTATTTATTAATAAATTCATCCTCAGAATAAAATGTTTCTACATACTCATTATTAATAGTAAATAAATTAATAAGTACTTTAGGCTGTAAAGTCATTTGATAATCTTCATAATAACCATTATTAAGCTCAAATGCTTGACCTATCTTTTTCCAAGAATGTTCTTTAATAAGTCGCATTAACTCTTTGCCCTTAACCTTATCAATAAACTTGCCATTTTTATATACATATATAAATATCTTAGCATATTGTCTACGAGGCTTGGCATTAAATATATCACAAAGTTTATTAGATAAATAATACTTACCATCTATAAGAGTTTGGTTTTTAATGCAATTCTTAACAAAATTAATATCTAATTTTAATTGCTCAGAGCAGTTATCAACTGAATAGTAAGTATCAATTAATTTGCCGTCTAAATTATACTTATAAATAATTTGCATTGGCTTACCCATAGTAACAAGATTATGAGTTACGCTCCAATAGCTATTTAATAAATAACCACCACACTCGGCGGCTTGTAAATAGCGTTCATAAGGTAAACCATAAAAATCAATAATCTCTCTATTCCATTCTTTTAAAAGATTACCTTCTTTACTAAATTGATATAAAGTTGGATAAGTTGGATTTTCATTCCAATTATAAAAATGCGAAGATTTAGCCAACTTTTGTTTAAGTAGTAATTTAAATTGTTTATAAGCTTCTTCATAATCATTAGATTCAAATAAGATGGATTTAACAAAAGAATTTGTACCATATTTTTTAACGGCTTCTTGAAATGGTGTTTTAGGATACATAAAGCTACTTGCTTGATTAGCAAATACTCCATCGCCTAAATAATCTTTATTCTCTTCATGTATATCTAATAATACTCTATTTAAATCATTAATCTATGACTTTAAACAAGTTGTAATAAATACTTGATATTTCATTGTAATTCAGTTTTAAAAATTGATTTCTCTTAGTCGTTGAACCTTAATTAGAGTTTCTAAATTAGGCTGCTGATTTTGTAGCATATTCCAGCAATTTAAAGAATTGATTGTAACAGAGGTCAAAACTAACATTAACCTCCCCATTTATATTAACTATATATTTCTATATAGATTAGACTATATCATTTACTAAGTAATTCGGTGTTTTAGTTATTATAGTATTAACTTAGTCGTTGAACATTTTTAATATGCTGCTTATTATCTATATAAGACTTCAAGCACTTTACCGAATTTAATTCTAACAAAGATTGTTAGTGAGCTATCTGTTAACTCAAAGTAGGTTGAATCTGTGCTCTGGAACTTATTGGGCTTACTATCTGCGTAATAGATATTACGGAGTGCTTCAGTCAAGAAGGTAGTAGTTAATTCAGGATATAAGCGTGATACAACACCCAAACGGTGGGGCTTATCCCCAAGAAACTTACTAAAATCTTCAAATGTACGTGTATTGCCCATGTTTGAGCGATTCGTTACTATGCTTGCTACTAACATACTTAATTATTTATTTAATCCCAATCATCATCAAAATTCTTCTCTACTGGTTTAGATTGGGGTTTCTTGATAAACGTAGCTTTACTTGTTGCCTTACCTGCATTATAACCACGTTTATATGCATCTTGAGCCTACTTAGTAAGTTCAGACATAATTTTATCCTCATTTAAAATCCAAAAAGCTGCTTTAACAAGTGTTTCTGGATTCTGAAGATCTCTTCCAAGACTACTCAAACCTGTATTGTTATCAATAGTCAACATATAATCGCGTAACTGTTGCTTTTCATTATTGTCAAGTTCAATGTCTTGTCCTGCGAAATTACTAAAGTTCTAAATATTATTATCTACTACATTAGCAAAAGCATTATACTATTCTTGCTACTTAGCATACTGCTCTTGTGCTAATCTGTTCTATTCATCTGCCTGTAACTGTTGATATTGCTGCCTCAAGCCTGCTACTGTACGATTGTACAAGTCCTCATTTTCTTTTGCACTAGTAATAGCTTGCTCCAGCTCTTCATCAGTAATATTATCAGAACCAACTGTCTACAAAATATTTAAAGCATATAATTCATCATCAGAAAGTGTATCTGGATTATATGCTGCAGGTGCTTGCACAGGAGATATATTATTCATATATTGCTGTACATCCATACCACTATTTCTAATGGCATTAATAAGCTGAATTTCATCTTCATCCAACTACTGAGAATCATCTTCCATAGGAGCTTGCTCTCCTGCCAAGATATTTAGTTTCTCATTATCAGACAAATCATCCCAACTACGTTCAATAGTAGCACCTGTTTCATCTTCAAACTTGATTTTAGAAGAATCTTCAATACCTCTAATCTTTAAAAGTTCGGCGGTCAAATCCTTCGGTTCATCATCTGCATTCTAATCAGTCTAATTAGAAGGTTCTTGAGTTACATCATCTTTGTAATCATCTTCATTAAACATTTCATCATCAAAATTACTCATAATACATTTTATTTAATTGTTAATACTTGCCTACGATTTCTTGGACTATAACTAACATGTACCCAATTAAAATCGTATTCATTAATAAGCTAATCAAATGGTAGCTTACTATCTTTAATAAGATTAAATAATTGTTTATTAGACTCTTTAGTATTAGATACAGTTCTAATATCACTAGCCTGTCCTATTAAATGCTAAGAATTTCTAGCACCTCCAACAGCTTTATTTAACTTTTGGCACCTATAGCCACTATTAACAATAATAGGTTTTCCATAAAGCTCTCTTAAAGGGTCTAATATATTATCTATAAGCTTAGTAAGGTTATCTTTTACATTCTACGAAGGCGTGTTATCAATATGTAATCGCTATGCCGTAGAGCTTTTTGTTAATTCATTAATTGTAAAGTATTTTCCCATGTTATTTATATTTACACTTCATTATATAGCCTACTTAATATAGGTACAAATAAAAATGGAAGAAATATTCAATTAAGAATAAATCTTCCATTATATAAAACTAAAAATACTTTTTAGATTAACAATTAAATCTTTAAAAAGAGTTGCGGCTAAATTTCCACTTAGTACTGAAAATTCTTCGGAATTATAATTTATATTATAATAATTACCTATATATGTTTCTATATGATTTTTCTCGTGATTAAAGGTATCTATTAATTCGTATAAATCATCCTATAATCCTACTACTAATATGCTATTATTTGGGCAAGAATAGCTAAATCCAGAGTTTTTAAACTTAGTCAATCTAGTTATCATCTATTCACACTCATTATATTTATATAGATATGGCTTTATATCGTCTATATCACTAAATTTCTACAGTATAAAAACATCAATATCCCAATTATATTTATATAAACTAGATTTAAAATGTATCATACAAATTCTTCCCAATCTACCATAATACCATTAGCTATCATAGTAGCATACCATCTACGCATAGTTGTTCCATCGCCTGCATCTTCATCGTCAATAGTATCTTTTATATATAAAGCAAAATGTTTTTCATCACATATACTACTTCCATAATAATCAGCCTTACACATATTTGCTACAAATACATAATCATAACCAACATTATTATCCAAAGTAATATTATACTATCCTAACAACTTGTCAATAAATTCTTTAGAAACAGGTTCTAACTTAGTATCATCTTTACGCATCAAAGAAACAGCATAATGACATAGTGCTTTATTAAAATGCCAACCATAGTTTTGGAGATATTTCCTCATATTAGTTGGCATTATATCATACGAATCTAAAGACTGTCTCATTAAAAATATCTATGATAATCAGGTTCCTCTTCCATGTATCTACGACCATACTTCTCATTATAGCCTTTATTATAACGAAGCTCCTCTAAGCATTTCATAAGTTTGCTATTATAACGCATTGCCTTTTCAGCACATTCAGCTAAACTCTCAAACTTATTCTCTTGAATTTCAATTATTGTTGCCATTTTTGTTTACTTTTAAAAATTCTTTAAACATATCTTTTAACTAATTGAGTTCATCCCTTAAAGCTTTGTTTTCTTCTTCCTAACGCTATTTCTCTTTAATTTCAGGATTTAGCTAGGTAAGTATATCATCACAACCTTTAATAATATTCTAATGTAACTCAACACTATTAATTAAATCTACACTACGCTATTTCATAGATGATACTTCACTACTCATAGCATCTTTATTACAAGAAAGTACTATATTATTACCAAAATCAGCAATATCTCCTAAAGCAGGTAATTTCTAAAAATTAGTAGACTATCCATTTACATTAGCGGTAATATCAACCACCATTTCTGGACTATACATATTATTTCCATACTTAGGAGCTACCTGTGAAATGCTAATAACTTTACCTATTTCTATAGTAGGTATAGAATCTTTATGTAATATATAAAGTTGATTACCACTACGTAAATTAGAAAAAGCCATAATTAACCAATTAATTGTAAAGTACCATTCTCATAATAAACAAGACGTATTCCTGCAGTATTAAGATCTGCAGAAGTAACTGCAGCACCATCATAAGTTGTTAATGCTTGTGTCTTACCATTAGTATTAAATACAATGGGAACGGCAGTCGTAGGAGCTGTATATTTAGGTAATTTAACTAATATAAGTCCCGAAAAAGCCGAATTTAAAAACTTATGCGGACTAAAACTGTAAGTTACTTCTGTAGTTGTAATAGTAGCATTTGTAGCTTCAATTCTTGGAATACCTCTTGTGTTTGCATAAAAATAAGGATACATCATGCCCACAAATTTCCGTTATTTAAACCATATAAACCATATTGTGCAGCTACACAAGTAGGCACTGCAATGGTGTTATTCTAAGGCAAAGTTACAGTTGTAGGAAGCTTGCACTGAATATCACTAACCTCTTTAGTCAAGCCAGCAAGAGAAGCACTAATAGGAGCTGTAGCTGCATTAATCATCTAGCCAAATAAAGTACTCTATTGGGCATTATTAATAATAACAGCCTACTGACTATTCTTTTCTCTGAGAGATTCTATCTTATCAAGAAGAGCCTAGTTCTGCATTGCATCCAACTTAGCTATAATCTAATTAGTGTTAGCTGTACTAGTGTCTCTAATCGTATTCTATAAAGAACAAGTCTAAGACTAAGTAGCATAAGCAGTATCACAAAACCCTCTCTGTAATGTATTGCTAACATCATTAATAGAACTAGTCAACTGATATGTCTAATTCTAATTTTGAATCTAATTATCATAACCCATTTTAAGAATAGACTATTGTGTCTAGCAGCAACAATCTTTAAGAGCCTGAATAACACCACAATCGCCCTGATTAACAGCATTGATAATGCGTTCAGAGCTAAAACCAACTTGATTACCTACAGTAGATATGCTAGACTATACACTCTGAATAGCAGCCTGTAAAGCATTAGCATCACAACTAAGTCTTGTTGATAAATCTTGAAGTGCTTGGCTATTACCTTTAATTGCCTACATTGCTAAATCTGAATTATGATTATCCTACATCTATTCTTGTAATGTCTAGATTTGACGTTGAACTGCAGGGTCTGAATTATTCCAATCACCATTACCATTCATCCATCGCATCATCCACATCCATACTAAATACATAACATCTTTATATTACTATAAAGTTAGACTATATCATTATTATATAAATACTTAGTGCTGCTATTTATTATAGTAGTCGTTGTACCATTATTTGGCTCAGGATTATCTATATAGAGTTTCCCTGACTTCACTAAGTTTTAAATCCGCCTATGTAATTAACGGATTGTTCCAATTACCACCGAAACCTCCATTCATCATAGCCATAGTAGCTAAATTGTCGTTGCCACCAGTTAAATTATCTGGTACAACAAAAGTTTTTGTTTCACTCATGGTTTTACTTTTTAAGATTAAACAATAAATCATCTTTTGTTCTAGAACTATGTAATAATATATCATAAAAAGTAAAAAGTGGTAAATTACTAAAAATAAAAATAGAGAATCTAAATATAAGCATTATCAATAAATAATACCAATATTTAAATCCTCTATTCATTAAAAACATTACTATTTCTAATTAAGAAATATATCTAAGTCTGATTTATGTAAAAAACTTACTTTAACTTAGATTTTATAAACTAAATTAAATTATCTTCTCCGTAGGTTCTAAGTCTGTAATTTAAAGTTGTATGAGACTTCCCTATTTTAAGTGCCCAAAATCTAATACTACCAATTTCCTAATCTATAATAATTAATTTAGTTTTAGGGTTATTTAAACTTTTCTTTCTTTTAGTTTCTTCGGAATCTTTACTTCCTAACTTTTTTTGTCTTATCTTTTCTCTTCTTTCAGGATAATCTATATAACCCTATTTTAGTGATTTACTCATCTTATCAAGACTTTCCTAAGTAAGAGAAATAGCTCCACCTTCCTATATATTATATCCACTATTTATAGAATCATATTTTTTTATTAACTCACGTTCTATTTTATTAGCAGTCTCCTTATCAAGATTATCATATAAGACTTCGTGAGTAAAATTATCCCATCCGTACTTTTTAATAGCATTAAAAAATTTGACACTGTTAAAATAGTTTTTTCCTCCGCATCTCCAACGTTCTATTACATTAGAACTCTATCCAACATATTTCTTACCATTAGTTTTATTAGTATGAATATATACTGAGTAGTTTTTACACTCGCTTTTATTTTTGTTTTTTACCATACGTGTGAAGATAATTATCTAAATCTGAGCGGTACCAGCTTAGCTCTTTAAAACCATCTTCTTTAATGTCTTTAGGAATAAATCCATCTCTAACATAGTTATCAAAAGTAGCTCTACAGACTCCTAGATAATCACATGCCATAGTTTTACTCATTCTCTAATCTCCTTGAGTAATATTTTGAATAGCTTTAAATACCTTTAACTATTCTTCATAAGTTAAATGTGAGTTACCAGAATCTATCTTTTCAATCATTTCAACAAGTTGTTTTCTTATAAGTTGCAACATACCATATAGTAAATATTCCAAATATAATTAAGTAAAGACAATATAAAGCCTTATCTGTTAGTGGTATACCTACATAATAATCTATAATAGCTAAACTATTGCTTACTAACATATAATGTATTGGAATCCTATGATACTTACAATAACTAAACGTGTAAGATAACAGATATAGTAAGGCAGTAGTGCAAATAGATATTCCACCAAAGATAGTTAAACTAAAGGCATCTATATTAAAATAAGAAAAACTTGTATGTATAATATCTACTATTGCCAGTAAAACTGTAAGATATTTTGTATATAGAACTGTAAGTTTGTATTTACTTACACTTACGTCCGCCTGTGCTTTTTCCACCTTTTGAAAGACCTGCTGTTCCTGTATTTGGCTTTTTACGTCCCATATTAATTAAATTGAAGTTTTAAAGGGTAATCTACAGTATAATCATAATCTTGTATAGAAGTTAGTGCTAATACATTTGCTTTATGTTGATTAGTTACATTAGTACACTTAATAGTATACAATTCTAACTTATCTAACAAGTTAAGTATTTCATCACAAGGTAAAGTAAATAACTTATTATTAAGCCACAAAGGAGCAGTTTGCTCACCACTATTTTTTAACAAAGTAGTTGAGTTAACTAAACCTATTCTAGTAGTTTTATCAAGCCATGCTTGCTCTCCTTTATAATAAAATGTATTTACATTATCTGATTTATCATAATCAGTAATTTCTTTTATTAATCTATCTTTATATTTATCAAGTTCTGATTTTTTCGGAACTAATCCAAAGTCACTTTTAACTTGATATATAATATCTTCATCATAAGTAGGTGACATGTCAAATTCATCTTTAGCTACATTATAAATAGCTTCAACGCATTTAGCAACAGTAGGTGTTCCATTAATACGTACTTGTGTGTATTTATAACCTGTAACATATTCACCTTCTCTATCATCTTTCTTATATGAGTAAACAGGAGTCGTTACTATATCATAATTATAGTAATAAACTCCATTACCCAAAGATTGGAAACTTGTAGGTTCCTCTTCGGTAGCCATCGTAGGTAATTTGTAGTGCATTTGTGCTTTTATAAAAAATAATTAATGTATCTATAGGTAATCATACAAAATAATTAAGTTGATGTCTATTATACTAGTCTAGTATTATGTTGTACTAATATATAGAATTTTCATTCCTATATAAGCCATTATATATCGAAAAAATAAAATGTCAAGAAAAAATTTATAAAGTATGATTTACAAACTAAACAAAGAAAAAAACTAGCTGTACATTACCAAATATTCATATATTACCTATAAAATTAAGAAGATTGCAACTATTGAGACCTGTGTTCATACTGTTACTAGTACTACTACCTACAGTAAACGTTTTGTTTATCGACAAATAGTACTAGTACATGAGTTCCAGCAATCCTCTCAAC
>ERZ1026772.83-NODE-83-length-68351-cov-110.472326_pt1 | contig 68351 bp, 74 predicted proteins | sample MGYA00380124_ERZ1026772 | MGnify/ENA primary metagenome ERZ1026772 (study PRJEB33269, sample SAMEA4719760) | human gut metagenome | biome: human-associated habitat; feature: organic feature; material: feces | place: Cameroon | collected 2013-10 ...
CCTGTGGCCGGTTTGACTCCGACTGAATTAGTGCCATGCCCGGCACACACAAAAAAATCGCCAGCATAGCCAACGACTTTCAACATTATTCACATACATTATCTAGATGCAATACTCTAGATCTAATCTCATCGGTTCTGCCCTGATTCCAATAATGAGAACCTAGATAACCACAAGTACGTCTTGTTACCTGCATCTTATTTTGATCACGATTCTTACAATTTGGACATTCCCAAACTAACTTATGAGTCTTCTCATCCTCAACAACCATAATCTCGCCATCATAACCACAATTCATACAATAATCAGACTTGGTATTTAATTCACCATACATAGTATGATCATACATATATTTGATTACTTCTAAGATTGCCTCAATATTATTTTGAAGATTAGGTGTCTCAATATAAATTACATTACCACCTGGAGATAATTCTTGGAACTTACCATCGATATCCAACTTATCAAACGCATCAATATTTTGGAAAACAGGAGTATGACTTGAATTAGTCACATAATCTCTATCATGACCATCAAGATTCACAAAGACATCATCGCCAAACTTCTTCTTAGCCATCTTCGCAAACTTGTAAGTAGTAGTTTCAAGAGGTGTACCATAAACAGAATAATCAATATTCTCTTCCTTCTTCCACTTAGCACACTTATCATTCAAGAAATTCATGACACGCATACCAAACGCTTCGCCTTCTTTATCAGTAAGATTTAAGCCTGTCATATACTTAACACACTCATATAAAGCTGCATAACCAAGTGAAGCAGTAGAATAACCACCATACACCAGCTTTTCTAACTTCTCATGAGGTTGTAGTCTTGCCAAAGCACCATGTTGCCACAAAATAGGTGCAACATCACTTGTAGCACTAGCCAATCTATTAATTCTAACCTTCAAACCAGTATGACATAATTCGCATCTATCATCTAATAATTTCCAGAACTCACCCTCATTACGATTAGAACTTAAAGCCGCATCAAATAGATTCACTGTACATACGCCCATATTGAATCTACCCCAATACTTACCCTTATTTGGATCATAATTTAAGGCATTCGCAGGATTACCCTCAATTCTATCTGGTGTTAAGAAAGATCTGCAACCCATAGGACCATAACAATCGCCAACACCAAACTTATTAATCTTAAGACTCTTCATCATCTTCTCAGAAACATAGTCTGGAACTAAACGCTTAGCAGAACACTTAGCACTCAATTCTGTTAGATACCAATATCTAGAACCTTCTGTAATGTTGTCTTCTTCCAAGACATAAAGAAGCTTAGGGAAAGCTTGGGTAACATAAATACCCTTTTCATTCTTTAAACCTTGAATTCTTTGTTTCAAAAATTCCTCGATAATCATAGCTAATTCATCTTTATATTCATCAGTTTCATTTAGATACATAAATACTGAACAGAAAGGTGATTGACCATTTGTTGAAGACATTGAATTAATTTGATAATTGAAAGTTTGAACACCATCTTCAACTTCCTTCTTAATTTGCTTAGTCGCATAATCTAAGGCAGCAGGAATAGATGCATAAACATCACTATCCATTCTTGTATCTTCGTTAATCAACGCATTCAATTCTTGTTCAAGCACTTCCTTCACAAAGAATTTATAGTGTCTATAGAAACTAGATCTTACAAAAGGTGCTAAATGAGTCAAAGTAACTGTTAAACCACCATAACTAGAAGCACTAACCGCAGTCATAATTTGAGTTGCAATAGTACTTGCTGTAATAAAACGATGTGGCTTTTCAATCATTACACCATTTAAGACAGTACCATTTTGAAGCATATCCTCAAGATTGATAAGCTCACAATTATGTCTTGCGAAATCCGCTAGATAATCCATATCATGTTCATGGATGATACCCTCATCATGAGCCTTAACCACATCCTTTGGTAGTAAGAATCTTCTAGCGATATCAGTATTCACAATACCTGCAATATAGTCACGTTGTGTAGTAACAAGTCTTGCATTCTTGTTTGAATTCTCTTCATTCCAATACTCTGACTTACCATTAATCAATTCAAAAATAGATTCATCAGTTGTATTTGATTCTCTAATTAATTTATGACGATAACGATATTCGATAAATTGTTTAGCTAATTCGTAACAATCATATTTCATCATCGCTCTTTCAACAATATCATTAATCTCCTCTACAGAAACATTATGATTAGTTAAAAGCTCCTCAACCTCATTTTTAGTCGCCTCAAAGATTACTTCTATTTCTGCATCAGAAGCCTTCTTCTTAATATCATGATTAGCACTAGTGATAGCTACTCTTATCTTCTCAGGATCATAAGCTACCAAATTGCCCTTACGCTTTTTTATTTGATTCATAATAAGTTTCTCCTATGGTTTAGATTATAGTTGAATGTTCAACCATTACAATTATAATGACCGAAACAATAAAAGGATAGGCTAACTTATAAAATTGTAAACAAAATTATGAATAAGATTTTCATTAAATATAGTTTCATCATTTTAGGTGTTGACAACACATTTTTAAAAAACTTCTTGACTATATACTTACTATATAGTTTAGTATTAGATATTGTTAAATTAGGAGAAAATATGAACTGTTTTGAAAATAAAATGAGCTACCCTCAATTTCTAAAATACCTAGTACCATCGGTACTAACCATGATATTTTTATCATTCTATACTGCCATTGATGGTTTCTTTGTGTCCAAATACGTTAACTCAGATGCTCTAGCTGGCATCAACATTGTCATCCCAATAACCTGTATAATCTTTGGAACATCCGTCATGTTAGCAACAGGATCTGGAGCTATTATAGGTGAAAAACTTGGTCAAAAGAAACAACAAGAAGCCAACGAAATATTCACCTTCATCAACATCGTACTATTGTTGTTATCTACACTATTCACCATCTTTGGTGTCGTATTTTTAAAACCCATTTGTATCTTCCTTGGAAGTAGTGAAAAACTATTAGTACACGTACTACCATATGCCCTAGTAATATTCTTAGGAAGCATACCTATGTCCTTTAAACTATTCTTTGAATATCTTGTAAGAACCGATGGAAGATCTGATATTGGTATGATCATGTCATCAATTGGACTTATCTTAAATGTGGTATTCGATTATATATTAGTTGCCATATTCAATTTAGGAACCATAGGTGCAGCTTTTGGCACCCTATCATCAATCTCAATAAGCATGCTTATAGGATTAGTATATTTTCTTAAATTTAGTAACATTAAATTCACTAAACCCAAGATAGATTGGAATGTTTTACTTAAATCATGCACAAACGGAAGTAGTGAAATGTTAACAGAACTATCAACTGGTATCACTACATTCTTATTCAATATTATAATTTTTAAATATTTCCAAGAAGATGGTGTAGCAGCTGTAACCATAATCATGAACATCTACTACTTCTTTATTTCCTTCTACATGGGAATCGCAGTAGGTGCAGCACCAATCGTTAGCTATAACATTGGATCTAAAGACTATGACAAAATAAACGAAACAACTAGATATAGTTTCATGAGCATTATTATTACCGCAATAATAATCACCGCTATCTCATACATCTTTGGCAAAGACATCATTCATATCTTCGTAGAAAACGGACATGTATTTGACATAACATGGTATGGCCTAAAGATATTTAACCCAATATTCTTATTCATTGGCTTCAATGTCTTTATCTCAGGCTACTTCACAACCTTAGGTAACGGCCTATTATCAGCCATTGTATCAACACTTAGATCATTAATCCTTGTAGTTATTTATATCCTAGTACTGCCCACATTCATGAGAGTTACTGGTGTTTGGTTAACAATGCCACTTGCAGAACTAACTACAATGTTTGTATCTACTTATCTATACAAGAAACACGGCAAATCATATATGATTACACCTAATCTACAAGGAGCTATCAATTGATAGTCCCTTTCTTTTAGTATGCTCAAAAAACGAGCATACATAATTCAGTATTAGCAACGTGCAAATTTTGCACATTCCTTTTATTATCAACAATATAACTATCCAAAAAGCAACACGCATTTTTTGCAACAGTTGAAATAACACATTAATAGTAACTTCAGTTGTCTCAAATTTTGCGACAACTGAATATCGTTATAATCATCTTAAAAAGTTCATAACAAGTCTAACCATTGTTTCCTTTTCTTCAGGCCTTGATTCCGCAATCATTAAAGTAATAGCTACAAGAGCACTATTAGAGATTATTTGTTTACCATCTATAATTAAGTGATTATTCTTATTAAGAAATTCTAAGAATAATGAAGCGCCAATTCTTTTACAACCATCCGCAAAAGGATGATCCTTAATAATGAAATATAAAAGATTTTTTTGGTCATTCTTGCATCAACACCGTCTCATTTAAAATTTTTCTGATGGTTCCGATTCTAGTGACTTTAACCCATTCGTCATATAACTTCTGTCTAAATTCCAAAGTTAAACCCAATCTGTTCCTTCTTACATATTTAACATTGGGGTTTTTGCTCAATATTTTTATCTCTTGTTCAGTATATGTCTTTTTCATAAAAAAATACCCAATTAGTGGGTAGATTCACCGCCTGAGTGAAGTCCACTACGGGGTATCATTTTAAAAAGAGAAGACTTAAAAAATTTTATTTTTTTGGCATTTATGATTATAATTAAGTATGAAGAGTTTACGATTCATTAAAGTGCATTATTACTATGTTTCAAGGTATAAGACCGGTATTTTGTTGTAGTTCAATTTAATTTTAAATTGAACTATTTTTATATTTAGATAATAGTGATAATCAATCATAATTTCATTTAATGATAAAAAGATTAGAAGGAAGAAAATTTATGATTAAACTTTTAAAAAGCAATATTATCTCAATGTATTTGATTATATTATTAACATTAACCGGTTGTGTCAATAATACAAAGAATATAAATAAATTAGATTTAAAAAAGTATGGCATAAATGATTCAAGCTATGTTATTTTAAAAATCACATACAATGAATTAATAGAACAAAATAATAATATTGATGGTTTGGTTCTTGTTGTTAAAGAAGGATGCAATTATTGCTCACCATTTATTCAAAGAATTGTTGACATTTGCAAAGATAATAGCAAAGTTGCGAATAAACTTTACGCATTGGAAAGTGATGAATTGACAATGGAACAAAAAATATATTTAGCTGAGAAGTATATGCTTACATCTGTTCCTACAATAATGGTTTTTGAGAATGGAAATTTAAAATCTATAGAAGTTGGTAATATTGATGACGAAACATTAGAAAAAATAATAATAAAATAAAAAGGAGAATCGTTAATGAAAAAGATATTAATAACTTTATTAACAACTGCATTATTTTCAACCTCTTTATTAACAATATCGGCTGAAACAACAATTAAAGATGAGTATTGTTTTTTAAATTTAGTTAAAGAAACAGAATATTACAATGAATATCAAGATGAAATTACAGAAATGGAAGTACTGAGAGAAGCAGAAACGGATGTTGGGAAAAGATTTACTGTTCAATTTATTCTTGATTCAAAAGAGGATACATCAAAATATTTAACAATTGTCGGTGATGAAGGTGGGAATATTTTGGTTGCTATGATTGTATATTCAGATGAAAATATTATTTCATCTTATGATTTGATCGAAAAAGTAAGTAATAATATTCATATCGATGCTAAAGGACCTGTTTATATTTGTTCAAAATATACTTGTACAAGCTACAGAACACAAATTGGAGTTAATAACGAATCTGCTTGTTCGATGGTAATAGGCCAACAATGCAATATCTTTTCAGTTATTGGTCATCCTGTAGCAGCACTAATATGTAAAGCTGGTGTATGGATTGCTTGTAGAGTTACTATTGATAAGGTTTGTACAAATTATTATGAAGAATTGGATGCTTGTGAATTATGATAAATACCAAAAAAATATATGTAAGTATTTTTGTTACTAGCATCGTTTTTATAATGTCAATCCTTTTAACGGGAATGTTTTTTAAAAGCGAATTATGGCATAATCTTGTAAATATAGAAATAGAATTCTTTGAACTCTTTAATAATTTTATATTTTATATAGTCTCAGATTTACTAGGTTTAGCAATAATCATATATTTCACAATTTCATTTATAAATAAGGTCAAAACAAGTGCTGATGGAATTGCCATTTTAAAAAACAAAATACATGAATTAAAAAAGGAATTAATTGTTATAACAGCATTAGTAGTCATTGTATTTATTGGTGGCATCTTTATTGAACAAGTAAAATATTTTAATGTTTTGTTTATCCCTTTTTCGTTAATCATTATTATGACAGCAACCGTATTTATTGCCCTAATGGAAAAATATGTACTTTCTACATAGATTATTGACATATGCCATGGATAAATATAGTTGATATTAATGTTTAATGCATTATATAGTAGCAACTTGCACAAATCTAAATATTATTCTAAAATCTTTCAACAGTTATATAGACATTAAAAAGGTTTAACAAATATTTTTGTATTTAAAAAGTTGTGATTTGAAGTGAACCTCTCAAAGTTGAATAAACTTGAGAGGTTCACTTTTTATATGAAAATAATTTATAAATAAAAGCTGAAAGTGCATCTTTAAAAGTTTACACCTTAAATTTTTAGGGACATATTTTTTAATAAAGCAATTAAGCCCAGCATTTGTAGGCTTTTTTCTATTCCAAAGACACTTGAATTAAATTTCATTGAATCTATTAAGTCTCTACATTCCTTATATGTTAATTCATAGATTGACTGTTTACCCTTAGGCTTGCTTATGGTTCCATGATCATAATCATCTAATAATGATAAGGCATTAGAATAAGTCTCTATTACACTTAATACTTCTTTAGCATCTATATCTAAACTAGAAGCTAACATCCTTGATTGTATTTCTATAGTTTTATTTAAGGTATCTAATCTTTTCTGATTAATAGAATATCCCTTAATCATATAATCTTTTAATATCGATGTAGCCCATTTTCTAAACTTAACGCCATTTTTAGACTTTACTCTATAGCCAACAGATATGACAACATATAAAGAATAAAAAGGTACTGGTTTATCAGAATTTGCAACACGCAAAAAATGCGTGTTGCTTTTTCGAAGCACTTCCTCATCATTAAAAACATTATTTATATGTTTACGAATAGTTTTCTCATCCATGTCAAACAACAAAGCCATTTGATTAGCTGACAGCCATACCGTTTCTTCTTCAGGACTTACATTCACCTCCAACTCCAATTCTCCATTTTTAAATACTATTACTTCATTTTCCATTTCTTACACCTCACTTGTAAAGTGATTATAGAAAGGAAATGAATGTTATTATTCCCAACATATTCCCATATTTTTGCCATTGTCAATGTGGAAAAGTGGATAAAAAAGGTTGCCCATATTACATAGACAACCGATTCAATTTAATTAACTAACAGTATTAATTAAATACTCTTTTGCATAGTGATCTTCCAATCACTACCAACACCAATGTTATATGCCTTTGCGAATGAACCTTGGTTAATCGCAACAGCGATATGATAAGAAGAGTTCATATAAATAATAGGAGTTGAAATAGGCACATCTGCAAAAGACTTACCATAGTTGATTGTATTTGTATAAACACAAACATCTCTGTTATAAATCTTTACTAGGACATTATCACCAAACTTAAATCCACACTTCTTGAATTCTTCATATGGGATAGAAGTCCATAATGAACCAAAACGAACATCAAGGATATCGATTTGACCCTTAACACCATTTTCAATCTCTTTGCAACCATATAGTTCTAACTCAACAATATCCTCAACATTAAGCTTTGGACCAACACCTTCCATATCGATAGTATTAGAAGCAAGTCGAGCACCAGTATAAGCATAAACATCACGACCATGGAAAGTATAAGACAATTCAGAATTCTTTAAACGATTAACTCTCTCTTCGATCTCTCTTACTTCCTCAATACCAACAAACTTATTAATATGAGTCAAAGTACCATTATCTGGAGTAACGATATATTGACCAGTCTTAGTCTTCGCTACAACTGACTTACGAGCACTACCAACACCTGGGTCAACAACTGATACAAACACTGTTCCTTCTGGCCAGTAACCAATTGCTTGGAAAAGTCTATAAGAAGCGTCAAAGATGTTATATTGAGGAATATTATGAGTCAAATGACGAATATTCAAGCTTTGAGAAACACCAAAAGAAACACCTTCCATAGCACTAATAGCGCCATCATCCAAACCGAAATCTGTTTGAAATACTAATAAATTATTCATGTTCAAATACCAACTTATAACCCTTTCTAAAATCTAAATCATAATTCTTACATAAATTGCCAACTACCTCAGCTAAAGCCATATTATTTAATTCGTTATTGTAAATCATAATAGACTTAGCAGGGGCCTTGCCGAATGAATCATAATAAGGAAGATTCCAACTATAAACTACCTCATCATTTAAATAAATAGTAGTCTTAACATTATCACCCATCTTAAAACCCATTTCCTTAAATAAATCCAATGGGATATTAGTCCAAAGATTACCAAAGTTAGGATCATTAATCTCAAAAGTACCCTCTAACTTACCGTCAACAATTTGTGCCTTACGAATATCGTGTCTAACAATCTCTTCAACTGGATAAGTAGGACCAACTTCCTCAAAACTAATCTTGCCACTAGCTAACTTAGCTGCACAATAACCAAATAAATCACGGCCATGGAAAATAGAAACATAACCATTATCATCACGATGAAGTCTATTAACAGTCTCATCAATCTCTCTTACTTCCTCAATGCCCCACTTGTTATAAACATGAGTCAAACTACCATTATCAGGAGTAACGATGAAATAACCATTCTTAGTCTTGGCAACACAAGCCCTTCTAGCCGTACCAACGCCTGGATCAACAACAGACACAAAAATAGTGCCCTTTGGCCAGAAATCAATATATTGATACAATCTGAATGATGCAGAATAAGTATCATATTGAGGAATTTGATGTGTAGCTGTAATACACTCAATATCTAAATCAACACTCTTAACAACTCCCAACATTGAAGGTACAGCGCCCTCCGCATAAGTGAAGTCCGTTTGGAACACCAACATCTTCTTCATAAATTAAATCTCCATTTCAATAAATCTTTCAAAAGTCTTGTAATAGATTTCTAAAGCCTTAACACAATCATCAAGCTCCACATATTCATCAACCTGATGAGCTAAGTTTTCTTTATTAGGCATATTCATACCAAAGGTTACACAATGCTTAAACACCTTAGAATAAGATACACCGCCTGACACATAAGGCTTTAAACCATCATGCATAACACCATCATAAACATCTAACATTTCCTTGATATAAGGATCATCCAAACTATTCAAAGTTGGAGGATCATCATAATCCAAAGAAACATTAAACATAGCTTTTTCTTTAAATTTCTTAGTCAACTCAGCGCTTGTTAAAGTAGCAGGATATCTTGCATCAACCTGACCATTAATCTTACCATCTTTAATAATTAAACGGCCCAAGTTAACAGTCAAACAAGTATCAAACACCTCATCAACCTTAGAATCTAAGCCAGCACCATAGTCCTCACCCAAGATATCATAAAGATTCTTACACAATTCATCTTCACAAATCTCAGCTAAACCATTCAACAAGACATTAATCGCATTAACACCATCAAAACATCTTGAACAATGCACTGCTACACCATCTACATGAATAACAGTCTTACCATTAACACTAGTTACATTTGCCTTCTTATCTAAGAAATACTCTCTTAACTCTTCAGTATACTTTTCGTTCTTAAGAGTACAGTTAACATACGGAGGCACCACATTGCACTGGATACCACCATCAAGTGACTCGATAACGCCATCATAATCGCCACTTATTGTCCACATCAAAGCGCCCTTTTCACCAATAACCATAGGGAAAGTGCCATCAGGCGAAAACGCAAACAATGGTTTCTTAACCAGCGAACAATAATGACGCATATCATCCATCGTACGCTCTTCATCGCTACCGAACACTACCCTAATCTCTCTTTTTACATCCGGATACTTATTTCTTAATTCTCTCAAAACTAAATAAGACAAGAAAGCAGCAGTCTTCATATCTTCACTGCCACGACCATAAAGTTTACCATCTTTAATCACAGCACCAAAAGGATCATATGACCACTTATCATCAACGCTGACAACATCCAAGTGACTAACTACATCAATTCTTTCATCTTCATTATCAACATAGCTGATAGATATAGCCTTATTATCATAATCCTTAACTATAAAACCATCTTTTATAGCTAAGTCCTTCATGAAATCCAAAGCCTCTTTACAACCCTTTCCATAAGGATTTTCATCATCAACAGTCTTCTCATCATAAATAGAATTGATCTTCAACAAAGACCTTAAAGTTTCAAGATTATCATCAAATATTTTCTTATAATCCATATAATTACCAATAAACCCACATCTTAGTAGGGAAAGTAACTACTCTAGAATAAATAGAATAGAAAATTACAAACGCAAACACAATAAGATAGAAGGCAATAAAAATCTTCTCACCCTTAATAATCTCATGCTCAGCATAATAAGTTCTCTTCTTATGCTTACCAAAACCTCTTAAATCCATCGCATTGGCAATATCATTAACTCTATCAAAAGATGTGATAACCAAAGGAATCAAAATCATAACCGTTTGTTTCAGACGTTCAAATGGAGAAGCCTTCTTCTTATCCAATTCAAGACCACGGCACTGCATAGAGATAGAGATATTCTCATAGTCTCTAGAAATATCAGGAATATATCTAAAGGCAATTTCAACAATAGAACCAAACTTATAAGGAAGACCAACAGAAGTTAAACCGGCAGCCATCTCACTTGGCGTAATTGAAATAATAAAACACATTGAAACCAAGAAAGAAGTAAGCATCTTCAAAAGTCTAACTCCTAGATACCATAGAGTACCCCTTGTAACTACTAGATAACTATTAAACGCAAACAAGACTGTATCATCATTTGTTAGTGATAAACCATAATGAGGATCAGCCAACCAGAACAAGAAGATATTAAAGACATTCATCAACACAACAATGATAATAATAACCTTCAAAGTCTTCCACTTAGGTTTAAGTGAAATTAGACCAATTAGTGCAAGCACAAATAATGGTGCAATCAAACGGAAATCAAAAGACATCATTACATAAACAATTAACACAATAAAAAGTCTAACCTTAGTAGTACCTGTCAAACGATGAAGAAAAGTCGAACCAGGAGTAAGATTAATAATATCACTATGATTCATGTCTTCTTCTCCTTTCCTCGCTAATAAACGAATCAATCATAAGTTCTGGCTTAACACCAATTCTCTTTGCCAAAGTATAAAGTGAAGTTTGTTTAAGATTAGCCATCTCAATAATCTCATTATTAGACAAGATCTTATAAACAGAATCATCACCAACACACTTTCCTTCCGCAAACACGATAGCCCTATCAGTATATTCAATAGCCAAGTGCATATCATGAGTAATAAACAAGATAGTAATACCATAGTCCCTATTTAATTCCTCTAAGAATGACATAATTTCGGTATATACCTTATAATCTTGTCCTGCAGTAGGTTCATCAAGCACAATAATCTCAGGCTTCATAGCCAAGATAGAAGCGATAGTAACTCTCTTCTTTTGACCATAGCTTACAACACCAACTGGCCAATTACGCATAGGCCACAAGTTACACATCTTTAAAGCCTCTTCAATTCTCTTTTCGATTTCTTCGTCACTATAGCCATTTAGTTTTAGTCCCAAAGAAACCTCATCTTTGATGATATCCTTAACAAGCATCTGATTAGGATTTTGCATGACATAGCCAATCTTTTGACCAATTTCCTTAATAGAATACTTTAAATAATTCTCACCATTTAAAAGTATCTCACCCTCAAGTGGTCTAATAACCCCACACAACATCTTAGCGATAGTAGACTTACCAGCACCATTTTTACCAACAATTGCAATCTTCTCGCCCTTATAGACCTTAAAAGATACATCATCAAGAACCTTCACATTACGATTCTTATACTTATAAGAAACGTTCTTTACTTCTAGTAAGCATTCATTGCTCTTTTTCACATCACTAGTCTTAACACTAGTAAAATAAGAAACTAGTTTATCTTTATACTTATCAAGATTCATAGAGAAGATATCACTTGGATGATCATCTTCACTAAACTTACAAGAAGCCATATTCAAAGCACTTAGATAAAGCGGTTCTCTAATGCCATCTTTTCTAAGCTTTTCACTACATAATAATTTATCAGGAGTAGTATCGGCGATAATCTCACCATCACACATCAAAATAATACGATCAACAGGTCTATATAAAACATCCTCTAAACGATGTTCAATAATTAGCACTGTCTTCTCATTTTCCTTTTGAATCTCATCAATTAAAGCGATAGCTTGATTACCCATTTGAGGATCTAGCGCAGCTAGAGGCTCATCAAACAACAAAATTTGGACATCATCATGCATGATACCAGCAAGAGAAACTCTTTGTTTCTGACCACCAGAAAGATTATATGGAACAGACTCTAAGAAATCTTCCATATGAACAATAGTAGCCGCATCCTTAACTTTCTTAAGCATCACGTTTCTTGGAACCATATTATTTTCTAAAGCATATGCGATATCTTCGCCCACCGACAAACCAACAAACTGGGCATCAGAATCTTGTAATACTGTTCCAACAACCGAACTTAATTTAAAAATGCTGGAAGTAGAAGACTCTACTCCAGCAATTTTACATGAACCCTTTATTTCACCATTAAAAGAGAATGGAATAATTCCATTGATACAATTAGCAAGAGTTGACTTACCACAACCAGAAGGACCTAACAATAGTACCTTCTCTCCCTTGTAGATAGTTAAATTGATATTCTTTAAAGTAGCTTCGTTTTGAGATTTATAACGAAAACTAAAATCTTTGAACTCAATTATAGGCTCTTTTAACATAATTATTCTTTAGTTAGGTTTGTAGCTTTTGCGTTTCTTGAAGCCAATGCCTTAAGAATAGGAATACCAGCAACAACAAGTACGATTGTATTAGAAATACCACCTGTTAAAGATTGAATGAAAGTAATAGTTAATTCTGATTGATATAACAATGCAGAGAAAATAGGTGTAACAACACCAAATGCTAATGCATTACCAACAACCGCAACGATTACATAGATAATCATTTGCTTAACATCAAACTTACCGTTTTCGATATCAGCACCATATAACTTTAAACAACCAACACAGAAACCTAAGAAAGCATTACCGATTGACCAGTCAAACCACATGCCCCAGCCACCGATTAAGTCAGCTAAACAGTTACCTAAACCACAAGCTAAAGCTGCAGGTAAAGGTCCAAATAGTCCACCAACGATAACAGGAACGATCATAGCTAAAGTTAAGTTTGTGTTTGTGAAAACCTTAATAGAAGCATAGTCCATTAAGACACCAAACAATGCAACACCAATCGCAACACCAACAATTGTCTTAGTATCCCACTTACCAAGAAGAATCTTACCAACACTTTGTTTTTCCATTTGAAAAATCTCCTCCTAATTTTCTGTCCACCAAATAAATAAAGCCCATCAAAATAGATGGGCATACCTATCATTTCCCAAAAGCCTTAATATAAAGCTAAAAAAGAACTAATGAACAAAAATATCATACCATTATAGTCAAAAAAATCAATATATTATTTGATACTAAATGAATTATTTAACACTTCACTTCCATAGATAAATAAAACCTTAGCATCACCATCAATATTTAACAAATCACTACTGTAATATCTTAGATCAATTAATTCTATTTCACTGAAATAAGGAATCAACAATGGTGCAATACTAGATGTATATGAATCTCTAAAAATAATCAGTTTCCTATCCTTTACATTCTTATTCACAATCTTTAAATAAGGCTTAGGACCATTTAAATAAACACTATATGGATCTAATGATTCTAGTTCACCAACATTGTAAACATCCAATAATTCCTTATCCTCAATACTCTCAACCTTAACACCATCCAATAAGTCATTAGTCATATAAGTAAGTGTATCGGGTTCCATTTTAATAGCCATCTTAGCATATAAAGAACCATAGAACCTATCATATGTATTCAAGACATAATCAATATCTTTTTCCTCTATTTCACAAAGTTCAAGTATCCTACTTACAACACCAGATAAACATTCCTGCTTAATATGGATATCGGTACGATAATAATCTGATAGCGATAATACATCCTTTAAAGAATAATAATTATCTAATTTACCACTTAAATAATCATTTATATCATCACTTGTGCTATCCAAACCAACGTAATGATTCTTCAAGGGAATAGACAACACATTATAATCACTTATATTAAACCTAGAAACAATATCATTAATCTTACTTACAATATTATCCAAAGACTTATAATTCACTTCACTTAACTCAAACAAGTAATCATCCTTGATAGTCACCTTATTATTAATCGAAATATTAAAAAGATTATAGTTCACAAAACCCTTAACTTCCCTAAAGTCTTGTCTAAAGATAAAATGATCACTTAAATACTTATCTAAATCATCAAAGAAATTATTATTGTCTTTTATTTTAGGAAAAGCCTTTAACTTCCTTCTTTCATAAATTGATATTTCTTCCTTATTAAAAAGACTTATAAATCCAAATAAGCTAATAAAAGATATAAATACAATAATCAATAACTTTTTCATAAACTAAAACCTAAAATACAAAAACGGCATAAAAGTCGCATCAATAATATAAGCTGTTGACACCAGTAACAATAAAACCATCAACACAATATTTATCAAATCCTTATTCTTTAATCTTGAATAAATATTTTTACATAATGGTGTAATACCTATAATACATACTATAAAGAACACCACATAGTTCTTTAAATAAAATAAAGTATCCTTATCAACTAGATATTTGAAGTTGAATAAACCAGCCATGAAATTTTTAACATCCAAAATATTAGAATGATTAAAAATCACAAAAGAAATATTAACAATCAAGAAAGTATAAATAAATCCTAATACCTTATGTCTATCAAAAAAGCTTTTAAACACAAACTTTTCAATTATAAGAACTAAACCAAAATATAGGCCCCAAAGAATGAAGTTATAATCAGCACCATGCCAGAAACCTGTTAAAAACCACACTACAAACAAATTAAAGATATATCTTGAATTAGAACACCTACTACCACCAAGTGGAATATAAATATAATCCTTTAAGAAAGATGATAACGATATATGCCATCTACGCCAAAAGTCTTTTACTGAAGTAGCAATCAAAGGATAATTAAAATTCTCTAAGAAATGAAAACCAAAGATTAAGGCCATACCAATAGCCATATCACTATAAGCACTAAAATCATAGTATAGTTGCATCGTAGCACTAATCATTTCTAGAAAATAAGATAAACTAGATCTTAGCTTAATAGCCTTTAACAACTTAACAATACTTCCTAAGGTATCTGCGATTACTACTTTCTTAAATAAGCCTACACAAAAACGTACAATACCCTTAGTACAATCATCTTCGTTTTCATGTCTTTCTATTAATTCTTTATTAACAGTCTCATATCTTACAATAGGACCCGCAATAAGTTGAGGAAAGAAAGTAAGATAAGTACCAAAATTAATAAAAGACTTACTAGCTTCTACATCACCTCTATATACATCAATCAAATAACTAATAGCCTGGAAAGTAAAGAAAGATATACCAATAGGTAACACAATACGCAAACCTAAATTTAAACCCAAGACATCATCGACAATAAAATTAGTATATTTAAAATAAATCAATAACGATAAATTAACAATTACACCAAACCATAAAGTCTTTTTATCTTTAATTCTTTTAGCATATTGATAATTAAAAACACATGAAAACAATAGAATCAATGTATATTGTTTCTCTCCTACAAAATAAAAGAAAAGGCTACTTATAAACAATAATAGATTACGATATTTCTTAGGCAATAGAAAATATAGAATAATCACTATTGGCAAGAAATAAAATAAAAAACTAACACTTGAGAATATCATATTGTCATTTTACCAAAATAAAGGACTGAAATTATCAGTCCTAATCTAAATTATTAGCAGTTAAGTTATTCTTATAAGCTTTTAAATGTGTATACATCTCTTCCTTTAAAGGATTACGCTTGTATTTAACGATGACATAAATCTCATAAACAAATACAGCTAAATTTGTAACAAGAGCGATAGCACTCAACACTGTCCAAGCACTTGGGTTATATGTAGCATTAATATTAAATGCACTAAGGCTATTATAATCAAACGCTAAACTAAACATTCCAAAGATAGCCAATGTTTGAGCTCTATGCTGTAGCCAAATACCCTTTTTAATAAAGAATTCAGCAATTGTACAAGAAGCAATCAAAGCAACACCAGCATACATTGCACGTGTAGAAATACAGTTATAACAATATGCAACATTCCATGTATCATACGCGATAATCCAAAACCACAATTGATCCGCCCATACCATATCCTCAGACTTAGTCTTGGCAACCTTAATGCCTACCCATCCAGTTAAAGTCAACAGAAGTAATAAACCAGCTGCGGCATTCATGATATTCCAAACACCACCTTGCATAACAACACCTGCTTCATCAATAACTTGAACTTTATAAGTATTAAAGACCTCAAGATCACGGAATATAGCTTCACAAATATTGATAGCTAGTATAGCTACCGGAAAGATAGACGCAAATTTACTAGCACCAACTTTCTTTGAATAACGAATAGCCATAAAACCTAGTACTCCAGCAAGAGCACTAAAAGTCTTTACAACACCAAACCACGTTGCAGAACTTGGGCTTGATACAATTTTAAATTTAATCGCGATAACCAGTAAAATTGGCACAATTATGTAAAATAAATAGCTTAGTATTCTGTTACGTCTTGTAATTTCGTTAATAAAAACAAGACCAGAAATCAAAATAATGAAACATATAATATTTAAAACTGAATAGTTTTGAAAAAAGAATCCCATAAATATTCACCCATTACAAGCTAATTGTTACATCACTTATTGGATAAGCCTTACAAGAATGAATATAACCAAACTTCTCATCAGCTTTTCTAAGCAATACGCCCTTTGACAAATAAACCTTACCATCAACAAGCTTAACTCTACATAAGCTGCATTCACCACTTCTGCAACATACATTAACTCTAACTTTAGCTCTTTCTAACGCAACCAAAATACTCTCATTTGCACGTGCTGGAATAACCTTATCTCCAATTGTGATATTAAATACTTCATTTCCACTTAATTCACTTGGCCAACCAGCTTCCTCTGTAATATTTTTAGCAGCGCCAAACATTTCACGTCTAATGTTCTTATTCTTAAGACCCAAAGATCTAAGCTCCTTATCACAGAAACTATTCATGATTTGTGGACCACAAATATAAGCAGTACGTTCACTAAAATCAGGCACTAAACGCTCAATCAATTTAGCATCAATAAAACCTTTTTCACCCTTGTATTGACTATCCTTGCCAGATACTACCAAATGGTATTTGAAGTTAGGATGATTCTTAGCATAATTAGAGAATTCTTCATCATATAAAGCCTTATTCTCATCATTAACACCATACAACATAACAACATCACGATCTTGATTTGCATCTAAAATCTCACGAGTCATTGACAAGAATGGTGTAATACCACTACCACCAGCTAAGAATAAAGACTTCTTAGAATGATAAACTGGTTGATATCTAAAGACACCAGCTGGTGAAGTTGAACTAATATGATCACCAACCTTAGCGTTATTACACATATATGTTGACACAAAACCATCTTTAATATCAGCAATTGTGATCTCATAATAACTTCTTTGACGTGGAGAACTAGATAATGAATAAGGTCTAGACACTCTTACTCCATCAATTTCAACAAAAATATTGATATATTGACCAGCTTCAAAAGGAGGCAAATAACCATTTTCAGAAGTTAATCTAAAAATCTTAGCATCCTTCTTTGTATCAATGATTTCATTTATAACTAAATGTAGCTCCTTAGCATGTAAACGATCAATATATTTATCAGCTTGATTCTCAGTTGTAATATTATCTTTACTAACCTTACGAAGAACCTTGATATTCTCTAATGTTTCTTCACCATGTACTAAAGTTGATAATAATGTTTCTTTAATATTCTTGCTCATTAGTCTAACTCCTTAGCAATTTTTGTTGCGATTTTATCTGCATATAAATAATTTGGACCAAAGCCACAGGCATTAACCCAACCACTAGCGAACTCTAAATTCTCTAATTTTGATTCATTAGGGAAGAAGAAAACAGACTGATTCAAATCTTGTTCATATCCATAAATCGCACCACCTGGATGATTTAAATAACGCATATGAGTTAGTGGAGTAGCAATTTCCATCTCCTCAATATGATCCTTAATACCTGGATACAACTCTTCTAATCTATCAACAATTCTACGTCCTGCCTCATACTTTGCCTTGTAATATTCTTCAGGAGACAATTTTTCCCACTCTTCACCATACTTTAATGTACCAGCTGTAATAACTGAAGTACCAGTAGGAGAAACAGATGGATCATCCACTGTATAACAAGTCGCAACCAAAGCATCATTCTCAGGCAACAATTTATATGCATCCTTAAATGCCTTATCAGGATCCATTTCCTTATAATTCAATGTGAACGATGTAGTAAAACCAATTTTCTCAGGTGTACAATCAAGCCCAATAAAACATGTAATTGCTGAAATACCAACTGTATATGGCTTTAAATATTCTCTTGCATCACTAGGAACATCATTCTCATCCATTAACGCACCATATGTATGAAGTGGTGAAATATTAGATACAATCTTCTTAGCATGATATTCATTACCAAATTCATCAATTACGCCGATTACCTTACCATCTTTTACTAAAATCTTACTAACACCACAATTCAATTTAACTGTAGCACCCATTCTAATTGACGCTTCCATGATAGCTTGATTCATCATCATAGAAGTTCCCTCTAAATAATATGGCTTATCATCCATATAGAATCTAGTACACTTAGCTAAGATAGAAAATGGGAATCTACTTGGAGCTACACCCATAAAGCACCAATAAGCTGATAAAGCTAATTGAAGCTTCTTATCCTTAAAGAATTCATTCAAAACTTCTTCAGTTGACTTTAGACCATACTTAGCTAAAGTAGGATACATCTTTGGGAAACCCATCTTCATTATTTGTTTCTTTAATAAACCAGGCTCACCTTGACTATCAGCTGACTTAGCTGCAAAATTCGCTGCCTCATCACAGAAAGTATAAACAACATCAAAATAACGCTTAATATTTTCCTTCTCACTTGGGAATTGTTCGCCTAAAAATTTAACGCATTCTTCCTTTTCACTTGGTAAAGAAACACCAGTACCATCATTGAAATTAACACGATATAAGTCCTTAATTTCAATCCAATTAATTTGATCTTCAATACCATATCTTCTAAATTGCTTTCTCAAATCACCAGGATTCTCCTTGCTTCCAAGACTTGACAATTGATGAAGAGCAACTTCAAATTCAAAACGACCTCTTCTAAAACTTGTTCCACAGCCACCAGGAATATTGTGCTTCTCAAACACGATAACCTTTTTTCCTTTTTCAGACAAAGTAGCAGCACAAGCTAAACCACCATTACCCGCTCCAATCACAATAACATCATAATTTTCCATAACACTCTCCTAAATAAATAAGCTTGGAAATGCAAATGTACCAGCACTCACACTAGCAAAGATGCAATATCCTAATAAAACTAGATTAATTAACATAAAGACAACTTGGACACTGTTTTTCTTAGTCCAGCCAACAAACTTTTCAAAATTTGGTGAATAGAACTGTTGTTCAAACCATGACTTAGCTGCAATTTGCATCCAACCACCAATTGCCAAAGTATTGGCTCTTAAAAGTAGCCACATACCAAATCCAGCTGCAGGACCCATCCAAAGAGTTGTAACACAACCAATAATAGGTGCCAACAAGAAGCCAACGTGCATTAATGCCACAGAACTTGAGAATTCATTAGTAACGAAAATCCAGTTCCAAATTGTATAAGCAACAATATAACATAAGCTAGCTGCTAAACCAGCACCACCTACAATATAAAAGTTTCCAACTGCTGCATCATATGACCAAACACCTGATAATGAACATACAGCCACTGTAAGCACCAAACCTGAAATTCCATTTAAATATTTTTTATATCTTAAAATATCGGTTAAAGTTGCTTCCAAGATATTAACCATCAACATAATCAAGATAATATTTACATATAATTGTTTATTAAATAGATTCAATGCTACAACAACAATCAAAATACGCATTGTTACCAAAGTAGTTAATTTTAATTTTTCAAAAAAGACAGGCTTTGAAAATAATAAAACCAAAATACTAGGAACAACAATTAGTGGCACATTTCCTTCTATTGGAAACAACGCCGAAACTAAACCCATACCACAAATACTAGCGGTAAACATAATCCATCTAATACAGATATCAACTCTTTTTTGTTTCTCACTTCCCATAAGTTACCTTCCCCCTTTTTTTAAACTTAGTTAGAGATATATTCAACTAACATTTCACAAAGACTAACAGCACGCTTTCTTTGATCAGCTTCACCAATACTGTAAATTTCTGTTGCCATCTTTTGTAAAAGACCCAACAAAGCATCAAAACAATTACTATAGAAATAATCAAAATCCATAGATTCATTTAATGTCTTATCCTCAATACCCTTCTTGATAGCTTTCTTTAAAGGACCTTCATTATCAGTATGCGAAATTAATGGATCGAACTTTATCTTGTCTTGTAAATTCATACGATACAAATAAACCTCTGCTTCTTGAACAAAAATTAGTTCATTTCGTGAAGAAATAAATAAATCTACATACGCTATTAGTATCTTTAAACATCTTTCCTTACCCGATAAACCTTCAACTTCCAAGCTATCAAAATAATTACTTATTTCCCCAATCCTAGAATTCCAAAGATACATAAGCGCATCAAGAACAAGTTCCGCCTTGTTTTTATAGTATCGAAAAACAGACCTCTCAGTTAGGCCGCTATCCTCAGCGATATCTCTAACTCGAGATTTTTCAATCCCCTTTTCAATAAAATAATCAAGTGCTGTAATAACTACTCTTTGTTTATTCGCTAAACCAATTTCTCTTAATCCCATATCTGTCAGTCTCACTTACATTAATAATATATGTTAAGCAAAACGTGTTTGCAACTGACACTTATTAATTTTTTCACTTTTGTAACTTTTTTCATATAAAAAAGCGAACTTTTTAAGTTCTTATAACCTTAATAGTTCGCTTTATTTTAATTACTATTATTTGCTTAAGTTATTAAAATTCTCAATCATCTTATCGCCAACTTCATCATCCATTACGACAAGTAAGATGTTATCATGTGATGCCATTTTGATTTCTTCAACTCCCACACAAACCCATTTATTGGGATTCAAGTTTTCAGAAATCTCTTTCTTAAGGGCATCAATATCACTTGCACTCTTTGCCTTTACAAGAACCACAGAATGAGCAATTGAACTCATATCAGGCTCACTAGCTAAAGCCTCTTCAAAGTTGCATTCGCTTAGACCCAAATAATACTCAACATTATCAGCAGTAACCTTTTCTCTTCTAGTTGATGGAACTTCATCATCTAGCCCTTTGTAAACTGCATCCATAAGCTTATTTAAATCAGTTGGATACTCTTTATCATTTCCCTTTGAACATGCAACTAAAGTAAATAGTGCTAAAGTTGCCATAAGTGTAGTTAAAATCTTTTTCATCTTCAACCTCCACTTATATTATACAAGATATTTAAATTAAACCCCACTTAGCAAACTCTTCAAAGCCACCAACTGAATTTATATAACTCTTAGCAATCTCTACAATCTCACTATAAGGTCTTCCATCAATAGTCTCATCACCAATTGCACAACATAAGGTAACTGGCTTATTTAGTTCTTGTGCCTTTAAATGTGCATAGATATTAACACTCACATCAGCCTTAGACAAATCCTTGCCATGTAAACCACCACCAGTAACACCATCACCCATGTCACTGCCTAATTTTCTATTAGTAGCCCCACTATCAACATTGTAGCCACCATCCCAATCACCCAAAGGATTTACTTCACTATTTGGATATAATTCAAGAAGTTCATCGCTACTCGCTCTACTTTGGCAAATAATCAAACGATCACCACTCAATACATACTTACCATCACTTGAATATCTATTATAAATATCTCTAGCAATCTTAGACAACTTAGCTTGTTCAGCAGTAACAGGCATGCCCTTAAAGATACCATTATCACCGCATCTTACCTTATCCTTTTGATTACCAGCTAGATGTTCATCTTGTTGGGCACAAACAACATCACACCTTACATTACCAGCAATTCTTGCCACAATACTCTCAATTTCCTTCTTTTCAAAAGCACAAGAAGTTTCCATGATAATATGACAATCACCATGACCAATCAACACTTCAACCGCAATCTTTGGATTATCTTGCTTAGTATAAGCCAAATCAACAATAGCACCTGCGATTCTATCTGCCACCTTATCAGGATGACATGGATTAACTTTTTCAAACATATATTTTTCCTCCTATTAGCCAAAAGAGAAGAAAAACCCATCGACTGATGGGCATAAAAACACATTCAACCCATCATACAAGCATTAGCACCATCTATATCTAGTGGTTGCTGAGGTTTCATAGAGCTTGTCTCTCCGCCTCTCTTTATGGACTAGTAATATATTAACATAGGATTGTTGGTTTCCAACTTCAAAGTAAATAGAACTACGCATTTTCTTCTTTTTTTGTATAATTATTTCCAACTCAAAAGTAAACCTAAACAAAACTTCAATAATTAAAGTTGAAAGTAAACCGAATGAATTTCGGCAATAAAAATAGGGTAAAAATATGAGGATTTCTTTATTACATAATTTTAATGCCACCTTTTGTGTTTAACAGGAATATTGAATAAATACAATTTGTATATAATACAAGTAGGAGATTTTTTATGAGAGAAACAAATCAAAATTTATCTAAAATTGCTAATGCGGAAGATACTGATAAACAAAATTATGAAGTTGCTGATGAAAAAGAAGTTGAAGCTATTTCTAAAAAATTATTAGAACAAAATCTGGAAGCATATAAAAAATTAGCAGAATAACTATGACGCTTGAAAATAAATTAGGTATTACAGATTCTACTAAGCTTGCTAGAGAAGAAGAATGTATTAGTAAAAAGAAAGCTGTTGAACTATTTGAAAATGAAGTTTTAGATGTTTTACCAGCAGGAAAATTTTCTACATTGCAAAAAATTCACGAATATCTATTTAGTGATATTTATGATTTTGCTGGTAAAGTACGCTCGGTTAATATTGCCAAAAACAATTTTTGTTTCGCACCATTAATGTATTTAGAAAACTCACTTTCTAGCATTGATAATATGCTTCAGTCAACATTTGATGAAATAATTGAGAAATATGTTGAAATGAATGTGGCTCACCCTTTTAGAGAAGGTAACGGCAGAAGTACTCGTATTTGGCTTGACCACATATTAAAGACAGAAATCAATCAGGTTATAGACTGGAGCAAAGTTGATAAGGAAGATTATCTTCTTGCAATGGAACGCAGTCCAATTAAGGATGTGGAAATTAAAGTATTATTAAAAAACGCTCTGACCGATAAAGTAGACAGTATAGAAGTTTATATAAATAGCATTGATCAAAGCTACTACTATGAAGGATCCAACGCTTTTAAAATTAAAGACTTATAATAGCTAAATAATCATTCCGTTTCGCATTTTTGAGTTTTTTTCATTTTTGCGAAATGAAAATCAAACAAAGAGTATAGAAGGGTGTCAAATGATACCCTTCTATTAAGTTTTATGGTTTATGTTTACTTTCGAGTTGTAAAAAGACAACGAAAAGAAAAGATTTGACATAAAACATCAAATCTTTTCGTATTAGTATAAATTATTAAGATTACCTAGATTACTTATTAATCCAAGATTCATCATCAGGATTATTTCTGAAAGCTAACAAAGCATCCTTTTGAAGAGCCTCGATATAACCACATTCAATAGCTACATCAATCAAAGTATCATAGTTACTTGCTGAATGATTGATGATATTATGTTCAGCCAACTTATCAGAAGACTTAGTCATACCATAAGTGAAAATAGATGCGATACCTAAAACTTCAGCACCAACTTCTCTTAAAGTCTCACAAACTTCAATTGCAGACTTAGCAGTAGAAATTAAATCTTCAACTACAACACACTTAGTACCAGGTTCAACCTTACCCTCAATCTTATTATTTCTGCCATGATCCTTATTAGAACCTCTAACATAACCCATAGGTAGGTTTAAGATAGTAGCCACAATAGCAGCATGGGCAATACCAGCAGTAGATGTACCAATTACCATCTCAGTCTCTGGATAATACTTCTTAATAAGTTCTGCGATAGCATTTTCAACATCATTTCTAACTTCAACATCAGATAATGTTAAACGGTTATCACAATAAATAGGTGACTTAATACCACTAGCCCAAGTAAATGGTTCCTCTGGTCTTAAGAACACAGCCTTAATCTTTAATAAATCTTCAGCAATTTTTCTCTCCATTTTATTCCCCTTCAAATTCTTCACAAGCTCTTAAATAAGCAGCCTTTGGATCGCTAGCAGCTGTAATACTTCTTCCTACTACAATATAAGAAGAACCTAATTCCTTAGCTAAAGCAGGAGTAGTAACTCTTTTTTGATCACCCTTATCATCATCCGCAAAACGAACACCAGGAGTAACAGTTAAGAAATCACTACCACAGTTTTCCTTAACAACACCACTCTCTAAAGGTGAACAAACTACACCATCACATCCTGCTTGTTTAGCATTCTTAGCATAATGAACTACTGTTTCATTTAAATCCTTACTGATCAATAATTCATTAGCGATACTCTCACTATTTAAACTAGTTAAAATAGTAACTGCAAGTAACTTTGTATCCTTACCCTTTTCAGTTAGTGCTCTTTTTGCAGCCTTCATCATCTCAATACCGCCACCTGCATGAACATTAACCATATCTACATCAAGATCAGCAAGATTCAACATAGCCTTATAAACAGTATTTGGAATATCGTGTAACTTTAGATCAAGGAAAACCTTATGACCTCTTTTCTTAATCTCTCTTACAAGTTCTGGTCCTTGACCATAGAAAATTTCCATGCCAATCTTTAAGAAAGGCTTCTTATCACCATCAAACTTATCAAGGAAAGAAAGTAAAGTTTCCTTATCCTTAAAATCGCACGCAACTATAACTTCTCTAGACATTATGACTCCTTCCAATAATACTACTTATATTATCTATTTTTAGTTCATCTAATAAAAGACCTAAATCATCAATTATTTCCTTACAAGCATAAGGATTAATTAGATTCTCAGTGCCAATTTCAACCGCACTAGCACCAGCAGACATCATCTCAACTACATCCTTAGCACAAGACACACCACCACAACCTACGATTGGAATATTAACTTCTTTATATACCTTATAAATTGTCTCTAGAACAATTGGATAAATACCCTTACCAGAAACACCACCTGTTAGATTATCTAAGATTGGCTTACCAGTTCTAATATCAAAACGCATACCTAAGAAAGTATTTAATAACACTAAGCCATCGGCACCATTCTCTTCTAAAGCCTTAGCCATCTTAACGATATCCTTACATTGAGGAGTACACTTTACATACACTGGCTTTGTACAAACACTCTTTACCTCTTTTAAAACACTAACTGCACTATCGATATCAGTCCCAAAAGACATACCACCACCATGAACATTAGGACAAGAAATATTAAGCTCAATAATGCCTACGAGATCTTCCTTATCTAGTTTTCTTGCACACTCTCTATATTGTTCAAGAGAAAAACCAGATACATTCGCAAAAACCTTACCATGATAAATTTCCTTTAACTTAGGAAAATACTCATTAACTACCTTTTCAACACCAGGATTTTCTAAACCTACACTATTTAACATCCCACCTGCATATTCAGCAATTCTTGGTAGTCTATTGCCATCACGAGGTTCTAGAGTAGTACCCTTGATTGAAAAAGAACCTAGGATATTAATGTCATAGAACTCTGCAAACTCAAAGCCATAACCGAAAGTACCAGAAGCAGGAATCAAAGGATTCTTTAATTTTAGATTAGATAATTCTACATCAAGTTTTCCCATATAATATCCTCCGCCTCAAACACTGGACCTTCTTTACAAACTCTTTTACGACCGCTTTTGAACGTAGCTGAACAGCCCATACAAGCACCAAAGCCACAGCCCATTCTAGCTTCCAAAGAACAGTAGCCTTCCTTACAATAAGATGCCACACCTTTTAACATAACAAGCGGACCACACGCAAAATATTTAATTGTTTCTAAGCCTTCTCTTTTTAAGACATCAACAACATTTAAGCCATCACTGTCATAACTAACATAGAAATTATCACTATAAGCCTTAATCTCTTCTAAAAGAATTGTATTATCTCTATTACCAAAACCAAGTACAGTAGTAACCTTTAAGCCCTTGTTTTTAGCCTCTCTTGCGATATATAGTAATGGTGCTACACCAATACCACCACCTACAAGTAGGATTTCATCTTTAAATAAATCCAAATCAATACCATTTCCAAGTGGCAATAAAGTGTCAAGCTCTTCGCCGACACTCATTTCAGACAAAATCTTTGTACCCTCACCATTAATCTTAATAGCTAAAGTAATAACACCATCCTTGTAATCACTGATAGAAATAGGTCTTCTTAAACTCTTTTCCTTAATCTGAAGATTCAAGAATTGACCTGGTTTAATATCAAGACCCTCATCAGCAGCCAACTTCATAGTGAAGTAACAGCCACTACCCTTGTTAGATAGAACTTTTAGTAATTTCTTCTCCATACTCTCCGCTTTCTGCATTAAATGCGTTCTCATCAAGGCCATCTTCACTCTTGGCAACAGCCATAGCACAAGCAGTATCACCTGTAACATTCAACGCAGTAACTAGCATCTCAATTGGTCTATTGATAGCTAAGATTAAAGCATATACAGACAAGGCGATTTCATTTGTGAAACCCACACCTGAAAGAATTGTAAACAAGATTACAGCACCTGCACCAGGAGCGGCAGGAGTACCTACTGATGCGATAACTGCTAATAAACCAATTAATACAATTTGTGTGAAGTTTACACTATAGCCAGCAACACCCGCAATGAAGATTGTCGCAACTACTTGCATCAAAGCAGTACCATCCATATTAATAGTCATACCTAAAGGCAATACAAATGATGCGATTTCATCACTTACACCTAATTCTACTTTAGCAGTTTCCATATTCATTGGCAATGTTGCAGCACTTGAAGAAGTTGAGAAACCAAATAAGGCAACCTTCGCAATCTTCTTAGCGAAAGTAATAGGGTTACACTTTGTAGTAACTGATACAAATAGAGGATAGAACACAAACAAGAACAACAATAATAATACTGTAGTTAAAACGATATAACTTAATGCTGGCTTTAAGTAAGAAACACCATAAGCAGCACAAGTTCTAGTTAATAAACAGAAGATCGCAACTGGTGCAAACTTGTTTACGATGAATGACAAGATAACTGTAACTAGCTCTGAGATTTCTGAACATAATTTTGAAATTTGTTTAAACTTCTCAGGATTATAATTAATACCCAAACCAACCGCAACAGCACACACAACAATCGCAAGTACACCACCATTATTACTTAATGCTGATACAAAGTTATTTGGTACCGCATTAATTAGAATCAACAACGGGTTACTAGCGCTCTTACCAGTTGCAGCCTCAAGACCTGTTTCAACTGACTTAAATAAGCCTGCATTATAACTTAACATACCACATACTGAGGCAATCAAGATTGCGATAACAGTTGTAAGTAAAAAATAGCCAATTGTTTTAGAAGCAATTCTACCAAGCTTCTTAGCATCTGATATTCTAATCATTGCGATAACAATTGATGTGAACACCATAGGAATGATAATAACTTGCATTGCCTTAACGAACAATTGACCAATTATATAAAATAAACCAATAGCTTTTTCATTGCCCTCAGCAGTAATATCTGCGAACAACAAATTATTGATAGTATTCCAAGTCTCTGGATTACCACCTTCAACTAACTTAACTCTTAATAAAATAGCTCCAATACCAACTACAATGCCAAGAATAAGGGCGATAACCATCTTCTTAGCTAATGACATTTTTGACTTTTCCATAACATCCTCCTATATAAACAAAAACCCCATAAGTTGATACTATGGGGTGGACCTTATGAAAAAACATATACAACAATTCCTGGCCTTCATAGTATCTCGTACTATATTAAAGTCTTCTAAAGAATTATAGTCATTCATCATCTATATTTCAAGGATAAATTTAAAATATTTTTTGTAAATTCTAGGTGAACTCGATTTAATCCGATTTTCCATCGGTATATAATATGTTTATAAATTAACAAGGAGATTAAAGACAATGAGATTTAAAGGAAAATGTGTTGTTGTAACAGGCGCTAGCTCAGGCATGGGACGTAAGATTGCCCTAGACTTTGCCAAAGAAGGTGCAACTGTTATTGCGGTAGCTAGAAGACTTGAAAGACTTGAAGAAATCGCTAAAGAAGCTGAAGGTTTTGCAGGAAAGATTCTTCCATACCAAGGTGATATTTCTTTAGAAGAAGTAAACAACGGTATGATCGACTATGCAGTTAAAGAATGTGGTAAATTAGATGTTCTAGTAAATAATGCTGGTATCATGGATGAATTTACTCCAATCGGTGAATTAACTGATGAACTTTTCAATAAAGTAATGGCAGTTAACTTGAATGGTCCAATCTATGCCATGAGAAAAGCTGTACAAGTTATGTTGGAACAAGAAACAAAGGGCAACATTGTAAACATCGCATCTATCGGTGGTGTATGTGGTGCTAGAGCTGGTGTTGCTTATACTGCATCTAAACATGCTATTGTTGGTGCTAGTAAAAACACTGCATACATGTATGCTGGCAAGATTCGTTGTAATGTTGTATGTCCAGGTGGTGTTGAAACTGAAGTTATGAACAGTCAAACTAACATCAGCCAATTTGGTGTAGGTAGAATCATGGCAGGTCTAGATACATCAATCCCTGCTGGTAAAGTAGAAGACGTCTCTACAGCTGTTTTATATATAGCTAGTGATGATGCTAAATTCATGACTGGTGCTGAAATCGTTATCGATGGTGGCGTAAGCTGTAACTAATACACAAACAATCCCTCGATTTCCGAGGGATTGTTTATATTCACTTATTCAAATTTTTCGAATAACTGACTAATTAAAAAACATATGCATCAGTAAACCAATTAATATGCAAACACAAAGAGTTATAAGTGCACTACCAATAACTAACAACATCTTCTGATATGAACGCTTACCTATTTCTTGCTGTTTATAAATATCATCCAATAGTTTTCCCTCAGAGAAAGCCACAATTTCCTTATAAGTTTGAACATCATTATCTTTCTTAATCTTTTCTATCTTAGAGGCAAAATACATAGAAAGCATCCAAATGATTCCCCGTGGAATAAATGCCCAAACACCAAGCCACATAAATAGTGGAACAACAGAAACAACCGTTACAATAAGCATTATGGTATAAATTTTTCCATAATGATTCATCTTGTCAACTTCTTCTTTTTGAATTACATCTTTCATAACATCAACATCTCCTTTGATTAATTTATCAAGAGAGACTCGAAAGACTTCACTCAACAACACCAAACTATTTATATCTGGATAGCTCTTATCATTTTCCCAATTAGATATTGTTTGTCTAGAAACATTAATTCGATCAGCTAGTTCTTCTTGAGATAATTTGTTTTCTTAACGATACATTTTAATTTGTTTACCAAGTTCCATCTTTAGCTCCCTGATTCTCAAAAAATTCCTTTATTGTATTTGAACTGTCCATACAATATAAAGCCTAATCCGACAATAACTGCTAGAAGAATGATATATCCCATAATTTTTTCGCTCCAAAACGAAACAATAAAGCCTAATACAAGAGATATTCCTATAATCAGTGTTCCTGTTCCAACAACTTTTCCATACTTCGGTATATCTTCTTCTTTTACTCTTCGTCTATTGTAAGAATGAATTGTGCTGATATTGCCTTTGATATTTACAATTCCCACAACAGATATGAACACTCCCAAAATCAACATTATAATATTTTCCATAATGACCTCCTAAAAATAGAATAGTTCCTCTATCAAAAGTCTTTTACATCGACTATATCAAAAACCTTTTACAATCTCTAAAGCAATTTCTAGTGCTAAAACATGTGATTCTAATCCCCAATTTCTTTCATCATGTTCCCTTACATTTGCAAGCGAATCAGCTGTAAAGAAGAATTGACCAAACATAGCACCCCTTTTCTTAGCACACGCCACAAGACTAGCGCACTCCATCTCTACAACAGAACAACCTTCACTCAATCTATAATTAACCATATCTTGAGTTTCTCTAAAGAAACCATCTGTTGTCCATGTTGTACACTCAACATATGGGATATCCATTCTTTTAAAACCTTCTTTAATCTCGTTGATCATTTCCTTATTTAAATCGATATAACGAGAAGCTGGCAAATATTTATATGAAGTACCCTCATCTCTTAATGCGTTAGTAGGAATTATAAAAGCATTTTCCTTTATATCAGTTAAAACACCACAAGAACCAGTCGCGATAATCTTCTTACAACCACACGCAATCAACATATCCAACAATTGAGTAGCAGCAGCCGCTCCAATATTTGGACGAACAAGACATACTTCTTCTCCCTTATAATTAACTACATAGATATTTGTGGTTCTACTACAATTCTCAAACTGTTCTACTATCTTTGCGTTATTATTAAGCGCATATTCATCAACACATTCCCCAAGAAACGCAAACACACACTTTTCAGGCAGTTTCAACTCTTCACAACCATGATTTGGCCTTATTACTTCTGTTGAACAATCATCATATTCTAATACTGGTATTTCATTCTTTATTATCATCTACGCACTCCACTACTACAAATTCTTCACACACAACCATCATGTCAAGGGTAAACTTTAATCCAACTTCATTTAAACATTTACTGAAGAAATCTTCATGAACTCTCTTCCAATAATCTAGAGTTTTATCCCCTTCTCCCTCTTTATATGCATGTTCCTTAGAAATTTCATTAAAAGGAACAACACTTACTTTAGTAGTTTTTATGATACAAACCGCATTATCCTTAGAATCTAAGACAACACTATAAGATCCTACTTTAGGCAAGGGCTCATCTTCTAATTCATATAAAGGATAAGCTGAGGCAGTAGCTGTTTTCTCACCAATTTTAACAAGATGAGCTAATAAATCAGAATCATCCCCAAACGCAAACTCTTCATAATCAGTTTCAGCAATATCATTTTTCCTTACAAACAATTCCCAAAGTTCTTTTCCCGACATAAACAATCACCACCTAATAAACTTATAAACCTCGTAACTAATCACACCATTATTATTTGTGATTTCTACATATAGTCACATTCTTTATTGACTATCTTGCTTATATTAACATACAAATCAAGCAAGAAAGTCAATTAATCAACAAAAAACAACCCTTACCAAATTCCATAAAAATTCGATAAGGGTAATAGGAGTCAAAATTATTAAATCTAAATTATTGAAATAAAATCATTTAATCGTGATCTTCAATATATTGAAATACCATTTTATCGCTCTTTGATTTTTTATAACGGCCAATACACACCATTGCAACTCCAACAACAATACTTACAGTTCTTATAGTTGAATTTGGTGAAAAGAAACAAGATATAATAACTCCAGTTCCTGCACCTATTAAAAAATCAATAATTGGTTTTTCTTTCTTTATTTTTCCCAAAACTCTTTCTTTATCAATTGTTTTTACCATCTTTGGATCCTCCTTTAACAACACATCAAGAGAAACACCAAATTGATTACTTATATCTATAAGTGTTTGTAAATCTGGATAACTTTTTCCATTTTCCCAATTTGAAACAGTCTGTCTAGTCACATAAAACAATTTACCAAATTCCTCTTGAGTTAATTGATTTTCTTTACGAATATTTGATACTTGATTTCCTACATTCATAATAATTTCCTCCCCACATCCAAATCATATATTGTGGATAAATATTGGTAAAGCAATCATAACATTACATTGCATATGTGGTAACGCAAAGATTCTTTGACAAATAATTTTTCAATCCTTTTTATAAGAACTTAGAATAAAGAACTTCCTCTGTATCAAAAGCTGCTTTTGAAACATCATTTAGTACAAATCCCTTTGCTTCATAAAAGGCTCTAGCTCGAAGATTATCCCTAAATACCCATAGCACTACTTCAGAATATCCAGAACTTTTGATATCTTCTAAAACCATATCCATCATCTTACTTCCAAAGCCCTTATGCCAATTATTAGGCAAACTATGAATACAGATAAGCTCAGCCTTAAGAGCTAACTCAAAATCTCTAGCTTTATCCCAATACGCAATACAATGAGGCTTATTATCAACAGTTAGAATATAGCCATTTCCCTTATTATCATCCAAAAGCCTTTGATACATAAGTCTTGCCTTATCGATATTAGTACATTTTTCTAACATCTTATCATCTACAATCCCTTTAAAAGCCGCCTTCCAACTTTCAGTTTGAATATAAGCAAGCGTATCAGCATCACCTTGTTTAACTTTTCGAATATGTACTTCCATCATTTGTCCTTTTTATTCATATAAGCTGTAATACTATTTTGACCTTCCAATTTAACAAAACCAGCAGCACTATATAAAGCTATTTCTTCTTTATTATTAGCATCAACAACCACCATTATTTTATTTGGCTTATTTAATTCTATTGCGTTTGCCAACAATGCTAGTTCGTAGCCTTGAGACAGCACTTCAGGCTTTATATACAAAGCAAAGATTTCATTGATATCGAAACAGTTTTGGACATCCAAATAGCCAAGAACCTGTTCATCTTTTACTACAAGAAGGACTCTAAATTTATATTAATTTAAGCAGAAAACTCCTAAGTCTTTAGCTTATGAGATGAATGCTAAAGTGTTACAATATATGTAGTTCTTTGAAAAGTTAATGTATATGGTTCTTACTACCAATCATTAGTAAGGTAAAACATTAAATGTGAAGTAGACATCTTCTTAAAATGTAATAAGAACATATTAAATAAGTAGTGGTGTGTATCGATAAGATGCTATCCAGTAGAGGCTAAGTGGACACGCCTGTAAGAATAAGGATTGCTTAATAAAATTAAGTACGAAAGGTTCTATCTAATGATAGAATATCAAACTTCTTAAAAATAGATAACATTGTTATCTATACGAAGCCCATAAATCTTTAGTTTATGGGTGGTTCACCTAAAGCAGAAACAATACGCTCACCAGTCCAATACGTATCAATATTATGAAGATCAAAGTACTGTTTCATCCACTTATCTGATAATTCTTCAATATTGTTAGTTGATACATTAAGTACAGTTCCACCTTGAATCATTTTCATTTGTTCATGTTCAAATATCGCACCCTTCAACTTCAAAGGGTTATAAATTGCCATATTTTGTGGATTAAAAACAAAATCCATCTGATATCCACAATAATTATTTTCCATATATTCAAGCATTTCAACAAACACTTCTTCAACCTTCGTAAACCCTATAAGCATCTCAACATATCTATCATCCGGAAGAATAATAAAGACAAAAAGCCCTTTGACAATTCCATTTCCCAAAACAACAAAAGCATGTTTATCTTTAGACTTTAAAGAACGATATAAATTATTCTTGTCATATGTAAAATGAGGATCTTAATATTGAGGATGCTCATTTAATTCATTGATAAAACCCTCATATTCATCAAGTCAACTACCCATCACCTAAAGGTAATGGGCTTGTAACTGCCCAGTCGTACTAACAGCTTACGCCTCCGACCTTTAACCCCAATAGATATTGCTATCTAAAGTGGCGTTACATCATAGGGTGGTTGACGGCACCCTTTGCAACAAAGTTTACTCTGTTACAACTGTATTAGGTACTTGGCTATCAACAAGATAGTTTATTCCCATACGATACAGATTCATAGCTCCTATACGGTCATCATTGGACTTATAGCCACAGTTTTTACAAGTAAACAAATGTATCTTCTTGTTGCGGTTGGACTTTTCAGTATGTCCACAAACAGGACAACATTGGCTTGTAAAATGAGGGTCTACCTTAATTACAGAAGATTGATTCTGCTTAGCCTTGTAAATTAGTTTCTGTTCAAAATCATAAAACGACCACGACACAAAAACATAACGGTCTTTAACTTTGACACGCTCTGTAGCATTACGAATACCCGACAAATCTTCTAATACAAAGAGTGTATGCTTTGGGTTGTTTTCAACAAGTGCCTTCGATACACAATGGTTAACATCTTGCATCCAACGGTTTTCTCGTTGACCGATAGCTTTTAATCTTCGTCTTGAAGATGGAGTTTGTCGCATTTGGAGTTTTTTACGAAGTTTAGAATAGTTAGCACGTTTCTGCTTGATAGCTTTTCCACTAACAAATCCAGACTTGTGATGACTGTCATAGGTTGCAACAACGAAGTTAATTCCTCTGTCAATGCCTACGACATTACAAATGTCAGAAATATTACTTTCTTCGACATTATAAGTTACTGGTATGTGAAGATAATATTTACCATGTTTGTTTGTGATCTTAGCTGTACCAAACCTATAGATTGTGTGATCAAAATATTTAGACATACCTTCAGCGAAATATGGCAGTTTAACACGACCATTAAGTGTATTCACAGAAAAACAGTTTTGAGTTAAAGAATAATCTCTATTCCAAACTAAGTCATACTGAGGTTTTTTGAAGGCTGGTTGTATCCACTCATTTTGATTTTCGAGAATAGTTCTATATCTTGCAATGACCGTTTTCAAAACAGATTGAGCCATTTGCGATTTAAGGCCATATTTTTCTCTTAGAGTAGAATACAAAACTTTGTTCAGTGAAAACTGTTTTAAATCATGAGTTTGGAATACATAGTCTGAAACAAAATTGCAGGCATCACGATAAACAGACATAGTTTCATCAAGCAAAACTTTATCTGTATTAGTAGCTACTATTTGAACTTTTGCTGTTATAGTCATCTGTTCCATAAATGCACTCCTTTCATTGATATTTCACTAAGAATATTATATAAAAATAGTTAGTGAAAGTAAATAATTATCAGAGGTAGGCTATGGACAATAGATATAATCGTCATAATAGACGAAAATACAACCTAAAAGTACATATAGTTCTTGTAACTAAATATCGTAAGCAACTACTCAAAGGCAACTTTGCTGATGATGTTAAACAAAAGATTTCTGATATATGTAAATCTAAAGAATGGGGAATCATTGCTATGGAGACTGACAAAGATCATATCCACTTCCTTGTAGAATACGATGCAACTGACATGGTATGCGATATCGTTAAGACTGTTAAGCAAGAAACTACGCATTATTTGTGGCAAAAATACAATAGTTTTCTTTCCAAACAGTATTGGAAAAAGAAAATCTTTTGGTCTGATGGTTATTTTGCTTGTAGTATAGACGAAGTACCATCATCCACTTTACAAAAATATATAGAATCTCAAGGATAGAAGGTTGGTTGCTCCTCCCACCACCTAAAGGAAGTTGGTTTCCGCAACCTAATTTACTTATGAATATATTTCTTGAATCATTATTTAAGCTCCATAATTATCAATTTGTTTAATACTATAAACTGGAAGTTGCCGTTGTGAAGGTTATGCTCATTTTGCGTTATTACTCTTCCGAACTCCGTCATTCATTCTTTTCACTTTGCGTTTCCATACAAAATATTGAACGAGCCAAGTGATGACGAAAATTGCAACGAATATTCCTACATATGAAAGAATACCAATGGCATTATGCTTCATCCAATTTGTAATATAGGCAATCGGAAACATCGTAACACAGGCAATGGAAAAGTAAATTCCGCTTTGCTTTGCAAGGCTCCACGAATCAATTTCCCAAATAACGGAAGCCAATGCAAAGCCTGTACCCAAAATTCCGCAGAGAATTGTTTGAAGAATAACTGCGTTTAATTCATTTTTCATTGTATCAATCAGCTCAGGGGTGACAGGATAGAACGAACCATCTCCTATGCACATTGATATAATCACAGTTATTGCAAAACCGATAGCAATGCCGAGAGGGAATCCGAGAAGCCCACGCTGAATCATCTTTTTTTTCATTTTTACCACCTCATATTCCTAATAATTGTTTGATCTTGGCGACAAAACGCCTTGAAACATAAGTAACCGTCCCGTTTGAAAGCGTAACACAAATTGTTCCTGCAAAGCTTAAATCAAAACCCTTGACTTTTCTTAGATTGATAATATCCGAGTTTGATATTCGGACAAAAAAGTTGCTGTCCAGCCGCTGCTCCATTTCGTAAAGCCGCAGACGGAGCGTGTACTCACCGTGATTTGTTTCGGCAAACACTTTGCCTGATGCAGCAAAAATGCGGTAAATATCAAACGGCTCCAACACTTCGACAATATCATCTTTGAATCCGGCAATCATTTTCGGCTGCTCATCTGAAAGCCTTTTCATGATTTCATTGATTTCGTCGGTCATTTTGTTTGTCACAACGATGATTTTGGGTTCCTTGCAGTTCTCATCTAACTTGATTTCAATTTGCATTTGCTCACCTCCTCTTTGTTACGGTTACAGTATAAAAAAATCGAGAATTGATTTCCACCGATTCTCGATAGGTGGTCGTTTTCAGACCATAGACGGTAGATTATATAAATAATATTCCTCATCAAATCCCGATTTTCTCAATTCTCCAAACTAGAATTATCTAAAATAGTAAAGCCGTACCGCTTACTATTTTTTCTTTTACTGCTGAAACAGTATCTTTGATTGAATGCATAGTTGTATCTATAACATTTAATTCATAGATTCCTAAATTGGAAAATTGCTTCCACATTGTTTCAACTAATTCAATATTTGTTTCTCTATCTAACTTTGAGCGTTCGATAGCTCGCTTCATAGTTTCTTCTTTACTTGCCCTTAAAACGATATAGTGTACTTCATAATGCTCTTGAACAATGTTGAGCCACGGCTCTAAAAACCACGGTCCTACAATGCCATCTACAATTACATCATATCCACCACGAGCATATCGCTTCGCAGCTTCTAAAAACGCTTCAATGACAATCAAATTTTGCTCATTTGATTCTGGCAAATGTGGTGGTATTGCCCCTTTACTCAAATAATGATAAAAGTCATCTGTGTGCATATGCACAGACTTTTCCAAATCTGACTCTTTTGCAACAGCAGATGCCGTTGTAGTTTTTCCTGTCCCCGGCGCACCTGTGATTACAATAATTCTACCTTGATTCATCTATATTTTACCTCCACAATTTCCGATTTCCTTACTTCTACAAACTGGAAGTTGTCAGAGAAACAATTCCATTTTAATTTCATCAAGCGGCTTTCCGTCTGTATTCCATGTAGTATTTTCTACAGACTCAGTTGTCTTAAAGCCCAACTTTTCGTAATGCCGAATAGCGTCAGTAAGGGGGCTGGCTGTCCAGAGAATAATTTTCTGATACCCGGAATCCTTGGCTTTTTGCATAAAAGCGGCAATCAGCGCTGAACCAATGCCATAGCGTCGATAGTCCTTCTCGACGGCAAAAAGTCGTAACTGACCAACGGAAGGATCATCCGCCTGGCAAAGCATAATGCAGCCAGCTAAAACACCATCACAATCCACAACAAATAGTTCTTCTCGGTCATTCTTACTGCCTTTTGCAAAATCTGTTGCAATTTTCATAGCATAATCGGTAAAGCTTGGTCCCCATGAGTATTCGGTTGAATAGAGTGCTTTGTGAAGATCTGCAATATACTTTTCTTCACCTTGTTTATATGGTCTGATTATAAAATTCACCTTGCTATCCTCCTATAAATCTCGATTTATCTAAATAAAGAGTACCATATTTATATTAACTTTTCATGAATTTACCAATTTTCAAAGATTAAGGTTTCCGGATGTGAAAAAACTAATTTAATATTCTTCTTGGAATTCAGTAACAACGTCAATGTACCTTGTTCTTTTGTCTCCATTCGCGTTGTCATGACCAATGAACGATATGGTTTGAAGCCACATTTTGTCTGAACTCGTTTTGATTGTTCATTAAAATCATAGTAACCACAAATCAGAAAATCATAATCCAATTCGCCAAATAAATAATCTTTAACTGCGTTTACGGCTTCGGGCATAAGTCCTTTTCCCCAATAATCTTTACTCAAAACATATCCTAATTCTCTGCCGTAATAATCCTTGAATTCTGTCAAAGCATCTTCTAACCCATATTTTTCTATGCCAACAGTACCGATTACTTTATTGTTTTTCTTTAAGCAGATTGCAAATACTTTATCCTCACTGATAAAGGAATTCATAATACTTTGAGATTCAGCAATATTTTCATGATGTTTCCATCCTGCCATCTCCCCAACACCTTCGACAGATGCATACTCATAGAAATCCTCCAAATCTGTTTGTTTGAATGATCTAAGAATGAGCCTTTTTGTTTCTATTACTTTTCCGTCTATTCTGAAGTCAGCATTCATATTTTTACGCTCCTCATAACGTCTAATTCTCCAAATTGGAATTTTCAAATTAGTCTTTGCAAATAACCTTTGAGCCTTCATCATCAATTACAATTCCTTGACGGTTGTTAATTGGGCATAGATTCAAATCCGAAAACTCAGTCATTATTTTCTCGGTAACTTTCTTAAATGGTGCTGTAAGATAATGCGGAAGAACATAGAAATCAATCAAATCAAGCCCTGCATCATCTTCTTGTGAGTAGTCCTCCGGCTTTTCATCCATTTGCTCGATATATTGGATGCTTGGAGCGCATATAATCGCACCTGCCGATTCACCAATCATCAGTTTTCCCTTTGCCAATTCTTTTTTCAACAGCTCATCCGTTCCCGTTTTACGGAGCTGGTCTATAAGGAAAAAAGAATTTCCGCCGGTAAAATATATCACATCCGCTTCTTCAAAAACAGACTGTATCGTTGAATAAGCCTCCGTTGAAATATCAATTTCAGTTACGATTGCTCCCAACTTTTTGAATAATTTTCGAGCCGAGCCGACATAACCGGTGTAGCCTTCACGCAGTGAAGCTGTTGGAATAAATGCGACTTTCTTATTTTCAATTTCTTCCTTTATCAGACTTCCTACACTTGAAAAGTGCGAACATAAAAATAGTTTCATCAATATTCTCCTTTTATAAATTGTAATTTGTTGAACTTCAAACACTAAGCAGTAAGTTATTCTCTTCCATATTTATTAATCAAATCCACTTTTATTTCCTCATGCTGTTTACAAAACATTACTGGCAATTCATCTATGTCAAAATATTTTAGCTCTAAAGTTTCCAGATTATCGCATTTCAATTTGCCACCAATTTTTTTAAGTTCATATACAATACAAATGCTGTGTGCTTGATCCCCGTTTGGATATCTCATATCACTATCCGTATAAATTCCAATGAGCGAGTTAACAACAACATCTAAGCCTGTTTCTTCTTTCAATTCACGTATGGCAGCATTTTCTGGTGTCTCACCCAATTCAATTGCTCCACCTGGAAACCCCCAGTTTCCGCTGTCACCACGTTTTTGTAAAAGCACTCGTCCGCGTTCATCAAACACGCATCCGCCAGTAAAAACAAGAATAACTTTTTCGTGACCCACCTTACTTCTAATCCATTTGATATAATCTTTCACCATATATAGCTCCAATGTAAAATATACTAGCTAGACAAATTTAATGCTATAAACTTGAATTCATCTTTCCATTTTTACAAGATATTCTGTAGTTCCTTCTTCATACTTCTTTGTATCTGTAAGATGAAACCCGTGTGCCTCATAAAAACGAATCGAATCAGCATTCTTCTCGATCGCCCACAGAAATGTGACTGGATAGTTTTCTTTAGCGTACTCTATCAATGCAGTTCCTATGCCTTGACCTTGAAAGAAATAATCGACATATAATTCGACGATTTCATTTTCCTCTATGTGGATAAGCCCTTTTACAATCCCATCATCATATACAAACATATGATTCAGAATGCCACATTCAAGGTATTTCTTCGCTACAGGAAGCACCTGCAGTTCGCCAAATGAATAGCCGTCGTCCTGAAATATCGAACGAAACTTCATCCGTTTCACAAACACAAGGATCTCCGCAACTCTTGAAGCGTCTTCTTCTTTTGCTCTTCTAATCATGTATGCTCCATTCCCCAAAAATTCCGATTTATCAAAATTATTTAGTTATCATTTCTTTGATAAGCATTCTTCATTCTATTAGTAGAAACCTTCAACACCTTACCCAAGACATCAGTGCTAAGCTTTTCAAATTCATCACAAATAACTTGGTTTGCATGCTCTGCTGCCTTAATTAATTCTTCACCCTCTAAGCCTTCTAAAGTCTTATCGAATTCCTTAATTAGTTTATGAGCTAAGGCAGCACCCTTATTTTGATATCTTTCAATATGACCTACATTACCATAGAAATCACTATCGCCCAAAGTTGCAATCAATCTACTAGTCCAATAAAAACTATTAGTATTTACATCTGTAGTGGTACAACTTAAATACTCAGGAGCCTTATTAACACAAGTATATTGTGGAATAGTCACATTATAAACATTAGACGCAAAAGCCTGATACTCAAGTGGTTTGCCATAAGGACGCATTTGCAAAATCTCTAAATCATCAGTACGATTAACCCCAATACTACGATACAAATTAGACTTCTCACCCTTAACATAAGGATCATACTCAGTACCTTGATAATGACTACTCAAAATATACTTAACATCCTCAATCGTAACCTTTCTTTCAGGCTTCATAGAAAAAGGCAAACTATCACACTCAGGACCAATATTCTTATAATCAAAAGTATTAGGATTAAAGTATCTTAACATATACCAAGCACGAGGAGTGTTATAGACATGATCTGCATCACTATGACTACCAAAGGCCGCCCTAACATCAAACTTAGCACCAAAGCCTAAGTTCAAATGATTTTCATTAATAAATTCTCTTAAATCCTTTGAACAAATATGCTTCTCTTGTTTACCAAACGCATCATCCAAATCAAAATAATCAATATTCAATTGATTAGGCAACACTACATACTCATCATCCTCAACTCTTCTGGCAATAAAATGATGACCACCAATAGTCTCCAAATACCAAATCTCATCCTTATCACAGAAGGCAATACCATTAGACTCATAAGTACCATACTTCTCTAATAAACTGCCTAAATAAGCAACACCCTCTCTAGCACTATGAATATAAGGCAAGACAATATGAACAATATCCTCTTCACCAATACCACCAGGAGTCTTAGTCTTCTCATCATACTTAACCAAAGGATCAGCACCAAGCACCCTTGGATTAGAGGTAATTGTCTCAGTAGCCGACATACCAACCTCTAATTCATTAATACCAGAAGCACACCAAATGCCATCTTTTCTATCTACATTAGGTGTAGCACTATATCTTAGAGGATTATCTGGTAAATCCATAGTCAAATGAGAAATAACCGTTGTATATTTTCTTGGCTGCTCATTTGGATTAATTATTTGATACTTCTTTGCGGTATACATACCCTGCCCAGAATCATCATTACGCGCAATAATAGTTGAACCATCATATGACGCCTTCTTACCTACAAGAATTGTCGTACAAGCCATATTTAATACCTCCTTAGCCTTTCACAAACTGTGCATTATAAAGTTTTGTATAGAAACCATTCTTTTTCATCAACTCACCATGATTTCCTTTTTCAATTATATGCCCATCTTTCATCACCAAAATTACATCCGCATTATAGATAGTACTCAACCTATGAGCCACCACAAACGAAGTCCTATTTTCCATCAAAGAATCAAAAGCTGACTGAATCTGCCCTTCTGTAAAAGTATCAATAGAAGAAGTAGCCTCATCAAGAATCAACATTGGTGGCAAAGCCAACATCACCCTTGTAATACATAATAATTGTTTCTGACCAACTGACAAATCATCATCTGAAATAACTGTATCAAAACCATTAGGCAACCTTTTAATAAACTCATAAGAATGAGCCTTCTTACTAGCCTCAATAATTTCTTCATCACTCGCATCAGGCTTACCCAAAATAATATTCTCTTTAACACTTGCCCTTTTTATCCAAGAATCCTGTAAGACCATACCATAATTACTTCTTAAACTATGCCTATCTACAGTCTTGATATCCACGCCATCTACACTAATTGTTCCCTTATCAACATCATAAAAACGCATCAACAAATTGATAAAAGTTGTCTTGCCACAACCCGTAGGACCAACAATCGCAATATTTTGACCACTCTTTACATCCAAAGAGAAATCATCAATCAAAGGCTTATCTTCTACATATCTAAAAGAAATATTATCGATACATACATCACCCTTTGCTGAAGGTAATATCTCTGTTTCCACACTCTCACTTTCTTGATCAATCAAATCAAAAATACGATCAGCACAAACTAAGGCATTAGACAATTCAGTCAATACACTACTAATATCATTAAAAGGCTTCATATATTGATTCGCATAAGCCAACAACACTGTCAAACCACCAACTGTCAAATGACCATTCAAAATTAAATAAGCACCAAGCAGAGCCACCAGTGCATAAATCAAAGAATTAACAGCCCTAGTACATGGATTAGTCAAAGAAGAATAGAAAGTAGCCTTAGTCGCATAATCACCAAGCTCATCATTAATCTTTTTAAACCTACTAGTAGCCCTATCCTCATACCCAAAGACCTTAACCAACCTCAAGTTAGTAATCATCTCATCAATATAAGCGCTCTCTTGGCCCCTTGTCTTATTTTGTTTACCAAACAATAAATAAGACCTAGAGGCAATAAATTTAGCCACAATAAAACTTAAAGGAGTCAAAATAATAACCAACAAAGTTATCGGCAAGGACTTTTGAAACATGAAAACCAAAGTAATCACAATAGTCACAACACCTGAAAACAACTGTGTTAAACCAAGCAACAAGCCATCCGCCACCTGATCAACATCACCTATCATCCTTTGTACAATATCACCACTACTTTGTTTATCAACATAACTAAGTGGTAATCTCGATAACTTATCCATAGCCTTATTACGAATATTCTTCACCACATTAAAAGTAATATTATTATTAATAATATTCATAAACCAAGTTAAGAAACTATTAGCACAAATAAGTAAGGCAATATACTTTAAACAAACAACAATATAGCCAATAGACAAACCATCATCCACAATATAATCGATAGTAGAACCAAACAAAATTGGAATATATAAAGTTAAGACAACAGTTAAACAAGACAAGACAATACTCAATAGTAGTAATAAACGATAATTACCTAATTCTTTTAACAATTTACTTAAAGTAGACTTCTTATTCATGATCAGCCTCCTTCTCAAAAGGATATTGTGAATAATAGATTTCCTTATATAGTTCACAAGACTTCATCAACTCATTGTGACTGCCAAAGCCAACTAACTCACCATCATCCAAGACTAAAATCTTATCAGCATTCTTTATAGAAGAAGCACGTTGCGAAACATTAACAATCGTCTTATTCAAAGTTTTTAAAGCCATCCTTAGTTTAGCCTCAGTTTGATAATCTAGAGCACTAAAAGAATCATCTAGAATCAAAATATCAAAGTCTTTACATAAAGCTCTGGCAATAGACAATCTTTGTCTTTGACCACCAGATAAGTTCTTACCACCTTGTTCAATCATATGATCCAACTGTCCTTCTTTATTCAAGACAATCTCCTTAGCCTGGGCAATATCTAAAGCCTCCCACATCTTATCTTCACTTGCATTAGGATCAGCCATCCTTAAATTATCTTTAATACTTTCTTTAAATAAGGCAGCCTTTTGAGGAACAACACTAACCTTGGAAACAATTTCTTCTTTAGAATAAGACTTTAAATCTCTATCATCCAAATAAACAGCGCCAGCACTTGGATCATAAGCTCTATAAATCAAATTCACAAGACTTGTCTTACCACATCCTGTAGGCCCAATAATACCTAGGGTCTCTCCCTTATCAATAGAAAAGCTGATATCCTCTAAACATGCTTCCTTACTATTAGGATAAGTAAAGCTTACATTGTCAAACTTTAGAATACTATCATTCACCTTACAAGATTTATTACTTTCATACTTCATATTAGATTCGATATCTAAAACCTTCTCCACTCTAGAGAAACAAGCCAATGACTTATCGATAGTAATAATCAAATTAGCCATCTTAACAAGCTCAACTACAATCTGAGCCATATAGTTATATAAGGCTACCACATCACCCTGAGCTAAACCATACATTCTAACTTCAATAGTTCCTGTATAAATAAGAATAACCGTAGCCATATTAATCAAGATATAAGTCAAAGGATTAGTCAAAGCACTCAAGAAACCAACCCTTTGATTTCTCTTTGTCAACAAATCATTCTTCTCTTTAAATTCATTAAATTCTTTATCTTCAATCCTAAAAGCTCTAATAACACGAATACCACTTAAGTTCTCACGTGTCTTACTCAATAATCCATCTAAGGCAACCTGTACTTCCTTAAATAATGGAATACTTTTAATCATAATTAAAAAGACTACAAGACATAATAAAGGAATAACCACCGCAAAAATTAAGGCACACTTAACGTTGATAGTAAAAGCCATCACCATTGCCCCAAAGACAATAAAAGGACTTCTTAAAAGTAAACGAAGAGCCAAATTCAAACCATTTTGAATCTGATTAGTATCAGATGTCAAACGAGTTATCAAAGTATCCTGTCCTATTTCATCTAGATTTTGGTAAGAAAAACTTTGGATATGTTCAAATAACATTTGTCTTAATTTAGTAGTAAAGCCAACTGATGCTTTTGCCGCAAAATATTGAGCCACAATACTACAAGCTAAACCTATAATAGCTAAAAGGATAAGAAACATAAACATCTTAACAACATAATGAAAATCATTATAGTTGATACCCTTATTGATAATACCCGCAATAACAAGTGGTACAAACAAATCAAATAAAGACTCTAATAATTTAAATAAAGGAGCCAAAATAGACTCCTTTTTATAATCCTTAATAAGTAATTTAAATCTATTCATGAAACAATTATAAGCCTAAGACTTATGATAATAGTCATAAAGTTCGTTCTTAGAAACCTTATACTTGCTGGCAACCTCACTAATGGCAACCTTAGTCTTTAGACCATTATCAACTAGATTTTGAACCTCCACCTTTAAGGTTTCAAGCCCGATATGTGCTTCCTCATGTTTATATCCTTCGACTAAAAATACAATCTCACCCCTAAGATCACCGACATTTTTAAGCTCACTCAAATTACCTCTAATATATTCCTCATGAATCTTTGTAAGTTCCCTGGCAATAACAGCCCTTCGTTCACCAAAGACCTCATAAACAAGTTCCACCGTCTTCTTAATACGATGAGGTGCCTCATAAAAGACTATAGTATATGGGAAGTTCTTTAATTCCTCCAATTCCTTTCTAGCACTACTAGACTTAGAATTTAAGAAACCATAGAACATATAATGATTAACTGATAAACCAGAAGCCACCAAAGCATTCAAACAGGCATTAGGACCACTTACCGTATTAATATTAAAGCCTCTTTCAATCACCTGGTTAACCAAAACATAACCAGGATCAGAAATTAAAGGATAACCTGCATCAGAAACTAAAGCTACATCATCACCCTTTTCCAGATACTCGATAATACCACCAGCCGCAAGTTCCTCATTATAGTTATGATAACTAATCAAAGGTGTATGAATATCATAGTGGCTTAGTAACTTCCTAGTATTTCTTGTATCCTCACAAGCGATAACCTTAACACTTCTTAAAGTTTCCAAACATCTATTAGATACTTCGTTAAGATTACCGATAGGAGTTGCAACCAAAAAAAGAGTAGCCATTAGTTACCCTTCTTTTCATTCGGCTTTAAAACCTTACCATTCTTCAATAAATCATCCAATGAAATGAAAATAGCGTGTTCACGATTCTCAAGCTTACAATTACGCACAATAACATTCATAGAAGTTAATTTAAACTTCTCACCCTCATATTCAATATAAGAATTAAGCTTAGGTAAACCTTTCTTAAGATCCTTATAAGCCTCATCCTCATACTTTAGACAGCACATCAAGTTACCACATTGACCAGATAATTTAGCTACATTTAAAGCCAATAATTGATTCTTTGCCATATTGATAGAAATGCGATCAAACTCACTAATATAACGAGCACAACACAATTCCCTACCACATGGCCCAATACCAGAAACAATCTTAGCCTTATCACGAGTACCAACTTGTCTTAAGTCAATACGACATCTAAAGATAGAAGCCAAAATCTTCAATAATTCTCTAAAATCGACACGATCATCAGCCAAATAAATAAAAGTAATCTTACTTCTATCTAAAGTATATTCAGCCGAAATAACCTTCATACCAAGCTCTAACTTATCAGCCTCATTTTGACATCTTTGTTTAGCTTCTTTACAATCCACAATATTCTTCTCATATTGGATTTCATCTTCCCTAGAAGCTTTTCTCAAAATTGGCTTAATTTCCATAGAAACATTAGGCTTATCAAAAGGATCAGCGATAACTCTTGCATACTCGACACCCCTTTGAGTCTCGACTATAACACCGTCACCATTGACAATACTATTATCAGTTGTTGAAAAAGTATATGTTTTATTGGTTGCCTGAAATCTAACAGACAAATATTTCAAAATTTCACTCATACTACTATGATATTATTGAAAACGCAATTTGGTCAAACAACAATTGTCTATTTACAGGATAATTAGAGCGTTCCTTAGCCTTTAAGAAAATCTCTAACAACTTAGAAGGATTATGCTTATTTATCATCGTTAAACAATCATCATATTCACGATCACCAATATTCTTAAAAGACAAGGCATCCTCAATCATTAAAATCATAATATCTAAATAATAATCACTACACTTCTTAAACAAATCCTTAGAAACACAACCATAGAATTCTAAAGAATACAAAACAGGAATATATTTTAAATTATCCAAATTATCAATTGTCTTAAAAACATACTCCTTAGCATTCAAATAAGCCTCATCATTTAAATCTATTTCACTTTGATCATGCTTAATATTACTTAAGACATAAGCATCCTGATACTCAAAACCCTTCTCCTTATATTCATTAATCAAATAAGAAAAGTCCCTAGTCATAAAAGGAAGCTTCTCACATCTAGATACAATCGTATCCAATATAGTATCCATATCATCACTGATAAAAATACCATAAACATCATCACTACTTGGCTCTTCCATAAACTTAAGAAGCATATTAACAGCCTTTAGTGAAGCATTATTAATATTATCGATAATATATACTTTCTTACTTCCTTCCAAAGAAGTACGTGAAAACTCAGACATGATATATTCAATATCATCCACTTTAATAGAAGACTTTCTACCATCAACATAAATCACATCAAAATACTTATTATCCTTAATACGTAAACAAGTATTGCACTCTTCACACGCAAAGCCTTGTTTATTCTCGATGATACTTTGAGCCAACAAAAACGCAGTATCCTTCTTTAGAGGGTTAACCTGCCCATACAAAAGATAACACTGCGCCAAGCGATTATTCTCTAAATCATTCTTTAAGCTAAGATAAACAATAGGCTCCTTAGCCTTTAAGACATCCTTAACCATTAATATAATCCAAAATTACATTAAGACAATCTTTACTGACCTTATCAATACTATTAGTCGCATCAACCACCTTAATATTGTCCTTATATAATTCTAGGATCTCCTTATAACCCTCATTAACTAAATGATGGAAATTATCAGTCTCTGCATCTAAACGATCCTTACTAGATCTTTGATTAATACGCGCATGACCAGTTTCCTCATCCACATCAAGATAAATAGTAATATCAGGCTTACAACCATCAATCGCAAAATCATTGATCGCCATAATACCATCATAACCAATACCTCTTGCCTTACCCTGATATGCAAGTGAAGAATAGACAAAACGCTCACAGATAACAATCTTATTCTCTTTCAAAGAAGGAATAACCTTCTCCACCAAATGTTGTCTTCTACTAGCTGCATAAAGTAAAGCTTCAGTCTTAGCATCCATGGCGGTATTTAAAGGATCCAAGATAATATTTCTAATCTTCTCTGCAATCTCAATACCACCAGGTTCTCTTGTATGCACAATATCAAAACCCATATCAGTTAATTTCTGACAAACTATATCACAAATTGTTGTCTTACCAGAACCATCCGGTCCCTCAAAGACAATAAAACATCCATTCTTCATCTAATTTAATTTCTCCGGTTTAGGCTTAAAGGTTTTATCAAGAGCCTCAAGAACCTGTCTTTTGATCTCTTCATACTCATCATAAGTAATATCACCCATAGGATTTAATACCCTAATAGAAGCACTAGGCATCTTCTCAACCAACAAGTCATATTCCTCACTAGTCAACATTACATACTTAACACTGCCATCTTCTGTTATATAAACAGCATCATCTTCATTACTATCGAGTACATCAAAACCTTCGTCTAAGCCTTTAATTTTCTTTACATCAATTTCCATGGCTCCATTATAAAACATAATGGACCATAAGACTCTAAAATCTTTCTTCGATTCTCTTAACTGCCTTCATGAAAGGAACATATAAAATTAAACCTAACACAAAACAAGATACAATCTCACCTAGGGCAACATAAGCACCATTGATTAAAAATAAATTAATGAAATTAGCGCCACTACTTTCATAGATTGCTAATTCTAGACCTACAAAAATACCATTTGCCAAAGCTGGCATCAATAAAGACAACAAAGGTCTTTTGAAAGTCAAAACATTTCTAAATTGATACATTAAGATACAAGATACAACAGTACCTAAAGTACCCAAGACAAAGTCTAATGGAAGCACCGACATACCAAGCGCAAAACCAATGACGTTACTTAAGAAACATCCAATTGAAAGCGGAATAATATATTCCTTCTTACATAAACAAAGTAACATCAACACTTCAGAAATTCTAAACTGTATCATACCAAAACTAAAAGCGCCCAACACAAGTGTAACCACAACGTATAAGGCAGCAATAATACCATATAAAGCAATTTTCTTTGAATTCATGATTCCCTAACACCTTCCTTATTTTCTTCACACCATGAAAAGAAATTCGGGATAGAACAAATCTCGCTATAACAAGCAGACATCGTCATCCTCATCTCCACGGCCCCATCTTCGTCGTTATCATCTAAATCCCAAATATGGTCAATATAAGAGGCATATTTAAAGCTTGAAAGAAACTCTCCGAACACTTCTTTAGCCTTTTGTTTATCTCCATGTTTTAGACAAACGACAAGTAAAAGTATATACGAAAAAGCTTCCTTAAATCCACTATCTAGATACAAATTATAAAAAGAATCCAAATCCTCTAAACATGAATAAAGATAAGACAATCTAAATAAATTGCCCTCGAATAATCTTTCATCTTTATTTAATAGATTCAACAAAACATTCTTAGCACCAGTAAGATTTCTAATATTAATTAAGAAGTCTACATAATAAGGCTCAATCAAACCATAGACATACTTATGATATTCACTCAATGAATTATAATCAAAATCTTTGTCATTAAAGTCATTAAAAAAATTAAATAAGCTAACATCGCTCTCAAGCTTATAAACAACCACAAAAGCTTCCATACAGAAGGGATTTACATCAAGGGCATCATAGGCCTTATCAATTAAATTATAGTCCTGAAACATCATCTCAAGACTATCATAGTCCTCGGCCTCAAAGCGCTCATCAGCCATATACTGTTCTCTTTTTTCAGGATGAAAAAAATTCTCTAAAAAATCCTCAACATCATCCTCTTCTGTTTTAGAAATATCGTAAAGTAATTGATCAAGACTAGTCATTTAAACCAGCCAACTCCATATGCATCATTAAAGCTACGGTCTTGCCATCATTGATCTCACCGCTTCTAATCATGTCCTTAATCTCACTTGCACTTAACTTTAAGCTAGTAATACGCTCATCCTTATCAAAATGAGTACCAACTTGTTCACCAACCTCGCCATAGTACAAATAAATTTTCTCTGAACAATAACCACAAGTAGGTACAATATAACCAAACTTATGAACATTAACAGGCTTATAACCTAATTCTTCTTCACATTCTCTTAAAATGGCATCATCTGGATTCTCACCCTTTTCAATCTTACCAGCACAGAATTCAATCATATCTGTCTCTAATGCATAACGGAATTGCTTAACTAAAAAGAACTTGCCATCCTTATCCTTAAGAGCAATACAAGCACCACCATTGTGATAAACTACTTCTCTTTTAGAAAAAGTTCCATCATCTATTTCAACATCATCACAAACGACATGAATAATCTTGCCATTATAAACTTCATTTCTCTTAACTTGTTTTTCCATTATTACTCCTTACTAGAAGGCAAATAGAATACCTTCTCATCACCCCTAGAGAACATATAAGCACCACGTGCATAAGTTGTTACATAATTAGGGTCCTCTAGCTTATTCTTAGTAGACACTAAAGCCGCATTCTCATCTTCCAAAGCTGCCAATTCATTAGAAACTAGTTCTTGTTGTTTCTTAAGTGTATACAATAACTTAACCTGCTTAAACACATTAGTCAAAAGTAAAATAGCCACCGTAATTAAACAAATAGAAATCAATTTAGCAGTAATCTTCTTACTAACATGTCTTCTCTTCTTATTTACTCTTTTTTCGCTCATAAATAGATTATACCTCGTTCACTTTAATCTCATCAATGACCTCATACATTGACAAGGCATCCTGCTTTGACGCATTCTCTCTAATTTCTAAGACTCTAACCTTAAAAATACGATGACCAAATTCAATTGTGATAATATCATTTGGCTTAACCTCACTACTAGCCTTAGCAGGCTTATCGTTAATCAAAAGACGACCATTTAAGGCTAATTCCTTACCAATGGTTCTCTTTTTTAATATACGCGCTACCTTTAAATACTTATCAATTCTCATCTTTTTATTTCTTCCAAATTATCAACTAATTTCAAAATCTTTTCAACCGCATCCTTTTGATTTGTAACCGACAACTCAATTTGACTATTCTTATAAGCAATCTTAATATCTCTACTTATATTGTTGCACATTTCAAAAAGTTTTACCCCATCAACGCTATCTGAGAAACCCTTACTCAAGATAATTGTAAAAGTTCCATTACGATTAGTTATCTTACTAATAAAATTAGAATTATATAAAAGTTCCAACTTCTTCTTTTCAAACAAAGACTTTACTTCCTTAGGCAAATGGCCATACTCATCCTCAACCTTCAACAAATACTTAATCAAATCATCACGATTATCAATCATATCTAATTGATGATACATACTAAGTTTCTCATAATCATTATCCACAAACTCTTCTGGAATATATGATTCTAGTTGGATGTTGACAGGTGCTTTTACAACCTCTACATCATTACTAACTTCACCTTTTCGTGTCTTAATCGCCTTATTAAGCATAGCTAAGTAAAGATCTAGACCTACATTATCAATAAAACCAGATTGCTTAGGGCCTAATAAGTCACCAGCACCTCTAATAGTTAAATCACGCATCGCAATCTTATAACCACTACCCAAAGACGCAAACTCCTTAATAGCCTCTAAACGCTTAGTAGATATTTCAGATAACTGCTTCTTTTGAGGAATCAACAAGTAGGCATAAGCCACCCTATCGCTTCTACCAACTCTACCCTTAATCTGATATAACTGAGCTAAACCAAAGTTTTGGGCATTATCCACAATAATTGTATTCGCATTAGGAATATCTAAACCCGTTTCCACAATCGTTGTACATACTAAGACATTAATCTCGTTATTATAAAAACGTAACATAACATCCTCTATTTGTTCACGAGACATTTGACCATGAACCACATCAACATTGGCATAAGGTATTTCCTTAGCTAGCTTTTGTGCTACCCTATTAATCTCTTCTACATTATTAAATAAATAGAAAACCTGGCCCTTTCGCTCAAGCTCCCTCATAATGACTTCCCTAATTAAATTATCACTCTTACTAACTACATAAGTCATAACCGGATAACGATTACGAGGTGGTGTATCAAGAGTTGATAAACCTCTAATACCGATCAAAGACATTTGAAGGGTTCTAGGAATAGGTGTTGCACTTAAAGACAAGACATCAATTGATTCTTTTAATTCCCTAATTCTTTCCTTATGTTCAACACCAAATCTTTGTTCCTCATCGATAATCAAAAGACCCAAGTCCTTAAACTTAACATCCTTAGACAAGACCCTATGAGTACCAATGATAATATCAATCTTGCCAGCCTTTAAATCATCCAAGATTTCTTTTTGTTTTTTATCGTCCACAAAACGATTAAGCAAGGCAACCCTCATTGGGAAATCATTTAGTCTATTCTTAAAAGTATTGTAATGTTGTAAAGAAAGAATTGTTGTTGGACACAAATAAGCTACTTGCTTACCATTATCAACCGCCTTAAAGGCCGCACGAAGGGCCACCTCAGTCTTACCAAAACCAACATCACCGCACAACAAACGATCCATTGGCTTATTACTTTCCATATCTTTTTTAACTTCATCAATGGCCTTTTGTTGGTCAGTGGTTAACTCATAAGAAAAAGTATTCTCAAATTCTTCTTGTAAAGAAGAATCATTATCACACGCAAAACCAATATCACCATCTCTTTTCGCATAAAGCTGTACTAGTCTACCTGCCAACTCTTCAACATTCTCTTCAACTCTTTTCTTAGTCTCTAACCATTCCTTAGAACCTAGTTTATGAAGCTTAGGAACCGCACCCTCTTTAGATACATATTTTCTTACTAAAGAGAATTGTGATAACGGTACTAATAATTCCGCATTACCCTTATAAATAATCTTTAAATAGTCTAAAGAAATGCCATTAACGGTTCTCTTTTCAATATCAACATATTGACCAATACCATATTGATCATGAACTACATAGTCGCCCTTCTTTAATTCCTCATAAGAATTTAAAGTACGTGCCTCCGCATACTTCGACGCAAACCTACCTGTATGTTTTCTTTGTTTAAAAAGTTCAGCGCTAGTATAAATAGCATAATCTTCATATTTAAAACCAGTATAAACATAAGATATCATCACATTAATACCAACCTTAAAGTCACCAGTATAAACATGATACTTAAGATGTAATCTATTTAAAATATCAAGAACCTGTTCACTCTCCTTACCATCAACTGCGATAATCTTATATTTAGAATTATCTTTTTCAATCAAAGACAACAAATATTCCAAATTACCATAAGGTAAATCAATCTCCTCAATCTTAGTAAAAGGATCAATAAAAGGTTTACCCTCAATTACATATTGATTATAAAGAAGATGTTTAAAATCCTCATAAACATAGAACTTAAGAGGCAACTTCTTTTCTTCATGCATCTCTTGAATATAAGCGATAGTCTCTTCACTTAACATCTTAAGATGTTCATCTATCTTACTTTTATCGCTTAAATATATATCAGCATCTAAGTAATCTATTAAATGTTCCTTTTTAAAATATGCATAGAAAAAGTATGATGATTGTTTAAAGATATCATTTAAAAGATACTCCATATTAAGTTCTAGTTCACCACTTGTTAATTCAACATTCTCTTTTAAAAATTCTTTTTCCTCATCATTAAAGAAAACATCCTTCGCAAAACAAATAGTAACCTCATCATTAACTTCTTCACTTCTTTGCGTATTAATGTCAAAGAACCTGATTGAATCAATCACATCATCAAAGAATTCAATTCTAAAAGGCTTAGGATAGTTAACCGAAAAGACATCTACAATATAACCTCTTACCGCAAAAGTCATTGGCGTTTCAACATGAACTGTCTTCTCATACCCTAGTTTTCTTAACTTTTCTATTAAATCTTCACGCTCTAAAATATCATCTTTCTTTAGATGAATAATACTATTTAATAAAACTTCCCTTTCAGGTAAGTGTCTGATAAATCCATAGGGTGATGTAACAATCACCTTAGGTTTAGAAGTAATAATTCGATATAGCGCTAATAAACGTTCGGCTCTATTCTCAAAAGATGTCGCAATCTCTTCACTTCTCAATGATTCTTCAGGCAAATAGCTTACTATCTCATCATCTTCAAAATAAGATACCAAGATATCCTTTAAGCGATTTGCCATATAGTTATTTTCTTTAACTACGATTAATGGTTTATCGCTACTTAAACATCTTTTACTAATCTTTAGTGCTTCTTCAACTAATGAATTATATGCGAAAACAGAATCACCACGGTGATTCTTAGTTTCTATTAAAGCTAATAATTCTTCATTCCTCATTTAGTTAAAATTACTCATGACCTTGCTGAAATCATCATGATCTAACCAATAAATTAAGGCATCAGAGGCCTTATCTAAAGCTTGATTATAGACTTCTAGGTCTTCTTTTTTAGTCTTACCTAATACATAATCTACAACTGGAATCAAAGGATCTTTTCCAATACCAACTCTAATTCTTTTAATATTAGAATCGCCCAATAAGTCAATGATATTACGCATACCATTTTGGCCACCGCATGATCCACTTTGTCTAAGTCTTATTTTACCTACTGGCAAGTCTAAATCATCATGAACCACTACTAAATCTTCAGAATCAATATTAAAGTACTTCATAAATGGCACAACAGCCTCTCCTGATAAGTTCATATATGTCAAAGGCTTTAAGATATAAATCTTCTCGCCATTTCTATTGATCATCGTATAGTCAGCATTAAACTTATTCTTATCTAACTCTACATTTAATTTAGCTAATGTTCTATCAATTACCGCAAAACCTGTATTATGACGAGTATTCTCATACTTCTTACCAGGATTACCTAAACCAACAATCAATTTCATTGATTGGCATCCTTGTCATCAGATTCGAGCCCAGGTTCGTGCCCATCAGATTCGTGCCCAGGGTTCGAGCCCTCGGTTTTGGGCTCAAATCTCTCGTAAATCTCTAAATCCTTAGTAAAACGACTACCGATTAAAGTTTCAGCGAATTCCTTAATCAAATCATCATCTCCCTCATCTAGAGGTTCAGCCATATAAGCTAATAAAGAAGCCGCAATCTTCTTATAAATACCAATTAAATTCTTATCATACTTATATTCTTGATATTCACCAGATAATAAATTCTTTAAGAACTTGATGCCATCTAAATTCTTTTCTAATAAAGATAAATATGCTGACTTATAAACTTCATATTCAACATAATCCTTCATTTCTTCATCATAAGCACTGACCTTATCGTTGATATGATTCATCGCATCAATCATGGTATTAGTTCTTGCCTTAGAAAGAATAAGAATTAACCAAATAAATACTTCGCTATTTAAGATAATCTTCTCCTTCACAAAGTTTTCACCCTCAAAGAAAATATCATGCATAAAATCAACACCATCGACATCAGCTTCAACAAGCTCAGGAGCTTTGTCAAGATCCACATAAATCTTAATTAGATTTGACTTAGCCTTTAAACATGCATCAGTTTCAGTTCCTAAATAAGAAACTAACTCATCATAAGCTCCTTCTTCATTTTTAAGAATCTTAGTATAAATATCAATATAAGTCTTATCCTTACGATATTGTCCTGCTTTCTTAAAGTTTTTACTAAACATTGAAATTGTTAATACAATCAAAATGACCAAAAATATTAAATCCATAATTTTATCCTCACTAATCTATTATAACTTGAATAATTCATCATAATTTTTATTTATTTGAGCCAAGAAAGTTTCCTCATCAAGACCTCTTTCTTCCATAATCTTCTTTGCGGTATAAACCACATTAGAAGGTTCATTACGCTTACCACGATTTGGAACCGGTGTTAAATAAGGAGAATCCGTCTCAATAAGAAGCTTATCCAATGGGACATTCTTTGCGACTTCCAAAGGCTCCTTAGCATTCTTAAAAGTTACTGGACCACCAATAGAAATATAATAACCCAGTTTTACAAACTCCTTTGCCAGTTCATATGACCCGCTATAACAATGTAAAACGCCACGACATGGATATTCCTTCAAGATTTGAAAAGTATCTCCTAAAGCCTCTCTAGCATGGACAATAACTGGCTTATTTAGTTTATTGGCAATTTTAATTTGTTTTATAAACAATTCCTTTTGAGCCTCTTTAGTATCCTTATACCAGTGATAATCCAAACCTATCTCACCAACCGCATCACACTTTTCCATGAGCTTTACATATTCTTCAAACTCAGCAGATGACATATTAGTATATTCAGGATAAACACCAATAGCCTTCTTAAAGGTAATACCCTCTTTTTTAATATTTAAAGATCTTTTATAGTCATCCAAAGATACACATACAAGCATCGCCTTAGTAACCTTATTAGCTACCATGCGATCTAACACTTCATCTAGATCTTCAAGATAACTTTCATCATTTATATGACAATGTGAATCAAGATAATTCATCTATTTACCCAAACAGAAATTTCTAAACATATGATCGATTAGATCTTCCTGATAATCCTTTCCTACTATCTCACACAAATAATGGAATGCTTCCTCAAGATTAAGCATCACAATATCAAGTGAAATCTCATCAATATCTATTAACATATTATCCAAACTCATCAAAGCCTTACGCATCAATGAAATTTGTCTTTCATTATTTAAGATATCCTCATCAACTAATGAAATATCTTCCTTATATTCATTATTCAAATAATCAACAAGCTCCTTAATATCATTATTTAAACACGAAATATTAATACCCTCATGTTTTTTCAAGTCCTTCTTATTGTATACAACAACACGCTTCTTATCACTTGTTAACTTCAATAATTCTTCATCTTGTTCATCAATATTATTACCATCAAGAACCATGATAACCAAGTCAGCTTCCTTTAAAGCTTCCTTAGACTTCTCAATACCAATTTGTTCAATAATATCTTCACTATCTCTAATACCGGCCGTATCAATTAAATTAAGAGTAATATTATCAAGCTTAACCACGCCCTCAACCAAATCTCTTGTAGTACCTGCGATATCCGTTACGATAGCTTTCTCTTTTTCTAACAAGGTATTCAATAAAGATGACTTACCAACATTAGGCTTACCAACAATAACCGTCTTAATGCCATCTTTAACCACTCTAAAACGATCAGCCTTATTGATCATATCCTTCATCTCTTTAATCCACTTATTAATATGAGGCTTAACCAATTCATTAGTCATCTCTAAAACATCCTCATATTCAGGATAATCTATATTAACCTCAATTTGAGCTATCACCATCTTAATCTCCTCCATCAAAGGACTAAGCAATCTTTCAATAGAACCATTAATACCCTTAATAGCACTCTTTGCCTGTAGATGATTTGTTGCGTTAATCAAATCATTTGTTGACTCAGCCTCAGATAAATCAATTCTTCCATTCAAATAAGCCCTCTTAGTAAACTCACCAGGCTCAGCAAGTCTTGCCCCATTAGCCAGTAAAAGATTAAGAATAAGACGTGTAACATAAACACCACCATGACAATTAATCTCAGCCATATCTTCTCTTGTGAAAGACTTAGGCCCAACAAAGAAAGAGATTAACACCTCATCAATCATCTCCCCATTATCAAAGATATGACCATACTTAATCTTATTAGCCTCAATCTTCTTAATATCACTTATCTTCTTAATAATCTCAAAAGTATCATCACCAGATAATCTTACAATAGATATAGCACCATCCTTAAGGCTAGTACTAATCGCACATATAGTATCGTTTAACATGCCTATAATTATACAATTTTCACACAAAAAGAAAATGAGCACACTGCCCATTATCCTTTATAAGTAACTATTAAGGTAATCACAATAGCTTTATCATATGCCAAATCACCTTGTTTCTTATATTCATCATTAAACACATAACCACCCGGTGACAACAATATATCGCCATTTGATCCAAACATAGCCAAGACAATAAGTTCCTCACCATCAACTATATTACGATCATCTGGTAGCCAAGCAGTTGAAACAGCAGTCATTCCCTTAAAACTAATTGGTCTAGAACCTGTAACTTTAGTCTCTACCTTTAAATCATCGTCTAATTGATAATAGATTAGAGTTGTTGGAATATTGTCGATATCCAAATCAGGATGAGTATCAGCACCTATACCAAAGATAAAGGAATCACTATCTGCTTCATCCCTTGCGATCCAATCTTCATTCATGATAACCCAGTCTTCAGAAGTCCATTCACCATCTTCATAGAAATTTGTTCTAAGAGTAATATTAGTGACATCATCAACATTTAGCTTATAAGGAACAATATCATAGCTGTTATAGCCGGTAATCTTCTTATCTTCTAATGGTGTAATAGTATTTTTAACTTCCACAACATCATCTGAATCATTATCTACAACATCATCATGATCATCATCGCAGCCCACTAAACATAGGCATAACAGTAAACTTATTAATATTAATGTAACTTTCTTCATATCAAAAATCCTTTCTTTAAAACATTTTTAACTAAAGAGCTACATCACCGTTCTTGTACCTGTGCAAATTATACTTGAGCATATTTTTATCCCTTTTCTTTCTTACATTATATAAAAGAAGTGATTTATTTAACAATCTTCATTGTAAGAATTTCAGCATTGTCATACTTAAAGTTTTCTACAAAATCCTCATTAAACAAAACATTAGTATCAGGCTCACCAACATCATCACCCGCTGAATATTCACCATAAACAATTACTTCTTCATTTAGTTTCAAATCTCTTGTCCCTTCAAAGAAAGCCGCAGTATTATAGCCAACACAATTAAAAGGAATATAACGATCGTAATTATATTTTTCAAGAATATTTAAATCATTATCATACTCATAGATATCGATTGTAGAATACAAAATATCAGAAACAGTCTTATCTTCGTTTGTAAAACCAATACCAAACTTATAAGTATTATCTTTTAATGAAAAGACATGAATTTCCTTTGATTCCCAAACGCCGTCTTCCTTTAATGTATGCAAAGTAAACACAATCTTCTTGTCTTCATAATCATTTACATCTACTTTAAAATTCCAAACACCTTCATCTTCCACAACTTCTAGAGAAGTGATACCAGCATTAAAATCTTTTGGTTCATCTTTTTGGCAGCCAAACAAACACAACAACATACTAACAATAATTAATACAGTCTTTTTCATATCAGTACCTCCCTATCTGTATTATCTGTATTAATTATACTATATATATCTCAAGTAAAGACATTTCACTAAATTTTCACTATTTCTGCTATTTTTAAAACCAACCGCCACTTACATTAATAGCTAGCCCATCTGACTAGCTATTTTTAAATTTGTTTAGATATTATTGATACTTACTTCAACAAATAAATTATGAGAATTTTGATTCTTATCTAACAAAAGATAGAAACAATTCTAAAGAATACTCACCCACTTATAGAATTACCTGTATAAAGCTGGTAATATCTTCCCTTTTCTTCAATTAACTGTTCATGATTACCACGCTCAATAATTCTTCCATTCTCCAATACCATAATACAATCAGCATTTCTAATAGTTGATAATCTATGAGCAATAACAAACGTTGTACGTCCTGCCATCAATTTATCCATACCATTTTGTACTAATTCTTCTGTATGAGTATCAATACTTGAAGTAGCTTCATCTAAAACAAGAACAGGAGGATCTGCAACAGCAGCTCTAGCTATTGCCAACAATTGTCTTTGCCCTTGTGACAAACTTCCACCATCACCAGATATAATTGTTTGATACCCATCTGGCAACATACGAATAAAGCCATCAGCATTAGCTAGCTTTGCAGCCTCTATACATTCATTGTCGGTTGCATCTAATCGTCCATATCTAATATTGTCTATAATAGTACCGGTAAACAAATGAGTATCTTGTAATACAACACCTAAACTTCTTCTTAAATCGGCTTTTTTAATTTTTCTAATATTAATGTTATCATATCGAATTTTTCCACCTTGAATATCATAAAAACGATTGATAAGATTTGTAATGGTTGTTTTACCTGCACCCGTACTTCCTACAAACGCAATTTTCTGTCCTTTCTTCGCAAATAAGTTAATATCATGAAGAACTAATTTTTCGCCGCTATAGCCAAAATCAACATTTTCAAAGACAATTTCTCCATTAAGGTTTTGATAAGTCGTGCTACCATCCGCCTTATGATAATGTTTCCAAGCCCACTTTCCTGTACGCTTTGCACTTTCTGTTAAATTACCTAAAGAATCACACTCTACATTGACCAAACTTATATATCCATCATCACTTTCTGATTCTTCATCAAGAAGTGCATAAATACGATTGATACCAGCACTTGCCATAATAATGCTGTTTAATTGTTGACTCACTTGTCCAAATGGCTGATTAAAATTTTTATTGAGCGTTAAAAATGATACTAGCATCCCAACACTTAAACCACCATATCCATTTAATATTAGAATAGAACCAATAACAGCGCATATAACATAGCTTACATTCCCAATTTGCATAATAATAGGCATAAGAATATTTCCATAAATATTTGCCTTTTGGGAACTCTCTTTCAATTCTTCATTAACACTTCTAAAACGTGCTAAACTTCTTTTTTCGTAACAAAATACTTTAACAACCTTTTGACCACTTATCATTTCCTCAATAAAACCATTAAGTTTTCCTAAATTATTTTGTTGCTGATTAAAATACTTGCTACTTAATGTAGCCGCATTTTTAGCAACAATCAGCATAATCGCAACCATAACTAGAGTGATAATTGTAAGTGGAATATTTAAAGTTACCATCGCCACAAAAATACTTACAATTGTTATGATACTGTTAAATAATTGAGGAATACTTTGACTTAAAAACTGACGAAGCGTATCAGTATCATTTGTATAAATCGACATAATATCACCATGTGTTTGACTATCAAAATACTGTATAGGCAGTGATTGCATATGACTGAATAATTTAATTCTTATTATTTTCATCGTTCCCTGACTAACATTCACCATGATTCGATTATAGATATATGAACAAAGAATACCTATAATATAGATTATGGCTATTTTAAACAACGCTGAAGCTAATGGTGCAAAATCTGGATAATTATTTTTTGTTAGAGGGACAATATAATCATCAATTAATGTCTGCAAAAACAAAGTACCTTTAACTGATGCAAGAGCTGAACCAATGATTGCTAAAATAACTAGCAACATTTCTATTTTATATTCTTTCCACACTAACCTTAAAAGACGAGATACTCCATTTTGTTTATTATTCATCAAAATCGCCACCTCCTTTTGTTTGACTTTCGTACATAGAACGATATATCTTGTTAGATTTCAAAAGTTCATCATGACTATTAAAACCATTGATTATACCATCTTCCATAACGATAATTTTATCGGCATTCTGTATACTCGAAACCCGCTGTGCAATAATAAATTTTGTTGTTTCTGGTAAATATTTCGCAAAAGCTTCTCTTATTTTTGCATCTGTTGCAGTATCTACAGCACTTGTAGAATCATCCAATATTAGGATTTTAGGATTTTTCAAAAGAGCTCTTGCAATACATAATCGTTGTTTTTGTCCGCCAGATAAATTTGCGCCACCTTGTTCAATGTAAGTATCATACTTATTAGGAAATTTTTGGATAAATTCATCAGCCTGGGCTAATTTACAAGATTGCATACATTCTTGCAAAGAAGCATTTTCATTTCCCCATCTTAAATTTTCTAAAATTGTTCCAGAAAATAACTGATTCTTTTGCAATACCACTGCAACTTCATTTCTAAGAACATCTAAATCATATTCTCTTACATCTTTATCACCGACTCTTACACAGCCATCTGTAACATCATATAATCGACAAATAAGATTAACTAAACTTGATTTAGAACTTCCTGTACTTCCTACAATTCCAATCACCTCGCCTTGCTTTATATCAAGATTAATATCATCAAGAACCTTATCGCCACTTCCATCTTTCTTATATGAAAAACTAACATGATTAAACTTTACATTACCATTTTCTACTTCCATAACAGGAGAATCAGGATTCTTTAAATCAGGTTTTTCATCAAGCACCTGCGCAATACGTTTAGCACTCGCAAAACTCATACTCACCATTACAAATATCATGGAAATCAACATTAATGAAATAAGTATGTTTGTAACATAACTAAAAAGGCTTGTTAACTCACCTGTTGTCAGACTTCCACCTACAATCATCTTAGCACCCACCCAAGAGATGGCGATAATACAGCCATACATAGCACTCATCATAGCTGGATTGTTTAAGGCTAATCGTGATTCAGCTTTAACATAAAACTTATATATACAAGAAGCTGCTTTATTAAATTTTTCTTTTTCATAATCTTCTCTGACATAAGATTTAACAACTCGAATTGCTTTGATATTCTCTTGAACACTTGTATTCAAATCATCATATTTTTGAAAAACATGACTAAATATAGGAATTGTTTTCCATAATATTAAGACAATAACAGCAGTCAAAAATACAATCGCAATACAGAAAATACCACCCATTTTCGCACTAATATATAACGCCATGATAAGAGCACTGATTAAACTAATAGGAGCTCTTACACACATTCTGATAATCATCTGATAAGCATTTTGAAGATTAGTAACATCAGTTGTTAGTCTTGTTATTAGTCCAGCAGTGCTGTATTTATCAATATTTGAAAACGCAAATGTTTGGATATTTTCATACATCCCATCTCTTATGTTACTTGCAACACCAGCAGAAGCAATGGCAGCGTATCTACCTGCTAATACTCCACAAACAAGACCTAAAACCGCTGTCATAATCATGCATAAACCATAAAAATAAACGTTGTTTATATTTCCAGTTTCAATGCCGTTGTCAATTACTGCTGCCATAAGCATTGGAATAATAAGCTCTAATATAACCTCTAATACCGTAAAGACAGCGGCTAGTATAGATGCTTTTTTATACTGTTTTATTTGTTTCAATAAAGTCTTTAACACGACAATTCCTCCTTTTACTTCTAGTGATATTTACTATTAGTGATAGGTAAATGGGTTTAATATTTGCCAACAAATAGTATGTTGGCAAAGTTAACACATTATTTTTGACTATAAAATGCTTGTATTTTATCAATGATTTTTAACAAACATAAAGAATCATTTTCACCAAGATAAGATAATAATTCACTAAAATCATTTAATGCTTCTTTTTCTGTTTCAGAAAAAACTTTTTTTCCTTTTTCTGTTATATAAACCATAACCTTTCTACGATCATAAGAATCATGAACACGATTTATATATTCTTTACGTTCTAAACTGTTCAACGTATTTGCCACTCTTGCGGTAGATAGGTTGAAGCGCTCACTTAATTCTTTTGGATTTGTTTCACTTTTTTCATATGTTAAAAAACCAAGCATTGCCATTTCACCCTGTGATACTTTCTGTATTTTTTTAATAGGCTCACGTTGCATTAAACCTACAAGCATAAATAACTGTTTTGCCATTTCTTCATTGTTCAAAGTTATCACCTCCAAATTTATCTATCACTGTTAGTTACTATTATATTTAGTCTTTTTATTTTGTCAACAGTGATTTAAAAAAGGACAGTTACCCATCCTTAATTAATATCATCTAAATTAAAATCAACAAGCTTCAATTCACTTATATCATCATCTGGATTATCCAATAAACGCTTAGACTGTTTCAAAATAGCCTCTTCAACCTTATTACGAGCCAAACGACCATTGCCACTATTTGGATCATCTTTACCCTGAATAATTGTAAAGTAATCAGTTAAAGGCTTAGTCAACTCATCAGCTATATAGTAACCCTTAGACTTGGCAATACTCTTGGCAATCAGCATCATCTCTTCACCAGTATAATCATCAAAATGAATAATATTCGCAAATCTAGACTTCAAACCAGAATTAGCTGTCAAAAATTCTTCCATCTCTTTTGAATAACCTGCAAGTATGACAATCAAATCATCACGATGATCTTCCATACCCTTAACCAAAGTATCAATAGCCTCTAAACCAAAAGAATCATCCTTACCCCTATATAACGAATAAGCCTCATCTATAAACAAAACACCGCCCAAAGCACTATTAATCACATTCATAGTAAGCGGAGCTGTATGCCCTACATACTTGCCAACCAAATCAGCTCTTGTAACCTCAACCAATTGGCCCTGTTTCAAAATACCACAAGCCTTCATCATACGAGACACAATACGCGCAATAGTAGTCTTACCAGTACCTGGATTACCAGTAAAAATCATATGCTTAGAAACCTCTGCTGTCTTTAGACCCTTTTGTTTACGAATCTGAGTAATCTTAATATGATCCTCTAAAGACAACAAATAATCCTTAACATTCTTAAGACCAACAATCTCATCCAATTCTCTTTGAATCTCTTCTCTCTCCTTGGACACATCATCCTCAATATCCAAGTCAAAAGATTCATCCTTATATAAAGCCTTAATCGAACCATCATACTTTAAAGTTAAAACGTCGATATCATTATCCTTCAAAGTAATATTCACAAGCCCCCTATAAATCTTATCGATAATTGGAGTTAAAGAATCAACACCATTATTAGGCTCATAGTTCTTCAAAAGATAATCCTTGATATTATCCTCAATCACCAAATCCAACTCAAACTGAGTCTCGCTCTTTGTCTCTAATTCTTCCAATAAGCCAACAACAATCTTTTTAAGTGCATCCTCTTTTAACAAAGAAGTTTGAACCTTATCCTCAACCTTTTCCACAAAAGACTTACCAAAGACATCTAACAACTTAGTAGGCTTATCATTTGTGATAAACACTAAAGTCTTATTATTGCCATCTAAATGATCAATCACATCCTTACTCAACTTAGAAGTAGCCTCCTGTAATTGATTATTCACAAAAGTATATCTTTGATTCAAAAGCACCTTACCACTTAGAACCAAATCACTTAACATCATATTAAAGACAGGAGAACTCTCCTTATTGTTCTCGATTAAAATAATCGGATTACGACCACTTAAGGCAACATACAAATCCTGAAGAAACAAAATCTCTTGCGAACTAGATTGATACCTTTTCATATCAAGCTTACACACTTCACTAGAAACGGTTAAACCGTACTTATGAAGCAACTTGGCCATCGTCTCAACCATCAAATGGCGACCTGTGCCATTACTACCATAGACAATAATAGAACTTCTAATTGACCTAGGATCACTGCCAACAACATAAGGCCTTCTAAAGGCTATAGTCAAATCATCACAAGCATCATCTTGACCAATAACCTTCTCTTTTAATTCTTTATTAATCTTATCAAAAACTTCCTTAGAAGCCTTACCAACCACCACATTCTCAGGAGCCTCAATAGCAGTACCTAAGTCCGACTCCATCTCTTTCTTTAAAGAAGAAAGATAAACCTCACTAGAAACATCATTATTCTCCTTAACAAGCTCATTGATATCCTTTTTATTTGCACTCAAAAGGCGATTCAACTCATTCTCGGTTGACTCAATAATCTTCATCGACTCATCAATGCTGATATTTCTTCTCTTATTTAAAACTTCTTCTAAAAGCTTCTCTCTATCTTCTTTTTTCATTAGCCCAACTCACTTAATAATTTTTGATAAATTTTCTTACTAACAAGGTTCTTAGAAGTTACCAAAGCCTTAGACACATACTCAAGACCATCATAATAACCTCTTGCATACATATCGGCTGCATTAGCCCTACTTCTATTCTTCAATTCATCATTAACCTGTCCTTCTACAATAGACAAGTCCTTAACATTATTACCAGCAACCGTATAATACTTCTCTAAAGCATCACGATGTCCCTTAACATAATCAACATTATTATCGTCAGTATAAACAACCTCTTTAAGAATATTTATAAAACAATCAGAGCGGTTTTCATAAACATTAATTTCATTTGGAAAAATTGGCTTCTTAACAGGCTTAATACTATTCTTTAAATCAGACAAAGAACGTTTTGTCGCACTTGAATAATTAGAATTATATGAAGCGCTTGAATTATTAGGCTCAGCCTTAATAGAATCCAACATATCAAAAATCTCATCCACCTTAGAATTAGTAGACTCCTTATTCTTATTCATCTGCTCAACAATTTTATAAATATCTTGATCAACCATTACTTATCACTCCCAAACGGATCACTTCCGTAACCATCCTTCTTTAATAAAGATTGTAAAGTACTCACATCCGCATTAATATTCATATAATCATCTTCTTGCATACTTCCAATAATAGTCTTCAAAGCCTCATTAATAAGCACAATAGTCTTAATCAAACCAGCCTCAGTCTGTTTAAAATCATCATTAATCACCTTAGAATCAGCCAACTTCTTATACTTCTCTAAAGCCGAAACTAGAATAGGCAAATAATAATCATACAGCTTAGTAACCTTAGGATTATCATCCTTATTCTCAGTCAAATAATTTAATTGTTTCAAAAGATCGCAAGTTTGATACAAACCATTAGTTATTTCCTCTTGTGGGATAGAATTATTAAGCTCATTAATACGCTCAATATACTTCTCCCCACTACTTAACTTATTCTTCTTCTTTGGCTCCTCTACCTTAACCTCAGCCTTCAAGAAATCCTCATCCTTAGTAGAAAATACCAACAACAAGTCCATAATCTTCTTATAAACATCACCATATTGTGAATTAAATTCACCTAGTTTGCAAATCTTCTCATCCTTATAAGTAAGATACAATTGATCAGCTGTAGTAAACTTACCAGATTGTGTAGTCAAAGAAATATCATCAACTACTGGCAAAGAAATATTATGCTTAAAATAATTCGCAAGTTTCTTGTCAATCTTATTCAAATCACCATTCTTCATAGTATATGCCTTTTTCTTAGGCACAGCTCTTCTAAAATCATTCTTCTTATTAGAATCACCACCCTTAACAATCGAATAAATCAAAAGACCAATAGCACCCAAAGGAATAAGTGACATCAAAGCTACCGTAATCCCACCAATAAGATCACCAAAAATCATAAAAAATAATATTAAACCAAAAAAACCAAATCCGCTTCCATTTCTTCTCATGACAACAATTATACAATATTTTTAATAGTATAATTATATGTGGAGGTGCATATAATGAGTAGATTTGATGAAACAATTAAGAATATGCAAGAAATCGCAGGCGACATTAAAGAAGCCGCAAATAGAAAACTACAAGACGCTAACGAAGATGAAGCTTTAAAAATCAAAACTGTAGCTGAAAAGACAATCGGTACTATCGATGAAGCAGGAATTAAGCTAAGAAATGTCGTTGAACAAATTAAAGACGAAGACGAACTAAACAAGTTCTTAGACAGAGTTGATGAAAAGTGTAAACAAGCCGCAAACTTTGCCTTCGCTAAATTTGAAGAAATCAAACCAGGAACTGATGCCAAATATGTAAAAATCGACAACGATAACATTGGTAAATCAACAATGGAAAAGTTTGTAGAAAATGAAAATGTCCAAGGTGCCATCAAAGTAGCCACTGACATTAAAGACTCAATCGTCGACTTTATCAACAAGCCTGAAACTCAACAAACTATCAAAGATGTTAAAATGGGTGCTCTAGACATCGCTGATAAGAGTCTAGATAAGATGATTGGTTTCTTAGAAAAAGTTAAGACTAAAACAGAAAAGAAAGACTAATTAAAAGGGGCTGTCCAAAAACCTAAGTGTTAAAACTTAAGGCTGGACAGCCTTTTT
>ERZ1026772.86-NODE-86-length-66977-cov-10.660037_pt1 | contig 66977 bp, 44 predicted proteins | sample MGYA00380124_ERZ1026772 | MGnify/ENA primary metagenome ERZ1026772 (study PRJEB33269, sample SAMEA4719760) | human gut metagenome | biome: human-associated habitat; feature: organic feature; material: feces | place: Cameroon | collected 2013-10 ...
TGCTGGAGCGTCCGGAGAGACTGAGGGACAGGATATTCACGAAACTCTTCGATGTAGCGGAGCTTGCCCAGCTTGACGACGAGGACAGAATCAATTACATTAAAGCCATGAATACGGAACGGGACACATACAATCAGATTGAGTACGCACGTGAGACCGGGAGAGAAGAAGGCGCAAAACAGAATAGTTGTGACATTGCTATGAAAATGTTGGAAAAAGGAATTGCCATTGAGACAATTTCAGAGCTGACAGGTCTGACAGAAAAGGAGATTTCCGAATTAGACCGGATTGATTCCTAAGATGTTGCTGAGCTCGCCCAGCTTGACGACAAGGACAGAATCAAATACATTAAAGCCATGAATACGGAACGGGACACATACAATCAGATTGAGTACGCACGTGAGACCGGGCGTGAGGAAGGTCGTGAGGAGGGACGTCAAGAAGGGCGTGAGGAAGGTCATAAAGTGGGCAAAGAAGAGGGTCTCAAAGAGGGACAATATAAGATTGCCATGAATCTTATACGGCTCGGGGCATCTTGCGAGATTATCACGCAGGCCACAGGGCTTTCAGCAGAAGATGTTTCCAGACTAAAGGAAAGGACGAATTCCATCAGGCGGGACGACGCCACGGCCCCCTCTGTAACGCATTGATAATCAAGTATAGCTTATTTCAAGCGTGGATTTCCGATGATTTTTTGGCCACTAATCCACATCCAATTTCATAACTCCATATGAATCAAACCATTGCAAAAACTGATGTGGCACCGTCCCGACAGAAGACATAACGCCGGAGACGATTGAAGATAACAATAGTCCGTCAAGACGTAACTCTGGAGACGCTTACCAACAAAAGCACGGAACAGCAGAACACTGTGGTCTCCCCATTACCATGCAAAATTTGCGTCCCGACCCGGAATATAGGGAGGGACGCAAATCATATAAGGTTGTGTCGATGCCGGGCAATATGCGCCGGCGAACAAAACTATTTCACGGAGAATTTATAGACGGTATGCTGGGTATAGACGTCTCCTGGACGAAGAACAGTATCAGTAAACTCCGGATGATTGATGGAATCCGGCCATTTCTGGGTTTCCAATGCCAATGCCTCACGGTGACCTATCGGCTGGCCTTCGACCTTTCCGTAGTAAGAACCGTCGAAAAAGTTTCCGCTATAGAACTGAAGTCCAGGCTGATCAGTCAGTATTTCCATGAGACGTCCGGTAGAAGGGTCATATACTGAACATACGCTATGCAGTTTTCTATCCGACGGGACATTGAGCTCCCAGTTGTGGTCATATCCGCCTCCTGTGAGCAGCTGAGGATGATTTTCAGCGATTCTTTCCCCGATCGCATGCGGCTCACGGAAATCAAATGGAGTTCCAGCCACAGGCATATGCTCTCCGGTAGGAATGAGCACCTTATCGACAGGAGTGATGGAATTGGCATTGATAGTCACCACATGATCCAGGATGGAACCGCCCCTGCTGCCATGCAAGTTATAGAACGCATGATTTGAGAGATTGACCGGCGTCGCCTTGTCGGTTTCAGCACTATATCTTATATCAAGACCATTGTCATGAGTAATGGTATAGGTAAGGTCAATGCTGAGGTTACCCGGGAAACCGTCCTGACCGTCAGGCGCTGTGTATGTGAGAGTTACCGAAGAGTCAGTCCGCTCCTTCAGTGACCACATGACCATATCCACTCCGAGAAGTCCACCATGCAGAGTCTGCCCGTTGTTGTTCTTCGGAAGATTATATGTAACACCATCAAGCGTGAATCTGCCGCCGCCGATACGATTGGCCACCCTGCCTACTGTGGCGCCAAGGAAACGCTCACCGGAATTGTGGACATATCTTTCACCATCACCATAGCCGACTATGATATCGTCAATGTTGCCGTCCCTGTCAGGAGCGAAAAGACTGATGACACGGGCACCGAAATCAGTAACCTGCATCGTGATATCACCATTCCGCAAGGTATATAGATTCATATGGTTCCGAACACCCGCTGACTCATCCTTATAATGGAATGCTGACGGGCGTACTATTGGCACAGGAGCCTCCAGAGGAGCATTGATGACAGCAGCATTGGCTTCCCTTACACGAGACGCGTCCACTTTCAGGACTTCACGGTCGTATGTGTACAAACCATTGACCTCTCCCTCAACGTCAGTCGTCTGAGTATAGACTGCAGCCGCGCACATATCCCTCTGCTTGATGTCGATGAGATCACGGGCATACAGACAATATGTATCAGTAACCTTCTTTTCCGTATCATACTGGACATAACCCCATTTGCGGCCGATATCCCACGTATGGCCATCGATTGGACGACCAATTCCGCCATATTCGCCGAGGACATTGACCATAGCGGTGTCAAGGATACGCATCTCCGGATTCGGGTAGGTATGCGAGTCCAGGATATCGCCTGCACCCTGTATCCAGTTTCCGCCCGAGGCAGCATTGACAAGACGGGAAGGATCCATTTTTCTGGTGAAATCGACCACTTCCTTAGTATCGAACTGGCCCCACGCTTCATTGAAAGGAACCCAAACGACAATTGACTGGAACTTCTTGAGCTGGGCTATGATTTCACCCCACTCCTTATAATAGTTGGACATATTGGACTCATTACGTGCCCAGTAATCAGTTCCGGCGCCATAGCAGTCTTCCCCCTGCCCCCACTGTTCACTGCTATTGTAGCATCCGATACTTGGCATATCCTGCCATACCAGCATTCCGAGACGGTCACATGCATAATACCACTGTGCCGGCTCGACTTTGATATGCTTGCGTATCATATTGAAGCCCAAATCTTTGGTCGCCTTGATATCCCACGTGAGCGCCTCAACACTCGGAGCGGTATAGAGTCCGTCCGGCCACCATCCCTGGTCAAGCGGTCCGAACTGGAAAAGAATCTCGTCATTCAGCGCCAGCCTCTTGACTCCGTCAGAGCCGATCTGCTCTGAAATCTTGCGCAAAGCGGTATATCCCTGAATTTTGTCAATGACTTTTCCGTTTCTTATCAATGATATTTTGACGCCATAGAGATACGGCTTATCAGGGCTCCACAATTTAGGGTTCCGGACCTTTATAGTAGCTGTCTCGCCTGCAGCAACTGTCTGACGTCCCTTGCGGAAGATGCTCCAGCCAGGCTTTTCAGTATCGTAGCCTATCTTCGGGCGGAGGATATCCACGCGAATCTTGTCTCCTTCCACTGCTCCATGACACACCGCGGTAACGGAGATTTCTCCTGTAGCAATATCAGTTTCAACATTGTAGTCTTCGATATGTGCATCAGCATTGACAGGTTCCATCCATACACTCTGCCAGATACCGGTAACAGGTGTGTACCATATGCCGCTCGGATCAGAAACCTGTTTTCCACGCGGAATGGAATATTCAGGGTCATCAGTCGGATCCCATACCTTCACTACCAGTTCAGCAGGGGTATCGCTCAGATAATCAGTAACATCTACAGCAAAAGCAGTAAAGCCTCCGGTGTGTGTCGCTATCTGTTTCCCATCGAGGAATATATCAGCACGCCAATCGACCGCATCGAAGTGAAGAATGATTCTCTTCCCGTCCCACTTGGCAGGCTTCACGAGCTTTGTCCTGTACCACAGGATCTGGTCCTCACCAATGCGTTTGCAGACACCTGAAAGTGAAGATTCTATACAAAACGGCACCAAAATCTGACCGTCAGCGTTTTCGGGCATTGAAACGGCATCTTCAGAACTGATGGCGTAATCCCAAAGTCCATTGAGATTCTGCCACTGCCTGCGAGCCATCTGCGGTCTGGGATATTCGGTATGGCATTCCTGGGGATTCACCTCAGAAGCCCACCTTGTACGTATGTTCTCTCCGGCCGGAGCCCACTGCTGGGCAAATGAAACGCCGCAAGCCATCAAGAACGCAAATAAAAACAAAAGGTTTCTTTTCATGAGTCAATATTTGATGTATGTTTTATAGCAAAAATAACTATTATTTGTGAACTGAAGCAGGAAATGTTTCACTCTGGCCACGAATTTCAAACGAATGATTTCGACACTCTACCGCATTCCTAAAGTCCTAGCACAGTTATCCATTTCTGCGGATTCTTCTCTCCGGTAGAAACAATGGCATCCTCACCTCCCTCCATGTCGAACAATGCCAGATTCACTTTGACCTTGCCGTCAACGATATTGACGGAAGAACGGGGAACGGAGATTTCCGCCAGCCAACCATTGTCAATGTCAGAAGCATCCGACAGGGTCGCATCATAGCGAACAACAGCCTTGGCTCCCAGATCTTTTTCAATCCAACCTCCCGCATAATTGCTTTGATTGCGCAGGCCATTCAGTCCAACCTTGACACGCAAAGACTTTCCGTTCAGTTTCCCGGCATCCGACGGTGCGACGAACACCTGAATATAGTCATCCTTGGAAACGTTCTCATCACGACATTCTACAAGAAAATAAATATTGTCGGCATCAGCAGCGCATCTGAGCGTTGCCTGCGCCTGGCACTTGCTGCCCGCAAACAAGGCATCATCAGCATTGACCCAATCAGAATTGTCCCCATCAATGACAACCTTGTGGGAAGAAGCGGCAATGCGGTGATTCAGCGCCAGTTTACAAAGTGTAACACAGATATTTTGTTTGTCAACACTGTTGCGCATATGAGTGATGAGTTCATGAGAGCCATCCAAAAGTACAGAACTCCAGGAACCTTTGGCGGGAAGAAGTTTAAATTCTTCGCCGAAATTCCTTGCCTGAGAATCACCGACACGAAGATATTGATATTCATCCCGTCCATATGAAACCACCGTTTCTCCTGACGGAAACTGCAAGAGACTTGGCGCAGAACCCTTCCACACATCAATCGCCCTTTCTGAAGGACCGACTTTAGCCGTCTTTACATCCAAACCGGCGCCGTCTTTTTCTTCCCCTTCAATACAGTCCCATTTTCCGTCTTCCGGAGACCATGCGAAGGAAATGTTGAAATTCACACTGCCGCCGACAGGATAATCGTGGGCAGATTCAAATACTCCTGCCTTACGTTTACTGTCATTCAATATGACAAGACCAGGCATCTGGTCTGTGAACAGCCATTTTTCCTGATGAGCATCATACCATGTATGCCTGATTACACGATATGGTTCTTTACCCAGTTCCGGAAGCCAGGTCCTTCCGCCATCCGTAGAACGCACCATTGACGTACCGGAATGGCTTCCGGAAATCCAAGGACGGCTTTCAGAGAAATACAGTTCCAACACACCGTCACTGTCTTCCAGCATAATCGCCTCCCAATTCGGGCCATGATACACTTCATAAGGCTCACTCCACGTCTTTCCGCCGTCTGTACTGCGGCGCATTTCTATGCCCTGTTCATCTCTCCATTTCCAGAAAGAATAAGTTCCTGTAGTTCTGAAAGATGCAAACATCAGCACATCACCATTAGAGAGGACTTTGCCGAAGCCGTTCGTATAAAGTCTGGTAGCATCCTGTCCCCTGGCATTCACGACGCTGCGGGACGCAAACAATTTTCCCTGAGGGGTCCAGTTCACAAGGTCAGGACTCGTAGCCCAATACACGGTGGAGCCATTTCCACCCGAATAAAAATCATGAGCCGTAAGTATATAAGAACCGTCAGCAAGTTTTATGATTCTGCTATATGAAGGCGACAACGTTCCCAAAACGGAAGCACCCACATTTACGACACTCCGGTAATTCAAGGTCAAAATCGACTGTCCCCAATCATCCTTATGCGAATTGATCTCATCCGCAGAAGCATTGAGCCTATCAAAAGGAGTCAAAGTCAATGCCGTCGATTCCGAAGGTATCTGCTTGCCGCCATCGTCATTTCCTTCCTTTTCACACGAAAAGAAAGCCATCGTAGCCATGAGAGCCAAGCCAATGTATATCTTATTCATACACAAATATTTAATTCAATGTCAAAGAAAGCCATTCTGCAGGATAGTCACTATTCTCCCCTTCCACATCTTCAATGCTCCACGCAGGCTTTTCCGAAGTCTTCGCCTTATAATGATGGCGCAGATGAGCCTTGATCACCTCTCCGCGCGAAGGTTTCCCGCCTATCAGATTCCAAGGAATCCGGAGACGGACTGCATAACCGAGGTCAATGTCAGTGTCATCATTGACGGTCCCGGCAATTTCCACGTCAGAAGTACGTCCATCAGCGATTTTCTTCCAGGAAATATTGTCCTCCACATAGATGGCATAGTCTCCGTTGGCATTCACGACTGCCTTATACTGAGGGACTCCTAAACGCGCGAACAAAATTTCAGGCGCATCAGAATTCTCGGTAGTAAGTGCCGTAATCTTCGAGTCATAAAGATACGAGATAAATGTTAAACATGAATCAGTATAACCGAAGTCTGCGAACAAATATGAGTCGAAAGAATGTCCGAGGAACCAGCAGTCGTTGGACACTCTGTTGAATTCACGAATGCCGGACATCTTCAATTCGCCTTTTTCAAGTCTCTTGGAATAATTCAATCGGCCGATCTCCATCCTGACCATTCCCCTCGTCACATTCTCTTCAGAATATTTCACCGTCCCTGTCGCAAGTACCTTGTTGTCCCCGATGTAGTCAATGGAACCCCAATAGCCGTCAAACGGAGAAGTCGCGTTGGTGAAATTGTCAGCAGCCTTGTCTCCGATGAACGTCCAGATTCCCTGCTTGCCCTTGTACTGTCCGTTGCTGAGAATCACCATTTCTCCAGTGCCGAGTTTCGTACTGTAAGGACCATATCCGTAGAAATCCTTGTTGACCTGCTTCTTCATCGGCCAGTCAGGACCTCCCGTCTTGCGGATTTTCTCCAAATCTCTGCGCCAATTGGTTTCAGGATCGGTTTTTACGACCACAGGTGTCTGGTCAACTACATATTTGCCATGCCAGACCTCCATAGGGACAGCGATACCGTTATTGTCATTAAGCCAGACGCCTGACGGCATACCGTCATACGTCGATCGGGAATCCACGGTACGGGAAATCACTTCATTGTCATCAATGCCGCAGCACTCCTTTCCCTGCCAGGTCTTGCCATTGTCAAATGAGCGTATCACCACAGTCTGGGGAGCGGACATCTTGTCAATAAGTTCCTGAGAGGAAGTGATATACATCTGGATTTCTCCGGATGGAAACTGGAGCAACGCAGGCTCCCAGCATCTGCCGCGATACACCTCGACAGGCTCCGAGAACGTCCTGCCGCCGTCGGATGAAAACATCACCTCGATGCCGCAGTTGTTGTTGGTATTCGCGAGATCATTGTACCCTTTCTTATATCTCCACTGATAAGCCAGAAGAATTCTGCCGTCTGCAAGCTGGATAAAATCAGGATTGACATAAACCTTGGTATCCTCTCCTGCCGAAGATGTGGCAGGAGCACTCTTGACCAGCAACGTGGCATCGGACCAAGTCTTGCCATTGTCTTCACTTCGTCTGACATAGATGTCCCAGCCGAAATGGTCGTTCTCGAAAGACATGAGGAGAGAGCCGTCTGAAGAAAGTCTCTTGATACGCGGATAGTAGAGATTTTCTTCCACAAAACCGGCATTCTGTACAATGACGGACTTCATTTCCGTAAACGTACTCCTGTCCCATGAAATCCGGACATCATTGTTGGCCGGCCACTCTCCCCTGCCGCATGAGGCGGAGAGGAGAACCATACCGGCAAACATTATGCAATTCAATGTATTGTTTCGCATAAAATCACAAAGTTTTAAGCATTACATTCGGCCAGAGGTTATCTACTTTCAGACGAACTGACTCACGGAAACATTCAGCAGCCTTCTCTTTGTCTCCTAGACCGAGATAGCCGAGCCCCATGGTGTAATAAGCCTTGGTATTGATATTTTCAACAGTCGATCCGGTAGTACCTTCAGCGCCGTAGAAGTTCACGAATTCGGTAACGATTCCAGCCTTTCCGGAGGCAAGCAAAGATTCGAACAATGCTTCAGCACCGGCATTATCGCCGATTTTTATCATTGACAATCCTTTCCAATAACCGTAGTCCGTACCCTTGTCAGCGACAGCCGCAGCTTTCTTGTATGCGGCCATAGCCTTGGATTTCTGATGCATTGACTCATAAGCCTGGCCGATGTTCCACCAGATCTGGGCATCACGCGGAGTACGCTCATCTACCAGGAACACCTGATGATTGACAGGATATTTGAATGCTTCCTGATAAAGCGCGATTGCACCTTTCGCATCACCTTCGGAAAGTTTCTTCTGACCTGCCAGGACAAGGGCATCCACATATACGTCATGGAAATTCGCAACACCCTCTCGTGTAGGGAAATAGCAGTTCCTGAGCAAATCGAGAACATAATCATACTCTCCCACGAATGTACCGGTAATGACCTCAGCCGCAAGAGGATAATACCTCTTCACGCAGGTAGAATGATGACTCTTGAGCAATTCGAAGCGGGTTCTGACATCTTCTCCGCCAGCCTCATAAACCTGGTCGATTTCCTCCAGGAACAATGCATTGTCCGGCATCAGGTCAATGGCCTTTCTGTAATATTTGGCAGACTCTGCGTAATTCTTGGTGTACAGCCAGTTGGCCCATCCGAGATTTCTCCAGGCCATGGCATTGGACGGATCCATCTCCACGCAACGCTTCCACTCTGCGATTGCATTGTCTTTCTGCTTGTCATACAGCAAGTTGCCCAGGTAATAATGCGGCTTGGCATTGTCTGGACAATATTGCATCGCCAATTTGAGGACATTGATGGTCTCCAGACGGAACGGATTGCAATATTTCGTAGGCAGGGCCAGAGCTTCCCCGAACAATTTCCGGGCAGCCTCATTGTCACCGGACATGTGGGCAAACCAACCCAGCCACATCTTGGCAGAAGGATAAGGCTTGATGCCGTCGGCATACTTCATAAACTCCAACGACTTGTCAATAAATCCGTTATGGAGATATTTCAGAGACAGTTCCATATAAGATTCCACCTGCTCGCGCATGAGAATCTTCAGATTGCCAGTACCATTGAGCATGTCATACTCTGCTGTAGCATAAGCATTCAGAGGATCCATTGCAAGCACATGGTCAACGCATTTCGCAGCCTCACCGGTATTTCCGCATAGACGGAGAATACTTGCCTTCAAATTCATAGCCTCGAAATTGTTTCCGTTATATGTCAGTGCCTCGTTCAGACGATCCAAAGCCATATCGAAGTCGCTAGCCTGTGAATACATCTGGGCAAGCTGGAAATTCGCAGCCGAGTTATAATTGTAATTCCATACGGCACGGTACAAGGTATCGAAAGCAGCCTCAATCTTACCCTGTTCCTTCAGAATCAGACCGAGATTATAAATCGCCTCGCAATCTTTTGGACGCGTATAATCATGTGTCTGACGGGCGATTGCACGGCGCAGATAAGCCGCAGCCTTGTCATACTCACCTCTTTGCCTGTACCATACGCCCATTCTCGTATTGGCGCGGGTATCACCCGGATCTCTACGGAGAACTTCATTGAAATAATCGGTAGGATCGATGAACGGATTGTGGAACTGGAGGTTCCTGAGGCCCACCAGATAGCACTCCTCGGTATTTTCAATCTCCTGCGGGAGTTTCGGGCGCTCGACTATCGGCGGAAGCGGCTTCTCCGGATTCTTGACCACCGGCTTGTAGGAAAGCATCTGCTTTCCATCCGCTGCCGCGAGCACCATTTTCAATGAATTCTTGTCAATGTTCTTGTCAATGTTGATGATTTTGACGTAAGGCTTGTCCGGAGCCACATCGGCTGCAGTTCTGAAAACCTCATCGTTGCCTGCATACAAAATCACATTCAAACCCTTCATCTGTGACGTAGTGTTCACGCCCAGAAGCACTTTGGAGTCATCCAGGACATCCATATTGATGGCGGCATTCTTGTCACCTGCCTTAACTCCGCCCATGTCACGGATGCCGTACCAATATTGTGAGAATGTCTTGGTCTCATAAGGTGCAGACCAGTTGTAGTCAGGCTGGTTGTCTGAATATGCGCCTGCCATCAGCTCGCAATAGTGGCCTGAATTATCGGTAAGAATCTTGGTGTCCCACTCGGAATTAGGGCCCCACAGCCAGAACTTGCCGCCCTTGATGATGTTATGGTTACCTGTAAGCATGGTTCCGGCATTCCGCCCGTGGTCATAACCTGCAATGAAGTCCTCCTTCAGGTCATATGCAAACATTGAATTGGACATGTAGTGGTTCTTCCACCATGACGCGTCCACACCGTCCTTGTAGAAGGACATCCCGTTGAAAGTCTCGTGGGTTACAGGCCAATGCGCGAACCAGTTCTTGCAGTGGAAAGTAACGAATTCGACACTCTGCGGGAAAATGATCTGATAGTTTTCATCCACAAGCGTAGAGACATTCGACCAATAGAGCATCGAATTGTCATTCATTGTATTATTGATCAGACGGCCTGAAATTTCCATATAGGACTTGCCCGGATAAAGGGTTATGCCGATGGCCCATGACATCCTGTGGCGATATTCGGTCTCGCCTACCCAGATTGTCTTGCTGCCGTCAGGGTTTTCCACGATTTTGTAGTCGCACGGGGTATGGGAAGTCGCACGATGGTGATGGAACACGTTCCATTCCACGCCACCTGACACCCAGGCGCCCAACATTCCCACATTGGCCGGTTTTATGACATGATTATGGTAAAATATGTCATAACCGTTGGTCTTGTCAACTGCGTAAATCAGACGACCGCCGATTTCGGGAAGCACGCAGAGTTCCACATATTCGTTCTCCATATAGAGAGCCTTGTAGGTCACGGTATCCTTTTCTCTGGTCATATTGTCGTTCAAAAGATAAGGATAAACGCTTCTGCGTGCTCTCTGATAAGACCAGTCCCGCTCGAAAATAGGAGCTTCTTCCGGAGCGTCAAGCCGATAGGTAGGCATGTCGATTGTACCTTCCCAAGCCTTCACAACGTCCGTTTTACTCGGCTGCGCGCCCAGAGTACCTGTGCAAACAGCCAATGCCGTTATCAAAAGTAATTTTTTCATCATCGTAATAGTTATCAATCAGTACCAACCGTCATTCTGTTCCAGGTTCGGATTCTTTTCTTTTTCCGAAGCAGGCACAGGCCACTTCAGGTAGGCGTCGCCACCATACACATAATCATATACAGGCGAGCCCCAGACCTGATGAAGTCCCTTGGCGAAGTCAAACTTCCTCTTTTTCCATACGCCCCATCTGAGTTCTTCCAGATATAGCTGCTCCTCACAGGCAAGTTCCCAATGTTTCTCATCCATAATGCGCTGTGCCATATCTTCCTTGCCGCTGACCTTGAGCCACTCTGCTCCGGAATTAAGTTCAGCGACTCCGGCACGTTTGCGCACATGGTTCACATATCCGGCAGCTTCAGAGGTCCTGCCCTGCTCATTCACGGCTTCCGCCAGACAAAGCAGAATATCCGCATATCTGATGATCGGGACATCCACCGGATTGTATGTGGAATTATTATATTCCTTGCCTTTAGTCACGAATTTTCTGACATTATATAGCATGTAAGTCGGCGAAACGGTCCTGAGATCGAAATCCGGTGCATTTTCCGAACGGTACGGCCACCTGATCTGATAGTTCACGGCAGAACCTTTGGCGAAACCGCCCAGATAATTGGAATAAGGAACTATAGCCGTTGCAGCCAATCTCGGGTCACGGTTCTCATAAGCAGCTTTGATGCGTGCTTCATTGCCTGTTTCGTCATATTTGGACATGTCGGCACCATAAGCCTTCATGGTGGCTTTCTCCGCTTCCGTCATATTGTTGCGGCAGAAATACACGCTCCTCGCTTTAGGATCCATGCTGCTGTATCCCGGTATAACGTCATCATAGGAGAACGGCTTGCCGTCAGCCCACTGATAAGAATCCGCAAAATTCGCATTGAAAAAGAAATGATTCTGTCCGTTGCCGCATGTCATCCAGTTTCCGTAAGTACGGCTATATACATTGCCATGTCCCGACAGGTTCTCCATCGTTACGGAGAATATCATCTCATCCGACTTTTCATTCTTCTCAATAAAGAGGTCAGCATAACTTCCTTCGAAAAGCCCGAATCCGCATTCGCCCACTTTGAGGAAGTCAGACTCAGCCTTGTCCCACTGCCTCAGCCACATGTAGACTTTTCCGCGGAGAGCATATGCGGCGCCTTTGGTTATACGTCCATAGTTGCTGTCGCCAGAAGCATATTTGGCCGGAAGCTGCTCACAGTCAATGGCATCCGTCAAATCATCCAGAATAATATTCCAAACCTCTTCTTCAGATTTGCGGCCTCTGGTATACTCGCCAGGAGCCAGGTTTTCCAGATAGACCGGAACACCGCGCCAAAGGGCATTTAGCCTGTAATAAGCATAAGCACGGATGAATTTGCATTCCGCTATCCTCTGTGCCTTAAGCTCGTCAGACAATGCGGCTGTCCCTCCGATATTGGCAATGACATCATTAGCCCTGTTCACGCTTTCATAAAAGCATTTCCAGTTGTTCAGGAACACTCCCGCATTGGACTGCACCAATCCCAACAAAAAAGGATAACGGAGGGAAATATTATGGTCGTTGACATCAAGCACAGACGAGAACGCATCCCAGTTCATGCTGCCGTCATAACTGTTATAGTTCGCCAAAAGGCTGCTATAGACACCCGTTACCGCATTTTCCGCCAAAGTCGCAGACTTGTATACCGTATTCGAAGTGACGGAATCATACGGATACCTGTCGAGAAAGTCATTGCAGCTTACCGCCATGGCCAAAGAGGCAATCGCCATGGTAATTTTTATTATATTGTTCATAATCATCAATTTAGAACTTTAGACTAAGGCCGAATGAGTATTGACGCAAAAGCGCGTAATAATTCATAGTGTCGGATATTTCAGGATCCATTCCCGGGTATTTGGTAAACGTCAGCAGATTCTCGCCACTGAAGAAGAGACGGAAATCAGACACGGAAATTTTCTTCATCCATTTCTGAGGGAATGTATAGCCGAGCGTCAAATTCTTGAGCCTCAGATAGTCCGTATCATAGAGGAACAATTTGGACGTGCACTGGCCATCATTCTGCTCCGAACCATAGTTCATCGTCAGACGAGCATTTCTGGAAGTAATGTTGGTTCGCGGGTCTTCCGGATTTTCAGGATCATAGAAATAGTGGTCGTATGCTATCTTCTTCGGCAATGTAAAGTAGCCTCCGGTAGAATAAGCATTGAATCCCACATATCGCCAATAGCATTGAGCTCCGCCCGAACCGTTCCAGAGCATTGAGAAGTCAATTCCTTTCCAGCCGAGTTCAAATTGGATTCCGTAATAGAATTTAGGAGTCATGGATGTTCCGGTGAACATATAGTCATTGGCGTCACCGTAGATGCCGTCACCGTTGGCGTCCGCATAGATATAATCGCCATACCATATGCCTTTCTTTCCGATGGTCTTGTTCGGAAGGAATGTGGCCCCCGCTTCGTTCATGGCCTGAAGCCAAAGCATATCTTCAGGAGTGCGGATCATACCGTCCTTCGGTCCGCCGGCAGGATTGACTGAGCCGTCCGCGAAAAAGTGGCTTCCGTCTCCGGAGTAGGTATCGAGAAGGTAAAATTCGTTGATGAGTTTGCCTTCCATGACACGTCTGGCATTGCCGACCGCAGTGGTGACATCACCGATGTTGCTCTTGTAGGAGCGGTTGCCGTTTTCGTCGGTTACCCAACCCGCTTCCAGGCGGCCTTTATACTTGCTTACCACGTTCCAGTTTCTGGTAAAATTCGCCGTGATGCCATAGTGGAAATCCTTGATATCGTCTTTCCAGCCCAATGTAAGCTCCAGACCGGTGTTCGTAACCTCACAGAGATTCTGGTAAGGTGCTGATTTATTTCCGATTGTGGCATATACAGGCGACTTGTAAAGAATACCGTCAGTAACCTTGTTGTACCAGTCGGTTTCGAATGTGAGCCTTCCGTCGAGGACACCGAGTTCAAGTCCTATGTCAGTGGAAGTTGTCGTTTCCCAAGTCAATGCACTGTTGGACAATGACTGCACGATTCCCGAGGACATCTTGTTTCCGAAAGAATATTCAAAATCGGAAGCATAGGTGGCGATATAGTCATAGTTTCCGATACTGTTGTTGCCGAGTTTTCCCCATGAAGCGCGCAGTTTCAGGTTGTCGATGCCAGAGTTCTGCATGAAAGGCTCCTGCGAAATACGCCATCCGGCTGATACTGACGGAAACAGTCCCCATCTTGAATCACGCGAAAATCTTGACGATCCATCGTAACGGAGATTCGCCTCCAAGAGATACCTGTTGTCGTAAGCATAAGTGAGACGACCGAACACTGAAACAGAAGCCCAGTCCGTCTGACTGCCGGTTATCTTGCTCATATCCAGCGCATTGTCAAGTTCTGTAAGCTGGTCATTTTCCAGACGCTTCTTGGTTACACCGATATTGTTGTTGTTCTGATACATTGTCTCGGAACCTGCCATCGCAGAAAGATCATGTTTTTTGGCAATGACTTTCGTCCATGAGAGGCTGTTCTGGAAAGTCCAGCGGTATGTGAATCCGGCACTCTGAGTTATGGAGAGATTGTCAAGATTACTATAGTCGTAAGCGACCTCACCCGTGCGGAACGAATACGCACTGAGGACATTGGACACAGATTTATACTCAGTAGTAGTACGTCCATAATTGAACGATGCGTTATATTTGATGCCGAGCGGCAATTTCAGATTCGTAAAGACCGTAGCATTGACATAATGCATCTTGTCATAACCTGAATTCCTGTTGAAGAAATACAGATTATTGCGGCAGTTGGCGCTCTGTTCCGGATTCTCCATCCAGCCGTACTTTCCATCATAATAAGGATAAATACCAGGAACCGCACGGGACAAGAAGTTGAATGCCAAGTTATTGGTCTCCCTATTGCTTTCAGTCCCCCAAATTCTGGCGCCGATTTCCAGCCATTTGGTGACCTGACTGGAGACATTGGCACGCAGGAGGAATTTCTTCGCGCCGGTATTGTCAATGACTCCCGGATTGTCCACGTATGTCATGGAAATAAGGTACTTGGTACCACCGGCCGCACCTGAAGCCGAGATATTGTGTTTCTGGTAAATGCCTGTGTCATACACAGCCTTCATCCAATCAGTATTAGGATAGGCCACATAGTTCGGATAACCTGATTCGGCTATACCGTCAGGATCTTTTTCTTTCTCTCTCCACAGGTCAATCATTGCCTGGGAAAAAGGAAGGGATGCGTCAACATTTTCAGCGGACTCGTTCATGATGGTCATATAATCAGCATAATTGGATATGACCTGAAACTTGCCGGCAGGTTCATTGACAGCCATCATGCCGCTATATGCAATGCTGAATTTGCCGGAAGACTTGGCTCCGTCTTTCGTAGTTATGAGGACCACGCCATTGGCACCCCTGTTACCATAAATGGCACATGAAGCAGCATCTTTCAATACGGAAACAGATTCGATATCATCCGGATTCACATTGGAAATGGTCCCCTCGAAACCATCCACAATCACCAGAGGATTGGCATTGTTCAATGTTCCGATACCTCTGATCCGCAGGGAGAGGCTTTCCTGGCCCGGCTGTCCGGACGCCTGATTGATTGCGACACCGGCATTCATGCCCTGAAGAATCTGCGCTGTCGAAGTGACAGGACGGGACTTGGATTCCTTCGCATAGTCAACCGTTGCCACAGCTCCGGTGATGTTCACTCTTTTCTGCGTACCATAACCGATGACCACAAGCTCATCCAGCTGATTGGTATCCGGCATGAGCGTCACCTCAATGTAATCCTTGTCACCGACATTGACATTTTTGGTCACATATCCCAAAAATGCAATCGAGAGGGTCTCTCCTGAAGAAGCATTGATTTCAAATAATCCGTTGCCATCAGTTGTCACACCCCGAAGAGTGTTGGTAACAGAGACGGAGGCTCCCGCCAGAGGCTGAGAAGTTTCGTCATAGACTTTACCTCTTACCAGCCTCTGCTGTGCCGACATTGCCGTAAATGTCAGCACGGAGACTGCTGCCAGAATAAATTTCTTTAAACAATTCATATTACAGGTTATTAGTTTTGCGGGAATTCCCCACATCGCAAAGTTCAGAAAAAACGTTTCACGAGAATAGAATAATAGAGCCAAATAATGGAACAAAATGAATCAGTACGCAGAATATCAGCTCTTTTTCATATAATCAGCCGGCAACACGCCAAACTGCTTCTTGAAGCATTTCGCGAAATAGGAAGGAGTATTGAAACCGACAGCATAGCAGACATCATTGATTCTGGATGCACCATTTTCAAGCATTGCAACGGCTGCATTCAGACGTCTGACCTTGATATAGTCATTCGGGGTCATATTGAGAAGACTCTTCATTTTTCTGACCAGAGTAGAACGGCTGACCAATGCCGCTTCCGCCAGTTCATCCGGGCCGAATTCGGTATCACTGATATTTTCAGTGACAGCTTTTTCCAGGCGTTGCAAGAATACGGCATCGGAATCGGTCAGCGCAAATTTTTCCTTGTCATCCCCGGCAATTCCGGAAAGATGGGCAATTCTCAATGATTCACGCTTCCGGGCAATGACCTTCAGCGATTCGACAAGATATTCCAGATTGAAAGGTTTCTCAATGTAAAGACTAGCCCCGGCCTCCATGCATTTCACTTTCACTTCAGGTGAAGACAGGGCAGACAACATGACTACTGGGATATGCGACGTCGCTATATCTGTAGTGACCTTGCCGCACAATTCAATCCCGCTCATGCCTTCCAAGGCAATGTCGGACAGCACCATATCCACGTTACCTCCAGCAATCATTGATATTGCCCGTTCAGCCGACGGTACGGATACGGCATTGAATTCATGCCCCAGTTTACGCACAAGATATGAGGACAATTCAGCATTGTCTTCCACAATCAACAGTGTCGACAAAGAAGAATCGGCCGCCCCATTCTGATCCGCATCGGACGACGTGTCAAGAACCTCAAGCCCGACACCAGATTCCCCCTTTGGAAGTCTTAGGACGAAATCAGTTATATCTTCGTTATTAAGAGTCAATGACCCTCCATGCAATTCTGTCAATGTCCTTGCCAAAGGCAAGCCGATACCGAAACTCTGCGAGTATGGAGAATGTTCGTCACTATACTGGATAAACGGCTTGAAGATTTCTTCCTTCCTTTCATCCGGAATCTTCGGTCCGTCATTTTTAAACGACACTGTCACAAATCCATCGCCCGAATCAGCGACTTCAATAGCCACGAATGTCTCGGCATATTTCATCGCATTGGAAAGAAGGTTGTTCAATATCTTTATGAGAGCCGTATCATCCGCATTGATAATCAGAGCATTATCAGGATGCCTAAACGTCATTTTCAAGTTTCTGCCCCGCGCGGTTTCCTTGAAGTTAAAATACAGGAATCCTATCCGCTCCACAATATCCACATGCTTCCAATCCATTATCCAGCCATGTTCCTCAATACGGATAAATTCCAGAAGTTCCTTCACAAGCTTGTCCAGGTAATCCGTACTGTTGCTGATGACATTCAAATCTTCTTTCACTTCCCCGCTGATACCTCCGGTAGCCATTATATTCTGCAGAGGAGTCTTTATCAATGTAAGTGGTGTCTTGATTTCATGAATGATATTCGTGAAGAAATCCATCTTTTCATGAAACAATTCCTCTTCCCGGGCTCTCTTGGCCTTTTCAGCTATGGCACGCTCCCGTTTCACCGCCAAATCCGACGAATAACGGGCTAGCACCGCCATCAATATGATTATCAGGCCGATATATATCAGATACGCTGCTGTGGACTTGTAAAAAACAGCCTTCACAGTAATTGTCAGAGGATGATGCGTCTCATTCCAGATGCCATTTCCGTCAATGCCTTTTATACGCAGCACATACTTCCCAGCCGGAATATTCTGATACGAGAAAGTCGCACCTCCGTCCAGACGGCGCCAGTCATCATCGTAACCGTCCAGTTTATAATACAAGGCATTCGTCGCAGGAGAAGAGAACCCCAACAATCCCATAGAAAAGCCGAAATTGTTCTGCTTGTGTGTCAATGTCATCTTGCGGACCTCATTGACATTGACCTCAATCGGTTCACCTTTGCCGGGATTCACTTTTCTTCCATTGACATAAAATCCCGTCAGCACTATCGGAGGCACTTTTCCGTCCGTATGGAAGAGGCGCGGATTGAATCTGACGATTCCATTATGGGAAGAGAACCATATGTTTCCGTCGGGTGTACGTACTGCCGTATTTCCATCCACAATTTCATCCAACAGGCCGTCATCAGTGGTATAATAACGCACTTCACCGAAAGGGACTGAAAATGAAGTCAATCCATTACTGGTAGCGACCCACATTCTTCCGTCTTCATCCCGAATCATGGAATATGCAATGCGGTTATTCTTCAATTCCGTACTGCTGAATGTCGAAAACCTGTCGTTTTCCTTATCATAAAACATCAATCCGCAGCCATATGACCCGGCCCAAAGATTACCGTCCCGGTCAATATATACCGACATGACCTTGTCTGCCGGAAGATGACGGTTATCGCTTTCCTTATAATCATAATGACTGAGCATCCTGTCTTCTTTCATGCTGTACCTGCATATGCCATCAGCATAGGAAGCAACCCATAGGGTACCGTCGAAAGCTTCTGCGATATCAGTGACAAAAATTCCGCTGAATATCGGCAAAGGGCGGAAACGGTCACCCGATTTGTCGTATTTTATCATTCCGAGCGTTGTGCCTGCCAGAATTTCGCCCGATGATGTCTTGAATATTTTATGGACCTGGTTGTCTTTCCATCCCGTATTCAATCCCCTGCCATAAGACTTCACATCACCGGTTTTTATATCAAAACGGAAAATTCCGGTCCATGATCCCAGCCAAAGCCAATCTCCGTCACTGCATACGGACACTATAGATTCCGGAAGTTCTGTCGAGTTACATCTGTGAAGCACCCCGTCACACCCCATGTAGAGAAGGCCATGCTTCTCAGACACAGCCCATAATTTTCCGGAGCCGTCGACAGCCATGTCAACCACATAACCACCCATAAGCGATTCACCGTCAGCCTCATAATAGCGGTTGAAATTACGCTGAAACTCTGCAGACCAATTGATCCCGGAAGAAAATGTGCCTACCCAAAGGCCATTGGAACGGTCACAATACACCGCCTTCACGTAATCATCCGCCAATGAATATTTATTGTCAATGCTATGTGAAAACTTACGGATATCACCTGTAACGGAATCATAGCGGTAGAGTCCGCTTGTCGTAGCCAGCCATACACCCCTGTCATTGTCGAGACTGAGGTAAGTAGGCCGGAACCCGTCATTGTTTTCTATCAGCGTCCTGAAACTTCCCGTCCGCAAATCTGCCTGACAGAGTCCATTTTGCCATGCCGCAAGATAGATTGTATTATCAACAGGATTCTGGACGATGGACATTACGTCATCATTGGGCTTCCAGCCATGCAATTCAACCTTTTCAATATGATTCAGAGAGCTGTCAGAATGCCACAAATCCGCAAAATACAGCGAGAACCAGAATTCACCGCCGCTGTCGATGAGAAATGACCGGATATTGGAAACCAATGTACTTTTCCCGTTGGCAGAAAAATAGTTTTTCATTGAACCAGTCCTCCTGTCATACGAAAAAAGTCCTCGGCCATTCACAGAAAGCCATACAATTCCTTTCTTGTCGATACAGATATGAGTGACCTTATTGTCAATGACTGTCCCGTTGTCACTCACCTTATCAAGCGGATGGAAAGAATCATCGGCATAGCAGTAAAATGTCGCGCCGACATCCGTCCCGATCCATACATTTCCCTCATCGTCAGGACACAATGCGGTTATGAAGTCTGTATTAAGTCCCAGTTGTTCACGATAATAAGCGACGAATCCGGAGCCGTCGAAGCGGTTCAATCCATCTTCAGTAGATGCCCAGACAAATCCGTTGGAGTCTTGGGTAATGGCATTGACATTGTCGAAAGACAATCCGCAATTCTCTGACGTAAAATGCGTAAAACACCAACTGACGTTTTCCGCAACGGCTGCTGCAGAAAACGTGAACAATATGGACAAAACCGCAATGAATCTTCTCATCAATCGTACAAATTCAACTTGGCAAACAGGGATTAAAGTTAAAAAATGAAAGGGGCATTATCAATAACCCCCTTTCATTTTTTCACAGCCTACTCTATTGAGAATGAAACACTCTTCACTTCAGAATCGGCACAATACAGATAGAATGGAGCTCCATATCCCTTGCTGTCCGTATATGGCATCGTCCGTTTTGCAAACTTGGTATCAGCAGATGCCTGGACACTTCCGTCAGCACACTCCACTTTAACGTGAATGTATCCGCTCTTGATGGCATTTTCGAACTTCATGGTCTTTTCTACCACGATGCCGCCCCTCTTCATAGCGAACGAACATTCCATACTGTAAGCAGGGTCATTGGAAACAATCATCTGCTTGTCCGCTGTCTTCCATTCTTCACCGTCGAGATAATTGATATTCCAGAATACAGGCTGCTGCCGTCCATAAATCGGGAATTTGATTGTCAATGATGTACCTGCAGCGAATTTCTTGACAGGAATGACAAATTCGAAATTATCACCGGTCCAGATGCCTTTTACTCCAGGAGATGAGATCTGCCCGTTATTGACAGTCTCAAGTTTCTGCTGATATTTGTCACTAGGATCCGAAACTTTATTCCACTGGCAATAAGCCTGAGGCTGAGACGGACATGACCAATAGCCGGCGCCAACCCACTTGGGCTGAAGGGCCTCCGTGAAATTCCTCACTTCGTTGTCCACTCCTAGAGGGAACACAACCGGGAATGTAACAGGTACGACTCCATCGGAAGACCTCGTAACATTGACATTGACAATCTCTCCGGACGCTATGACTCTGCCGGCATCCGAATCCTGATTCAGGAAAGATGTCGTATATGACTTGCCGTTGACATCAGTGAATGTGATGTCGAAACCACCTTCAGGGTTCTCAAACGGAAGGACGACTACCGGCAGCACGGCGCCTGCGGCTTCAAGTTTCAGACCACCTTCAGGAAAGTTCAATGTCATTGACTTCCCTTTCCCTGAAGTCAATGTCAATTTGTCGTTCTTCATGTCAATGGTGCAATCTCCGCACAATGCACCTTTGAAGAGCGATTCATCAGAAGGTGTGAATGACAATGATTTCAATGTGGCTGGAACTCCTTCTTCCACAATGTCAGCCGGCACGGAAAGATTCAATACTGAAAATGGAGTCTTCACATCGAATTCAACATCAGGAAGAACTGAAACGACGTTCATTGAAGCAACCAGAGGAATATATCCAAATATTCCTTCTGAATAGTCTTGTACCGCAGGAAGTGACACCTGCATTGCAGAAACGTCAACATTGTTCCTATAAGGGGATATTGCATAAAACGAGAAGCCATGGTCTGACTCTCGTGCCAGAATCTTGTCTTCCTCTGACATAGCAGACAGTCTCTGCGGACTTAAAGTCCCGGAAGCCTTGTATAAAGCAACAGATTTACTGCACATATTCACACCCTGCTGACCGTCACGTGCGCACTGCGCAACTACACCGAACTCTGTTCCGTCCGGAATCTCCAAATCGGATTTTAAGGTAAAGTTGACATCCAGCGTCTCATAATCAAGAGACTTGTTGTTGTCAGAATTGCCATTGCAAGCAGTCAAGGCTACAAGCACGGCACATAACAGAATACTCTTTTTCATATTTCCATTATTAGTTTATTAGTGTCATTACATTAACCATACGGTATTTTATCGACCTCAGCAACAAAGTAACGGAATTAAGATTAGAGGTCATAAAACAATCTCGTCAATTTATGCAACAAAACGTACCACCACTATCCGCATTCACGTAAATACATTATATTTGCCTCCGTGTGAAATTGAACCGCATAGTAGTAATATGAAACGAGTTTTGAGCATTTTGACCATATTGGTCTGCATGTCAGCTGCCGGAAAACAGCCGAAAATCACCAGCCGTCCATTCGGCAATCTTTCTACTGGAGAAAGCACCACTCTCTACACTGTTACCAATAAGAGTGGCGCATCATTGCAGCTTCTTGATTATGGTGCACGCATTGTCAGCATCATGATGCCGGACAGAAACGGCCACAACGGAGACGTAGTCGTCGGTTTCGGAGACATTGACAGTTTCGAAAAGAAAGACAGGTTCATCGGCCCGGTCATCGGCAGATTCGGGAACCGTATAAATCATGCGTCGTTCACTCTCGACGGCACCAGGTACGAACTGATCGCCAATGAGGAATTGGGCGGAGAACCGGTTCAATGCCACGGAGGCCCACAAGGGTTCGACAGATTCGTATGGGAAGCCACGCCGGTAAAAGAAGACGGACGTTCCGGAGTAAAATTCCACAGAACCAGTCCGGATGGGGAGCAGGGTTTCCCCGGTACAATGGAGGTCAATGTAACATACTGGCTTACAGACAACAACATCATACGTATCGAGTACGAAGCCACGACAGACAAGCCTTCTGTAGTAAATCTTTCAAACCATACTTACTTCAATCTCAAGGGCAACGAAGGAGGGTATGTCATGGACCATCTGCTTCAGGTAGAAGCAGATACATGCATTCAGAACAATGCCCAGTTCTGCCCGGACATCTTGCGTCACGTCAATGGAAGTCCGTTCGATTTCAGAGAGCCGCACCGCGTTGACTACCGAATCGACATGCCGGATGAACACCTCAGGATAATGAGAGGAATGTCCGCATGCTGGGCTGTAAGAGGCTGGGACGGGACATTGAGGAAGGCCGCTGACCTTTATGACCGCAAATCAGGACGAGGGATGCAGACCTGGACTACGGAACCGGCACTGCTCACATTTACAGGCAGAAGTTTCGATGGCACATACAAGGGCAAATACGGGCCAATCGAAAAGTTCGGCGGAATGCTCATGGAGACCATACACTTCCCGGACAGCCCCAACCAGCCCCGTTTTCCAAGCACAGTCCTAAGACCCGGCCAGACATACCGTTCCGCCACGGAATTCCGCTTTTATGCGAAATGACACTTACATCAGAACGTACAGTAAAGCCGTGCGGTCAGCACAGTGAAACGTCCATTGACATTGGAAATGTATTGGAAAGACGGCTGAATGGCCAGAATCCGATAAAACTGCCTTTTCCAGGTTATCTCCAAAGAATGCTCGGGGCCCTGATAAAAACGGGCATACTGGAAGGAGATGCCGCACTGATTGCTGCTGTCAATGTAGGCACAGCTGATTTCACCATATCTGTAACAGCCATTCCGCCTGGACGTATTCTCTGAATACTGGGCCATAGCTGAAAGGCGTTTCCCGTCACCCTGCCACAAAGCCTGTTCCGCATAAATCCACCATGCGCAACTCACTTTTTGGCACGAATTTTCAACAGAACTCATATTCCCTTCTGAGTCAATGACATATTGTCTGGTATGAACCGTCGCTCCTGCAAAACAACTGCCGGCAGCACATGAATATTCAAGTTCAGAGACATTGAAAATTCCCTCTTTGCGAGGACGGAGAAGGAAAGGGTTGTCATCAGGATTCCAGCCGTTATGGCCAATGCCATTGTACAGGCTGTTACTGAAAGTCCACCGGTCCCTTCTTGCTTCAAAATGCGCGGCCAACCCCGACAAAGGATAATTGGCGATGGGATAACTAGCTGATATTGTAGGAAATATCCCACAGGAACTATTCGTGAACATTGACGTAACCTCCGAGACGAAATAATCTTCATTCATATTCCTGACTCCGACAAAGAGACTGCATGATTTCCACTCATAGGAATAGCCGAAAACAGCAATAGCCGCTATTTCATTGACCTCCTCAATGTTGGAAAACACCTGCCAGTCATCAATGATACGGTCATTGGTCTTGGCGACATGCACCGAGGATATTTCAATGGAGCCGACATCCTTCCACAGAGGGATGCTCAAGTCAAGTCTAAGAAGATTCACCCAGTTTGTCCTGCCATTCAGATTCCACTGCCATTCCGTAGAATATTCCCCTGTAAAACATTGGGCGTGAGACAACTGAGCCCACACACATCCTAATAAAACAAGTGCGACACGCTTCATGATATTCAATATAACAATGGCACCCGACCGAAAAATCGGATGCCAGGTAAACAGATACAAATTATTTCAGAAATTCTCTACAGCCAGCGCTTGAACACGCGGATATACTGAGTCTTAAGCCACTGGGTCAGAACGCAATAGCAAAGCAGGATACCGATCAGCCAAGGGAAATATGACCAAGGCAGCGGTGTCAGACCGATAGACGCGCCGAATGACGAGAACGGAATACAGATACCTATAGCCATGATGGAGAAAGTCATCAGCATGACAGGCCAGGAAGCGGAACTCTGCACGAACGGAACCTTGCGCGTACGGATCATATGCACTATCAATGTCTGTGAAAGCAAGCCCTCAACGAACCAGCCGGACTGGAACAGAGACTGCATCTCAGGCCCCTGACACTTGAAAATCCACCACATGACAAGGTAGGTCGCAATATCGAAAATGGAACTGATGGGACCAATCCATATCATGAAACGGCTCAAGTCCTCCGAATCCCATACACGCGGTTTCTGCAGATACTCGCTGTCCATCCTGTCGAAAGGAATGGTCGTCTGGGAAATGTCATACAACAGATTCTGAATCAGAAGATGGATAGGCATCATCGGCAAGAAAGGCAGGAACGCACTGGCAGCCAGCACACTGAACATATTGCCAAAATTCGAACTGGCAGTCATCTTCACATATTTCACGATGTTTCCGAATGTCTTGCGTCCCTCGATTATGCCATTCTCCAGCACCATCAGGTCCTTCTCCAGAAGAATAATGTCGGCACTTTCCTTGGCAATGTCCACTGCGGAATCCACTGATATTCCGATATCGGACTCACGAAGAGCCGCAGCATCATTGATACCGTCCCCCAGAAATCCCACCGTATTCTTGTTCATCTGCAGGAGCTGGATAATTTCAGCCTTCTGCATCGGCGTGAGTTTGGAGAAGATGCCGCACTTCGAGACAACTTCCATTTTTTCGTCCCGGCTCATGACATCCAGTTCAGTACCTGTAACAGAAGCGGAAGTGTCAATGCCTACCTGACGGGAAATAGCCTTGACAACTGCCTCATTGTCTCCGGAAAGGACTTTAACTTCAACACCGTGCTCATGAAGTTGTCTGATTGCCTGAGCAGCAGATTCCTTCGGCGGGTCGAGAAAGGCAAGATAGCCGATCAGTACCATATCCTTTTCATCTTCGACAGAGAAATTGTTCTCCTTGCTCAGAAAACTCTTCTGGGCCAATGCCAACACACGCATTCCCTGGGCATTCATATCATTGACAAACCTCTGGGCCTTATCCTGCATTTCCTTCGTCAGAGGCTGCACCTTCCCGTCAAACTCCGCGAACGAGCAGACACCAAGCATCTCCTCCACTGCGCCCTTGGTGATAATCTGCCTCTTTCCAATGGCATTTTCAATGACAACAGACATCCGTCTTCTGGTAAAATCGAAAGGAATCTCATCCACTTTCTTGTAGGAACTGTTCAGTGACTCCAGCCCAAGTTCCTTCACATGGGAGAGTATCGCCCTGTCCATCAGATTCTTGAGACCCGTCTGGAAATAACTGTTGAAATAGGCATGACGCAAGATTCTGTTTTCCTTGTCCTCTGAACCGTCCACATTCACATGACGCTCCAGCACGATATGGTCCTGAGTCAATGTACCGGTCTTGTCAGTACAAAGAATGTTCATCGCCCCGAAATTCTGAATCGCATTCAAATCCTTCACGATGGTCTTCTTCTTCGACATGACCATCGCACCCTTGGACAGATTGGCTGTCACAATCATGGGAAGCATTTCAGGAGTCAATCCCACAGCCACCGAAACTGCAAAGATGAAGGCCTCCATCCAGTCACCCTTGGTAATGCCATTGACCAGAAATACGATAGGAACCATTATCAGCATAAAACGGATGAGCAGAAGGCTGACCTTGGTAATCCCCTTGTCAAAAGCGGTTGCGGCACGATGCCCGGCTACATTCTTTGCGATGGTTCCCAGATAAGTTTGGTTTCCGGTCTCGAAGACAATGCCTTTTGCCGAGCCGCTCACAACATTGGAGCCCATGAAGCAAATGTTTTCAAGATCCACGAGGCTCACCATCCTATTGTACACGCCCACTACAGGGAATTTCTCTATGGAATCCGATTCACCCGTAAGGCTGGACTGACTGATAAACAAGTCTTTAGACTCAATGATGCGGACGTCTGCAGGTATCATGTCTCCTGCCGACAGTATGACGATATCACCAGGTACCAATTCCTCATTGCTGATTTCCTTTGCCACAAATCCGGCGCGTTTCACATAACAAGTATTGGTAACCATCTTCTGAAGAGCCTCACTCGAACGGTTTGCCTTCCACTCCTGGCAAAAACGCAGAATCGCACTGAGAACAATCATCGTGGTCACGACAATGATGGAAGTCCACTCCTGTTCTTCCGGATCGGCCATCCAGACATCCATGATGAACGAAATGGCCACAAGCACCGTAAGCACACCCACGAAAGGATTGATAAAAGCCTTTGCGAACATTATCAAAGGTTTTTTCTTCTTTTCATGGACAATCTCATTTTTCCCGTAAAGAGACTGCCGTCTCTCCACTTCAGCATCGGTCAATCCCAATGACGATGTCCGGAAGTAAGCAAACACTGAATCAAGCGGTGTCTTCGCAGCCTTCAATACCATCTCGGCATTGAAAGCAATCTTTTCTTTGTTCTTTCTGATCTTCCACATAATTCTTGGCTTTTTTTAGATGCCGCAAAAGTATGCAGTTAATCTGTAACCAGCCGTTAGAAAACCATTAGAACGGTATTAGAAAACAATTAGAGAGTTTAGAGGACGCGCAAATCTCGCTAAAAAAGGTCTATGCTAATGCAAGCAACCACCTATATATGAGGCAGTTCCACCACAAAGCTCGTTCCTCTCCCCTGCTCCGAGTTCACGGAGATATCGCCTCCATGAAGATGAATTATCTTTTGTGACAATGTCATGCCTATTCCATGCCCGTCCGCCTGTTTCTCATTGTCACCCCTATAGAATAAGGTAAATAGATTCTGCTTGTCCTTCTCCGACATGCCGGCCCCATTGTCGGACATGCGCACGACACTCCACTTGTCACTGAAAGAAATCTGGACAATGGAAGAATGGTTTTCAGAATATTTGCAATTGTTCTCTATCAGATTGGAGAACGCTATATTGAGAAGATAAGGATTCCCGAGTGTCGTTATAAGCCTGTCATCATCATCTTCCTCATTGCAGAACAGAAGTTCGACAGTATATTCCGGATGCGCCCTGAGTATCAGTTCTCTGACATCCAGCAGCAATTCATCCAGACGGACCTCCCTCATGCTGATTTCCTCCCTGCAATAATCAGCCTTGGCAAGATTCAGAAGACCGTCTATCAGCCTGGTCATACGCTTGGCATCAGAAAGCATATTCCGCATAGCCTGACGATACTGCTCTCCTGTGCGCTCTTTCTGAAGGGACAGGTCAAGTTCAGCTATCAATGCAGCAAGAGGTGTCCTCAATTCATGCGAGACGTTGCTTACGAACATCCTCTGTGATTCGAAAGAAATTTCCAGACGGTTCAGCAAGTCATTGAACGCAATGCTGAGTTCGCCCAACTCATCCTTCTCATTTTTCACGGGAATGAGTCTGTCTATGTGCGACGCCGTAATCGTCTCAGCCTCATTGACAATACTGCTTATCGGCTTCAATGCCAGTCTTGCCAGGAAATAGCCGGCAACGAAGAGAAGGGACAGGCCGACGATAAAGAGGATTATCAATGCATCCCGCAGCCCGGCCAAGTTGTCATAGCCATAGCCGTCATAGGCGGCCGCCGTGACGATGTAGTCCCGACCTTCATAAGGATAGACTATACCTATTCCCTGATACTTGCCCACATGGAATTCAATATACTTTTTCGCCAGGATTTCATTGATCATCCCATGCGTCTCCTTCACGATGTCATTGTGGACAGCATCGTGATAAAGCATCTGGAAATCAGGCGTATATACAGCCACCTCGACTTCGTTGATAAACTGCCTGTTGTTCAAATAGACCGACTGCATCGTCTGCGCATCCACCTGACCGGCAAGGAAAAGATTTGCCTTGGTGATACCCTCGCTCTTCAGGTTCCGGAAGAACGTCTGGTCCCTGGTGTGCTCGCTGACAAGATATATCAGAATTGTGCAAAGCAAGAAAATAGTTGCCGTCACACAAGTATTTTTCAATGTTAGAGAGGTCCTGATTTTCATACGGCATCAAAGTTTATCCGTCAGAATAAAACCCACACCCGGCTTCGTATGGATAAGCTTCACGTCGAATTCCTTGTCCATTTTCTTGCGCAAGTAATTAATATACACATCAATGAAATTAGTACCGGTATCGAAATGGGTATCCCATACCTTTTCTGCAATTTCAATGCGGCTGACCACTCTCTCGGCATTCTCGACCAGATACACGAGAAGATTGTACTCTTTAGGCGACAGTTTTATCTGCACCCCGCCGCGGGCAACTTCCTGACGGTCAAGATTAATCTTCAAATCCGCATAGGACAGTTCCTTGATCACATCAATGTTGGAGGCGGTATGCCGTTTGAGCAGCACCTTGACTCTCGCCAAGAGTTCCCTGAAGTCAAAAGGCTTGACCATATAGTCGTCAGCTCCCATATCGAAGCCCTCGAGTTTGTCATCCGCAGTTCCAAGCGCCGTCAACATAATGATAGGAATCTGCTCATCTGTCTTTCGGATTTCCCGGCACAGTTCGAAGCCGTTCAGCCTCGGCAGGATAATGTCAGAGATAATCAGCTGAAAGGAGTCCGACTGGAAAAGGCGTAGTCCCATCTCTCCATCATATGCCACAACCGTCTGATATCCATTCTCTTCCAAACCGATTTTTAGCAAATCGGCAACCCTTTTCTCATCTTCTATCACTAAAATCCTGATCATAATCTCCCTGTATTTTTATGTTTCCGAACAATGTCTGCGACCTCGCCTGCAAAGGTAATGTTTTTTAAATACGAAAGTCCTGTATCAATGAACAAAACTTGCCCGTGATGTATCAGTTGTCCACTGCACATCACGGGCAAGAATATTATTTGCCATCTGCAAGGCAGTTATCCGAAAAACTTAGGCCTTGACAAGATTGATTGAAATCCTGAATGTCTGCGTGTTCTGCCAGAGAGGAACGAAGTCAGACGGCTTCTCGAGTCCGAATGCTTTCATAAGCTGCATGATGGCAGCCAGCTGGGCCTTTTCCTCTGCTGAAATGTCCGGATTGTCTGCCATACCTGCAAGAAGTTCATCCAGCTTAGGAAGAGCAGGAAGGAAAGCATTGATAATCGGATCGCACATTTCCTTGTCAGCGTAAAGCTCGAGTGAACCGTTGTTCTCCTGTAAATATTTAAATCTGAAACCGCACTTCATAATCTGCTGAATCTGAGGCATCAGCGCTTTTACATCCACGCCAAGTTCCTTGAGGTCATTGAGGAGGTCCAGAATATCTGAAAGACTTGAGTCTCCTGAAGGAAGATTGGCTCTCGTCATAAAATCGGCATTTTCATCGTCACCTGCAAGAGCAGCCACGTTAGGAACCATATAGAAATAGTCCTGCGCATACCAGAAAGCCAGATTGGCCTTCGGAAGAGAGAGCCACTCGGTGTGCGAGGTAGCATTGAAATGATACTTTCCGTCTGGTCCGATGAGCGCTTTCAGAAGTGTCTGGACATCAGGCATCTGGAAACCGCCTTCATCGTCAGAGTCAGACTCCCAGCACTCTGCTGTGATATTTCCGTCTTCGTGGAATGTCATGCTGTTGAAACTGTCTGCAACATTGACACTTCCCAAAAGGCTCAGAGCCATCGAGAGATTGGCTGCGGAAGCGGCATAATTTCCGCCGGCTGTCCAGGTCACCTGCATAGGATAAACTGACGGGAGCATGTTGCTTCCGGGAGCGACGGTGCGGAGAAGATTCCATGTACCGGCCAGACCAGCCTGCGCCGCATCAGAAACCCTGGAAGATGCTGTAATAGTAATTTTTCCCTCAGAGGTAATCCTGCCTTCAGATGTAATCTCATAGATTGCCGGACGGGCAGCTGTCGATAACAGCGAAATCATTGACGGGCTGGCTACCAGAGAAGTGTTTCCACTGAATGTCCATTCACCTTTGCCGGCAGCTTTCAGGTCAACATCCATTTCCACCTTGTTGTAGCCCGGAATGACATTGTTCAATGTCAATGTTGCAGCATTGTCAGAAGTGGCTGACAGTTTCGCATTGCCAATCTGAACCGGCACTGCATTGACAGTAATCGCAGCATTTCCGCTCTCGGCGGTGATTATCTCTGATGGTATCTCCTTCCAACCATTTTTATCGGCACTTTCCTTTTTGCAGGATACCGAAAACGCCAATGCGCATACCAACGCACAAAGCGACATAATTTTCTTCATCATAACTCTTAATAGTTAAAATCAATGGTCCCGCATGTGCGGAACCTGATACTAGATGCAAATATGATGCAAAATGTTGCGCGTGGAAATGGCCACGAGACGCTTGGCAGTCTCGGGACGCATCGCTTCTTCCAGACTCATGGTTGGCGGAGTGACAGCCTCGACAATACGGAATCCTCTGTCCTTCAGCATCTTCTCATCCCGTACAGCCCCGCTTACCAGAGCCACCGGAATATGCTGCCGCCCAGCCCTTTCCAGCACTCCAGCCGCAGTTTTTCCTTTCAATGTCTGATAATCGGAACATCCTTCACCAGTTATGACAAGGTCTGCTCCCGCAATCACAGAATCGAAACCGATCTGGTCCAGAACCAGGTCCACGCCCCGCTTCAGTTCCGCACCAAGATATGCCCGGAAAGCTCCTCCTAGGCCACCGGCAGCACCGGCACCAGGCATATCGCTTACATCAATGCCAGTGTCTTCTGATATTTTCAATGCATATCCGAGCAATCTTTCCTCCAGAACCTCCACATCCTGTTCGGAAGCCCCTTTCTGAGGACCGAAAACCCGACTTGCTCCATTCCTACCTATATATGGAGTATCCACGTCACAGGCAACGGTGAATTGGAGGCCTCTGGTCTTCGCGAGAAACCCTTCCACACCTATCATTCCCATTCCTCCGTCATTGGTCGCGCTTCCTCCAAGCCCTATGAGAAATCTCCTGCAACCTTTGTCAACAGCTGCCAATATCAGTTCCCCAAGTCCTTTTGTAGTGGCAATCAATGGATTGCGTTCTTCCTTCGACAATAGTGTAAGACCGCAGGCAGCGGCAGATTCAATAATGGCCAAGTCCCCTGCCGTGCCATAGGCAGCTCGTACAGGCCGTCCCAACGGATCCGAAACCTCAGCCCACTCCAGATGTCCGCCAAGAGTATCGACGAGGGCCTCAACCGTACCCTCTCCTCCGTCAGCCACGGCAAGACGCACCACTTCACAGTCAGGATATGCCTCGGACACGCCTTCAGCGACAGCGTCTGACACTTCCGAAGAAGACAGACAACCCTTATAGGAATCGCATGCAATGACGATTTTTTTCATACGTATACTAATCTTACTGATGCAAAGATAGAATATTCAGGAGTATTTCTTACTTTTGCACTGGAAAACGCTTATCATGGAAGAAAAAGACAGACAGCTTGAAAGGAGGGTCTTCATCATTATTTTCTTGGGAGCGCTGAGCGCTTTCGGCCCTTTCGTCATGGACATGTACCTGCCAGTTCTGCCGGCAATGGAAAAATGGTTCGGATGTTCTACAGCATTGGTACAGCTGGGACTGACGACCGGACTGGTCGGTCTGGCGGCAGGACAACTCGTATTTGGACCTATAAGCGACAAATACGGGCGACGTAAACCATTGATATGCGCCATGTTACTCTTCATAATCGCCACTGCTGGCTGCATCTTCGCTGCAGATATACATCAATTCGTGGTGATGCGTCTTTTCCAGGGAATCTCAGGAGCAGGAGGCGTGGTACTCTCAAGAAGTATCGCGGCAGACAGATACCGCGGAAAAGAATTGACGTCAATGATGTCAATCATAGCCGCTGTCAATGGCATCGCTACAGTTGCGGCACCTATCGTGGGAGGCCTCATAGCATTGATAGGAGGCTGGCGCGGAATCTTCTGGAGTCTCATCGTCCTGGCTATCGTCCTTCTGATTGGAGCGTTCCGCATGACGGAATGTCTCTCATTCAAGAATCTCAGCATGATGAACGAATCTTCAGGCAAGGCAATGGCCGACGGATTCCTGAATGTCCTGAAAAATAGGAAGTACCTGCTGTACGTACTTATATATATGTTCTCCATGGCGCTGCTGTTCACCAACCTTGCATCCGCCCCATTCATCATACAGGAGCATTACGGACTGACAACACTTCAGTTCAGCATAGTATTCGGATTCAACGCATTGACCTTCGCAATCGCCTCTGCCATAATACCTTTATTCAAGACAAGGGACATCGCGATAGCATTCGGAACCATCGGGCTGATAGTCCTTTCAGCAGCAATGCTGGCCGTCTTCGTCATCGGATGCGGATTCTGGATATATGAAGCCATCGTCTTCATACTCATGCTCATGGTCGGCATCGTTTCCACCACTGCCAATGTCGCGGCCATGGATGCGGGAAGGGACAATGCGGGAGTGGCTTCCGCACTGCTCGGAGCCATCGGACAGTCATTCGGAGGAATCATACCTGTAATCATCGGACTGGGAAACATATTCACAATGACAGGCGTCATGTTCGTCTTGTGCGCCATCCTCACAAGCGGATGCGTAGTCTATTTCAGGAAATCGGACAAGATTCAATCACAAATATAAAATGGAACTTTACGAATACGCCAGGCCTGACATAATGGCCGGCAAGACAATACTTTACCTTCACGGATTCGCTTCAAGCGGACAGAACGGCACAGTCAGGGCAATGACTACCCTGCTTCCGGAAACAAGAATCATCGCACCGGACATTCCGGTAGAACCCCAAGAAGCATTGACATTTCTCAATGACCTGTGCGCCAAAGAGAATCCCGACCTCATCATCGGCGCCTCGATGGGCGGAATGTATGCCGAGCTGTTGCGCGGTTTCGACAGGATTCTTTTCAATCCGGCGTTTTTCCTCGCCGACACTCTCCAGAAGAACAACGGTTTGGGACGTCAGGAATTCCACAACCCCAGACGCGACGGACAGACCTCGTTTCTGGTAACGAAAGGACTTCTGGAGTCATTCAGGGAGGTATCTTCACACTGCTTCGAAAACATGACTGACAATGCCTCCGACCCGTCGTCTTTCGGAGAAATGACCGATGAACGCGACCACGTCTATGGAATGTTCGGAACACATGACAATTTCGTCACCGGAACATTCGATGTTTTCAGAAAGTACTATGCCAATGCCATCCATTTCGAAGGCGAGCATTATATGGACGACAGCGTATTGCTCCACTCTGTGCTTCCTGTCATTGAAAGAATCGATGACAAGCAGGAGAAGAGGAGTAAGCCGGTGATGTTCATAGCATTGACAGATGTTCTGCTCGACCTGAGGAACGGGGTCTCAAGAGGCAAAAGCATTGATGAGTTGGAGCCATACGGCAGCGCTGTCAAGGCCTTTGCGGCATTGACAAGAAACTATTTGCCCTACGTTCTCATCACGAATGATTTCAATGAACCTGAGCGCATCCCGGCATTGACCCGATGGGTGGAGAAACGCATCGGCGTTCCTGCGTGGAACAGGGTGGTCATCTGCAACAGGAAGGACATGCTGCTGGGAGATTATCTTATCGACAGGTATCCTGAGAGGCTGAATTCCGACGATTTCATGGGGACGGTGCTTCATTTCGGGGAGGAGCCGTTCAAGACCTGGGAGGAGGTCCTGACATATTTCAGCAGGCTGGGAGGCCAGTGATTCAGATAAAGCTATAATGCAATTAGTTACCCAAGTTTCGCAAGCTGTCAAACTTGCTGAAGGTTAGTGCGAAACTTGAGTTAATTAATTTTTTTGGAGAATTTTTCCACAAAAAACGTATATTTGGGAAAACCATTATAGCTTATGAACTCAAACATTCTCAAACTAATGGTCTGCGCGACCATCCCGGTCGCTCTTCTCTCATGCAAAAAAGACGAAGAGCCAGTAAAGACTGACTATATCATCAGCCAGTACGAAAACAACGAACTGCCGGAAAAGATTTCATTCAACGGAGGGACATTCAAAGTCAATGTCAAAGTCGATACCCTCACGAAATCCAACATCGAAGTATTCCTCCCGTGGCAATACCGCCTCATCATCGGCGGAGAGACGCAGGAGGCAGTGAAAATCGAGAAACCGACCAAGACTTTCGAGGTCAATGTCCCTGAGAACTACACGGAAAGCACAAGGACAGTGGCAGTGGAGGCCATGTTTACCGATATGGAAACTTTCAATGCCAACGGAGACGCCACCCCGGGCGAATGGAAGCAGATTGCCTCAGCAGAGCAGGACTGCGGACTGTTCCTGATCGAAGACTTCTGGTGGGCGAAGGGCAACATTGACCTGAAAGACGGCAAATTCATCATCGCGGAAAAGATGTCAGACCCTGGACTTTTCTTCAAGAAAGGCTCAAGCTACGGCATCAGACCGGTGGACGGCGCCTACGACGGAACCGCTTATACTCCGGACCCGGTCAAGATAGAGATGAAAGACATCCCGTCCGACAGTGACAGCGACGACCCGTGCACCAAGATGAGTCCGAAACTCAGGCTTCCGACATATATGGAAGCATATTACCTTTATTATCAGGAAGATACCGACAGCGACCACTCTCTCGACGGAATCAAGGGAAGAACATTCAAGGAGGCTCCGGGATATTTCCTGCCATACACTGGCGTCATGTTCATAGACACCGGAAAGATGGACCATCAATATGACAATGCTTACGGCGGATATTGGATAGACGGAAGAAGCTACGACAACGAGCACATGGTCTATGTCATAAGTGACACATATTCAATGATTTTCTATGACGTGACCAACAACGCGCTCGGTTCCGTGAGATGCGTGAAGAACATACGGCAGCCAAGCTATGTCTCACACAAATTGACACCAGAAAAGCTGGAGGCCAATACAGGATTCGAGCTGGAAGTGGAGACTGACCCGGGCGAATTCGCTCTCTACGAGGCGACCCTCATCTCCGACACTCAGGAAGAAAAAACAAGCACCTGCACCCCGAAAGTGACGAAGGCTTCTTTCAATGTCAGTGCGAACACCGAGAAGACGGACAAGACTTGGAAACTGTTCATAAACAGCAAGTTCACAGGAAAGACCTTCGTTCAGCCTGCCATTCAGGACTATGCGTTCTATGTATCACATACGCCTGCGAAGAACGACTACAAGGCATTCACGCTCACTGTCAATATAGACACAGACCTCGGAAAAGTCGCAGTAGAGGCCCGCGGTTCGGACGGCAACACATACAGCAAGGATGCCTCAAGGTTCAATCCTGTAGCCGAAATTCCTATTCCGGAGAATACCAAGACTACGGACAGGACATTCAGCATCTTCATCAATGGCATTGACACTGGCAAGAAGGTGGTTCAGGCCGGTGCTCCTGCGGCAGACGGCTGGTCTGTAATCTGGAGTACGGGATACCTTACGATAAAAGACGTGGCCTATACTTTTGCAGGACCTAAGGAGCACGGAATGTACTTCAAATGGAGGAGCAAATACGGCATTGACCTCGGGCAGAACATAAAGGGCACGAGCAAATATCCGGGAAAGGCATATGGGCCGAAAGAGGAAACACTCTCATACACAGCCATTTCCAAAGACGATACCGACCCATGCTCACTCGTTCTGCCTGCCGGCACATGGAGGCTGCCGACTGCCGAAGAAATGACAGAGATGACCAAAGGCGGAAGTGTTGACACCAAAACCGGAGAATATTATACATGTACCGACGGAGAGCAGACCGTATGCCTGATGGCCGGCGGACAACTGAAGAAAGACGGTTCCGGAGTGTCGTCTCCGACCAACGTTTTCGTATGGACAGGAACAAAAGCCTCAGACGGGAAATGCCAGTATCTGATGTGGATGTCATCAGCATCGGGAATTCCGAAGATTGCCGGACTTACATTGAACGATGCGGCTTTCCAGGTACGCTGCGTAAAGAGCAAGTAGGCATCAGACGCATTATTTTTTCGGCGAATATTGGAAATGAGCCCCAAAAAACGTAAATTTGCGATACATGGATTGAAATGCGCTGTTCGACATGCTGGAAGGTATAAGAAATAATATCGAAAAGTTGATTGCTCTGTACGAAAGCGAGAAGAAACAGAATGAAAAGCTGGTTCTCGAATTGGAACAGAAGGACGCGACGATTGATTCATGCAAGAAGCAGATTGCGGAACTGGAAAGACAAGTGGATAATCTTAAGCTTACAGAAGCCTTCACCGCACCGTCAGGAACGAACTATGATGCGCGGGAGAAGATAGATAAGATGATTACGGAGATAGACAGATGTATCTCCTTATTGGAGAAATAGTTATGGGGCAGAAGATTACGATTCGGATAAACGGGAAGATATATGAGCTGACAGCCGAGTCTCCTGAAAAGGAAGAAATCTACAGGCAGGCTGCGGTTTCTGTAAACCAGATGCTGGGCACATATATGCAGAAGTTCCCCGGAAAGGATCTCTCAGAGCTGATTTCTCTGGTAGCGCTGAATGAGAGCATCGGAAGGCTTACACTTACGAGGAGGCTGGAAGCAGTGGAGAAGGAAACGGAAATGCTTAAGAAACAGACAGATACTTATCTCGACAATATTGAAAATCAGCCGCCAGCCATAACTCGCTGAAAACAACACGTTCTACGGAACCGGGTGTTCTCGAGCCGGGGATGCGCGGGCCTAGATAACCCTCACGGGGATTCTGCTACGGCAGGACGTAGGATTACTGAACCGGCACGGAGCTCAAATCTTAATATTTAAGATTTTCTGACGGACATGCTGACGGCTTTTTTTTATGACTTACCGGACAAGATGCTTCTACAGACAGCAGAAGTGACTTGTCCGGTTTTCTGTTGTCCGCTATGAACAGGACTGAAACTTAAAATTATAATATATATTCACGTATGAACAACATTTTGATACTCATAGCAGTAGCCTTACTGTCAGCTGCATTCGGAATTGCAGTTTTCATAATGGTTCACAGAATGATTATGAAAGGACGCAAGGACAGCATCCTGGAGAAGGCCGAACTGGAAGCCGAAAACATAAAGAAGGAGAAGATCCTTCAGGCTAAGGAGAAGTTCCTCCAGCTCAAGAGCGAGCACGAAAAGCTTGTCAATGAGAAGAACGCACAGATCAAGGACACTGAGAACCGTCTCAAGCAGAAAGAGAACAATCTGAATCAGCAGAACAACGAACTGCAGAGGAAGATGAAAGACCTCGACAGCACAAAGGCAACCCTGAAGGCCCAAAAAGAGAACCTTGACAGGAAAGCTGAGGAATACGAGGCTCTCAGGGTAGAGGCAAACAAGCAGATAGAGAATATCGCCGGCATGACCGCAACAGAGGCAAAGAACCTTCTCATGGAGAACATGAAGGCCGAGGCGAGAAGCGAGGCTCAGGCTTACATCAATGACACTATGGATGATGCCAGACTGAATGCCGCAAAAGAGGCCAAACGAATCGTAATCACCACAATACAGAGGACTGCAACTGAAACTGCCATTGAAAATGCAGTTACCACATTCCCGATCGAGAATGATGAAATCAAAGGAAGAATCATCGGACGTGAGGGACGTAACATCAGGGCTCTGGAGGCTGCGACAGGAGTGGAAATCGTAGTCGATGATACACCGGACGCAATCCTTCTCTCAGCATTCGACCCTGTCAGAAGAGAGGTCGCAAGACTTGCGCTCCACCAGCTGGTAGTGGACGGACGTATCCATCCTGCAAGAATCGAGGAAGTCGTTGCCAAGGTTCAGAAACAGCTTGAGGATGAAATACTTGAGACAGGTAAGAGAACTTGCATTGACCTCGGAATCCACGGCATGAACATCGAGCTCGTGAAACTCATCGGCCGAATGAAATACCGTTCATCTTACGGACAGAACCTTCTCCAGCACTCACGCGAGGTTGCAAATATCTGCGCAATCATGGCTTCAGAACTCGGTCTCAACCCTAAGGTCGCCAAGAGAGCCGGCTTGCTCCATGATATAGGTAAGGTCTCAGAAGACGATCCTGAGCTTCCACACGCACTTCTCGGTATGAAACTCGCCGAGCAGTACAAGGAAAGACCTGAAATCTGCAACGCTATCGGCGCACACCACGAGGAGACCGAGATGACTACGCTTATCTCCCCTATCGTAATGGTCGGAGACGCCATATCAGGAGCACGTCCTGGAGCACGTCGTGAGGTCATCGAGTCCTATATCAAGAGACTTAAGGGGATGGAAGATCTTGCAGCCGCATATCCTGGTGTAACAAAGAGTTACGCCATTCAGGCAGGTCGTGAGCTCCGCGTCATCGTAGGCGCAGAAGAGGTCAGCGACGATCAGGCAGCAAAACTTTCAGCAGACATCGCTCTGAAGATCCAGAACGAAATGACCTACCCTGGACAGGTGAAGATTACCGTTATCAGAGAGACAAGATCTGTCGCCTACGCCAAATAGCGGAATTTGCTTAAAACATACATGACAACTCTTCAATAAAAATGATCAGGAAATCATTGAAATTCATTGCAGGCATTGCACTATCCATCATGAGTGCAATACCTGTTCTGGCTCAAAATTTCGAGCCTACAGTGTCTTGGAAGGTATCACAGGGCAAGGTTGACGGTAATCTTACCGAAATCATCTTCGACGGAACCATCGCTTCAGGGTGGCACACCTATGGCATTGACCATAAAGCATCCCCTACCACGATTGAGTTCACGGATCTCACAGGCTGCACCCTTGAAGGCGGACTGTACGAACTTCTTCCGAAGTCAGATTACAATGGAGACGAGGTTTTCTTCGACCGCATCAAGATAGGTCAGAAACTTAAGCTTTCGGCTGATGCTGAAGTACTTAAGGGAACCATTACAACATCAAGCTGCAGAGATCACAACTGTGGCGCCCCTGAAGACTGGGACTTCGAAATCAAGCTGAAAAAGCCTGAAACAGTTGCGGCTGCACCGGCAGTAACCGGAACCGAAGAAGAGCAGAAGGCAGGAAACTCCATCTGGGGGCTCATTCTCGAGGCCATTCTCTGGGGATTTGCTATGCTTCTGACACCTTGCGTCTTCCCTATGGTACCGATGACCATCTCTTTCTTCATGAAAGGTTCGTCGTCGCCTGCAGCAGGCCGATTCAAGGCATTCATGTACGGTCTTTTCATCGTTCTGCTCTACACACTGCCTATCTCTATCATCATCGGCCTCACCTATCTCTTCGGTGGCGAGACCGTAACGGCAGACATATTCAATTGGCTTGCAACGCATTGGCTCCCGAACATCATCTTCTTCATCGTGTTCATGGTCTTCGCGGCATCTTTCTTCGGGGCATTCGAAATCACTCTCCCGTCTTCACTTGTAAACAAGAGTGACAAGAACTCCGACAAAGGCGGCCTTGCGGGTATCTTCTTCATGGCATTGACACTCGTCCTGGTATCATTCTCATGCACCGGCCCGATTGTCGGCTCCGTACTCATAAAATCCACACAGGGCGAGTTCTGGACTCCGATGGTGACAATGCTTGCATTCTCAGTAGCATTCGCATTGCCTTTCACAATCTTCGCGATGTTCCCGTCACTGCTCAAGAAGCTGAAGAGCGGAAGCTGGCTCGGTTCCGTGAAGGTTGTCCTCGGATTCATAGAGGTGGCTCTCGGATTCAAGTTCCTAAGCGTAGCTGACCAGACCTATCACTGGGGTCTCCTCGACAGAGAAATCTACCTTGCCATCTGGATTGTAGTATTCACACTCCTCGGACTCTATCTCCTCGGAAAAATCCGTTTCGAAGCTGACAGCGAGGTAAAACACATCGGAATATTCAGGCTCTTCCTCGTAATCGTGGACTTCACTTTCGTTGTCTATCTGATTCCTGGAATGTTCGGAGCACCGCTCAAGGCTATCTCAGGCTATCTCCCGCCTATCGAAACGCAAGATTTCGTAATCTGGAGCAAAGCCGACGGCCAGATGACTGCGGCCACTGTCAATGTCAATGCAGATGTTAAGTCTTCAGAAGGTCTCCACCAGCTACCTCTCGGCCTGACAGGCTATTATTCAATAGATGAAGGACTTGCAGCAGCCAAAGCGGCTGGAAAACCTGTATTCATCGACATATCAGGTCTCGCCTGCGTGAACTGTCGCGAGATGGAGCAGAGAGTATGGAGCGACCCTAAAGTTCTCCAGATGCTTAAAAATAATTTTGTAATCGTGGTCCTCTATACAGACGACAAGGCTAAGCTTCCTGAATCGGAATGGGTTACCACAAAGACAGGAAAAGTTCTCAAGGACAGGGGCAGGGTCAATGCCTACTATGTCCGCGAGAGATTCGGGGTCAGTGCCCAGCCTAATTATGTAATTCTGGACACAGAAGGCAACCAGGTGACACCGGTCAGAGGATACAACCTTGACATCGACGGTTTCGTAGAGTTCCTCAACTCCGGATTGAAATAACAAATCATATCACATAAAATGACCACGGAAACAGGTGTGATTTCACTCCAAGTTTCCGTGGTCTATTTGTATATACTTCAGGATTATTCGCCGAACAGCAGAGTCATGTCCTTGTCTATAGCCTGCGCGGCAGAAGCCGGAACAAATTCCCAATGTCCGATGCGCTGAGTATCATTGATTTCAGCCGTATGGATGCCATTGGACTTCTGAATATAATCGTAGAGGATGTTGCGTATGTCATCATGACGCGCCGCGATACGGTCTTCCATATTGTCCGTGTCAATGCCGGCGCCCTTGGATAGGATATAACCGCCTCCGGCAGCACGATAAGATGTCATGGCCACATTGTACCAGGCATCCGATGAGAACGGAGTCCCGTCAGCCAAGGTGGTTATGCTGATACGGCTTCCGTAAGGCCTGGTTACATCTACAGTATAGACAAGTCCGCCAGCAGAGTCGAAATTATATGGCCTGTTTATGAAATGCCAGTTCTTCTGTCCGGTACGCTGGTCCTCCCCCTCTGCAATCTTCAGAACATGGCCGCCCGGAACATAAGTCTTAATCCACGAGTCATAGGAATACTCCAGGCATTTGCGGATTTCATCGCCGGTCAGTCTGACCACAAACAACTGGTTCTCATACGGATAGATACTGAACAAATCATTGTAGATAAGCCTTCCGGCATTGATATTCTTATTGAAGGTCAATGGTGCTGCGAAAGAAACCTGGGCCGACTTCGCCGAAAGGCTCAGTGTATGGATGAGATTCATATACGGACACATGCCGGCATAAGAATCGCGGGTTCTAAGGTCAATGTCAAGGTCGCCCACTTCCCTGAGGGTAAACTTCTTGACAGCCTCGTAATCTGAATGGAAGGCGGCCTCCATCTTCGGGTCAACCCTGTCGGCATTGACCTTTATGAGATCGGCGTTCACGGATTTCGCCAAAACTTTACCGCCTTTCAATGCCAGACGTATGCGGCCATGCCCGATGTTCTGCGCACGGCTGCCGGAATTGATAAGACAGATGCTGTCCTGCTGTACGACAACGGCAGAATGGTCATGTGAGCAAACTACGAAATCGACTCCTCTGAGAGATTTCAGAAGGTCCAGTCCCTGACTTTCATAAATGGTCCCGTCGCCCTTTCCTGTTCCTGAGTGAATCGCCACGATGACAACCTGAGGCTTCTCTTTGGCAGAAATCAGGTCCACCTCATTCTGTACCAATGGAATAAGAGATTCGAACTGCATTCCGGTCCAGAGTTTCTCATCCAGCCAGGCCTTCATGTTCGGATTGGTAAATCCCAGTATTGCTATCTTCACTCCATGACGTTTCAGGATACGGACACTGTCGAAATAAGGCTTCCCATCAGGCTTGACTGCATTGCCTGCGAGAAATGGAATACCATTGGCCTTCAAATCCGCTGCAACACGGTCATAGACATTGTGCCCTGTCTCTACGTCATGATTTCCGACACAGACAGCGTCATATTTCATGTAAGCCGCAAGGCGCGGAAAAAGGTGAGGTGTAACAGTGTCCACATAATTATAATAGTAAGGCGCATTGGCGCCCTGCAGGCAGTCGCCGGCATCGACAAGTATGACATTATCAATGCCAAGAGAATCTCTATAAGCATTGACATAAGTATTCACGGCCATCAGCGACGTGCGCCTGGGGCCATCCACATAAGTCGAGTCGAACCACGCGCCATGCACGTCATTAGTAGTAAGCAGGTCGAACTGGAATTCGCCTGTCGGTCTGTTGCCGCACGATGCGGCCGAAAGGATTGCGGCCGATGTGGCAGCAAGTATTTTCGATATATTGTTCATGTCAAATGATAGTATAAACTTCTCACGTTTCGAACTTACAAAACACAACTTGTACAGAAGTGTGCCTTTAGCTCATGGATAACATCTGCTCGACCTATATAAGGAAGCCGTTTCTTGTTTACTCTTCTATTCATCAGGTAAAGCCAATGCTGATTGAACTTTTCCCGTGCAAAGTTAATACAATTCCATCAAACCAGATAATCGCACGGACATTCTGGCAATATTGCCACCTATTCGTGTATAGACATACAAACAACTCGCTTTTCAAGTATAAATAGACTTACTTCAAATAAAGTTCGGCCCTTCCCTGCGTGTCGATATTAGGCTTATCCGCATGGACAGGCGCAAAATGTCGACCTTCTTGGCAGGCGTGATTCCGGACACATTCACGGTAAGATTCTGAAATTGAGCGCATTACGAGATTAGAGCTAGGGAAGAGATCTGCCAAGACCACCTTTCATTGACACCTCTTGACAAGAGACTTATCACTTAATCAATTAAGATACAAACAATTACAGATAAATTCACCTGTCAAGAGGGTCGAAAATCGCACCGAAAATCATACCAGGAAAGTACGAAACGGCTGGCATAGAGCAAAAGTACGGAATCGGCGGCAGAGTGCAACAGTACTGAACCGCTGTCAGCGCGTCAATACGTAACTCCGGAGAAGCTTACGAAAATCACACAGCGAAACAGACGGCGGCGGACACCCCTGCCTTTGGCTGTAACCTTCCCACTATCAGGGCGGTTTAGGGACTTACACCCATTAGAGCATGTTCGTGCTGGACGAACAAAGAAAAAGCACCTATAGAAACTACGTAAGTGCTTGACTTTCAACATAAACTATCTATGGCTTAAACCAGAGACCTCCAGATTATGAGTCCGGTAGAACATATAAATCCAGTCCCAGAGGTGAGGGATTCAGTGAACGTAACGTGCATATACATGCTATATGTCGCGATGTTGACAAGGCAGTTTTATCAACCATGTGAGGGATTCACGAACGCAACGTACACACATGCCGGAATCAGATTCCGAAGAGCGGGACGTTATATTCAGAAGTGCCGCGTCTGCGGTCCCGCCTGGAAATATTCCTTCTGACCGCACGTCCGGTCGGATTGGAAGGGTTCAGCAGTTTGTCCAGACTGAAAATCAGGGAGAGTTTCTGCTGCATTCCGGCGTACTTGAACCCGTCAGGGAAATGTGAGACAATCGAGAGCCTGAGATCCATGAAATCAGCGATATGCGGCTGCCAATACACCTCAAGTCTGTCATAAAGATGCCAGCCGTTGTCATTGACCTGAATCACCCTGTAGAAAGGAGAACCGGCATAGAGGTTATTGCCGTATTTGAATCCGCCGTCGGCCACATAGTTGTAGAAAGGCATCAGGTCCCTGCCGTAGTAAAGCCTGTTTTCAATGCCGACATTCCAGTTTCGCAATGACACTGTAAACTCCCCTCCTCCTGGATTGCTCTGACCATCCTTCTGACGCCTGTCCTGCTGCAATGACTGGTACCAGGCCAATGTTGCAGAAATGTCCTGACAGCCGCAGAATTTTTCGAAGCCAAAACGGACGAATGGCTGGACCATAGCATCATCCACCACGCTTCCATACTCGGCGGCATTGGCATAATGATGATATTTGAACGCCAGGCCGGCGGACACGAAGTCATTGAAAATATACTTTCCGTACCCGAATGCATTGAACTGTTCCCTGCGATAAGAACCGTACTGGCCGTCCCAGTCAAAGGCCAGTTCAAGATAAGTCTTCGGGCCATAGGCCTTTATCAATGCACCTTCGAGATTGTTGTCATAGAATTTCAGGGAATCCGAGAAGAAGGCCTGCGAATAATCGCCTTCCGCAAGGTGACGCGGAAAAATACCGGCGTAGCCCTTCACGTTCCACGCCCCAAGTTTCGCGTCAATGCCATAGTACATGGTAATTTCCCGGAAGAGACGCGTGTTCTCCAGTCCCCTGTCGCACTCCGGGCTGGAAGCTACCGCAGAAGGATGACGACCGAAGTCTTTCATCACGTCAATGCCGGCCATCAGCTTATGTCTGACATTGGCGTTCTGCCTGACCTGAAGGCCCACTGAAGGAGTTAGTCTGGCACCGTAAAGTGTCATTGACTCAGTGAATTGCTCTTTTCCGCTGTCGAATTCGCGGTTGTCGAACTTATAGTCGAAATAGGCGTCGTAAATGAACTTCACTCTCTTTTCTTTGGGCTGGGGCTCAGGCATTCCGAACCCCCAGGAGAAGAAATCCTGCGCACTGGCATTGACACAAAAAAGGATGGTCGCAGCCGCTAAAATTTTCAATTTCATGATATGTCTTGTCCAATTCTACAAAGTTAACTAATCCCGACTTGTAGGTCAATGATAATTTGAGTAATTTTGTTTGATTTTCACATACGGATGACAACCGCAAAACACGTCTCGCGGGATATCGGTCCGGTGACATTGAATGAAGACATAAAAAGACATAATAAACACTCTAAATATCTATTATCATTTATGACAAGAAGCAAATTATTTTTGGCGACACTGCTCATGTCAGTTTCAGTTTTGGCATCAGCGGCAGTGAAAATCGTACTGGAGCCATTGGAAATCAAGGAGTTATCCGGAAAAGTATCTCTTCCGTCAGAGATTACTGTCTCAGCACTTGAGAATGACAACATGGTCGATACTTATATAGAGATGTCGTCTGGAATTCTTAAAAACAATGGAATCACCTTGAAGAAAGGCGGACGCAACTCGGTTGTGAGGCTCGCGGTTTCGGATAAGGTCAATGACAGAGGGGCATATATGATCAATGTCGGCAAGCGCCACATCGACATCATGGTACATGAGCCTTATGGCGGATTCTCCACTCAGGATGAAATCAGGGAGGTCGCATGGTCTGCCCCTGCAAGTCTTTCCGGATATCAGGATTTCCTCAGCCGTCTGACAGGTTCGCTTATTCCTCTTTATACGTCTGCGGGATGGCCTTTCGCGAAGTATTATGAAGAAGATTTGAAGTAATAGGTATTTGGTATGATCAAGTTACAAACTCCGGTGGAAATTCAAGAAAGCAGCATTAAGATAGGTTTCGGTGATGGAATCCTGCTGCTTGGAAGTTGTTTTTCGGATAACATCGGCAACATAATGAAGGACATGGGCTTCAACGTCATGGTGAATCCTTTCGGGACGTTGTACAATCCTGTCTCCGTCTGCAATTCGATTCGCAGACTGGATTCTGCTGTTCCTTTCAGCGAAGATGAATGCGTTCAGATGGGTGCCGGCTCTGAGCTTTTCTGTTCGTTCAGCCACCATACCGCAGCGGCGAGGAGCACGAAAGAGGAGTTTGTCAATGATGCAAATGCTTCGCTGTCAGAGGCTTCGGAGTTTTTCAAGAAGGCGTCCACCGTCATCATCACATTGGGCACCGCCTGGACTTTCCGTGTCAATGCCACCGGGGAGATTGTGTCGAATTGTCTGAAGCGTGATGCCAAGGAGTTTACCCGGGAGTGCCTTTCTATGAAGATGTGCGAGGTTCTTCTCAATTCCCTTGTGGAGAAGTATCCTTCAAAGCGTTTCATTTTCACGGTCAGCCCGATACGTCACATGAAGGATGGTGCGCACGGCAATCAGCTGAGCAAGAGCACTTTGCTCCTGGCCGAAGATTCTGTTATCAGGAAGCATCCTGACCAATGTTGCTATTTTCCGGCTTATGAGATCATGATGGATGAACTGCGTTCATACAGGTTCTATGCTGAAGACATGGTTCATCCTTCTGCTCAGGCCGTAAATTACATCTGGGAGAGATTTTGTCAGTTTGCATTGGCAAAGGATGATTTTCCTCAGCTTGAAAGGAACCGCAAATCTTTTCTCCAGTCCCGTCACAGGCCTATTACGGATAAGTAAATCAGGCTTCGCACTTGGGAAACACTGCTTTTGGAGCTCGCATGGGCGAGGGCAAGTCCCTTCCCCGAGGGGAGGGATTTAGGGTGAGGGTAACGTGCACGAAACGTGCGTTGGGCTTGCAGTCTTCTAACGAGTGATAGCGCTCAATAAATTTGATAAAGTTCAAAATCGGATAAAAATAAATTTGGAATATGTTTACTGTCATAAGTTTCATGTTGGGCGGTGTCGTCATCGGAGCGCTTCTGAGAAAGCGTGACTGTTCGTGGACGTCCAAGGCCATTACGGTATTGATCTGGCTGCTTTTGTTCCTGCTCGGCGTAGAAGTCGGCGGCAATACGAAGATTATCGCTGCTCTTCCTGTCCTCGGACTGGATGCCCTGGCAATCTCTGTGGCAAGTGTTCTCGGCAGCTGCGGCTGCGCATGGCTGTTGTGGAGATATATACAGAAAAGGAGAAAGGCATAGTTCACTGAACTGACCAATGTCTGTCAACATGTTTTTTCAGGTTTTTTGACGATAGTTTTTTGCGAAATGAAAGGTAGTTTGATCATTGTCGGCTTCTTTATTCTAGGCATCGCCGCTGGTCTTTCGGGCATGGTTCCGGAGAGTATCATTGACGGAGACCTTACTTTTTATGCGCTTTGCGCTCTTCTGCTTTGTGTCGGAATCGGCATCGGCAGTGACAGGAATATTGTGACGAAATTCAAGTCGCTGGATGTGAGAATGGCGTTGCTTCCGCTTGGAACGGCGCTCGGCACGTTTGCCGGTTCGCTTGTGGTTTCGTTTATTCTTTCGGGCAGGTCGCCGCTGGATTGTCTCGCGGTAGGTTCCGGCTTCGGTTATTATTCTCTTTCCAGTATTTTCATTACTGAATACAAGGGCGCAGAACTGGGTACTATTGCATTACTGGCCAATATTATACGTGAAATGGTCACTTTGCTCCTGTCGCCTGTCCTGGCCAAAGTTTTCGGACCTCTCGCTCCGATTTCGTCCGGAGGCGTCACTTCCATGGATACGACTTTACCTATTATCATGGCGTCGTCAGGCGAACAGTATTCAGCTGTCTCGATTTTCCACGGTTTCATTCTCGATTTTTCAATTCCGTTTCTGGTGACGTTCTGGTGCACATTGTAGGCTTGCTAGTTTGGCGACGCTTCGGTGCTCCATGGATGACGGAATCGTATATGGGGGCATTTGACAAATCTGGAAAAACGCGTAACTTTAGCATTGACAAGATTATTTATGAACCACTGCTGAGGAGGGTGAGATGATTTCGAGCATTCCGAGGCGTCAAACACAATAATTATGATACCGGATTGGGCAAAGGAACTGAATTGTTCCATTACAGTTTGTGACAAGGACGGAATTATCGTCTATATGAATGACAGGGCTATCGAGCAGTACAAGAAGCGCGGAAATCTCATCGGCAAGAATTTGTTCGACTGCCACAACGAGCACGCGATGGGCATCATCAGGAAGTTGCTTGAGACTGGCGGAACCAACTCATACACTATCGAGAAGAAGGGTGTGCACAAGATGATTTTCCAGAGCGCATGGAAGGAGAACGGCGTAGTGGCCGGCCTCTGTGAGATATCAATGATCATCCCCGAGGATTTGCCGCACTACGTGAGGTCATAAGCGACGCGGCGAGTCAGGCGGACGCGGCGAGTCAGGCGGACGCGGCGGGACGTCCATCGGACTTCCGTTATTCTGGACATCACCAAAAGAAAGATCCAAGGTAACCCCTGACGCAGCGGGACGTCGGATGGGCGGATGCGGCGGGACGGCGCCACGGAGTGACAACTTAAAGTGGTAATATTCAAAGAGATATAAAATTAGGTGTGGATTTTCGACAATTTTTTAGGCAAAAATCCACACCGATTATTTTTGATATCTGATTATCAATTAGTTATAAGCAGGGCCGTGGCGCCGTCCCGACAATCATACCGACATGTCCGAATACTGGATCGGCATTCCGAGGGCAGAATCAGGACAGGAGACTGAAATGGTCGTCACGACCTAAAAACAACAAGACTGTACCCCTGACTGTACCGACGGAAAAACCACACGTCTGTCCCTCAGACCTGCTCGACCTTGCCGGCTTAGCGTCTGCGAAGTTTGGAGGCGAGAGAGCCGTCCATGGCGCCCTTCATAAGCTTGCGGGTACCCTCGAACTGCTTGATGAGGCGGTTGACATCCTGAATGGTGGTGCCGCTGCCGTCCGCAATACGCTTGCGTCGGCTGCCATTGATAACCTCCACGTGGTCACGCTCGTACGGTGTCATTGACAAGATAATCGCCTCGACACTCTTGAAAGCGCTGTTGTCAATGTCAACATCCTTGATTGCCTTGCCGACTCCCGGAATCATGGACGCGAGATCCTTGATGTTGCCCATCTTCTTAATCTGCTGAATCTGATTGTAGAAGTCCATGAGAGAGAACTGGTTCTTGGCCAACTTCTTCTTGAGTTCACGTGCCTGCTTCTCGTCATACTGCTCCTGGGCCTTCTCTACGAGGGTAACGACGTCACCCATGCCGAGGATACGGTCAGCGATACGAGATGGATGGAAAACGTCGAGGGCATCAATCTTCTCACCTGAAGAAATAAACTTGATAGGCTTGCCTACGACAGCCTTGATAGAAAGGGCGGCACCGCCACGGGTATCACCATCCATCTTGGTGAGGACAACTCCGTCGAAATCAAGAACATCGTTGAAAGCCTTGGCGGTCTCGACAGCGTCCTGACCTGTCATGGCATCGACAACGAACAATGTCTCGGTAGGATTGACAGCCTTCTTGATGGCTGCAATCTCATCCATCATCTCCTGATCTACTGCAAGACGACCAGCGGTATCGACGATAACTACGGAAATGCCTTCAGCCCTGGCCTTGGCAACTGCATTCTTGGCAATCTGTACCGGATCTTTCACTCCTTCCTCGGTGTAAACAGGAACTCCGGCCATCTCACCCATGACTTTCAACTGGTCAATGGCAGCAGGACGGTAAACGTCGCAGGCAGCCAGAAGGACCTTCATGCCTTTCTTGGACTTGCAGAGATTGGCGAGCTTGGATGTGAATGTGGTCTTACCTGAACCCTGGAGACCGGCGATAAGGATGATGCCGGGATTCCCTTTGACATTGATCTCCTGCGCACCGCTTCCCATGAATTCGGTCAATTCATCGTGGACGATCTTGACCATCATCTGCTGAGGCTTGACAGCGGTAAGCACGTTCTGGCCCATCGCCTTGACTTTCACGCGGTCGCAGAATTCCTTGGCGACCTTGTAGCTGACGTCGGCATCGAGGAGAGCCTTGCGGATGTCCTTGACAGTCTCCGCGACATTTATCTCGGTTATTTTTCCTTCACCTTTGAGAATCTTGAATGATCTCTCCAGTCTTTCTGACAGATTTTCAAACATATTTTATACTATTGTTATTCAAATTTAGTTGTTGGCATATAATGGCGACGGGACGGGCACGAGGTCATCAGAGAAAACCGCGGGGGCTATGTCCCTCAGGTTATATCTGCTGCTCATGACGCTGCCGTATGCGCCGGCACTGCTGATTGCCAACAGATCACCACGATGGCTTTCAGGAAGCCTGCGGTCAGTTCCCCAGACATCGTCGGATTCACATACGGGTCCTGTGACGTCATAGAAAGTATAAGACTCAGGACTTTCCGTCGGTGCGGTCTTTTCCTGCGTGGCGACTCCGGCCCTCGTCTTATGACTACTGCTGTCATTAAGTTCCTCGACAGTGAGGTTCTCGATATGGTGGTAGGCACCGTAGAGGGCTGGGCGAATCAGGTCGTTCATTCCGGCATCCAAAATCAGGAACGACTTATGTTCACCATGTTTTACGAACACTACGCGCGAAATCAACGAACCGCATTGGGCCACTATGGACCTTCCCGGTTCTATGATTACCCTCTGGTCGGGCCTGCGCTTCAAATTGTCATTGATGGTCGAAAACCATGTTCCGAAATCAGGTATCGGTTCACTGTCCGGGTTCTTGTAATTCACGCCCAAACCACCGCCGAGGTCTATATTCTTGACCACAAGTCCGCGGCTCTCGAAATAATCCACTATCTCAGAAGCCCTTCTGCACTCTTCACTGTACACCTCTCGAACATCCAAGATCTGCGACCCTACATGAAAATGCAAGCCCCTGAAATCCACCGACTTGCATCTCTTCAAAAGTTCTATAACGCTATCGAACTCATGTCTGGATATCCCGAATTTGTTCTCCTCCAGGCCGGTGGTCACATACTTATGTGTGTGTGCATCGATATCGGGATTGATACGCACGGCAACATTGACCCGAACCCCTTTCGCGGAAGCGATGGAATCGATCACTTCGAGCTCCATCAGCGACTCGACGTTGAAACATCCGATTCCCAGATCGATCGCGCGGGAGATCTCTCGGTCGGTCTTGCCCACGCCGGCGAAAACGACAGTTTCCGGACGGAATCCGTGAGCCACCGCGTAGATGACCTCGTTTCCGCTTACGCAATCTGCGCCGAAGCCTTTACTACTGATTATCTGTAAAATGCGAGGTTCAACGTTTGCTTTCAATGCATAATTGACGCCGATTCCGTACTTCCGGGAATACTTGGCCACTTCATCCGCGGTCCGGCGGAGAAGGTCCAGGTCATAGTACCAAAACGGTGTCTGAAGTTCTTCGAATTTTTCAAATTCCTTCAACTCGAGCATATTCAGTCAAATAAATCCATCAAATATTTTACACAAATTGCAAAATTACGTAAAAAAACCTAACTTCGCACAATAATTCGGAGGACCGGATTCACTTTTCGGACACCACGATGTAAAATAACTGTAAATTAAAGTTGGAAATGGAAAAAGGACCAATTTCAAATTTCATCACTCACAACTACCGTCACTTCAACTCGGCAAGCCTTGTTGATGCTGCAAAAGCTTATGAAGAGCTTCTTGCAAAGGGTGGCAAGATGATGTTGGCCATGGCCGGCGCCATGAGTACAGCCGAGCTCGGTCTCTCTCTCGCAGAGATGATCCGTCAGGATAAATTCTCTATTGTCTGCTGTTCAGCAAACAACCTCGAAGAGGATATCATGAATCTCGTAGCACACTCCCACTATTACAGAGTGCCTGGCTACAGAAACCTTACCGCAGAGCAGGAGCAGGAACTCCTGAACAACCACTACAACCGTGTTACTGACACATGTATCCCTGAGGAAGAGGCTTTCCGCCGTCTCGAGGGTGCTCTTGTAGATGTTTGGAACAAGGCAAAGGCTGAAGGAAAGAGATACCTTCCATACGAATATATCTATCAGATCCTAAGAAGTGGCGTTCTCGAAAAGTATTATGAGATCGACCCTAAGGACAGCTGGGTACTTGCAGCTTGCGAGAAGAACATTCCTATCATCTGCCCTGCATGGGAAGATTGCACTACAGGTAACATCTTCGCAGCTCACTGCATCAAGGGAGAATTCACTCCGGATCTCGTGAAGAATGGTATAGAGACCATGCTCTTCCTCGTTGACTGGTACAAGAAGAATGCTGTCGGCGCAGGCGTAGGTTTCTTCCAGATCGGTGGCGGTACCGCAGGTGACTTCCCTATCTGTGTTGTTCCTATGATGGAGCAGGATCTCCAGTGGCATGGTACTCCGCTCTGGTCATATTTCTGCCAGATTTCAGACAGTACCACATCTTACGGGTCATACTCAGGAGCAGTTCCTAACGAGAAGATTACTTGGGGCAAGCTCGCACCAGAGACTCCGAAGTTCATCGTAGAGTCAGACGCTACTATCGTAGCACCTCTTATCTTCGCTTACGTTCTCGGTTGGTAATCCATTCTGAGACAAGATATTGCAAGGCCGGAAGGTTCCGTTATCGGAGCGGTTCCGGCCTTTTTCACCTAAAATCCATAAACCTTGAATACTAGAAAACGACTTAAACGGTTGCTGTTAAGAATACCTATATCCAACAGTTTGAAATTATTTTTATTCGGTATTACCGATAACGGGGTCAGCAAAAGTACGCAACCTAAGAAAAAGCGTGAAGTCAATGATGAAAAGGGCGTAGAAATGGACAGGATTGACAATGCGCTTCATGACTGGATTGAAGACGGAAACAACCTTTCTTCCGATTTCTGCATGGAGAGCCTGGCCAAGTCATTGGGCTTCAGCAGGAAGTCCATTTCGGCTTATTTCGAGACCTATATCGCAACTGATTTCCGCACATGGAGGACGACCATGAGAATCGAGAAGGCCAAGGAGTTGCTTCTTGCAGACAGCGAGTGCGAGATTTCGGACATAGCCAAAGCCGTGGGGCTGACCGACAAGTCCAATTTCCACAGGCAGTTCAAGCAAATCACAGGCTGTACCCCCTCGAAGTGGCGTGAGACTGGCGGCCATCCTGGAATCCTGGATTAGCAGATAGCACGGAGCGTCGTGAGAGGTGTTTCATGATTACCCGACAAAACAATAATAGAGTGAGGCACTGAAAACCCCACCCTATTATTGTTTTGTACCAACTAAAACGTTCAAGTGGGACAAAACGCAGCTAAAACATCATTTTGTACCACTCAAAACGTTTAAACGGTACGGAATAACACGTGTAAACGGATTTGTTCCACTTATACGTTCAAACAGGACAAGCCGTAATGCGAAAACCATTTTGTTCCAGCTAAAACGTTTGAACGGCACCAAATGCTAAACGAAACATATTTTGTCCCGCATAAAACGTTTTCGCAGAACAAAACGTCATAGAAAACCGTTCAGTACCGTTTAAAACGTTCGACCGGTAAGGAATGTCAACGATTGACGGATTTGTTCCGACTAAAACGTTCAACTGGTACCAAATGCCGAACCAATCATATTTTGTACCGCATAAAACGTTTTCGCGGGACAAAACCCGAACAAATTGTCGCCCGCATATCCCAACACATCAGGACAACCATACGGCAATCGTCACCCATCCACAACCAAAATGTTCAAGCATTTCATAAGGGAAAAGGACAACCATACCGGACATGTACACCCATCCACAACCGCATCACTGACCTCAGCTACACGGCCATGTACACCCATCCGCCAGACCAAACGACAACGGAACGGCTCCACTGACATGGACACCGTTCCGCGTAAAATCGGAATCCGGAGAGTTATTCCGTGTAGATTCCCCCCAGACTGTCCGAAAAGTCCTCGCGAGACTGAAATACCCCGTACCCCTACACAAGGCTAGAAGCGGATTCTCGATTCTCACTGAGGAATGTTTGACTTTTCGGACAATCTCCCCCGTCTATCCCTGATGCGCAGGTCTGAGCAAATCCAGGACCACCTTCACAGGATTGAACGTATCCAGAGGAACCTCGACAAAACACGTATTCCAGTCACTCATCGAACCGTTCCACAAGCCAGGAAGCTCGAGAGCCTTGAGATCACGGCCCTGGTAACTCTTGGAACTCATGAAACCTGCATCCTCATCCACGAAATCCAGAAGATTGAACTTGTCACCCTTGTAATTCCTGATACAGCAAACAAGATCTACCGGATTGAAATGAGTAGCACGCGACAAGACATCACGGGAACGCTCATCATCCATATTGATCTGGACACTCTCCAGAATCTGAAGATTGGACGAACCATCCTTGCCGGCAATAATGAACGGACCGCCACCAGGCTCACCCTGGTTGCGGACCATACCGCAGACACGGATAGGACGATCAAGCTTAGACCTGAGCAGGGCAACCCTCTCGGCAGGAGTACGCATTAGAGGAAGCTGGATACAAAGCTCACTGTCAAGGAACGACTCTATCTCGTCACAAAGACATTGACACTTATCAGAAGCGGCATCCGCGATAGTGTCGAGCTTGCGGAGATAGCCGAAAATGATATCCCTCAGCTCCAGGCACCTTCCCATGAGGACCTTCTTGTAGCGAGCAGTCACACCCAGGAACCTGTCGTTGGAGACATTGTCAATGTTCTTGATGGAAACCAGTTCATCCTGAAGATTATTCAGGTTATAAATCAAAGCCCCGTGACCGGCCGGTCTGAACAAAAGACTGCCATCCTCCTTTCTGAAAGGCCTGTTCTCCATATCCACAGCCACGGTATCGGTAGCCTTATCCTGGAACGTGAACGAGATGTTGTACTTCACGCCATACTTCTTCTCATAAGCAGCATTGACCTCCTCCAAAGCAGCCTCGAAAAGCGGCTTGAACTCAGGCGAAATAGTGAAAACAACATTGGCAGAACCATCGGCATTCCTCATATAGTCCTGAGCCTCAACAAGATGCTCAGCAAAAGCTGTCCTGCACTCCCCGTCCGGATATCTGTGGAAACGGATTACGCCCTTCGGCTTCGAGCCATAGCCGAGCCCGCCGGCATTGAGGACCTTGTCGGCAACATCCTTGCGGTAATCCGCATTGTCCTCAGGCTGACCGAACATCTCCTCAGTATAGAAAGCGAAATCCTTGATGCGGGCAGCAAGCTTGCCGACAGGAGAATCCGCGCCCGGGTCAGAACCAGTTTCCAGAGCAGAAAGCCCTGCAAAAATATCCTTGAACATACGGGAAGCTGCTCCGGAAGCAGGCACGAACTTGCACTTTCCGGCCACAGAGGCATTGTCACAATAAGCGACAGCCTTGTCAGCCTCCTCCTCGCTCATCACCTTGATTCCACGCTCAGGAGTCGCAGGTCCCACGATATCCATCCACGGAAATCCTTTCTTGAAACGCTCAACTTGAGCCTCAATGGTCTTTACTGAAGAGCCACGCTCCTCAATAGCTTTAATGTCATCCTTACTAAACATATCTAGTCTATATAAACTTCTCTCCTGTAATTGTATTCACTCCTGAGCTTATCGAAATTCTCCGGATTCAGCCTCAACATGAAATCGTCAGTGAAAATCGGATAATTATACTGGAGCACCGACGCGATCTCTCCCTGGTTCAAGCCCTTGAGATCCAGCTTTACAGCCTCATTCTCAGGCAGATCCGTCTTCGGGAAGAACTCATAGAGTTCCGTAATACCGAAATAATGAGCTACCGCCCTGACCGCTGCCGCAGTACCATTCTGCTTGCCCTGATACGAATATCCCGCGATATGAGGGGTCGCAATCGCAACCTTGTCCATAAGATCCAGGTCAATGTCAGGCTCATGATTCCATGTGTCAATGATAACCGGGCCAAGCTTCGGAATCGCGTCCTTGAGCGCATCATCGCACACGACTTCACCCCTTGCAGCATTGATAAAGAACGCACCCGGCTGCATCAGCGAGAAGAACTCGCTGTTCGCCATTCCCCTTGTCGTCTCGTCGAGCGGCACGTGGAGCGTGACAATCTGCGAATTCTGCAGAAGATACTCCAGGTCGCAGAAGCCGAAAGACCCTTCTGCCTCTGCACGCGGCGGATCGCACTTGAGAATCTTGAAGCCCAAAGCGCGTCCCATCCTCTCGATCAGGCTGCCCACATGGCCCACACCAATGATACCGATTGTATCCCCCTGCAGGCTGATTGATTTTCTGGAAGCAAGACCGTAAAGAGCCGAGAAAACATACTCCATGACACCTCCGGCATTGCACCCGGGAGCATTGCGGACCACAATTCCCTTGGAATCGCAATAAGGAAAGTCAATGTGGTCAGTTCCGATTGTAGCCGTGGCTATGAACTTCACCTTCGAACCCTCCAGAAGAGCGGCATTGCACTTCGTTCTGGTCCTGACCATCAGGACATCAGCATCCTTGACATCCTCCGGACCAATCTTGTCGCCGGGAAGATAAGTCATATCGGCATACGGGTCGAAGACTCCCTCCAAAAAAGGAATTGCCTTGTCGGCAACTATTTTCAATCTCTTGTTACACATATCACCTTAAAACCAATGATTTTACAGGAGCGGTGCATCCGGTATTGCTGTAAAGCGGATCCGAAGTGACCACCCTGTTTATCTCCTCAATTATAGCATCCCTGTTGAAAAACAACTGGTTACGCACGACAGAGGACGATATCCCGCAAATGAGGACACCATCCTTCAGAAATTTCGACAATGTATATGGGGCGGCGCCCGTGACCTTGTCCCATGCGGAAAGCACGAGATGGACATCCATGCCCGCGGACAGCCTCATCGCCTTCAGGAACAGGGGCATGATATTGTCCATCTGCATCGGCTCCTTGCGCTCCATGGAAATGCTCTTTCCCTTATATCTGCCCATTTTCCACCCTCCTGAAATTACCGCCTTCCGTCTCGAAATAAGCCCTGTCGGACGTAATGCTGTCCACAATGCCGGCAAGACGGACCTTGTTGCTGTCAGTAATGAAAATCTGGCCGAACTCATTGCCGGCCACCATAGCCAACAGATTGGCGGTCCTGCTCATGTCAAGCTTGTCGAACACGTCATCCAGCAGGAGCATCGGCGGAACACCGAAACTCTCCTTCATGAGCTCATACTGGGCAAACTTGAGAGAAACCAGAAAAGACTTCTGCTGTCCCTGGGAACCGCAGCGGCGGATGGGATGCCCGTTCATACCGAAAGTCAGGTCATCACGCTGAGGACCAGCGGAAGTATAGCCAAGGACCAGATCCTTGTTCCTCGCTGCCGCCAGAAGTTCTGTCAATGCCCCCGCCTCAAGGTCTGACTTGTAACCAACCACGACCTTTTCCCGGCCGCCTGAAAGGTCATGATAGAACTTCTCTACAACAGGCGAAAGACGCTCGGCAAAAGACTTGCGCTTCTCATATATCCGCGAGGCATAGACCGACATCCTCTCCTCCATGATTTCCAGAAGGGCCATGTCGGGCCGGTAATTCTTCAGAGCCGAGTTGCGCTGGCCAAGAAGCTTGTTATATTGCTGGACATCAGAGAGATACTCATTATCCATCTGTGAAAGGACCATATTCATGAACCTCCTCCTGTCCTCACCGGAATCACTCACCAGAGACACGTCGTCAGGAGACACCATCACCACTGGCAGTTCGCCGATATGCTCTGAAATACGCTGGTACGGCTTGTCATCCCTGCGGAGCTTCTTCTCCCCCTTATGCATCACCTTGATAGAGAATCTGGAACGCAATGCACTCTGCATCAGATAGTTTCCCGAAATGGAAAAAGAATCGGCCCCATACCGGAAGTTATCCCGGTCCGATGACCTGAAAGCGCTCTTTGTCATTGAAAGATACCATACGGCATCGAGAAGATTGGTCTTTCCCTCCCCGTTCCCGCCGGAGATGCAGTTGATATTGGCAGAGAACTCGAGCTCCGCCAGTGCAATGTTTCTATAGTCCTGAACTACAAGTTTTTCCAGAATCGCCATTCCGCACAGATTAATGTCCTAGCAAAGATAACTCATTTCCATGACTTTTCCGAGCAGTTCACGAAATACAGGCCTCCGCAAACGCAAACCGGCAGCCCTTCGCAAGGCCGCCAGTCTGACAAATCTAAAAACACTAAATTATCGTGGTTCCTGAGCACCGCATCCCGGAACGGCACCGAACACGTCGATAGCCTTCTGCCAAGGATAACGGTTGAAGTACATTGACACCGAAGAAGTCATAGTACCGGTCATGTTCATACCCATTGCCGAACGGAAAGTGTTGGCAGCGGAATTAGGGTCATACGAAGTAGTCTCCTTATATGAAACACTCAAGAATCCATTCAGGTAAGCCTCGTCGAGCCTGCCCTTGAAGAGGGCCGGATCAGTAAGAGACTCGTTTCCGCCCGTCTCGGCGATGGCATCCACATCGTCGAAATCATCCACATTCACTCTGGTAAGCATTCCGCCTCCAGGGATGGTAAGGTCGGTGATGCGGTTCAGGAAAAAGATATTGTTCTTCACCACATCGTGACGCTTGGCCTCGCGGTTCGCATCGCTGTCAATGTGAGTCCTGTCAAGTCCCGCGAAAATGGTCAGGCCGATGATATTGTTCTCCAGAGTACAGCTTGTACCCGGCTGGAACCTGAAACCGAAACCCTGAGACTGGAGATCCTTGGTATAAGACCATACGAAAAGGACGGTATTGTTGCGGAAATCAATCTTGGTAATGGCGTTAGGATCAGGGCCGCGGACATCCATCGTGGTGACACGGTTATTGATGAACGCGCAGTTGTCCACTGTCAATGAGCCTTTCAGAAGGCCGCAGATGGTGGTATTCGGACCATTCACGAATGTGCAGTTGCGGATCAGGACATTGAGATTGTTCACCTTTCCGGCCACTCCGTCGAAATAGATGAAGTAAGTCTCCTGGGTATAGACCTCCTTGTTTTCAAGATTCGGACCGCCCTGTCCCTTGGAACCCTCACGCATCATGAACGGGGTCTCCACGCCCTCCGGCCAGCCTTCGCCGCGGAGATTGTAGCCGATGGCATTGCCCTTGTTGAACAGGAACCCGTCGATGACGAGAGAAGAGGACGGCTTTTCAATGCTGCGGATCTGGATGGTTCCGCGCCCCTGCGAAGAACCGTTGGAATTCGCGTCCGGAGCAATCGTCGTAAGATGCTTGAGCACATCACGCTCAGAGAAATCCTCACTGTAGCCGCCCAAAATAACGAGAGGCTTGTCAATGATAATGTTGCCTCTGTTCATGAGGCCGAAATAATTGCCTTCGGCAACTCTGATTTCGGAACCGTCAGTAGCCAGGTCAATGGCTTTCTGAATGTTTTTCAATGCTGTTGAAGGACTGAGTCCGTCATTCTTGTTGGAGCCGCTGCGGGACACATAGTATGTCGGGCCCGAAGCTCGCGGAACAGCCGCACCCACGGATGCGGAACCTGCTTTTTCGACTGCCGTATTCATTTTCTCAGTGGTATTGTTCGCCGCATCCTTGAGTTTCTTCAAGAAACCCTGACCACTGGAAGGTGTCGTCAGAGCCAGAAGAGACACCAGCAAGGCGACATTTCTAAAAATACTTTTCATAAACTGCCCTTATTAGAAATAATAGTTGAGAGAGAGACAGAAACCGATGTTCTCGGTACCATAGAGGACAGCGTGACTGCCCGGGCTCACGAGGTCATTGTACTGCTCCACCTTACCTGTCTTGGAAGAGAATCCCTCGAACTTGGTCCAGGTCTGAGGCTGGAAGGTAAACATCACCGGAGTGAATGTCATCGCGCCGGTAAGGGAGAGACGGCCTGTCATGAACCACTCCACACCCATATCGGCACTGACGCCGACACCGTGGATATAGCCGACATTGTAACGCTCGGTAGGACGTGCATATGCGATTCCGAGATCCGCCTGGAAATCATTGAGGGTAGCATCTTTTCCGACAGCCGGACGCGCCATAGGCATCGTCGAAGGGACACGGTTCTCAGGAGTCATGGTGTTTCCGTAATTGAAACCGAGACTGCCGCCTGCGATAGAGTACGACACATTGAATCCCGCCATGAAACGGAGAGGACCGGTGCCTGCCAGATACTGGAATCCCACTGCGAGACTTCCGCTGTTGAGGTTGGATACTACTGCATCCACCACCTGATTCCTGGAATCAGGATTGACAGCCTTGGCGAGGTCGTCATCCACATATTCACGATAGTCGATATGGCTTCCGTTAAGACCGACGGTCGCGCGGAACGCCCACTTGTCACTCAGAAAATATCTGAATCTGAATGCTGCCAGAGGGTCCTGGGAAAGGATGAACATCTGTTTCTTGGACCCGGCCATTCCTTCAATGAACTCGCCGGCGAAGTCGCCATTGTCTGGCTGCATCTTCAGGCGGTATGAAAGAGTTGCAGGGTTGAAGGTGACACCGATGGACCAGTCGCCCCTCTTCGGTGAGAAACGGGGAGCCTTCCGGATGGTGCCCGTATAGGTCATCATTTCACCGGACTCGCCGCCGTTTCCCTGCGCCTTCGCGCTCATCGACATTAAAGTCAATGCCGCAAGGCTCATTATCAAGTATTTTTTCATCATATAGTCGATTTAAAGTTAGCTGCCGACTCCGGTGCCGCAAGCCCATGACTTGCGGACTGGAGGTGCAGAGATGTCATCACTACTGGACCAGGCCGGACTCACCATAATACGCGACAGGCTTCATATCCAGCTTGAAGTAAGCCGCTGTGCCGCAAGACAATGTCTTGGCGATATCAGCATGGAAATAAGCACTGGTCTCTACAGAGCCGCCTTTGTCCTTGCTGGTCTTGGCAGTACCGGTTCCCCTGCATTCAACTCTCACCTCAAGAGTCTGTCCTACAGGGCATCCGAGAGTGGTCTCGAAATAACCGTCCTGACGGACCTTGACAGTTTTGAGGGCATATTCCACATTTCCCTTGTCATCTTTCTGTCCGTAGAAGATATTCACTGGCAACCCCACCTCTGCAGGAGAAGGGTCCGATCCTGTAGGAGCATATCTGACATGACCGCACACTATGCTCTTCACCGGGATATTCTCCTCGGTAAGGTCAGTCGGGTCAACGTGCTCGCAGGACACGCATGCGGTTCCTGCCAATGAAGCGATAACCAGAAGTCCTGCCAGGCCTTTCATCTTGGCGATGGATATTTTCCTGAATTCCTTGAGCATCGGTTCCAATGCGAGGGAAGCTTTGCGGGCGCGCAATCCTGCCGCCTTGTTTCCTTTCTTCTCCTGTGCTGTAGCGTCGCGAAGCATAGACTCCGCCGCCTTCTTGATTTGTTTCAAAAGTTCTTCCATAATAAAGTGTGTATTAATTATTTATAACTGTCAAACTTTAATAATCCTTAAATATCGAATATCCCAAGTAATTTGAATATGAATCATATCTACAATCCGGATACCTTGCCCAATCTGTTAGCTTTCCATAATAAAAAGGATTCTTATTGGCACCGTCACACCATATTGTATGCCCCCTGTAATGCAAATTAAAATAATCATCAACTGCGTACAAATCACAGCCGACGGACCCATCGAGCCTGAACACATATCCATCATTCAAATTGACAGCTGAATCATCCGGTATAAATTTACCTAAAGGATAATAGTAGCGCTTTTCTTCTGAATAGTCATCATACCAGTACGAACCCCGTATAGCACGTGACTGAACTTTCACATATAATCCAGGCTGATTTTTCCCTTCTGCAAACTTAAATAATGTACCATCTTTTGCTGGAGTAAATCGCCATTCCGCACCAGACTTATTATCACCTTCTGTCCATCCGGATGAAGGATGCTTATAATACAGTTTTATGTTCTTATCTTTGAACACTGTACGCTGCCTGAACAAGAAGTACTTTTCCAAAACAGTTCCATAACCATCTTCTGCCTTCACATATACCCCCAGAGGATACCCCGTCATGGAATTGTAATTCGTCAGGCGAATAACTTTATACTTATCATAATAATACAGCATATCTGCAGCAAGTTTGGGGTCCGTCTGCCATGCACCCTTGTACGGACGGCTCTTTATGGTCCACATGCTGGACGGATAGGTATAATTGACGCCACTTCTGCCCTTAGATACCTTAAGCATCACATTGGCTTGATTTATAATATCAACTCCATCCTCCAGAGACCTAGAGCCTTTATAATAACTATCATACCAGAGTTCCGGGTGATTCTGTTCAGGAGTTACAACACTGTAACATATTTCACTATCATCTTCGAAATGGAATTCTCCTGAAGAGACTTTGGCTTTCCGCACATTACCGTTCTCATCTGTAGCTGTGACTTCTACTGAGCCCTTCCGCTTTCCGGTAAGTATGAAGTAGTCAATCTTACATTTATAGTAGAGCTCAGACTCCCCAGTCTTCGGTCCTCTTCTTTGGACATCACAAATATCTTCGAGGTTAGTGATGTCAAATGAAACCCATCCCGATACGCTACGCACCTTATTCGAAGAACTGACAATACCAAACAAAGCAGTATGGCCGAAATCCACTCTACTCTTTCTGTCATCTTCCACCCTCAATTCATCCCCGGATGAAAAGACTCTAGGAGGCAGAACCTTCACATCACATGTCAACTTGTTTCCGGCATCATCCTCCACTATAACCTGATCAACATACTCCTTGACTCCTTGCCTTGATCTGGCTTGGTAACTTGACCTAGAGCCTGTAGCCTGAGTCATAGATCCACAATAGCCGTATGCAGCATTTCCGATTTTGGACTCCCATTTTGCCTGAGGAAAAGAAACCGGCCTCTTTGTGTCTTTATTTATAAGTATCAAAGGTATCTGATACCTGTTGTCATATGTGGCACGAATTGATAATGTATTGGGCGCCACCTGATATACAGGTTTTGCTCTAGTTCCTCCGATAATGCCCAGAACTGTTCCTGCCGGAAAAGTTGCCGGCTTGACAGCCACCTTGAAACTTAATGAGTTCTTGCCGGTCAGATCGGTTGCAGTGATGATTGTTTCACCATACTCCGCCGTAGTCTTTATAGTTGCCTTGCCACCGACAGAACTTGTACCATAACCATCCGAAGTAATTTCTACAGTAGCTATCTTTTCATTACTGCTAGTCCACTTGGCACTGGTCTCCGGCCTGAGTTCCACATTCAGCTCTGCTGATCTGGACATAGGTTCCTCCGATTTCACAATCTTTTCCTCACCGACCTTGTAAATCGCGGTTTCAGATGTAAACGGTGTAACATCCCGTGAAACGGTGAATGTCTTCTTGTATTCCGTTCCCGAATCAGGATCCTTATACTTGACGGTAATATCCGATGTGCCCGACTCGGCCCCTTCAGTCAACGCAATCACAGATTTCTTCGTGAAGTATGGCACAACACAACACTCGATAGCCTTCGGATTCGAAGATGACACGGAAATGTCCTTATCAGTCAGTTTGCTCAAGCCATATGGCTGCGGTATAACGATTATGTTACGCACACCGCTGAGAGCAATATCATTCAAGTCAAACGAATCTCCATCCTTCACATCGCATATAGTAGGATTCCCCTGGCTGTCCGCAGCAGACAAAGACTCCCTCTGCATTATAAAGACAGACTCTGAAGCATATACTTCAATTTCTTTTGTTCCGGATATGTTTTCAGAAGAAACGGTTATCTTAGTCTTACCTATTGAATTGGCTTTCACATAAGCTATACCTTTTTCGACAAACACTTCCGCAATGTCCTTATCGGCGACCTTCCAGTCGAGTGATGCGGCATTGGCATTTTCAGGCTCTACCGTAATATTGATAGGAGACGGCGCATCCATGTAAGCAAAAACCGTCTTCGGCACACCAAAACTGGTCACAGGCACCGCCGTAACTGTAACCTTGACACTGGCACTTACGCTCTCATATTTGGCATGTACGGTGGTCGTGCCTGGAGCATGGGCTTTCACGCGCCCGTTCTTAACGGTCGCAACGTTCTCGTCATCAGATGTCCACTCCAGAGCCACTTCGTATTCTGCTTCAGCAGGCACTGTAGAGTATCTGATAAGCTGAGTCTCACCCTGCGTGATGGTCATCGTGCCGTTTTCAGGATGCGTTATGACAATCTCACGCAATTCGGAGCTCCCGCCCTTTTCTTTCTTGCAGGAGATCGGAGATAACGATATCAGTACCATGGCAAGCGTCATGAGATATCGCATTGACTTGATTTTGAAATTTGCTATCATGGTCGATCAGTTTTATTTCGGGTTAATAATATAATCTTGTTCCGCACCGTTGCAGGTCCCGGAAGAGAAACGTTTTTGCAGCAAAGACGGGATAAAAACGTTTTTGCAAAATTAAGCCTCCAAAGTACCTGAAACAATACGTAATTATACGTATTTTTACTACGTAGGTATGCCTACAACACTATAAAAAGCAGTTTTCGATTATCAGCAAAAAACGGCCTCCGACGCACTCTGGCGGCATAAAACAAGCAAAAAACCACAAGGAAATGCCTTGTTTCCTCCCAAAAATCACTATATTTGTATCGGACCACACCGACCGGAATATGAAAAAAGCAATTACAATAATATTTTTGACAGTTCTTTCCGTGCTTAACCTGTCCGCAGCAGAGATAGATTCGCTCTTCAGCAGATGGGAGGAAGCGACGGGGATGCACCGTATCCGACTCGGAAATGAACTTCTCTCCTTAGGATACGACGAGGGTCTTGTTTCCGAGAAAAAATCTTACGGCAGAAATCAGTCCATCGAATCAGAGGCACGCATATACGACATGATGTCATATTATTTCTACATAAATGACAAGTTCGACGATGCGCTGTCCACTGCCCTCATAGCACTTCCGCTCTGCGAGAAAAGCGGCGATGAACAGTTGTTGGGAGACTGCATAAACAACATCGGAATCTTCTATCAGAGGAAGGGGCTTTTCGGTCAGGCCATCACCTACATGGAGAGGGTATATAAACTGGACCTGAAGGCGAAGGACAAGAGCGGAATGAGTTCTACGATGAACAATCTCGCCACTCTCTATCTCGCTACAGGACAGCCGGAAACGGCTTTGAGCTACGTCCTTCCGGCAATAGAGATGGAGCGGGAACGCGGTGACAGGGAGAGACTTGCAATCCGTCTTGGGCTGGCTTCAGATATCTGGCTCGAGATGGGACAAATAGAAAAAGCCCTTACCTGCGTGAATGAGGCATACAAACTGGACCATGAAGACAAGCGTGAAGGAAAGGCTGCCATCCGTCTTTCCCAGAAAGCAGCGGTTCTGATCGCTCTAGGAGAAGACATCGAAGCTGAAAAGTGTCTGATAGAGGCGATTCCGATTCTGGAGAAAAAGAACAACATCACTTCCATGGCCATCTGTTACAACCAGCTCGGGCAGCTCTATTATAAGGAAGAGCTTTACAAAATCGCGGAAAGGACTTACAGACAGGCTTATGAATATGCAAGCAAAGCCGGAAGTGACTACGTGAAGAAAAAGTCGCTGAGCGGTCTTTGGCTGTGCCAGAAGTACCTGGGCAAGCTGGAGGACGCCCTCCACACATTGGAGGAATATACACAGCTTACTGAAAAAATTGCGGATGACCGTGCAGATTCGGCAGTGGAGGATTTCCGCGTGAGGTATGAGACCAAGGAAAAGGAAGACAAACTGATACATGAACAGGAAATGTCCAAGGTCAGACTCATCGTAGTCATCTGCCTGTCAGTATTCTCACTATTGCTGTGCATACTGCTGGCATTGAGTTACCGTATGCTCAGAATCAGACGTCGTCAGGCGAAGATCCTCACCAAGAACCAGGAAGTGAAGAACAAGCTGCTTTCTCTCGTTCCAGCGATTTCGGACAACACCGAGTCGGAAAAGCTGAAGGAAATCGTCGATAACATCGAGACGATGGAAGACGTTCCGAAGATGACGAGCAGGGAGCTTGAAGTCGTGAAACTCTGCTGCGAGGGTCTGACATCGAAAGAGATAGCCGGGAAGCTGAATGTCTCCGTGCGTACCATAGACACGCACAAGAGCAACATATTCAAGAAACTCAGCATATCCAGCACTCTGGAGCTTGTCAAGTATGCTGTCAAGGCCGGAATCTATACTCCTCAGAATTAAAAGTTTCTGATTTTACAGGGTCGGGCGCAAAAAATCTTTGCTATGTTTACGTAATTTTTATAAATTTGCAATCTTGTAAAAACCGAAAGAATATAAAAACATAAAAAATATGGCAAACGAAACTCTTAAAGATCAGGAGAGACTGCAGCAGGAGCAGGTTGCAGAAAAGGTTTCTTCTGTAGAGAAATTCTTCAACGAAAACAAAAAAATCATCTGGGGATGTCTCGGAGCTATCATCGTTATCGGTGTGGCTGTTCTCTGCTATCACAAGTTCTACGCCCAGCCTAAGAAGGCAGAGGCTGCTGAGCAGATGTTCCCTGCAGAGGCTAATTTCCGTTCACAGAACTATGAGCTCGCACTTAACGGTGACGGCAACGTGCTCGGTTTCAGCCAGGTAATCGACGAATACGGTTCTTACGCAGGTGACGCCGCTTTCTTCTATGCAGGTGTCTGCGAACTCCAGCTCGGCAAGTACGAGGAGGCTATCTCCTACCTGAACAAATACAACGGAAAGGATGAGATTCTCAAGGCCAAGGCAATCGCCTGCAAGGGTGACGCTTTCGCCGGACTCGAGAAATATAAAGATGCCGTTTCTTGCTACGAGAAAGCTGCAAAGGTTGCTGACAACATGTTCGCTGCCGCTTATCTTCTCAAGGCAGGTGTAGCTTGCGAAGAGCTCGGCGACAATGCCAAGGCACTTTCTTTCTACAAGACCATCAAGGATCAGTATCCGCAGTCAATGGAAGGATACGATATCGACAAATATATCAGCAGAATCGAGAACAAATAAGATTATGGGAAGAGCTTTTGAGTTCAGAAAAGAGAGAAAGATGAAGCGTTGGGGCCACATGGCCAAGACCTTCACCAAAATCGGAAAGGAAATTACTATCGCCGTAAAACAGGGCGGTCCTGATGTAATCGGCAACCCTCGTCTCCGTGCACTCATCGCAGAGGCAAGAAACGAGAACATGCCCAAGGACAATATCGAGAGAGCCATCAAGAAGGCTACCGACAAGTCACTCGGCGATTTCAAGGAGGTTACCTTCGAAGGATACGGTCCGTTCGGTGTCGCATTCCTTG
>ERZ1026772.87-NODE-87-length-66712-cov-90.357727_pt1 | contig 66712 bp, 64 predicted proteins | sample MGYA00380124_ERZ1026772 | MGnify/ENA primary metagenome ERZ1026772 (study PRJEB33269, sample SAMEA4719760) | human gut metagenome | biome: human-associated habitat; feature: organic feature; material: feces | place: Cameroon | collected 2013-10 ...
TATGCGGTATTCTAGCTTTATTACTTTTATCAACTGTCAAAGATGGGATTATATAGTCTATCGAAGTATTATCAATGAATGGGTAAAGAAAAAGCTGGAACAACCAGCTTCTTCATAATAGTTATTTAACTACGCAATACTTAATTGTCTTATAACCCATGCCTTCATATTGGTCACAAGCTTCTAACAACAAGTCTTCATGTCCATAAGTACCTAAGTACTCGATATTACCGATTGGTGATTTACCAAATAATTCATATTTCATATATTCAAATCCTCCTTTGAACAATTGTTATTCTAGAGGGTTTTACATGAAATACAATAGGTTTTTTCATGAAAACGGTTCCTTTTAACAAGAAAACGGTTTCATTATTTCTTAAGTTTTAAAATCACATCACCAGCAATCACATCAGGAATAAACTTCGAAATATCACCATTAAAAGAAGCGATTTCCTTAGCGATACTAGAACTCAAAAAAGACAATTCTGGTTTAGCTACAAACAAGCACGTTTCAATATCACTATTAAGCATCAAATTGCTTGTAGCCTGTGCTAATTCATATTCATAGTCAGTAACCGCTCTAATGCCTCTTACTATAACCTTGCAGTTAAGTTCTTTAGCCTTATCTACGGTTAATCCATTAGAAGATACAACCTTCACATTAGGAATATGAGCAGTACACTTCTTTATAAATTCTATTCTCTCTTCAAGTGAAAAGGTACAAACCTTAGACTTATTAACCATAATAGCTACATAAACTTCATCAAAAGTTTTAGCAGCCCTTTCAATAATATCTAAATGACCCATCGTAATAGGATCAAAAGTACCTGGATAAATTGCGTTAGACATCTTTCCTCCTATAATACAGCAACTTACTTATGCCATATTTCTTTTCCTTATATTTCTCGAAAGAAAATAATTCAGCTGCCAATTCCTTTTCTTTCTTTACTTCCACTATTATTCTACAATCGTTGTTATAAAGATTTAAGCTATCAATTGTCTCAAAGATTTTTTCGTATTCTTCAAATGCATAGGGAGGATCTACAAATATATAATCAAACTTATTTCCCTCTAATCTATTTAAACAAGACAAATAATCTAGATTATAGACTCTTCTATCTTCTTTAAACTTTGAAAGATTAGTTTTAATAATCTTAACTGCATCCTTACTTAAATCATTAAAGACAACATCCCTTGCTCCTCTTGATAAAGCCTCGATACCAATAGAACCACTACCAGAGAATAAATCTAAGAAAAGACTATCTTCTACATTAATAGAAGAAAACAGAGCTTCCTTAACCATATCCTTAGTAGGACGAGTAGCTAAAGAATCTAGTGTTAATAAAGTTGATCTTTTATATTTACCTGCAACTACGCGCATAATGACCTTCTACATTTAATAATCTCAGCTTCTGATAATCCGATTGCAGTTAAAGAGGCAACAAGTGAAGAACCACCAGAAGATACAAACAACAATGGTACACCAGTCAAAGGAATAATACCTGATACACCACCAATATTTAAGACAAAGTGAATAAATAAATAGGCAAAAGTACCAACAAGTACAATCTTTCCTGACAATGTTGGTGACTTATATGAATAGCTAATCAACTTAAAGAAGATGATGCCATAACATATCATAATTGGAAGAAAACCCCAAATGATACCCATCTCTTCTACAATAATAGGCAAAATAAAGTCAGTAGTAGGATTTGGGAAGTTCATATATTTATGAATAGATTGGCCATAACCCACTCCAAATAAGCCACCGGTCGCAAAAGATACAAGACCCATAATCAAGTGATAACCAGCATCATACTTATATTTAAAAGGATTATTAGCAGCTAAGAATCTACCTATCTGATAACTAGAAGAATGTTTCTCTAAGAATGTATTAGTAGCTGGTAACATGATAATCACAATGGCTATAATCACAAAAAGAATCGCAATTAACATCCATTTTCTAATCTTATTAAGTTCTCTATATGGCACAATAAGTAACATAATAAAGCACATACCAAGCAATACAGTAGCACTACCCAAGTCTTTTTGAATGACTAAAATAATGCCAAATAATACAAGTGATTTTGCGATATAGACATAGGCATTCCAAAGATTATCCCTGTGACTATCTACTTCAAATATCTTAGCAGCATATAGTAACATAAAGACTTTCGCAAACTCTGATGGTTGTACCGACAAACTACCTAATCTAATCCAGGCATAGGCACCATAGGTAGCTTTAAAGAGACGACAAGATAAAAGTAAAGCTACAACAACCCAATATAAATAATTAAAATGCTTAAGTTCAAAAAAACTTAATAAGTCCATCCTGATCGCAAGAACCATACAAAAGATACCCGCAACACTAAATAGAATCTGTCGTTGGAAAGTTCTTGTTACTACACCAGTATCACCAGCTCCCTCACCCATAGCAGCACTTGCTACAATGATTGAAGAATAGATTACAAGGATTAAAGTCACAAAAATAAGGGCCTTATCACAATATGCCGGAAACATTTTAATTTTTTTTAATTTTCTTCTTGGTTTTTTCTTTTTCACAACCTAAATTTTAGCATACAAAACAATCTTAATCATAATATAATTATTAATATGGTTATAAATAATGAAACAATAATTAAAGATGATAATCCTCTTATAAGAAAAAGAAGTGAGGATGTAAAACTTCCTTTATCAGATGAAGATAAAGAAATACTTTTGACTATGCATAAATATGTTGATGAATCAACAATAGATGAGATTGCTGAAGAAAAAAACTTAAGACCAGCCGTTGGCATCAGTGCTGTTCAAATTGGTGTTCTTAAGAAAATGACATCAATCATCTTAAAAGATGAAAATGGTGACATCGAAACAGAATATGCCCTAGTTAATCCAAAGATTGTATCAAGTTCTATTGAAAAAGCTTATTTAAAAACAGGAGAAGGATGCTTATCAGTAGATGATATACATAAAGGCTATATCTATAGAAGTGCAAGGGTTAAGGTTAAAGGATATGACTTATTAACTGACTCAAATGTCGAAATAAAAGCTAGTGGTTATTTGGCAATTGTCCTTCAACATGAACTAGATCATTTCAAAGGTATCTTGTTCTATGATCATATCAATAAAAAAGATCCATTTTATGTAGATGAAAACGCATATTGTATTGAATAATCGATTTTTTTAACTTAAAATAAGGATGAAATTAGAAAGAATATAATTTGGAGGTAAAATGAAAGGCTCAAAACCGAATGCTTATAATGGTGTAAATTATGACGTTAAAGAAGATACACTAGTTTATGCATTAGGTGGACTTGGAGAAGTCGGTAAAAATATGTACTGTTTCCAACAGGACGACGAGATTTTAATTGTCGATGCTGGTGTAAAGTTCCCTGATGATGACTTACTAGGTGTAGAATATGTAATTCCTGATTTTACCCATTTAATAAAAAATCAAGATAAGATTAAAGGCTTAATCATCACCCATGGTCACGAAGACCATATTGGTGGTATTCCTTTCTTATTAATGGCATGCAAGATTAACAAGATCTATGCCCCAAGATTTGCGAAATCTTTGATTGAAAAGAAATTAAGTGAGCGTAGAAAAAACTTCAACGTCAAAATTGAAGAAATTGATGAAAACAGTGTTGTACAAACTAATCATTTCAGAGTAGGATTTTTCAATACAATCCACTCAATCCCTGATTCTCTTGGCGTTTTAATCAATACGCCAAATGGAAGAATCGTGGAAACAGGTGACTTTAAGTTTGACTTAACCCCTATTGGCAATAATGCTGACTACCAAAAGATGGCTTATATTGGTGCTGCAGGTGTAACCCTATTAATGTCAGATTCTACAAACTCTGAGGTTGAAGGTTTCTCAATCTCTGAAAAGAAAGTAGCTCATACAGTATATGACATTATTAAAAAGACACCAGGTAGACTAATTGTCTCTACTTTCGCATCAAATGTTAATAGATTAGCTCAAATTATTAAATCAGCATCTATTTGTGATCGTAAGGTATTAGTACTTGGTAGATCGATGGAAAATGTTGTCGAAATTGGTAAACAATTAAAAACAATCGATGTTCCAAACGACACCTTTATTACTCAAGATATGGTAAACACCTTCCCTCCTGAGAAATTATGTATTGTATGTACAGGATCTCAAGGTGAAACATTGGCAGCTCTATCTAGAATCGCCAATGGTGTTCATAAATATATCAAGATTATCCCAGGTGATACTGTTGTCTTATCTAGTAATCCAATTCCTGGCAATGCCTTAAACGTATCAGGTATTATCAATCAACTTGTAAGAAATGGAGCTAAGGTACTTGAAAATAAGACTTTCCAATCATTACATACAACAGGACATGCCTCAAGTGAGGAACAAAAATTGATGATTCAATTGATTAAGCCAACTTATTTCATGCCAGTGCATGGTGAATATAAGATGCTTAAACTCCATGCGTCAACTGCTGTAGAAACAGGTATTCCTGAAGAAAATTGTTTCATTTGTGCTAATGGTGATGCTTTGGTACTAAGAAATGGTGAAGTATTTAGATCTAACACAAGAATACAGACTGATGCCATCTATGTTGATGGAAGAGATGTTTCAGGATTATCAACTAGTGTCTTAAAGGATCGTCAAATCTTAGCTGACAATGGTATGGTTGCGGTTGTGGTATGTATCGATTCAAGAACTAATAAGATTTTATGTAAACCAGGTATTGTTTCTAGAGGCTTTGTTTATATCAAGGAAAATCAGCCAATGATTAAGGAAGCTGAAACTCTTGTATATGACGCTTTAAAGGAAACAATGAAACAAAAAGTTACTTTCAACGATTTAAAGAATTGTATCAAGAATACTTTGGAACCTTATCTTTATTCAAAGACCAACAGAAATCCAATCGTTATTCCTGTTATCTTAAATAATATTGAAGTAACTAAGAGAAAATATAAGTAAAAAGTCAGATTAAATTCTGACTTTTCTTATGCAAAAAAAAGAAGAAGCATTAAGCTTCTTCAATCTTTAAGACAATATAACCTGTTTTATCGATTATGTCTTTTAATAATGTTTTATCTAAAGGTTTATCGCAATCGATAGTTACATCCCCATTTTTATGATTAGACTTAACCTTCTTAACCTTAAAGTTATTTCTAATACAATCATTCACATGGGCTTCACACATCGAACAAGCCATACCATCAACTTTTAATTTGTATTTCATCTTTTGCCTTCTTTAAATCTCTTTTAAGATCATCAAGCTTATGACAAGAACCATGACTTCCACAACTATTACAATCATGACAACATGATACCTTACCACTTAGCATACTCTTGATAATAAGATGAACAATAAATATCAAGATGATTACAACAATTGCAGTTCCCATAAATTCCTCCTTATTCTAATGTAGTAGCTTCCTTATATTTCTTAAAGAATAACATATAGATCATACAAGCTAAGATGGCTACTGAAATAATTATACCTAAGATATTAATACTTCCAACAAAGGCATTACCAATTTGAGTAACCAAGAATGCAATAACATAGGCAAAGCCACATTGATATAAAATCGCAAACCATGTCCACTTAGGATTATTCATTTCTCTTTTGATTGCACCAATTGCCGCAAAACATGGAGCACATAATAAGTTAAATACTAAGAATGAATAGCCGGTAATAGCAGTGAAATGAGTAGCTAAAGTAGCATAAGTAGATAATTCACCGCCACCATACAATATTGACATAGTAGCTACAATATTCTCCTTAGCAACAAGTCCTGTGATACTAGCAACAGCTGCTTGCCAATTACCCCAACCAAGAGGTATGAAAATCCAAGCAATCAAGTTACCAATAGATGCTAGTATTGAAGAATCAATTTGATCTTCACTTAACATTTGGAAATGTCCATCTACAAAGCCAAAGTAAGAAGTAAACCATACAAAGATAGTTGAAAGCACAATAATAGTACCAGCCTTCTTAATAAATGACCAACCTCTTTCCCACATTGAACGTAATACATCAATTAATCTTGGCATATGATAAGCAGGAAGTTCCATAACAAATGGTGCAGGATCACCAGAGAACATCTTTGTCTTCTTTAGGATAATACCAGATACCACAATCGCTGCCATACCAACAAAGTATGCACTAGTAGATACCCATGGTGAGTTATTAAATAAAGCACCGGCGATCATTGAAATAAATGGAACCTTAGCACCACAAGGAATGAAAGTTGTTGTCATAATAGTCATACGTCTATCTCTTTCATTTTCAATAGTTCTAGATGCCATAATACCCGGAACACCACAACCTGTACCAATTAACATTGGGATAAATGACTTACCAGATAAACCAAACTTTCTAAAGATTCTATCTAAGACAAAGGCAATACGTGCCATATAGCCACAAGCTTCCAAGAATGCTAATAGGAAGAACAAAACTAGCATCTGAGGTACAAAGCCTAATACAGCACCAGCACCTGCAACAATGCCATCAAGGATTAAACCTTTTAACCAATCAGCACAATTAATTTTATCTAATAGATTCTCAATTAATACCGGAACACCTGGTACCCAAATGCCATAAGTAGAAGTATCAGGAGCACCATATCCTTCTTTATATTCTGTATTTAGATAATTATCAATTGATTCCTTTAAATCATCTTTGCTAGCTTTGAAATCTTCAGTAGCAAGTGTTTTTTCATCTTCTACTGTATAGGTAACAGAAGCATTATCATCAACTAATGAATATAATTCATCTAGTGCTGACTTAGCCTTAGTTTCATCATATTCTTCATTCTCTAAATCAACTGAATAAGAAATATCATCATTACCATATTGATTATTAAATGCTTCGATGATTAAATCAGAATCACCATATTCTTTACTTGCCTCTTCATATTCACTTGTACCAATGCCCAACAAATGCCATCCATCATCAAAGATACCATCGTTTGTAAAATCAGTAGCTGAAGCGCCAAAAGTAACCATTGAAATATAATAAACAAGGAACATAATTACCGCAAAGATTGGTAAACCCAACCATCTATTAGTAACAATTCTATCAATCTTATCTGAAGTACTTAAGGCTTCCTTATCCTTCTTAACTAAGACATCATGAATAATTGAAGAAATGAAATTATATCTTTCATTAGTAATAATGCTTTCAGAATCATCATCATATTTCTTTTCAATATGTTTAATATCAGCTTCAATTAGTTCAGTATTAATACCCAAACTTTCAATAGCCTTGCTGTCTCTTTCAAACAACTTAATCGCATACCATCTTTTATTAGAAACATTACTTAAAACCTTATCTTCAATGTTTTTAAGTGTATCTTCAATATCTTCGGCATACTTATGATTTACTACTTGTATCTTACCAGCTGCCTTAACAGCTGCCTTAGCACATTCTTCAACACCTGTTCCTTTTAAAGCAGATATTTCAACTACCTTACAACCAAGTTCCTTAGATAGCTTATCAACATTGATCTTATCGCCATTTTTATTAACGACATCCATCATATTGATAGCACAAACTACTGGAATTCCTATTTCAAGAAGTTGTGTTGTCAAATACAAGTTTCTCTCTAAGTTTGAGCCATCAATAATATTCAAGATAACATCAGGCTTTTCATTAATTAGATAGTTTCTCGCAACTACTTCTTCTAATGTATAAGGAGACAATGAATAAATACCTGGTAAATCGGTAATAATCACATCCTCATATTTCTTTAATTTACCTTCTTTTTTCTCTACAGTAACACCTGGCCAGTTTCCAACAAATTGATTTGATCCTGTTAGACTATTAAACAATGTTGTCTTACCACAGTTAGGATTACCTGCTAATGCAATTTTAATTTCCATAATAACCTTCCCTAGTTAGCTCTAGCTAACTTTTACTTAAAAAAATTTAACAAACCTCAATAAGATCAGCATCAGCCTTTCTTAAAGACAATTCATACCCTCTAACATTAATCTCAAGCGGATCACCAAGTGGTGCAACCTTTACAACCTTAATCACAACACCTTTAGTAATACCCATATCCATGATTCTTCTTTTAATAGCGCCTTCGCCATGAAGTTTTACTACTGTAGCTGTTTCACCAATTTTAACATCTCTTAAAGTAAGCATACTTCCCCTTTCTAATCAACCATAATCTTATTAGCTAAGTTTCTATCTATTGCCACTCTACTTTCTTTGACATTGACAATAATATTACCTGCTAATTCATTAACTACGCTAATATCAGCTCCTAAGACAAATCCTAAGTCTTTTAAATGAGCTTTAATCTCGTCATTACCAACAATATTAGTAACTTTTCCTACTTGTCCTTTTCTTAAAAATGATAGTGGCATCATATTACCTCCTTAGCCATTGCTAACTAGTTAGCTCTTGCTAACATCAATAATATATACCTCCTGTTTTTTAATGTCAATAAGTGTTAATATAAATATATGAAAATACTTGAATCAGGTGAAATGTACCTTGAGACAATCTTAAGACTATCTAATGAAAAACCTTATGTTATTTCTCTTGATGTTGCAGAAGCTATGGATTATTCTAAGCCTTCGGTCTCAAGAGCGATGAAAATCTTAAAAGAAAATCATTATATTTCAATAGATGGTAATGGCCATATCAAATTACTTAAAAAAGGAAAAGAATTGGCTAGTAAGATTTATGAAAGACATGTAGTAGTTACTGAAGCTTTAATTAGTATTGGAGTTGAAGAAAAACAAGCTGAAGAAGATGCATGCAAGATTGAACATTGTTTGTCTGATGAATCATTTATTAAGATCAAGGAACATTTAAAAAAGCACAAGGTTTAAACCCTGTGCTTTTTCTTAGAAGGAAATCTCCTTGTTGCCTGTAACTTTCATATAAATAAATAGTGACAACGTTGTAGCAACCGTTAAGATTGTGGCATAAGCTGCAGCTATACCATAGTTACCTCTTGAAACATAAGTATATGTTGCAAGTGTCAAGGTAATTGTATTTAAGTTATATAAAATAATAGCAGTAGATAATTCAGTAATTATAGTTACCCAAGACATTATCGCACCAGACAAAATACCATTAGCCATCATTGGTACTGTAATCTTAAAGAAAGCCTTTAACTTACTAGAACCTAATGATATCGCAGCTTCTTCAACTGAAATAGAAATTTGTTGAAGCGTTGCGGTAGAAGATCTAATAGTATATGGAATACGTCTAATAACAAGTGCTACCACCATAATTATCATGGTGCCTGTTAAGACAAATGGTTTCTTATTGAAGGCCATAACAAGGGCAATACCCACAACAGAACCTGGAATAATATAAGGAACCATTGAAATAGTATCGATAATCTTATTCAAGATATTATTTCTTCTAACTACCAAGTAGGCAATTAAAATAGCTAAAACGATAATAATTGCTAAAGCTACACCACCGATAATAAAGGTATTAGGAATAGCCTTCTTTAAATGGCTAAAGGCATAACGATATGAATCTAGTGAATAGCCTTTTAAGAAAATCTTACCACTAGTCTTTAAGAATGATGTATAAATTACATATACCTGTGGTAAGAAAGCTAGAGCTACTACAAACCATGAATATAGATTAACTAAGAAACTATGGATACCATGAATCTCTTTTCTTTCAATTGAATGCAATGCAGACATTGTGAAAGTGAACTTACCATTAATATATTTTTGAATCAAGAAAATTATGGCTGTAATTATAATCGCAATAACTGAAATAGCAGCACCAAAATTATGATCACCACCAGTTTCCGCAAAATAAGAGTTATAGATAATAACTGGGAAAGTTTGATAACCCTCACCAATTAAAAGTGGTGTACCAAAATCCGCAAAAGCTCTCATAAAGACCATTAAAGCGGCCGCAATAATAGTTGGCATACATAAAGGAATAACAATGGTAAAGAAACGTTTAAACCCACTACAACCCATATTCTCGCTTGCTTCAAGTAGTGAATTATCAATATTCTTTAAAGCACCTGATACATATAAGAAAACAAGTGGGAATAATTGTAAAGATAAAACCAATAAAATGCCATTAAAGCCATAGATGTTTGGCATTCTAATTGGAATAATACTTTCAATAAATTTAGTAATAACACCACTTCTTCCAAGCAACATAATCCAAGAATAAGCACCAATAAATGGAGCTGACATGGAACATAAGATTACAAGCACTTGTAAAATTGTCTTGCCCTTTAAATCATACATTTGGTAAAAGTAAGCTAAAGGAATACCTATAGCCAAGGATAATATGGTTGCACAAACACTTACTTTTAAAGAATTAAAGATTGATCTTACATAATAATTTTGGGCAAAGAAATTCTGGAAATATTGTATTGTGAATTCTCCATTATAGAAAAAGGCATTATATAAAAGTTTAAATAATGGATACAACAAAAATAATCCATATAGACATAAGATTAAAATGGATACCACTTTCCAAATATCAAAATATTTGTTAGCCGTCTTATTCATAAACTAATCCTTATAAACATCATAATCGTTGACAACGCCCTTAACTAAATTTCGATTACCTTCGCTGTCAAAGATATTAATCTTCTCTTGTTTAATTCCTAAACTAATTTCTGTTCCCTTTTCAATCATCGAATCAATCTGTGATTCTTGAATGATCTCGAGTTCTTCACCATCAACCAAATGAACAAAATAATGAGTGTTTAAACCTAAGAATACTGCATCATCAACAATAGCCTTTAAGCCATCACCATTATCTTTCTTAACAATTAATTCTTCAGGTCTAATACTAGCCTTAACAACTTGATCCTTAATTTCATCTTCTTTGATGGTATCTACCAATACTTCATAACCACCAGCCAACTTCAAATAAGCTTTATTATTCTTAATACAAAGTTTTCCATCCAAAACATTAGTATGACCAATAAAGGTTGCAACAAATAAATTAGTAGGTCTTTGGTATAAAACCTTAGGAGTACCAATTTGTTGAATATCGCCATGGTTCATGACCGCAATTCTATCACTTACAGCCATCGCCTCTTCTTGGTCATGAGTAACATAAACAGTCGTGATACCAACGTTATTTTGAATTTGCTTAATAACATTACGCATCTCAACTCTTAGTTTTGCATCTAGATTACATAAAGGTTCATCCATCAAAAGAACATCAGGTGTAATCGCTAAAGCTCTAGCAAGGGCAACACGCTGTTGTTGACCACCTGATAGTCTTTCAGGCATTCTATCGCGATATTCATCAATCTTCATAAGTTTCAAGAATTCATCAGTCTTACACTTAATCTCGTCTTTTGGAAGCTTACGATTCTTTAAACCAAAGGCCACATTCTTTTCAACATTCATATTTGGAAAAATCGCATAGTTTTGGAAAACCATACCGATATTTCTCTTGGCAGGATCGATATCATTGATTCTTGTCTCACCAAAATAAAAATCGCCGCCTTCAATGCTATTAAAGCCAGCAATCATTCTAAGCAAAGTAGTCTTACCACAACCAGAAGGACCAAGGAGAGTGAAAAACTCACCCTCCTTGATATCTAGCGATAAGTTAGAAATGATTGTCTGGTCACCATATTTTTTAACCGCATTACGTATTTTAATATACTTACTCATATTCTAACCCCTCAAATTATTCAATTATTGAGCAGCGTTAAATAATTCAGTCCAACGTGCTTGCCAATCTTTCTTGTTAGTACCACATAATTCCATGTCTTCATACTTAACATTGATATCAGCAAATGGAGTCATTTCCTTAGCGGTATTTGCAATTTCAGGATTTACAGGTCTAGCAGTTGTCTTAGCTACCTCAGCTTGACCCTCATCAGAAATAATCCAATCAACAAGCTTCTTAGCGTTTTCCATATTTGGAGCATTCTTGATAATAGCGATACCAGCAGGAAGCCATACAGCGCCTTCTTCTGGATATACTAATTTAACATTATCAGCACCATCAACAAGTAAAGATACACATGGATCTTCATAAGAAACACCAACAACATATTCACCAGCTACAACGCCTTTATAGATTGCTGAAGATGAAGATAACATAATTCCATCAAGATTCTTAATGAAATTGTTTACATAATCCCAAGCCTTTTCATCATAAGGTTCATCACCCATAACAAGCAACATATTAGTCAATTCAGCCCAAGCACTAGATGAGTTAGCAGGGTCACCCATTGCAATTTTACCTTTTAATTCGGGTCTTAATAAGTCAGCATAACCCTTGAATTCATCAATCTTCAAACCTAGCTTTTCATATTCTTCAACATTAATTAACAATGCTGCAGAACCATCTAGACAATAGTGAGTAGTAATACCATTGAAGTTTTGATATGCTTCTGGAAGCTTATCATCACCTTGAGCTACATATTGTTCAAAAAGTGGAACATAATCAGGATTGAAAGAATTAGCGTAGTTCATACCACCAAACATAATATCCGCTTGAGGATTATCTTTTTCAGCAGAAATTCTCTCTAAACATTCACCTGTACCAGCTGAAACAACTTGTACATTAATACCATACTTTTCACCAAATGTTTCAACAACATCGATTAAAGCGTCTGAGTTAGGTGAATAAATTATAAGGTCACCACCACCCTCAGTTTGATCATCTGTATTAGTATCACCACCACATGCAGTGAATGCTAATAACATCAATACAGATAATAGAATTGTTAATAATTTTTTCATAAAATCTCCTTTTGGTATTATTAACCTTTATCTACATTTTACTACTTTTGTAAGCCCTTACAATACAATATTCAAATATTTGAGTATATATAGAAAAGTATGAAAAAAGACGAGATCCTCGCCTTTAATCTAATTCCTTTAAAGATTCAATAGTATTATCATAACTAGCTTTAATACTATCAAACAATTCAGCAGTGCCATCTAAAGAACCACCTCTTAAGATTTCAGTAATAGCAACCGCATCATTACTTAGTTGATCAAAACCCAAGTTTAAACAAATACCCTTCAAAGTATGAGCAGCTCTAAAAGCTAAATCAACATTATTCTCTTTTAAAGCCTCTTCAAGTTGTTTAAATGAAGGATCATCGGCAAATTTTTTTACAATCCTTGTAATCAACATCTCGCTGTTTAATCTTGATAAGACATCATTGTAGTTTCCACCTACTATTTCATAGAATTCTTTAATATTCATAATTAACCCAAAATATAACCTTTTTACAACATCAAATTATACTACAGAATATTCGCGAATATTCTTTAATCGCTTCTCACAAGACTTTAACACTTCCATAAGTAATGGATTAAACTGACCACATTCGCCATTAATAATCATATTAATAGCTTGTTCATGACTAAAGGCTGGTTTATATACTCTAGGTGAAACTAGCGCATCATAACAATCCGCAACCGCAACAACTTGAGCCCAAATCGGAATCTCGTCACCCTTTAAATGATCTGGATAACCCCTACCATCCCACTTTTCATGATGCCAACGACAAATATCGTGAACATAATGAATAAATGGCTCATCCTTGAATTCTTCAAGATTATCAATCATCGAAGCACCAATAGTTGTATGTTTCTTCATTTCTTCAAACTCTTCATTAGTTAGCTTACCTGGTTTATTAAGAATCTTTTCATCAACGCCAATCTTACCAATATCATGTAAAGCACTCGCATTGACAATATTCTTTTTATCCTCTTTAGATAAATTATACTTATCGCTAATAAAAGTTAATTCATTCAAAAGAATCTCGGTAATACTCTCAACATGCATAACATGAGGACCAGACTCACCATTACGATAACCAACAATATGAGACAAGACAGATGTCATCATCAAAGAAATCTTGTTATTCTCATCAATTTGTTCCTTGATATTACTCTTATACTTTCTTTGTTTCTCATATAGTTTAACAATATTATCAACACGCTTCTTAACAATACTAGCTACAAAAGGTCTAGAAACAAAATCCGAAGCCCCTAAGTTATAACACTTCATAATAGCCTCATAACCCTGTTCACCAGATATCATAATTACTGGAATATCACTTAAGAAACCACGACGATTAAGTATGTCCAACAATTCATAACCATTCATATTCGGCATATTAATATCCATAAGAATAGCCGAAATATTTAGATTATATTCTTCAACTAAAGACATGGCAACCTTACCATCTTCAGCCTCAATCAAATCAAAATCATCTTTTAATAATTCCATCAAAGTAAATCTATTAAGCAACGCATCATCAACAATAAGAATCAAAGGCTTTGCATGTTTAATTTCAACATTTGCGACATCCTTATCCCAAGAAGTAACAACCTTATCATTAGCTTCCTTAGCCTTATACATCAACTTATCAGCCTTATCAACAGCGCTAGCTAAAGTTATATCATCCTCAACAAGAGCGCCAATAGACAAAGTGAAGTTAGTATGATTACCATGGATGATAGAAGCATCCTTTACATCCCTTTTAATCTTCTCAAGTTTTACCTTAAAGTTTTCTTCAGAAATGTTATCAACAATCAAAACAAATTCATCGCCACCAATACGGATAATCGCATCATTACTACGAATATTCTTTTTAATAGTCTTAACAACTTCCACCAAAACCTGATCACCATATTTATGACCAAAGATATCATTACACATCTTAAAATTATCGACATCAATCATCGCAATCCCTGTTTTATGAACAACATCATTTTTATGATTTTCATAAAATAGACGATTATATGCAGTAGTCAAAGGATCAGTATATAACCTAGTTTCTGACTCAATATTGGCATCCAAAAGAAAATTATAAGCCTCTGGATCAATAAAAGTATTAGATTCAAGCAGCTTAGCTAATTCAATTACCGCTGGCTTTCCATCTATCGTACAATACTTTGAAATGACCTGATAAACCCTATCTTTCACAAAACCTAATTTTGCACCATCTTTTTTGGTCTTTAAAGTATCCAAGGAAATACAATGGTTACAAGGTTCGCCCTTATTCCATAATTCATAGCACTTACAAGGAATTATTTCACCACTAAGTGCGCACTTGCCATTAACCTCATCTTCTTTTAAAATACGTGCAATTGGGAAAATACAACGATAAAGGACTAACAAATCTTCAGCTTCAGTTTGTGTTAAATGTAATTCATTAAGCATATAAACCCCCTACATCATGCTATACATTGTAAACATTGGCAAGTAAATAGCCATTACAATATATCCCGCAAAAATAGCTAATATAATTAACATCGTAGGCTCAAGCTTAGCCAAAGCTGCCTTAGTCGCATAATCAGCCTCATTTGTATAATAATCACCAATCGTCTTTAATGTACTAACAAGTTCTCCACTCTTCTCACCAATACCACACATTTCTTTTAAAGTAAGAGGCAAATACTTGCTATTAGACATAGTCTCACTTAAAGAAGAACCAGTATCAATCTTCTCAGCCATTGCATAAATTTCTTTGCTTAATGCAGCATTAGTTAAACACTTAGAAGTAGTTCTTAAAGCCTCTGAAACTGTTAAACCAGCATCTAATAAAGTAGACATCGTACATGCAAATTCTTGAGAATTACTTAAAAGATTGATATTACCAATTATTGGAATATTTAAACTCTTTTCCGCAACCCTAATCTTATTATCTTCATTTGATACATAAACCTTATAAATAATATATAGTAAAAAGATAATACCAAGTAGTAACATCCAGTATTTGCCAAACCAATCAGAGACATTAATTAAAACTTGGGTAATCATAGGAAGTTCACCACCTAGTTCTGCAAAGACACTTGTTAAAGTAGGAATAACCTTAACCATTACTACTATTACAACAACTACCGCAACACATAAGACAAAGATAGGATAGGTAGTAGCTGATTTTAATTTTTGTTTATTCTTAAATGAATTCTCAAAATAAATTTGCATATTCTCAAAACTTGTAGCTAATTTACCTGATTTTTCACCAGCCTTTAAAGTCTCTAAAAAGACCGGCGGCAATGCCTTAGCATTCTTTCTAAAAGCAGCCTCCACACTACTACCATGAGTAACATCTAAATAGACATTATCTAGAATCTTCTTCAATTTCTTGTCTTGTGTTTGACCAGCAATCATCTTAATAGTCACATCAATTGGCGTACCTGCATTTAATATAATCGCAAACTGTGAGCACATAACAGCTAAAGGCTTTATCTTAACCTTAGGATTAATCTCCGCATTTAAAATATTATTAAGACTACTATTTTTAATAGCTTCAATATCCAAGACAATTGAATTGTTTGACTTAATCTTTTCTATAGCATCATATTCATCAACAGCATCAATAACACCCTTAACCTTGACACCATCTTTTGAAAGAGCAGAATACTTATAACTAATCATAATTATTCTACCGTAACTACATTATCAACAATCTCATCGACTGTTGTAACGCCCTTTTCTACTAAATCTCTACCATTGACAATCATTGGAGTAAAACTACCTCTTTCACTTACTAATTTTCTAAGTTCATTACCATTAATACCCTTAGAGATTTGATCACGCAAGAAAGAATCGATAGTTAATATTTCAAAAACACCAGTTCTACCCTTATAGCCACTATCAAAACACATATAACAACCCTTTCCCTTATAGAAATGTTTATTTAAAGGATTGATACCAGCTAAATCTATAATTTCAGAATCTGGAACATATTCTTCTCTACAATTAGGACAAATCTTACGAACGAGACGTTGTGAAACAACACCACGCAAAGAACCACCGATTAAATATGGCTCTACTCCTAAATCTCTTAATCTATCAATAGCGCTAACCGCATCCTCTGTATGTACAGTGGTTAAAACCAAGTGACCAGTCATAGCTGCACGTAAGGCAATAGAAGCAGTTTCACCATCTCTAATTTCACCAATAGAAATAATATCCGGGTCTTGTCTTAAACAAGAACGCAAAGCACTCGCAAAAGTTAGTCCAATCTTCTCATTAATCGCCACCTGAGTAACTCCTTCAATTTGAAATTCTACTGGATCTTCCAAAGAAATCATATTAACAGTCTCAGACTTTAATTCTTCAATCATGGTATATAAAGTACTAGTCTTACCAGAACCTGTTGGACCAACAATCATAATTAAGCCAGATGAATTCTTTAAAATACGAGAGAATCTTACATTATCCTTTTCAGTAATACCAATACCAGTACGTGTTAAAGAATTCTTATCTCTTGTTAAAATACGAATAACAATCTTTTCACCATAAATAGTAGGTAAAGAAGAAAGACGCAAGTCTACTACATTACCATCACTAGATGTCATTTGAGCTCTACCATCCTGTGGAATACGATGCTCAGTAATATTCATCTCAGACATAATCTTAAAACGAGAAATAACCGCATCCTGTAAACCTTTTGGAATAGTAAGCATTTGATTTAGTCTACCATCAACTCTGATACGAACAACCATATCATTTTCTCTAGGTTCAATATGGATATCACTAGCACCTTCGGCTAAAGATCTTTCCAAAATTGAATTAACTAGCTTAACAGTTGGAGCAGCACTACTTTTAGAAGTAACATCACTTTGTTTAGCAACTTCCTCAAACGTTGCATCGATGCCCCTTTCCTGTTTCATCTGTTCTATCGCAATACTTGCACCTTCATTTTCATACAAGACTAAAATAGCTCTTTCAACAGCACTAGCATAAGCGATATATGGGGTTACTTTATATTTAGTTATTTGTTTAACAGCTTCTAAAGCACGGAAATTAAGAGGGTCTTCCATTGCTAAAATAAGCTTGTCCTTTTCAAGCTTAATAGGAACAACATGATACTGTTCCGCTATTGATTTAGGTACAATTGAAGCCATTGAAGGATCAATTGTCTCCTTATTTACATCTATAAAATCGATACCTAATTGTATCTTTAAAACATCAATTAATTGTGTCTCAGTGATATAACCATTTTCAAGTAAAACAGTACCTAGTCTTTTACCACTATTTGCCTGTAACTTAACAGCTTCCTCTACTTTATCCTGACTAAGAATATGAGCATCAACTAACATTTCTCCTAATCTTTTATTTTTCATATATATTTAACCCCTCATCTTTCAATTATAGCGTATTTTATAACCAATATTAAAGTGGTCTATAAGTATATTTAATTTTAAAAGAATCTTTATTATATTTTAAAGACATGCCAACGATTATACGACTATATAAGAATTCATGATCACCACTCTTTTTAAGAGCCGAAATAGAATAAATATGATTCTTATCAGCATAAATAGTATCCGTGCTTCTTAGAGTTAAAGAAACAACGTTTAAAAAGTCAGAAATACTAACTTCATCGCTAACAAGTTCAAAATCAAACAAATAGAAAGATAAACCATAACGATTCATTAGTCTCCTATCAGACTCCATGATTGATAAGAAATTATGCTTATCTACAAGATATGGACCATAAGCAGTGTCATTATCTTTTATATCAATCACAATATTAGTACTGCAATTATTAATTAAATCTGCAATCGTATCTTTATTAATAAGTAATGAGTTATATTTTCTTTTTCTTGCTTGACGCAAAATATCTTCGTAGATATCATCTATTTCATCAGCCTTACCCAATTTAATTAAAGCTTCAAAATAAGTAAGAATTATTTTTTCACTAAAGGGTCTAAACTTAAGAGTCTTATTGCATACTTCGATGCATTCTTGATATTTCATATAATGTAAATAGCGTTCAGATAAAAACTCAGCTACATCACAGAATTGATCTAGATAATATGTACGATATGGCCTTATATAATCAAACTCTAATCCATATAAAAAATCACCGTTATATGTTTCGATTACTTCTTTATATAAGTTGAAATCATTATTCACTTTTGCATTAGTTAGAATACTATTAAAATCTTCGACATCTAGATATATTTTGTAGTCCTTGTTGATGTAATAATAACCATTGGAACTGATAATGAAGTTTTTATCTGACAACTCAGGAATTTTCTCTAATGCCTTTCTTAATCTAAATATGCCAAACTTAATCGCATTCTCAGGATTGGTACTCTTTGACCAAAAAGCCTCAAATAAAGTCTCTTTAGCAACTTTATTTTTGTGGTTAAACAATAAATATGCCAACAACAATAATGGCTGTTTCTCCATTATGATTTCTTCATACTCCCCATTAGAATTTTTCAAACTAATAGGGCCTAAAAACTTAAAATATAACTCTTTCATACCTAGATTATATATATAAAACAATTATTTGAGAACGATTATTTGATTTTTATAACTTAAATACTTCAAATTTCCTATAAAATTAAACTTAATATTACCTAGTTCCTTAGTAATTAAGACATCAACTAGATAAGAATTTAAAGTGTCAAGCGTTTCCTTGTGAGGATGATTATATTTCCCATTGGTTGAAATAATCGCATAATCAGGTATTATCTTACCCACAAAATAACTTGAAGTTCCAGTTGCACTACCGTGATGAGACACCTTAAGACAATTTACCTTATCTATTGCATACCTATTCACAATCAACCTTTCAACATTCTTAGAAATATCACCTGTAAAAAGAAAAGAATAGTCATTAATATCTAAATAATAAACAACAGAATTATCATTATCATTGTCAAAAATACCTACATCTAAACAGTTAAAATATAAATCTTTATACGCAATATCATATTTATCATAGACAATCTTCTCTATTTTAAAATCTCTCATCAAATTATCTACATTACCACAGTGATCTTCATCATTATGTGATATTAATAAGTAATCTAAGGTATACACTCCTTCCTCATATAAAGTTTTCTTTAATTTATGATAATTGTATGCAGAACCTGTATCAATCAAAATCTTATAATTTAAATTTGATATTAAAGTTGCATCACCTTGCCCTACATCAACAAATGTAACATGTTTAATGGGATTATTTAATGTCAACAAACACATTAGTAATAATAGATATAATTGATAATCTTTCCTTATACCAAATAGATAACTTATTAAAAGTATCATTAAGGTAATAATCGATATTTTGCCTCTTACACTGATTAAAAAGATATATATGATACAAGATAACACTTTCATTACTATTAAATAAATCGGCAATAATAAAGGACATACAAAGCTCAACAAAGAAATAATAAATATAAATATTCTAATATTTAAATACCAATTATAAACAAGACAGCTCAAGATGTTTACTTGGCCGAAGAAAAAAGATTGAACTAAGCCTATTAAAAACTTACTCTTATAATAATTGCTCTTATAAATAAAAGAAAATAAAAGCGTCAACAATATTGAATAATTAAGAAATAAGTTTATATCTATTAACGTTATTACAATTATCTTAATCGATAGATTATTTATATTGTCTACTTCAAAGAAAGATAGTATAAAATCAATAATCAAAAATAATAATTTAAGTTCAAAGTCAAAGAAGATCGAATAGATAAACAATAAAAATAATGATAAATATTTATTCTTATCAAAGATTTTTCTTAATAAAAAATATAAGCCAAAACCATAACCAATATTAAAGATTAAATCCTGATCACTTACATAATCATTAAATAATATCTTTTTAAATAAATCGCTTAGTTCCTTATTAAAGCTATTTAAATGATTCAAAGACATTTTATAAGGCGTGTTTTTAAACACCTTATCCTTAAACACAAAATCACCTACTGAATAATCCAAATTGGTAAACTCAGTATTATTGATAATAGCGATATCATCCTTTACTCTACTCACATAACCTATGGTAGGTAGGTTTATATGAACAAGAGAAATAGCCAAAAGTACAATTAAGATCAAGCTCTCTTTCTTATCTAAGATAAATAAAAGAAGAATACTGATAAGAAAAATAAAGATATTTTTAAAATAGATGTTTAAAAAGAAAATAATTGTAAACCTAAATAGTAATATATTCTTTAAGCTTTGCATACTTCTTATCCCCTATTCCCTTTACCTTCTTAATATCTTCTAAACTCCAAAAAGGCCCATAGGTATTACGATATTCAATAATTTTTTCAGCAGTCTTAGGCCCAATGCCTGGTAAAGTAATTAATTCCTCATAAGTAGCCTTGTTAATAGAAATCTTTCCAGTATTATCATTAATATCTACTTCTTGATTTTCATATAAGATAGCCTCATCAGCCACATTACTAGAAGCATCTAAATCATATTCTTCTTTTAATTCCTTATAAGTAGTACCAACGTCAACAGAGTACTCTTGATCATTTACTTTAACCTTAATTTTCTTATCATCAATACTTTTAGAAATAAAGAAATTACTAAAAATGGAATAAATAAGTATCAAAATAAAGATACATAGTAATAAATATTTTTTAATCATCACTATATAATTGCCGACAAAACTTAAAATTCCTACATTAAAAAAAGCCTTTTTACAGGCTTTAATTGTTTTATAAAAGATTTTTTGATAAATTATTGAACTTTAATAATCTTAACTTCGTAAGGAATCTTAGCATCAACCTTAACTGTACTACCAACTTTTTGGTTAATGATAGCTTCAGCAAGTGGAGTTACATTTGATAACTTACCATTTAAAGGATCGGCCTCAGTTGTACCAACAATTGTATATATATGCTTCTCTTTAGTATCTAATTCTTCAATTTCAACAGTACTACCAAGTCTTACAAACTTTGTAGACTTAACTTCAGTGATAACTTCAGCATTTCTAATTGTATGTTCAAGTTCCTTAATTCTTGATTCAACTTGAGCTTGACGATCTCTAGCAGCATCATAATCAGCGTTTTCTGACAAGTCACCTTGAGCTCTAGCAGCCTTTAATTCTTCAATAACTTCATTTCTAGTAACATGAACTAATGTTTCTAATTCATTTTTTAAATCTTGTAAACCTTCTTCTGTGACATAAATTTTCTCGTCCATAATTTACCTCCGCGACAACTATTTTAACATAAGTCTAATTTAAAATACTATCTATCTTAGTAATCAATAAGTCAATACCAACCGAATTACCGCCACCTTCAGGAATAATAACATCAGCATATTTCTTAGAAGGTTCAATAAATTCATCATGCATAACCCTAACAGTAGCACACCATTGATCAATGATATTATTGATATCTCTTCCTCTTTCATTGATATCCCTAACAAGTCTTCTAATAAAACGAATATCATTAGGTGTATCCACAAAAACCTTAATATCTAATAAATCTCTGATTTCCTTTTCTTCTAAGACAAATAAACCTTCAATGATAATAACATCCTTTGGTTCTACAATCTCTGTCTTGTCACTACGATTATGAACTGTATAATCATATGTAGGCTTTTCTACAATACGACCCGCGATTAATTCTTGAATCTGAAAACGCATCAATTCATGGTCAAAAGCCAAAGGATGATCATAGTTAGTCTTCTTTCTATCCTCAAAAGACAAATCAGATTGATCCTTATAGTAATCATCTTCCTTAATAATACCAATCGAATTAGTATCCTTAAAAGTATCAATAATCTTTTGAGCAATCGTAGTCTTACCACTAGCACTGCCACCAGCAATGCCAATAATTACTGGCTTATTTAGTAACATGATAAATACTCCTTTTGATTAGCTAATTGTTCACCATAAGTCTTGGCAAAAATAGTGCCACCATTGCCACACACATCTCCAATAAAGAAGAAATAATCACTATCAACTGGATTTAACACTGCAAGTAATGCATCCTTACCAGGATTACAAATAGCACCAGGAGGGAAACCCATAATTTGATAAGTATTGTAAGGATCACTAGAATCCTGAATCACCTCACACTTAGTCCAATCACCATTTAAACCAATATCTAAGGCATAACATACAGTAACAGAACTTTGAAGTTGCATGCCAGTAGCCAATCTATTAAAGAAAACACTAGCAACAAGTGGCATATCATTAGTATTACCTGTTTCTCTTTGAACAATTGAAGCTAAAGTAAATAATTCATGAACACTATATTGAGAAGCCACAAATGCTTCTTCATTTTCTTTATAAATCTTTAAAGTAGCATCCAATAGTTTTTCAGTAATATCTTCAATACTGCTATCTCTAAAGAATTCATATGTATTAGGGAATAAATACCCTTCCAACAAACATTTAACATCGCTATTAAACATATCACTAGTTAAAAACGGATAAGAACTCATCAAACTTCTAACATAAGTTTCATCATTCCACTTTGCCATGATATCTTCATAATTTAAATTAGTACTCTTACTAATTAAATCTGCATAATCTTTAGCTCTATAACCTTCAATAAATTTAATAGTTACCGTATCTTGAATCGCATTAGTACCATCAGATAAATACTTAACTACTTCCTCAAAAGAAAGACCATTATTGACTTCATAAGTACCAGCCTTAAAATTCAAATCCATCTTCTTAATTTTGGCATATAGATAATCGACATTGGCATTCTTAATAACATCCTGTTCATCTAAATATTGTAGAACTTGCTTGCCATACCAGTTATCTTCAATAGTAATCGTTTTAGTTTGAGGATTATCAAAACCCTTGATGCTGGTATTGATTAAGGCAAATAAGCCACCAATACCTACGATAATCAGCAATAAAAGGACAACTATAAAAGTTGTCTGTTTTTTCTTAGAAGCTTTCATCTTCAATACCATCAAAACCATCGATAACTTCTTGAATCATCTCAAGTTCTGCTTCATCCTCAACTGGAGCGATATTACCATCTTCATCATATTTAAAGGCTAACAATTCTTCATCATTATCACCTTCATATACAACCGCATAGTTATCACCCATTTCAGGATCCTCATCATCTGAATTAAAAGTGAAAAGAATAGTAAATTCTCTCTCACGACCTTCATCATCAATAATTAAAATCTTGTTATCTTCCATTTTTTCTCCTTTTCTAAGGCAATCCTAAAAGTCTCTATAAAGAGACAAATATTTATAACACCCAAGCCTTAATATCTATTTACTTTCAAGATAATATCTAACAAGTTCTTCAATAATTTCATATCTTTCAACTTGTTGGATAACACTACGGGCGTTATTATGGCTAGAAATATAAGCAGGGTCATTAGAAATCAAATAACCAGCAATTTGATCAACTGGATCATAACCTCTTTCAGTCAAAGAAGCAGATACATATTGAAGTAATTGCTTAAGATTAGCTCTCTTTAAATCATTTGAATTGAATAACATTGTGCTAGAAAAATCTTTTTCCATAAATACACCTTCTTTCTAAATTATTATATCAAGAAAAAGCTAGTTAATTCTTGACTCATTATAATATTTGAAAATATCGATATTCTTATAGAAATCTAAAGATGAATAAGTATGAAATATCGAAACAATAATGTCATTATAAAGCACATCCATAAGAAATAAGAAAGCTAAAGTAAAGGTTATAATGTTGAATACCTTCTTATTTATTCTTATAGATAAAGAAATCAATAATGGATAAATAATATATATAAGCATCAGGCCAGAAAACGCAAAAACCAAAACACTTCTAAGACAGACAAAGCCTTCAATATTGCCAAAGTTTAAAATTTCTGTATTATAATTCCAACCCCTTCTGCCATCGAAAATAATATACATGCCCTTTCCCGCCAAATATTCTAGAAGTCCACAAGATAATCCTGCAATTAAAAACACTTTTAAAGGACTTCTCTTATACCCATGACATAAGAAATATATAAGTAAGGAGCCTATACCATAAATTTCAATCCAAGGCCCAAAACAAGAGCCTCTTTTACATAATGCATTATTATTTAAAAGATAGAATAATGTTTCATAAATAGCACCATAGATACCACCCACTACAGCCAAAGCACATAAAAGCGAAATAAAGGTTGAATTATCAACCTTTATTTCATCATTTAAATATTTATTATAGAAGTTCTTCATTACTTAATTTTAGCTTCAATTGTAGCTAAAATACTATCGATTTGACCATTATCAACACCACCTGATTGTGCCAAATCCTTCTTACCGCCGCCTTTTCCATCACATAGGGCAGCAGCTTCTTTTACCAAACTACCTGCATCTAAGCCCTTTTCGCTAGCCTTATTACCTAATGCGCATACAAATGAATACTTACCATTTGCCACATTGCCGATAAAGACAGTACCACCATCAAGCTTATTCTTAATCGCATTAGCATAATCCTTTAAGTTATATTGAAGATCACTAGTCTTTAAGACAACATACTTAACATCCTCACCCTTAGCCTTAGAAGCAGCTACATCACTATCAAGATTTAATACTCTTAATAATAATTGAGCCTTTTCATTTTCTAAGCTAGAAATATTTTGTTTCATTTGATCCACACGACCTGAAATCATATCACTATTCTTAAGCTTTAAACTATCTCTTAAATCATTTAACTTAATTTCATTAGCTTTTAAAGCCTTATAAGCTTCCATCTTAGTAACGCATTCAATTCTTCTTACACCTGAACCAATAGATTCTTCAGAAACAATCTTGAAACAGCCTAAGTCAGCAGTATTAGATGCATGAGTACCACCACAGAATTCCTTAGAAGGGCCCATAGTTACAACTCTAACTGTATCACCATACTTTTCATCAAATAATGCAGTAGCTCCGGTCTTCTTTGCCTCATCAATGCTCATAACCTCAGTTACAACCGGATACGCATCACTTATATGTTCATTAACAATTCTTTCAACTTCATTTAGTTGTTCCTCACTTGGCTTTTCAAAATGTGTGAAGTCAAATCTAGCATATTCTGGACAGTTATAAGAACCAGCTTGGGCAATATGATCACCCAACACTTCTCTTAAAGCTTCTTGTAGTAAGTGTAAACTTGAGTGATTAGCACGAGTCAATTGACGCTTCGCATAATCATATTCACCAGTTAAGACATCACCAACTCTAATAGTACCTTCTACATTTTCTAAATGATGTAAAGCTTGTTTATGAGGTGCCTTAATAACATTAGTTACATCAGCCTTAAAGGTATCATTATATACCTTACCAGTATCAGCACATTGACCACCACTTTCAGCATAGAAACAAGTCTTAGAAAGGATTAAATCACCTTCACCACTTAATTCATCAACCTTAACACCATCCTTGAATAAACCAATAACAGTACCCTCTGACTTAGAATCTGTATAACCTGTGAATTCACTTACTTCTGTAAAATCCATCAAGTCCTTTGATTGAGAATGCATTGATTGTTCATTACTTCTAGCAGCTCTAGCTCTTTCCTTTTGAGCTTGCATAGCTTTTTCAAAACCTTCTACATCAACCTCATAACCCTTTTCATGAGCTATTTCTTCAGTTAATTCTTTTGGATAGCCATAAGTATCATATAACTTAAATACTACTTCACCCGGTAATAACTTTGTATCAGCATGCTTATTTAAAGCTTCATTTAATAATGATTCACCATTATTTAATGTCTTATGGAAAGACTCTTCTTCATTTAAAACAAGCTTAGAAACAAGAGCAACCTTCTCTTGAACATATGGATAATAAGCTTCCATATTATCGGCACAAACCTTTACTAGGTTGTACATAAATGGACCCTCAATTCCAAGTTTAATGCCATATCTAACAGCTCTTCTTAGAACCCTTCTTAAAACGTAGCCTCTTCCTTCATTTGAAAACATTGCACCATCTGCAAGCGCAAATGTTACCGTTCTAATATGGTCAGCGATAACTCTATATGCCATCTTATATTCACTCTCATCATATGTATGCTTAGCATACTTTTCAGCCGCATGAATAATAGGCAAGAACAAGTCAGTATCGAAGTTTGTTTCACCATCTTGTAAGAAACATACAAGACGCTCTAACCCCATACCTGTATCAATATTCTTTTGAGGTAATTCCTTATATTCACTTCTAGCAACCTCACCAGGTCTACAATCAAATTGAGAGAATACAATGTTCCAAAGTTCAACATATCGATCATTCTCCATGTCATCAAAGAACAATTTCTCACCAATACCCTCAGGATCATACTTCTCACCACGGTCATAGTATAGTTCTGAGTCAGGGCCACCAGGTCCTCTACCAATTTCCCAGAAGTTATCGGCATTTCTGGAAATATGAGACTCAATCATACCAGCCTTAACCCATAAATCATATGCATCTTGGTCATCTGGATAAACAGTTACATATAAACGTTTAGGATCCATGCCAATCCACTCTTCACTTGTCAAAAATTCCCATGCCCAAGGAATAGCTTGTTCCTTAAAGTAATCACCTATTGAAAAGTTACCCAACATCTCAAAAAAAGTATGGTGACGAGCAGTTCTACCTACGTTCTCAATATCATTTGTACGAATACACTTTTGAGCATTTGCGATACGAGGACAAGCAGGCTTAGCAGTTCCATCAAAGTATTGTTTTAGAGTTGAAACACCCGCATTGATCCAAAGTAAAGTTGGATCATTATGAGGAATCAAACTTGCACTTGGTTCAATCATAAAACCCTTTGACTTAAAGAAGTCTAGAAACATTTGTCTTACTTCATTACCAGATAGATTTTTCATTAATTTTCCTCCAAAAATAAAAAAAAGCGCCATCTAAGGACGCAAAATACGTGGTACCACCTTAGTTCTTGGAAAAATAACCAAGCACTTAAATCGATAACGGCGATAACCGCTGAGTATTAATCAGAATACTGAAGTAGCTTCATTTAATTATTTAAGCTTTCACCATTTGCTTAATCTCTAAATTCAATTAAATTACTTATCTTCAAGCACTATCATAACATACTTTTAAGGCGCATTATTAAAGATGTTTTACGTTTTGGTAACTTTTTGTTGGCAGAAGCTAAAAATAAATCCTTATCACCAATTAAAACTAACTTATTACGAGCTCTAGAAATAGCCGTATAAATTAGCTTCTTATATAACATATGACTTTGACTTTGATCAAAAATGAAATACACAAAAGGATATTCACTACCCTGAGCCTTATGAACAGACATGGCATAAGCAAGTGTAATATCGCCTAAATCATTAAAATTATAGAAAACATCAACACTTCCATATTTTACATAGAAATATTTTTCTTCTTCATTTATTTCATCTAAAACACCGATATCACCATTATAGACATCATCAGTTGGACGATTCTTTAGTTCTAAAATCTTATCATTTTCCCTAAAGACAATATTATTCACTTTCTTTTCACGTAAAGATATATTATTTGGATTAAATGCAGACTGTAAGACACTATTCAAGTTATCAATCCCATTAACACCCTTATACATGGTCGATAATACCTGGAAGTTATCCAAACCCAACATATTGTTTTCATCTAAATCATTCTTAATTAAATCAATTATCTCTTTTTGATTAATCTTATTAATATCATAAAACGACACATCATTAGTATATTTACTGAAGTCAACACATTCATTAACGATATCATTTGCCAAAGAAATAATATCACTGCCGCTTTTTTGACGATGATTACATTTTAAATAACTAATCTTAAAATTATTTGATTCAATCAAATCACTTAAAACATCACCCTGCCTAATCGAAGGCAATTGGTCATTATCACCAATGATACATATCTTTTTAACATAGGAACAAGCTTTTAATAAAGACGCAAATAAAGAATTATCAACCATTGAAAACTCATCAATGATTAAACAATCATAAAGAATCGGATTATCTAAATTATTAGTAAAAGAATTATCTTCCTTATTCCATTTTAAAAGCGAATGAATAGTCTTAGACTCGACATCTGATAATTCATTGATTCTCTTACTTGCCCTACCAGTTGGAGCTACCACAATAATATTTTGATAAGGGAAATGAGACTTAAAAATATTAACTAAACATTTAATAATAGTTGTCTTACCAGTACCAGGCCCACCTATTATCATTGACATCTTTTCATTAAAGAAATTTTTAATCGCTTCTTTTTGATAATCATCAAACTTGATACCATTAATGTTTTCATTTTCCTCTATTGATTCATCCAAAAGTATTGGTTCTACATCCATATCTTCACCAAAATGATTCAAATAAGACGCAATAAACTTCTCATCCTCATAATCACTTCTTAGATAATATCTTTCTTCTTCTTTAACCAACAATTCCTTAGTCATTAATTCATCTAGTACATCGTCACCATCACTATAATATCGAGCATAGGTACTTAAAAATTCATCCTTATATAGATAAATATCACCTTTTCTAAAACTTACTTCCTTGAATACATAAACAAGATAAGCCTCTTTAAATTTGCTTTCCTTATCTTCAACTTCCACATTCTTGAAACAATTCACAATCTTTGAAAAAGATATCCCATAGATATCATAATAAATTTGATAAGGATTCTCTTTTAATACTAAGGCTGTATGTTCCTTGTATTCATTCTTAATGCGATTGGCCTCCATGGTTGAAAAACCAGCTGATATTAATCCAAAGACAATATCATCCGATTCGAGTCCGTAGGATTCGAGTCCCGATATGAGTCCTTTTAGTTGAGTACTTGTTAAACCAATCCTATCAAGTTCGTTAGTATCGCTTTTAAGAATCTTTAAAGTATCATCACCATAGTAGTTATAGATCTTTTCAGCAACCCTTTTACCAATTCCCTTAAAAGTAGAACTAGATAAGAATTTAATTATTTCATCTTTTTTTGAAGGAACATATTTGCTTACTGTCGTTAAGACAAATTGATAACCATACTTAGGATGTTCATCAAAGTAACCACTGATTGTATATTTGGTATAAGGCTCATAATCAAAAGAAGGCCCGGTTACCGTGATTACTCCTTTATCAAGAGGCTCGAATCTGGTCACCATATAATTTGAGGCCTTATAAATAGTTCGTATAAAAATTCCGTCTAAACTTACTGTTTCTTTCATTTCTTAAAAACTAATGAATCAAGATATTCATTAACATCCTGTCCATTAATAAAGACTTTATCAATAGTGCCACCGCCAAGCATTTCATCATTCAAATAGAAAACAGCTTCCTGTCCTGGGGCAACAGCCTTAATCTTTTGTGGATAATATAGCATAGCCTCTGTATCCGAAATCTTCTTGATAGTCACCTTATTATCAGGTTGACGATAACGGAACTTACAACCAATTTCAATTCCATCAACTGGCAAATCATTGATCCAGTTAATACCTGAAATATAAGCACTATTAGAATATAGATAATGTTCATTCTTAATAGAAGTTAGATATAAAAGATTATGTTCAATATTCTTACCAACACAGAAATATGGTCCTCTATTACCACCAACGCCAAAGCCCTTTCTTTGACCTACTGTATAGTAATAAACACCATTATGATCGCCAATTTCTTCTAGAGTATCGATATCGATAATCTTACCTGGTTTCATTGGAATATAGTTAGACAAAAACTTACGGAAGTCTCTTTCCCCAATAAAACAAATACCAGTTGAATCCTTCTTTTTCGCAATGCTTAAGTTTAATTCTTCTGCCAATTCTCTAACACGTGGTTTATCAATATCACCAAGTGGGAAAAGACACTTATCTAAGGCTTTCTTACTTACTTGAGCTAAGAAATAAGATTGATCCTTATTAAGATCGCTTGCCTTATAATATCTTCTAATAGGCCCATCAACTGCCTTGATATAGTGACCTGTGGCAATCATATCAAAACCCTGTTCCATCGCAAAATCGAGGAAACAATCAAATTTAATATATTTATTACATAAAATATCAGGATTAGGTGTTCTACCCTTCTTATATTCATCCACAAAGAATTTAAACACATTATCCCAATATTCTTTAATATAATCTTTTCTTAAAAGTTCTAAACCAAGGGCATCCGCAACGCTTTTGGCATCATTATAATCTTGTTCTTGGGGACAGATGTCATTGTTTAAAGTACTATTACCTAAAGTATCATTATTTAATGCGGAATCCCAGTTTCGCATAAAACAGCACTTTACATCCAATCCTTGTTTCTTTAATTCATAAGCAGCAATAGCTGAATCTACACCACCTGATAACCCTACTAATACTTTCATCTATTCCTCTTCTTCTCTTAAATAACCGCATGTTGGATAATGAGGGCAACTCTTATCACATATCGCAAGCTTTCTTAATTCACTTGGCACAAATGCATCAATTTCTTCTTCATCATAACCAACTTGCATATTCTTATCGGATATAATAATTGGCCTTCTTAATACACTTGGATTCTCTACAATAAATTTACATAAATCATCGGTAGAAAAACTATCTAAATCAATATTATTATCTCTAATAATCTTAGATCTTTTAGAAATCAAATCATCAGTACCATTTTGTGTTCTACTTAATAAATATTTAATTTCTTTATCATTCAATAATGTATTAAATATATTCTTTTCAATATATTTAATATTACGATCCTTTAACCAAGTTTTAACTTTACGACATGAAGCGCAACCATGCGATGTATATATAACAATCATAACTATATTTTAAGAAAATTGATTAATAAGCTCAATACCTTATAGTTATTTATTGTTTATTGTGCTATATTGAATTCAGTAGTTTATAAAAACATTAAAAAAGAGAGTCATGTAAGCTGAAAATTGACATTGTCTTATAAACGAAATGGATATCGTATTACGGCGTTAACGTATTAAGAAGTAATTTGGGTGGCACCACGGAAATCTTTCGTCCCATGAGGTGCTTTTTTTTATTTTTAGGAGGAAAATTATGAAAAGAATGTTATCAGGCATTAAGCCAACAGGACAACTAACTCTAGGTAACTATATTGGAGCCTTAAGAAACTTTGTTAAGTATCAAGATGACTATGAGATGATTGTCTTTATCGCTAACTTACATTGCATCACTGAGTATCAAGAACCAGAACAATTAAAGAAGAATTTAACAGATGCGGTAGCTTTATATTTAGCTTGTGGTCTAGATCCTGAAAAAGCTACTATCTTCTTACAAACAGATGTTCATGAACATGCAGAACTTGGCTATATCATGGCATGTAACACTTATTTAGGTGAACTAAATAGAATGACACAGTTCAAAGATAAGACAGCAAAAGGTGAAAAGAATTTGACTGCTGGTCTATATACTTATCCATGTCTTATGGCTGCTGATATTCTTCTATATAATGCCGACTATGTTCCGGTTGGTGAAGACCAGAAACAACACGTTGAACTTACAAGAGATTTAGCAATCCGCTTCAACAACAAGTATTCTAAGACTTTCACAGTACCAGAACCTCTTGTTGCCAAAGTTGGAGCTCGTATCATGTCTTTACAAGATCCTAGTAAGAAGATGTCTAAGTCAGATGAAACAAATAAGGGCTGTATCTATTTATTAGATGATTTAAAAGTTGCAAGAAAGAAGATTATGTCTGCTGTAACCGATTCAGTTGGTGTTATTCAATTAGATAAGGAAAACCAACCTGGTCTATATAACTTAATTGAAATCGCTTCTTCATTAACTAATCGTTCAATGGAAGATATTGTCTTAGAATTCCATGATCAAGGATATGGAAAGCTTAAAGGTTATGTAGCTGACGTTGTATGTGCAGAGCTTGAAAAGATTCAAACAAGATATAATGAAATCTTAGCTTCTCATACACTTGAAAAAGTATTAGAAGAAGGTGCTAAAAAGGCTGAAAAGATCGCGCACGAAACACTTGCTGATGTTAAGAAACAAGTAGGATTAGAAATCAAATATTAATTTTAAAAGCTCCTCACGGAGCTTTTATTAATCCAATGGTTTTTGGTAATAGTTACCAAAGATAGCCTCAGACTTTTGAACATTGATAAAAGCATGAGGATCGGTTTCTAGTACAATTTTTACAACCTCTTTAGCCTGGAAAGAATTGACAATTGAATAAAGAATAGTTGTATCTTGCTTAGAATAAAAACCAGTCGCATGAATTTCGGTAATACCATGTCTAATACTTTTTAAGATGGCATTAGACACTTCATCTGGATACTTAGTGACGATAGTAAGTGTCTTATGAGTATATCTTTTATGGAAAGACTTGATTACCTGAGTACTTGTAAATTGGAAGATTATTGAGTATAGAGCTCTATCCCAACCATAAATCAAACCAGCCATCAATAAGATGATGATATTAACGCCAAAGATGTAGTTCCATACATCTTTTTTATATTTAGTCGCAAAGAAGACACTGACAAAGTCAAAACCAGCCGTTGAGAAATTATTAGATAAGGCAAGGCCTACGCCTAAACCATTAATCAAACCACCAAAAATTGCCATTAAGATTTCTTCATTGATAAAAATAATTTGTTTAAAGAAAGAAGTAAAGAAAGATACCATTAAGAATTGAATAGTTGAATAAATAGTAAACTTTCTACCTAATTTAGTAAATACAAAAATAACTACAATAAAATTTAGAGTTAAATATAAAATTGAATAAGAAATATTAATATGAAAGAAGTCACCTAATAAATCGGATACGATACGTGAGATTCCAGAGAAACCACTTGGATACAACTTAGCCGGAATTGAAAAGTTCGCAATGCCAAAGGAATATACCAAGGCACTCACAATGGACATTATAAATAGTTGTTTATCAAAATACTTCTTAATCATTTTCAATATCTCCCTTTTCAATTGCCACAAAACGCTTAATTATTTTATTTTCCGTCACAAACATCTTCTCAAAATCCGGAATTATTCTTTCAAAATCCCTTTGCAAAGTCTCACTCCTATCCTTTAACCTTGTAAACTCTACCGATAGATCCAACAATAATCTTTCAATTTCCTTAGCCTTCTCATTTTTCTTAATACCTAGATAAATACTTTTAATAGCCGTTATATAGGCCATTAAGGTAGTCGGTGAGACAACATAAACTTTTAATTCATAAGCCTTATCAATTAATTCAGGAAAGTTTCCATAAATCTCTGAGAAGATAGCCTCTGATGGTACAAACATATAAGCCATCGGTGCGGTGCTACCTGGAATAATATATTTAGAACTAATATCATTTAAATGCTTACTAACATCAGCCTTAAAGCTATTCTTAGCCTTATCTTTTTCAAGTTGTGATAAATCCTTATCATACATTCTTCGATAATTTTCTAAGGGAAACTTAGAGTCGATACAAATATCTTCTAAAGAACCAAAACCATGAATTAAAGCATCTACCCTACTACCATTAGGTAGTGTTACTTGTTTATCATAGAAATGTTTATCACTTCCAAAGGCTTGTTCAAGAATACTATATAGTTCAACCTCACCATAGGTACCACGAGTCTTCTTATCAACCATAACATCCTTTAAAGAAATGATATTAGTAGATAAGTCATCTAAAGCCTTTTGATTATCATCAATCTTAATAAGTCTTTCATTTATTTGATTAAAAGTATTATTAGTTATCTCACTTGTCTTAATAATATTGTTTGTTAGGTGTTCCTCGATTTGTAATAAGCGATCAGTTGTACTATCTTTTACATTATTAATTTGATTAGTAATGATTAAAAGATCATCTCTTAAATGATCATTTTTTTTATTATTTCTTAAAAGATAAATAATTATCGCAAAAACTGCCGCAAGTAAAAATATAACTAAAATTAGTAATAATATCGTTATGGTATCCATTATTCCTCATCATTTTCACTATACTTCTTAAGTAATTCGAAATTACCTCTTGCCGTACCTGTTAAATGAGATGAAAAAATCATACCCAATCCAACTTTCAACATGAACATGCACATAATAATTAAGACAAGAAGTGATAGTGTTTCATTAAGATTCTTTATCATCGTGTAACTTATTATACAATCTTTCAGCCACCTTGGCGTTTAAAACTGATTTTAATTCTTCAAGAGATTGTTCCCTTAAGTTAGAGATAGTCTTATACTGTTTCAATAACTTCAACCTAGTCTTAGGGCCCAAGCCTTCAATATCATCTAAGATAGATTTATAAGTATTCTTATTACGTAATTTCTTATGATAAGTAATCGCAAAACGATGGACCTCATCTTGAGCATTTGCTAAAAAGAAGAAAACATTACTGTCAGGACTGATATCAATCTTTTCATAGTTAGAATTCATCAAATAAGCGGTATTATGACTATCATCCTTGCCCAAACCACATAGGGTGATATCTAAGTCCAAAGATTCTAAAATCTCTTTAGCAGCTTCTATTTGAATCATCGCACCATCAACAATGATTAAATCAGGTCTTTCTAAATCATCTTTCAAGACACTAAAGTATCTTCGATAGATTACTTCCTTCATCGACTTTAAATCATCAGCACCCTCTTGCAACTTAAATAATCGATAATCTTTTTTAGAAGGCTTAAAGTTTTTATAAACAACCATTGCCGCTACTGTATTAGTACCTGCTAAATGAGAGTTATCGAATAGTTCAATTCTATTTATTTTCTTATCAAAAATACGTTCAAATTCCTTACTAATACTATCGTAATATACTTCCTTAGAGGTTAAGATAGCCTTGTTTTGTCTTAAAGCCTCTTCACTATTACTTAAAGCACGTTGTAATAGTTGATTACGCTTGCCCTTTGTAACGCTTAATACTTCTATTCCATCTAAGCCTTGTAAATAGCCCAATAAGTTTTCAGGAACATATAAGGTTTTGACTGACTGATTAATTTGATAATATTGATAAATATAGCTAGAAACATAATTTTCGGGGTCACCAACAAGATAATCTAGCATCTTATCACTACCTAAAAGAATACCATTTCTGATATTTAAACCCGTTATCGCAATATAGCCATCTAAGACAAAATAATTAAAGACATCAAAACTTTCTTTTTCATGGAGTTCAATTACTTGTTTACTAACAGATACATTAATATCATTAATTAAGTCACGATAAATAATGGCGCTTTTAAAATCTAGTTGTTCACTTGCCCTTTCCATCTTTTCTTTTAAGTCTTTAATGATATCCTTAGTATCACCTTGAAGAAAAGAAATGATATCTTTTTTAGTCTTTAAACAAGCTTCTCTATCATAATCTTTAACACAATAACCAAGACATTGATTAATATGATAATAAAGACATAATTCATTGCCTAGATTCTTACACTTCCTAGTTGGATATAGTCTATTAATCAAAGCTACGGTATTTCTAGCAGCTCCAATATCAGGATAAGGACCAAACAACCTACCCTTATATTTACGATTATTCTTCTTAAGTCTAATTACTTCAACACAAGGTATATCACCATCTTTTAAAAGAATATAAGGATATGACTTATCATCCTTAAAGACAATATTATAGTAAGGATCATACTTTTTGATTAAGTTATATTCTAGTATTAAAGCTTCCTTCTCACTATTAACGACAATATAGTCAAAATCAACGATATTCTTAACTAATTTTGTAGTCTTATAATCATGAGCACCCCTAAAATAAGAATTCACACGATTCTTTAAATTAATAGCTTTCCCAACATAGATGACCTTACCATCCTTGTCTTTCATTAAATAACAACCAGGCTTTAAAGGTAAGGTCTTTAATTTATCCTTAATATCCATTATTTCTTAAACTTAACGATAGTGACATTACCACCACCATCATATATATCACCATTGCCAAATTCCTTAACAATCTTATTCTTCTTAAGATGCTCACGAATACCATTTCTAAGTTGTCCAGTACCAGCACCATGGATGACCTTAACTTCGCTTAGTCCTGAGCCGAAGGCACTATCTAAGTATGGATCAAGTAAGGCTAAAGCATCTTCAACTCTTTCACCTACTAAGTTGATTTCTCTTTTTACTCTTTCCATTCTCTGTCTTGGCACATATTCTTTTTTAACTTGTTTCTTAGGCAACTTAGTTAGATTATTAGTCTTAGTCTTAATAATCATGCCCCTTACATTGACACTTACATTTTTGCCATTTAATTCAACAATATCACCAACACCATTAGATTCGCCAATTCTAACAAGATCACCGACTTCAAAAACTACCGGTTTCTTCTCAATCTTTGAAGTATTCTTCTTTAAATTGCTAATCTCATGAATAACTTTTTCATCTTCCTTATCCTTGATACTTTCTAACTTATCATAAGCTTCTTCCTTTATCTTTTCGATATAGTCATTTAATTCCTTATGATACTTTTCTCTTATAATATCTTTTTCTTTTTCAAATTCGTCAATCTTAGTATCAAGTTCCACCTGTAACAACCTATTTTTCTCTAATTCTTCACTTAAAGTCTTCTTAATAGATTCATTCTCCGCTATTTCCTTAGCCAATCTTTCAATCAATTCTTCTTGTTTGGATTGATTAAGCTTCAAATAATCCTTAGCATCCTCAATCAGTCTTTGATTATCAAAATAACGTGATGCGATATCTATCGCATTAGAAACACCAATAGAATTTTCAATATACTTATAAGTTGGCTTTAACTTTTCCATATCAAAACCAACAGAACTTAACAAAATAGATTCTTCGTTATAGGCAAACTCCTTAATATCATCATAGTGGGTTGTAATAACAAAGTAAGCCTTAGATCTTAAGATTTCTTTTAAAATAGCTAAAGAGATAGCCTGAGCTTCTTTAGGATCGGTACCTGAAATAAGTTCATCAATCAAGATTAAAGAATTTTCATTGGCTCTATTTAAAATATTATTAATATTTGAAATATGGGCACTAAAAGTACTCAAGGCATTAGTAATTGATTGATTATCATCGATATCAATATAGACATTTTCATAGAAAGGTATATCAGCCTTACTAGCTAGTACGGGAATGCCTAGATATGACATTAAAACAGAAAGGCCAATTAACTTTAATCCAACGGTCTTACCACCAGTATTGGTACCAGATATTACAATTCCTCTATATGGATTACTTAAAGTATAAGTATTTAAGACCACCTTTTTTGAATCAATTAGAGGATGAGCTATGTCTTTGATATATAGATTATGGTCATAGTTGATACTAGCTACACAGCCTGAATTATAAAAACCATATTCAGCCTTAGCGAAAATCACATCTAATTTAACTAATGAATCAAAATTAAATTGGTATAAAGAAGCTACCTTGCCTACAAAATAAGATACTTCTCTTAAGATTCTATTTACTTCCTCTAATTTTTCATTTTCTAAAGCAAGAGTCCTATTATTTAATTCTACAAATTCTTCAGGTTCTACATATGTAGCTAGGCCAGAAGCACTAGTGCCATATTGGAAGCCTTTGAATTTATGTTTATCTGAATTCTTCAATAAGAAAACTATTCTATCATTTCTAGTAAAAACATTATTTTCTTGTAAAGAAGATGAATGTCTTGTCACAAATGTAGCACAAGCACTTCTAATGCGATCACTGTTTCTATTAATAGATTCAAAGATAGACTTAAGCTTAGGACTAGCATCTTCTTTGATGTTGCCATTAATATCCACTACCTTATCAATTCTTTTGATTAAGTATTCATCTATAAATAAAGATTCACTATAACCCTTAATATTTAAGTCATCACTTAGACTACTCATTCTATTTTTGATTCTTAGGCAGTGATTAGAGAATGTTAAAACACTGGCTAATTCATATCCATCTAAACAAATATCTTTAGAAGCCTTTACTAAGATATCACCAATATCAACAATGCCATCAAAAGATAGATTGAAGTCTTTTTTTAATAAAGTTAAAGCTTCTTCACTATCCTTAAGTTTTGATTTAATTACTAGAGGATTAAAGATAATATCTTCATTTTGAATATAGTCACTTGCTTGTTTAATACTAGTATATTGGCAAACTAAATCTTTAACCTTATCTAAGTCTAAATGATTATAATTATTCATCAAAAACACCTTGTTCTTCTAACCACTTGTCAAAGGCCATTCTTGTCTTATCAATATCAAAGTCTTTGAATTCCTTTTGAAAGTCAAAATGATCCATTGAAAATTCTAAAGCCTTGTAAGATAAACCATTAATAGTCTTTAAATATGTTTTTTCTTTTACTTCATTTCCATTTTTAAATAAAGGTGTGTTTAACAACATACAGAACAATAAAACCACAATAGTCGCATTAACAATGCCCATTAAGGCACCACCAATATCATTGACAAAGCCAATCAAAGGAATCTTTGAGACAAAGCCAAACAAAGGTTTAATAATTAGATAAAGTAGTTTTAATAAGATAAAGACGATTATCATATAGATAAGAGTATCCATTAAAACATTTAGTTTTAAGGCCATATAGGCTTCATCTAGTTTCACAATAGGAAAATGACTAGCTAGTATTGGAGCTAAGAAGTAGCCAATAAATAGAGCTAGTATGTTGTATACCAAATCAACGATTTGTAAGATTAAACCATTCTTATATCCGATAACTACAAATGCTAGGTATAGGATAATTAAGGCTAGGTTTAAATATGTAAAATATGCACTTGAAATAACCATATCTATAGTATAAAGGATATTTTTGTTTGTGTTAAACTATTTATATGAACACAATTTCACTAAAATTACCAAAAGATAAGATTAACAAGATTAAAGAAACTTTTAAAGATGATATCAAACCATCTAAAAATGAATATATTGATACTTTTATAAGTAGAGAAGGCCTTACTATTTCTATTTATACTAATGATAAAGTAGTATTCCAAGGTAGTGATGCCCTTTTTTATGCTCAAGACTTTATTGAAAAGAAAGTATGTAGACAAGCAGGTTCTGATGAAGTGGGTACAGGAGACTTCTTTGGACCAGTTTGTGTTTGTGCTTGTATTGTAGAAGAAGATCAATTTCCTTTGTTAGATAAGTTACATATCACTGATAGTAAACAATTAACTGATGAACATATAATTAATGTTGGTCCTACTTTAATGAAAGAACTTAAGCATTCTTTATTGATTCTTGAGAATAAACAATATAACACTGTTCATGATCATTACAATTTGAATGCGATTAAGGCTAAATTACATAATAAGGCTTATATCAATCTTTTAAAGAAAGGATATACCATTCCTAAGGCTGCCTATGTTGATCAATTTGCACCTGAGAATCTTTATTATTCATATTTAAGAGAAGATGCTGAAGTTTATCATGATTTAGTATTTGAAACTAAGGCTGAATCAAAATATCCTGCGGTTGCTGCTGCATCAGTGATCGCGAGATTCGCTTTTTTAACGAAGATGTCCGAAATGGAACGCAAATATAAGATGACTTTCCATAAGGGTGCTGATGAAAAAGTAGATAACGATGCCCTTATCTTTATTCAAAAGTATGGTAAGGATAGACTTAATGAGGTAGCAAAGCTTCACTTTGCGAATTATAAGAAGATTGAGAATAAATAAGAGGCTATCGATTTAGATAGCCTCTTAACATCAAAATATTTTTAATAATTGCATATATAATATGCCTTCTTTTTTAGATGTTCTTTCACCGAAAATTTTAAAAGAATTATGTTCATCACAATAGAAATCTAAAAGTTTAGGTTTATTTTCACATTCTAAATAAACAATTCCACCGCCTATTTCTTTTTGGACATTTTTTAATATCGCAAAAGTCTCGCCCATCAAGCAATGTCCATCAAATTGTTCGTTATTTAGACAATTATAATTCTTGCCAAATTGAGCGATTAAAAAAGCGGATAAATTATAAGAACAATTTATTTCATCATATTCAGCATAGCGAGATATCTTTTTCTTCGCAGTACTACTTATATTAACATCTCTAATTGATAAGGCTTTATGGGTTAAAACAAACATAGAAATAATATTCAAAAAGCCATCAACAACTAAATATGTAATCGATATTTTCTTCTTTGCGAAATCTATCGCATTATTTTTTACAAATTTCTCTATTTCTAAATTCTTTGCACAAGAAAATTGTTGTAGAACATCAACTACCCTTTTTTCTCCAAGTGATTCTATCATGTCAAGGATATTTACTACATTGTAATTATCCATTTATCTTCTTTAATCTGTTATCAAATCTCCTACGAATTTCTTCTAAATCCGTTAACAATGGAGCAATTGATGGTTTAGTTTCTTTTTTTAGATCTTTTTCAGAAGCTTCTAGTGCATCAATAAGCATTTGGACTTCTTTTGGATCACTCAATACAATATTTGTAAAAATACTTTCTGTCGCCATATTTTTAATTCCTCCTTTATCTACGCTTAATATACAATAAGTATTACTAAAAGTTAATACATAAATCCTTGGCATGATTACATATTTTAATATCATCCACTATTAAATATAAAACTATTCACACATTATTTGGACGACATCTACAATTTTATCAACAACTCCCATTTTGTGGATTAAACAATAAAAAGAACTAACATCCTTATTCTTATCAAATATATATGATTGAACAAGTTTTAAATAATCTTCTATATCCATTTCTTTTTTATGTACAAGAAAATCGCAAAGCACTCTTTCTAATGAATAAGCTTTAACTACATTACCATATGAGGTTTTAACTTCTACAATGCCAATGTCATATGTTTTTTTATCAACATAATGAATATCAACATTCCTAATTTTTTTATTAAATTTATAGCCATTATATACAGTAACATCAACAATATTAGGCAACTTATCTGTTTTATCAATAAAATAAAGAGCGGTATTGTAAGAATATATAGCTTTAGGATACTGTAGCTGAAAAAAATAAAATTCATCATAATCACCGTCTTTTGTAAGATAAATGCCTTTTCTAGCTTTAAACAAAAAACCTTCTTCTACTAAACGATTAAGATATATAGTAGGAATGTTGTTCTCTCTGCAATACTTAGATGTTATGATACCTCCAGAAGTATTTACATATTCTTTTATTTGTTGTTTATAATTCTTTTTTTGTTGCATATACACTTATTTTTTATCACTTTTCAAGTGAATTTGCAACATTTTCTAGATATCGTCTTCTCCTTTCATAATATAGTTGCCGATAAATGATAAAATTCCTACCCTAAATATTAAAAATTGAGTACTTAAGCACTCAATCATTTAACTCTCACAAACAATGGTAAACAAGAAGAATCTACTTCATTATTTGTGATTATAATTTCTTTATTATCAATCAAATTAATATAAGTTCCATCAATTAAATCTGTCTTTAATTTACCCTTTAAATCCAAGACATTATAGATACCATAATATTCTTCTTTTTCACCACTTAAAGTAACATCAAAATAATCTTCATGTTCACCTACATGACAATATCTTTCATCAGTAAATATATCTAATTTTCTTAAAGAATTAAGTTTCTTAATTAATTCAACATAAGTTTCATCATAATTAGACCAATCCAACATATCCTTATCAAACAAAGTAGGCTTATGTTCACACCACGCTTCCTGCCCTGCATAGACAAAAGGAACACCTCTTTGTAGATAAATGAAAGCTAAATAATTTAATACTTTATTCTTATTCTTCTTTAATAATGTATAGATTCTTTCATTATCATGATTCTCTAGATATTTAACTTTTAGATTATTTAATTTAAACTCAGAATTTTGATAATTAATCATTCTGGCCAACATATTTAAATTCTTTTCATTAATAAAGGCATCATTAATAAAAGACTTAATATCATAGCTATACAACATATCAAAGGCTTCAAATAATTCGTAATCAGTAAAGGCTTTAAAGCTAAGCTTTCTAATCGCCTCGATGAATTCAAATTCAACACTTTCACCAAGCCATACAAAGTCTTTATTAATCTTACTTATAGCTTCTTTTGCCTCTAACCAAAAGTCAGATGGAACAAGTGATGCAACATCACATCTAAAACCATCAACACCCTTATTAGCCCAAAATGACAACATCTTAATCATTTCTTCTCTTAAAGCTTTATTATCATAATTAAAGTCAATGACATCAGTCCAATCAGCTACACGATTGCCAAAATTGCCTTCATTATTTCGATAATAGAATTCAGGATTAGTCAAAGTAAAAACACAATCAGGAGAACTATGGTTAATGACAATATCAACCATTAATTTTAAATTATTATTGTGGCACTCTTTAACTAAATCATCAAAATCTTCCATAGTGCCATATTCTTCATTGATTTCATAATAATTTCTAATGGCATAAGGAGAACCTAAAGTGCCCTTTCTATTAACCTTACCAATCGGATGAATAGGACATAGATATAAATATTCAAAGCCCATATCGCTTATTCTTTTAATATCGTTAATTAAATCTTTAAACTTACCTTCACCCTTATAATTTCTGACAAATACTTGATAAATGCTACTGTTTCTTAACATAAAATTTCCTCTATCTTTAATTAAAAAAGTTGTACATATTAAAACATACAACTTCTATAAATCAATTATTCTTAAAAGTTACCTTGACCATTAGAGTTCTTCTTAACCACAACATCATGAGCACCACCCTCAACAATAGAAGTGCTTGATACAAGAGTTAAGCGAGCCTTATCTCTAAATTCGGTTAAGTTATTAGCACCACAGTTAGACATAGTTGACTTAATCTTAGCAGTGGTAACCCTAACATTATCTCTTAAATAGCCTGCATAAGGTACATAAGAGTCAACACCTTCTTCAAAAGACATACCAGACTTTTGACCAACATCATATCTTTGCCAGTTTCTAGCACGATTTGAACCTTCACCCCAGTATTCCTTATAGTAAGAGCCATTTAACATAATCTTATTAGTTGGAGATTCTTCAAAACGAGAGAAGTATCTGCCTAACATTACAAAGTCAGCACCCATCGCAAGAGCTAATGAAATATGATGGTCATAAACGATACCACCATCTGAACATATTGGTACATAAATATCAGTTTCTTCAAAGTATGCATCTCTTGCCTTAGCAACCTCAATAACAGCTGTAGCTTGACCTCTACCGATACCCTTTGTTTCTCTTGTGATACAAATAGAACCACCACCAATACCAATCTTAATGAAGTCAGCTCCTGCATCAGCTAAGAAACGGAAACCATCTTCATCAACAATATTACCAGCACCAACTTTAACTCTACCATCATACTTTTCATGAATCCAAGCAATTGTATCCTTTTGGTATTCAGTAAAACCTTCTGAAGAGTCAATACATAATACGTCAACACCTGCTTCAACTAGTGCTGGAACTCTTTCTTCATAGTCTCTTGTATTGATACCAGCACCAACAATAAATCTCTTGTGTTCATCTAATAGTTCGTTTGGATGTTCCTTATGAGCTTCATAGTCTTTTCTAAATACTAAGTAAACTAAACGCTTTTCATCATCTAAGATAGGTAAGCTATTTAACTTGTTATCCCAGATTAAATCGTTGCATTCACTTAATGTAAGTGAAACATGACCACATACCAACTTTTCAATTGGTGTCATGTATTTTTCTACCTTGTCATCTAATGAGACTCTACCTAAACGATAGTCTCTAGATGTGATAATACCTTTTAAAATACCATGATTCTTACCATCATCAGTAACTGCCACAGTAGAATGTCCTGTTCTTTCAATTACTTCTAATAGTTCAGCGATAGTATTTTCAGGCTTAACATTTGAGTCAGAAATTACAAAACCAGCCTTATGAGTCTTTACTTTTCTAACCATTTCAGCTTGTTGCTCAATAGTTTGAGAACCATAAATGAAGCTGACACCGCCCTCTTTTGCCAAAGCAATAGCCATAGTATCATTTGATACTGACTGCATGATTGCGCTTATCATTGGAAGCTTTAGCTTGATTGTACTTTCTTCACCTTTCTTAAACCTAACTAAAGGTGTTGTAAGATCAACATTACTAGGAGTGTTTTCTCTTGTAGATAAACCTGGTACTAGTAAGTATTCGTTAAATGTTCTAGATTCTTCTTTAAAAAATTTTGCCATACCTGCCCCTTTATTTTTATCTAATATACCACATTTTTAGGGGCTAACTATGATAAAATTGTTAAAGTTAGGAGTTTACGTCATGAAATTAAAAGATTCTTATTTTTTTACATTAAGAGAAGACGCAAGAGATGAAGACTCAAAAAGTGGAAATCTACTTGTAAAAGCCGGTTATATCAAGAAAACATCTGCCGGAATTTATATGATGCTTCCTTTAGGATTAAGAGTACAAGATAAAGTAGAAAAAATCATTAGAAAGCATATGAACAATGCTGGTAGCCAAGAAGTTAAGATGCCAGCGTTAATTGCCAGTGAATACTATGAAAATTCAGGAAGATTACAAGGTTTTGGTCCTTCTATCTTCAAGCTAAAAGATCGTACTGGTAAGGACATGGTGCTAGGTCCAACTCATGAAGAATTATTTGCCTTTGCAAGTAAGTCAATGATTAGATCATATAAGGACATGCCATTTAACCTATATCAGATTCAAACTAAATTCCGTGATGAACCTAGAGCTCGTTTTGGTCTAATTAGAGTTAAAGAATTTGTGATGAAAGATGCTTATTCTTTTGACAGAGATGAACAAGGCTTAGATGTTGCTTATAAGAAAATGTTTGACGCTTATAAGGCAATATTTGATGAAATTGGTCTTAATTATCGTATTGTAAAAGCTGATACAGGTATCATGGGTGGTTTGTTGTCAGAAGAGTTCCAAGCTATTACACCAGTTGGTGAAGATAGTGTTATCTATTGTGATTGTGGCTATTCTAGTAATGAAGAAGTAGCTCAACTTGTTACTAAAGAATCTCTTGAAGCACCACTTGAGTTAACTGAAGTAGCTACACCTGATTGTAAGTCAATTGAAGAAGTATGTAATTTCTTAAATGTTGATCCTAGAAAATCAGTTAAAGCTTTACTTATGAATATTAAGGATGAACTAGTTGTTTTATTCATTAGAGGTGATCGTGAATTAAATGAAACTAAGGTTTGTAAGTTATTAGGCTGTAGTGAAGTCAACTTTGCGGACGATGCCCTAATCGCAACCTCTAATGCAGTACCTGGTTTTACAGGTCCAATTGGCTTAAATGCTAAGATGATTGTTGATAATGAAGTAATGAATATGCATAACTTCGTATGTGGTGCTAATAAAGAAGGATATCACTTGATGAATGCTAATCCTAGTGATATTAAGGCTGATATAGTTGCGGATATCTCTAATGTAATGGAAGGAGATATTTGTCCAGTGTGTGGTAAGCCACTTAAGATGACTAAGGGTATTGAAGTTGGTAATACATTCAAACTTGGTACTAAGTATTCAAAGGCTCTTGACCTATCTTACTTAAACAAGGACAACAAACAAGAAGATGTTTGGATGGGTTCTTATGGTATTGGTGTTGGCAGAACAATTGCTGCTGTTGTTGAACAAAACAATGATGAAAAAGGTATTGTATGGCCATTAAATATTGCTCCATATCACTGTATCGTTCTTATCATGTCAATGAAAGATGAAACACAGGTTGCTAAGGGTAATGAACTATATGATAAGTTAAATGCAGCTGGTGTTGAAACAATTCTAGATGATAGAAACGAAAGACCTGGTATCAAGTTTAATGACTCTGAACTAATTGGTATCCCTTATCGTATTACAGTTGGTAAGCGAATTGGTGAAGGCATCGTCGAATTAAAGAAGCGTGGTTGTGATGATGTTCAAGAACTTACAATTGATGAAGCAATTGAATTCTTAACAAACGAAATTAACAAATAAGTTATGAAGGATGGATATAAAAACCATCCTTTTAATATAAATATTAATAGAGTTTATAAAAGCCGACTTATTAAATTTGTCGGCTTATTTACTTATTGAACGATTACTTTTTCAGATAATTCGATATCCATACAAGACAATAGAGTCTTTAGACTTTCATATTCATCGATGGCATATTCGAAGCAGATACCACAGTAATTATAGCTTTCAGAGATAAGGCTTGGATTATTAAAACCTAGTCTTTCCAAATCAGCATTCTCTAAAACTTTATTAAATGTTGTCTTATCATTCTTATAAGAATTAATACTAGTTCTAACAATTCTAATAAAATTAGATAAATCATTTTGTCTATTTTTAAGAACATCATCCTTTATAAATAGACCATAGGTAGGAAAATCACTATAACTATATTCTTTTTGATAGACATTATCGATTTCTTCAATCTTATAAAATTTTAAATCTTGATAATTATTGAAATCATTATAATCAATTTCACTTAAAACAGCTGAATTGATTACACCATTGTTCAAGTCATCTTTTAAGGCTTGAACACTATCATAATAGATAAAGTTATATTTAGAAAGATTAGCATTCAGAGCATTTAAAACACCACCTAGAACCGTTTTTTCGCCATAAACTCCTACATCACCTTTATTGAAAGATTCATCAGTAGAACAAATATAGTAATGAGAATGAGCTAAGATAGCTAATAATTTATAATTATCATTCTCAAGACACTTCTTAACTCCTATATTAACAGGTGCAATTATAATATCTTTATCATCCTTATCAAAGGCTTCACTTAATGTATTCACATCACTAGTAATCTCAATATTGTGTTCATCTTCTTTAAAACACAATAACGATAATGAAGCTGATTGAAGAGATAAGATATTAAAATTATCACCGTTACTATTTTCTACAACGCTTGGTCTACAAGCACATAGAAGTAATAGAAGTAGTACTAATGTTACTTTCTTTAACATGTAAACTTTTTAACTTCGTCTTTGAATAAAGCGATAGCGTCTTCAAGTTTCATTGAAGTATTACCTTGAACACCAAATCTTCTAATATTAACACTACCTTCAGCGATTTCACCATCACCTACAACGATTTCTACTGGAATCTTCTTAAGTTGTGCTTCTCTAATTCTATAACCTAGTTTTTCATTACGAGCATCTACTTCCACTCTAAATCCTTCACTAGCTAATGCTTCCTTAACCTTATATGCATAGCCAGCATGGATTTCACTATTTACTGGAACAATTACGATTTGACTTGGAGCCAACCACAATGGGAACGCGCCCTTTGTTTCTTCAATAATGAAGGCGGTAAATCTATCAAAAGTACCAAAGATTGCTCTGTGGATTACTACCGGAACTTGTTTTTCACCATTTGAATCAATATAGTTAAGCTCAAATCTACGAGGCAATAAGAAGTCTAATTGACAAGTTGATAGTGTAACTTCAGGACCTACAGCAGGCTTAACTTCTACGTCTAACTTAGGACCATAGAAAGCAGCTTCGCCCTTAGCCTCAAAGTACTCAACACCTAATTCATTTAATACTTCTCTTAGCTTATTCTCTGCATTATCCCACATTTCATCATCATCAAAGTATTTTTCTTTATCTTCCTTATCTCTTAAAGATAATCTAAACTTATAGTCTTTAATACCGAAGTCTTTATAAACATCAAGAATTAAAGCTACTACCCTCTTGAATTCTTCACCGATTTGTTCAGGAGTTACGAATAAGTGAGCATCATTTTGACACATGCATCTAACTCTTTCAAGACCCTTAACAGCACCTGATGCTTCATATCTAAAGTCAGTGGCAAATTCACCAATTCTAACTGGAAGATCACGATATGAATGTAACTTGTTCTTATAAACTAACATGTGGTGAGGACAGTTCATTGGTCTTAATACAAATTCTTCATCATCAACCTTCATTAGTGGGAACATATTCTTTTGATAGTGATCCCAGTGTCCACTTGTTACATATAATTGTTTAGTACCAACACATGGAGTATATACATGGTCATAGCCTAGTGCTTGTTCCTTCTTGTAGATATAGTTTTCAAGTTGTTTACGTACAATCGAACCATTTGGCAACCATAATGGCATACCAGCACCAACTAAAGGTGAAGTCATAAAGATTTCTAAATCCTTGCCAATCTTACGATGATCTCTTTCCTTAGCCTCTTCTAATTCCTTTAAGTAAGCTTCTAAGTCTTCCTTATTGTCGAAACATACACCATAAATTCTTTGAAGCATCTTATTCTTAGCATCATTTTTCCAATAAGCACCAGAATGCTTAATTAGTTTAAAATTCTTTAATTCCTTAACTGTATCAACATGAGGTCCTCTACATAAATCTGTAAAATCACCTTGTGTATAACATGAAATAGTTGTTTCATTTTCATCCATTCTATTGATTAAATCAATCTTATATGGATCATCCTTGAACATTTCTAAAGCCTCTTCCTTAGAAATTTCATGTCTTACAATACGCTTACCATCCTTGGCAATCTTCTTCATTTCCTTTTCAATCTTTTCAAGATCTTCAGTCTTAATAACATCATCTCCTAAATCGATATCATAATAGAAACCCTCTTCAATTACAGGACCTACCCAAAATTTAGCATTTGGATATAAATGAGACACTGCTTGAGCTAGTAAGTGAGCACAAGAGTGGTTCAAAGTATTTAAGTGTTCGTTCTCTTTAATGTTAATCATTGTAACCTCCTAAAATAAAAAAAGTGATACAAGGGCGTAAATAACGCGGTACCACCTTATTTTCTAACTTAATCTCTTAACGCGAGTAACGTCCAGTATTAGTGGAACTCATAAGTAGTAATCATATTATCTAGGACCATTTTCACCGCCCATGGACTCTCTTTATCATCAATAATAGGATCGTGTCTTAATCTTTGTACTTTGTAATGATAAGACTTAGTTATCTAGTTGTCAACCTCCTAAAGAACTTATATATGGTTAGAAAAAGAAGGAATCACATTCCTTCTTCTGATTAATTATTTCTTATCCTCTAATAACTTCACTATCTTATTCAAGGCAACTAGTTCATCACTAGGCTTTGGTTCTTCTTTCTCTTTAGGTTTTTCATGAATCAAAGTTTTTCTTAATTCGTTAATCGCCTTAACAACCAAGAAAAGACATAAGGCAACAATCAAAAAATTAACAATGTTTTGGATAAAAGAGCCATAATTGATACTTATATCACCCTTTAAAACAAGCTTTAAATCAGAGAATTGCGCATCACCTGTAAAAAATGCAATAAGCGGCATGAAAATGTCATTAACAAGTGAAGTAACAATTGACGAGAATGAGGCACCAATAACAACACCTATTGCCATATCAAGGACATTGCCCTTCATCGCAAACTCTTTAAATTCATTTAAAAATTTCTTCATAAATTGACTCTCTTTCTTGCACTAATTTTATAAAATTTTTAGCCATATAAAAATACCCTAGAAAATTCTAGGGTATACAGTAATTATTTAGATAATTCTTCCTTCTTTTCCAATAAAATCTTATAAGATTCTTGATACTTTGCAAGTTTATCCTTTTCTTCATTAACCTTAGCTTCTGGAGCCTTAGCTAAGAACTTTTCATTAGAAAGAATATTTGTAGATCTCTTGATTTCGCCCTCAAGCCTTGTAAGTTCCTTCGCAATCTTTTCAAGCTCTTCTTGCTTATTGACTACTTCAGACATCTTGAAAGAAATCTTACCAGCAGAAATAGGTCTTACGATTGTTTCATCATCAATAGAATCAACAACTACAAGTTTTGTCATTCTAAGTAGAATTGACTTGTCTGAATCACTTAAGTCAAAACCTTCAACTTGTAACTCTAATTCCTTAGAAGGCTTAACATTGTTTTCAGTTCTAAGTTCTCTACTTGCCTTAATGATTTCAAGTAAAACATCAACATGTTTTGCGCTATTTTCATCGCAATCCATCTTTTCAGGCCATAGAGCTGTACAAATTGATACATCCTCACCATGAATTGCTTGGTAAAGTTCTTCAGTAACAAATGGTACAAATGGATGAAGCAATCTAACAATCGCATCTAATACATATACTAGTGTATCTAATGTCTTATGCTTTAAATCTTTATCATCACTATTTAAAGCAGCCTTACTAAATTCAATATAAGAAGCACAGAAGTCATCCCAAATAAATGATTCAAGTTCATTACCTGCAATAGCCATCTCATAACGATCAATATTCATTGTTGTCTTATCAATGATGTTATTTAACTTATAAATAATCCAATTATCAGAATCATTAGTTAATACTGGTTTTGAATACTTATAGTCTTCATCAATATTCATTAGTACGAATCTTGTCGCATTCCATAGCTTATTAATAAAGTTCCAAGATGCTTCAATCTTTTCAACAGAGAAGTTAATATCATAACCTGGTGTTGAGTTGCAAGTTAAGAATAGTCTTAATGAATCATAACCATACTTGTTGATGACATCGATTGGATCAATACCATTGCCAAGAGACTTAGACATCTTACGACCCTTATCATCTCTTACAAGACCATGGATTAGACAATCCTTAAATGGTCTATCATGCATAAAGTAACGAGATGCAACAGCCATTCTAGCTACCCAGAAGAAGATAATATCATAACCTGTAACAAGACAATCAGTTGGGAAGTAACGTTCAAGAAGATCAGTCTTTTCTGGCCAGCCCAATGTAGAGAAAGGCCATAGAGCACTTGAGAACCATGTGTCCAATACATCTTCATCTTGAACATAGTTTTCAATATCTTTTGGTGGATCATATTCACAATAGATTTCCCCTGTATCTTTATGATAATAAACTGGAATTCTATGTCCCCACCATAATTGTCTTGAAATGCACCAGTCTTCAATGTCTTCTAACCAACCAGTAAATGTCTTTTCAAAACGCTTAGGATAGAAGTTAATCTTAGTATCTTCATTTTCTTGATGTTTTAAAACATCATCAGCCAAAGGTTTCATCTTAACAAACCATTGCTTAGAAAGATAAGGCTCAACCATTGTATCTGTACGCTCAGAGAAACCAACAGAATGTTCAATTTCTTCAATCTTAACAAGTTGACCTTGTTCTTCAATTCTTTTTACTGTTAAATCTCTGCATTCATATCTATCCATACCTTCAAACTCACCACATAATGAGTTCATAGTAGCATCTTCGTTCATACAAACAGGCATCTCAAGATTATGTCTTAATGCGATTTGATAGTCATTAGGGTCATGAGCTGGCGTACATTTCATAGCACCAGTACCAAAGCCAATTTCAATATATTCATCACCAATGATAGGAAGAATATCGCCATTAGCTGGGTTGATACACTTCTTGCCAATCAAATGACAAAGCTTTTCATCCTTTGGATTAACTACAACACAAACATCACCAAACATGGTTTCAGGTCTTGTTGTGGCAACATCAAATGTTTCATCACTATCTACAAGATGGTATCTGAAATAATACATCCTGCCTTTAACATCTTTGTGAACTACTTCAATATTACTTAAGGCAGTCTTAGCAACAGGGTCCCAATTGATTACTCTTTTACCTTGATAAATTAAACCATCCTTATAGTAGTCTACAAAAACCTTAATTACAGCCTTAGATAAGCCTTCATCAAGTGTAAATCTTTCCTTGGAATAGTCTACACTTAGTCCAGTCTTTGCCCATTGTTCCTTGATGAAACCTGCATATTCATCTTTCCATTCCCAAGCCTTCTTTAAGAAACCTTCTCTACCTAGATCATATCTAGAAATACCTAGTTCCTTAAGTCTAGCATCTACCTTAGCTTGAGTTGCGATACCAGCATGGTCCATACCTGGAAGCCATAGACAGTCGTAGCCTCTCATTCTCTTATATAGAATGATTGAATCTTGTAAGGCATTATCTAAAGTATGGCCAATATGTAACTTACCAGTTACATTTGGTGGTGGGATAACGATACAATATGGTTTCTTTGAAAGATCACCTGCTTTAAAGTAACCTTCTTTTAGCCATTTTGCATACTTGCCTTGTTCAACTTGTTTTGCGTCATATTTTGTCTCTAACATAATTCTTCCTTTCATGAAAATAAAAAAGGTGATACAAGGGTGCTAATGCACGGTACCACCTTACTTTTAACTTAAAGCTCTTAACGCGAGTAACGTATTATCTTACTAGCATTTCAGATAATAAACTCCAAGACTACTTTCATTTTCCTTTAACGTATTCTTTGCACCTACCAGAATATCTCTTTATGTCTCAAGAAAAATTACTTCCTTCTTTTCTTAGTCTTTAAAATTATAGCTATAAAGCTTATAAAAATCAATTCTTATTGCTTCTATGGTCACTTACAGTAAAACCATTTGAAGTTAAGATATTAGTTACTTTCACATCATCAGTCTCATCGGTTCTAATGACAATTTGAAGACCACTATATCTTGTCACTATAAAGTGTGTAATATTGATATTATGTTCTGCCGTAACTGTACCTAGTTTTTGTAAGATACCTGGTTCATCCTTATCAATATCAATTACTACTCTACTACCCTTGGCATAATAGCCCATTAAATCAATGAAAGCTCCAAAGATAACTTTTTGTGTAATAATACCAACAATTTGTCCATTATCTTCAATCACTGGAAGACAAGTGATATTATGTTCATTCATCTTTTCAGCAGCTTCTTCAAGTAAGGCATTAGGATGAATAGTATAAACATTTGTAATCATAATATCTTTACATGAAGTCTTATTTAATAATGAATTAATCTCATAGACTGACAAAGTAGTTGCCTTAGATGGGGCAAAGTCAGCCAATGTTGATCCTGTAATAAGTCCAACCAATTTACCATTACTACAAATAGGTACACGATGGAAATCGCCCTTCTTCATCACATCAAAGGCATCAGTAATTGAATCAAAGGGATTTAAAGTAACAACATTTTTAGTCATCCAATCTTTAACGTACATAATTATCCTCCTAAATAAGCTTTAGAAACGGCATCAGAAGCTAATAGTTCCTTGCCTGTACCACTTAATACAATCTTACCTGTTTCCATTACATAGGCTCTAGAAGCTATTTCAAGGGCCATTTTAGCATTTTGTTCAACAACGAAAACAGTAGTACCATTATCATTAATTTCCTTTATTATCGCAAAGATTTCCTTTACAAGTAAAGGTGATAAACCCATAGATGGTTCGTCCAATAAAAGCACCTTAGGATTTGACATAAGCGCCCTGCCCATAGCCAACATCTGTTGTTCGCCACCTGATAGTGTACCAGCTAATTGTTTTTGTCTTTCTTTTAAACGAGGGAATAATTCAAAGACATGATTTAAATTATCTTCAATCAGCTTTTTATCTTTACACAAATAAGCACCTAATGTTAGATTCTCTAATACTGTTTGAGAGGCAAAGACGTGTCTTCCTTCTGGTACCTGTATTAAACCAAAAGACACTATCTTATTAGCAGGAACTTTTGTAATGTCTTTACCATCTAAAATAATAGAACCGCTCTTAGCTTTAATTAAACCACTTAGTGCATGCATAGTAGTTGTCTTACCAGCACCATTGGCTCCAATAAGTGCAACTATCTCACCATCATTGACTGTAAAGTCAATGCCCTTGACGGCTTCAATAAAGCCGTAATTTATATGTAAGTTTTCTACTTTCAACATGTTAATCTCCTAAGTAAGCCTTAATAACTTCAGGGTTGTTTTGAATCTCTGCTGGTTTTCCTGATGTTAGTACTTGACCAAAGTTAAGTACTGTAATCTTTTCACAAACTCCCATAACCAGTTTCATATCATGTTCGATTAAAAGAATCGCAATATGGAAGTGGTCTCTTATAAATCTAATCGTATTCATAAGTTCTTCAGTTTCGGTTGGGTTCATACCAGCAGCTGGCTCATCTAATAGTAATAAGCAAGGATTAGTAGCTAGGGCTCTGGCGATTTCTAGTCTTCTTTGAGCACCATAGGGAAGTGATGAAGCATTTAAATCCGCAAAGTCTTCTAGTTTAAAGATTTTCAATAAATCCAAAGCCTTATCATGCATTTCCTTTTCTTGTTTACGATATTTTGGTGTCTTAAAGATTCCATCTAGTGTTGAATAAGTGATGTTGTTATGAAAGCCTACAAGGACATTTTCCATAACGGTCATCTTATTAAACAAACGAACATTTTGGAAGGTTCTAGCAATACCTGCCTTATTCACATCAACAGTTGACATATTTTTGGTATCAACACCATTTAAGATAATACTACCTCTTGTAGGTTGATATACTTTAGTTAAAAGATTAAAGACCGTTGTCTTACCAGCACCATTGGGACCAATTAGACCATAAATATCATTCTCTTCAATTTTGATGTCAAAGTTATTTACGGCAGTAAGGCCACCAAAATCGATTCCTAATTTTTTAGCTTCTAGAACACTCATGTTTAGCCCCCTTTCGTTTAATAAATGACATCAAGGCATTTTTATAATTATCTAAATACGACATCAATATCTTATTGTTAGATAGGATCATAACAAGTACTAACACAATCGCATAGGCAATCATTCGATAGTCATCGAATGATCTTAGGGCCTCCGGTAGGACAATTAATAATGTAGTAGAAATAATTGTACCTGTCATATTACCTAAACCGCCCAAAACAACATAAACAAGAATTAAAATAGATAAGTTAAAGTCAAATTTAGTAGCTTTAAAGCTAGAATATCCTAGTCCATAATAAGCTCCTGCCATGCCTGTAATAAAGGCTGATATCACAAAGGCTAATAACTTATATTTAGTAATATTAACACCAAGTGAGGTAGCGGCTATTTTATTATCTCTACAGCTTTGAATAGCTCTACCACTTTTTGAGTTAATCAAATTATAGATAATAAATAAAGTAAATAATATTAGGATAGCACCACTTAAGAAAGTAGAAAGCTTATGAGATACTGAAGCACCTAAAGCACCTTTTACTAGTAACTTACCATCTGGTAATAGATTGGTATTATCGCTAATAAATGACATATGTAAGCCATTTGAATCAACACCTACATATAGATTTAAGAAAAGTGTTTTAATGATTTGGCAGAATGCAAGTGTAACAATAGCTAGATAGTCACCTTCAAGTTTTAGTACTGGAATACCAATAATTAAACCAAAAATAGAAGAAATCAAGCCTCCTACAATGATTGAAATAAATAAGGCTAGAGTATCTGGAATATTATTTCTAAGTAAACAAGCAGCACAAACTATACCTGAGAAAGCTCCTACTGCCATAAAGCCTGCTTGTCCTAGGCACAAATCGCCTAAATAGCCTACAAGTAGATTTAAGGCTAATGCAGCTACAATATAGGCTACTGTCGGAACTAACAAGGCGTTCATCGTGGAAGATAAAGAGCCTGTTTTATTTAAGATAGTAATAAGGGCATATACAAGTATTACTAATAAATAAGAAGTCAATGCTTTTTTATTTTTCATCTTATACTTTCTCCTTTACTTTCTTTCCTAATAAGCCAGTTGGTTTAAATAATAAAACTAGGATCAAGACCCCAAAAGCAATGGCATCAGTAAGTTCTGATAGACCATAGGCTTTTACAATTATTTCTATAACACCTAATAATAGGCCTCCTAATAAGGCACCAGGAATAGAACCGATACCACCAATTACCGCAGCTGTAAAAGCTTTAATACCAGGCATAGAGCCTAGGGTTGGTGTTACGGTTGGATAGGCTGCACATAACAATACGGCAGCTATTGCGGCTAAGCCAGAACCAATAGCGAATGTTAATGAGATGATATTATCAACATTAATACCCATTAAGGCAGCGGCCTCTTTATCCTCACTACAGGCTCTCATAGCTTTACCAATCTTAGTCTTTTTGATAAATAGATTTAATAGAATCATTATTACGATACATACAGTAATCGTGATTAACATTTGATAGCTTAATTTTAGTTGATCATTAAATAAGTTAATAGAACCATAATCTAGGATGGTTGGAAAAATTTTAGCAGCTGATCCCCATATCAAAAGAGCTAGGTTTTGTAGGAAATAGCTGACACCAATAGCAGTTATAAGAACAGCCAAAGACGAGGCTTGTCTTAAGGGTTTGTAGGCCAATCTTTCAATAATTACACCTAGTAAGGTACAAATAATTATTGAAATAATAAGAGCTATAGGAAGTGGCAAATTAGCTCTATAAAGAGCTACAAAGGCACTATAGGCACCAATCATGATGACATCACCATGGGCAAAGTTTAACATCTTAGCAATACCATATACCATGGTGTAGCCAAGGGCGATGATTGCATAGATTGAGCCAAGTCTTATACCACTAATTAGATTTGATATAAAGATCATAAATTCCCCCTTTATAGTTTAGTAAGAAGTTGCCAATTGGCAACTTCTTACATAAATGTTTAATTATTCAGCAGCAGTAAGCTTGCCATCTTTTACTTGGAAAGCAAGTGGAGCCTTAACTACAGCACCATTTTCATTCCATGTCATGTTAGAACCAGTTAAACCAGAATATGTGAAACCACCTTGGAATGTCTTGCATAATAGTTCACCCATATCTTGAGCAGACATATCAGCAGTTGCACTAGCTTCAACTAAAGCATTATAGATTGCGTATACTACATCATATGCATCAGCAGCAAATTGGTTTGGATTATTACCGGCTAAAGCATTGAACTTAGATACAAAAGATACAGTAGCATCATCAGTTGCAGTATATGCGAATGGTGTTAAGTAATAGAATCCTTCAAACATTGAAACATCAACACCTTCTTGTTCTAGAGCTCCATCAAAACCATCTACACCAAAGAATACTGGACTATAGTTAGCATTCTTACAAGCCATAACAATCTTTGTATCATTTTCATAGTATAGAGGTAAGAATACAAGTTCTGCACCCTTACTTTGAGCATCACTAACACCAGTTGTAAAATCAGTTGCGTTATCTGATGTGAATGAATAAGTTGATACGATTTCTAAGCCTTTGACTGCAGCTTCTTTAACAAATGCATCATATACGCCTACTGAGTAATCTGAATCAGATTGAACAAAGGCAGCAACCTTAGTAGCTAGTTTGTGTTCAGCAATATAGTCAGCAGCAGCTGTACCTTGTTGGGGATCGGCGAAACACATTCTATATACATAATCCTTACCAGCGATGATATCTTCAGCAGAACCACTTGGTGTCATGGCAAATACACCAGCATCATTGTAGCTATCAGCAACAGCTAATGATGAACCAGTTGTTGTACATAGCATACTTACTTGCATACCCCAGTCAGTTAATTGAGCATAGGCCTTATTAGCTTCTTCACCATCACCCTTATCATCTAAGAATTTAAGTTCAAGTTTTAGACCGTCTTCACCAGCTTTTTCATTGATTTCATTAACAGCGACTTGAGCACCATATTGAACAGCTAGGCCATATTGTGCATACTCACCAGTTGTTGGACCAGAACCGCCAATCTTAATAGTGTTTGAATCAACACTATCATCACCTGTTTCTTTGTCAGAGCCACATGCACATAATGTCATTAGCATTAGTACACTTAGTAAAACGACTAATAATTTTTTCATAAAACTTCCCTCCCTAATCGTTTTTAATCTATAGACAAGCTTTAATAAGCTTTTCTATTAATAAAATAAAAGGATGGTCGATAGCCCATCCTTAAAAATATTTCAAATAAAGCTATCTTAATCATGAAAAGGTTACTGCGCTAAGTAACATAATAATAATCACGATAATAATAGCTAAATAGCAAGGAGAATAGTGAGAGTGTTCTTGTTTTAAATAAAAGTTCATGTATGTTTCTCCTTCCATGAACTTATGTTACAAAAATAGAAAATACATGTCAACAAATATTTTCATATTATTTTCATAGATATGTAAATCTTTACATTTTTACTTGTTTAAACAAAATTCTTATGCACATGACTGTATATTGGGTGTATAATTTTTAATTTTCACATAAAAAAAGATTTAGCTCTTACACTAAATCTCTTTCGCTTTTTATTAACCTAATTTGTAGAATATAGGGCTACTACCACTCTTGAGGTAGATGCTTCTAATTACAGTAGTACCATTGTAGTTACCATGTAATGCTTGATCGCCTCCTAAGTATATTGCCCAGTGTTGAGCACCCATACCACCATTAGCGTAATAGATTAAGTCACCAGGGGATGGACTATCAGTTTGGTAAATGTTACCAAGTGAATTCCATTCACCAGTAAATGCTTGAATAAATAATTGACAGATATAGAAGCAATTACCTGGTGTACCTACAAGGCCATTAGCGATTGACCACACATCACCACCAGCTAATTCACTCATGTTAAATGTATAAGTTGATCTTGAACCACTACGGCTTAATTTTGCTTGCTCAGCTTCATATTCTTCAATGGCGATATCTAATTCACCTTGAAGCTTATCAAAGTTAGCAGTTGCAACTTCTTGTCCCTTTGTCTCAAGAATGTATTTAGTATTTGCGCTATCCGCAAATACGAAGTCTTTTTCCTCATCACTAGAAACTGTTTTAACAATCAGTTCATCATTTTCTAGCTCTTCGTTAGTATAAGTATTCGCATAAACTTGCTGACTACTTGGTACTAAAACTACTAATATAGACTCAATTAATAAGGGGACACGGTTAATAAATTCAATAAAACTATTCATCATACTCCTTTATAAGTGACTCAATACTCCTAGCCACAACGTCTATGTTAACACCTTTTAGGCATGAAATGCAAATCGCCTGTTCAATGCCTAGTGTTTTATAGATGATTTTCATCTGATTTATACGTTGATTATTTGAGAATTTATCGCACTTATTAAGGACAAAAAGTACCGGAATTTCTAAGTCTTTTAGATAGTTATACATATCGATATCATCTTGATTTGGTGTTCTTCTGATATCTAGAATCATAACGCATAACTTCAAAGCTTCTCTTTGAGTAAAATATTCATCCATCATCTCACCAAACTCAATGATTTCTTTGTCACTCCTTCTAGCATAACCATAACCAGGTACATCACATACAGTATATTTATTATCGACATTGAAGAAGTTTAAAAGTCTTGTCTTACCAGGTGTTTTACCTACATAAGCAATTTTACCATATAGCTTATTTATTAAAGATGACTTACCTACATTACTTCTGCCCACAAAGACTACTTCCCTTTCACTTTCAGGATAATGATCTTTTTTGGTACCTGAACATAAGAAACTAATCATGGATAATAGCCTCTTTTAAGATAGTATCCACTTTATCAACAGGCATAAAAGTAATGTTTTCTTTAACGATATCAGGAAGTTCATCGATATCCTTAACATTACCCTTAGGGATGAAGACCTTCGTAATACCACTTCTATTAGCCGCAATAGACTTTTCTCTTAAACCGCCAATTGGTAAGACATTACCACGAAGAGTTACCTCACCTGTCATTGCACAGTTTGCGTCTACTGCTTTATTAGTTAAAGCTGATACAAAGGCAGTAGTTAAAGTAACACCAGCTGAAGGTCCATCTTTTGGTACTGCACCCTCTGGCACGTGAATATGGATATCATGTGTCTCAAAGAACTTGACATCAATACCAAACTTCTTAGCGTTTGATTTAACATAGTCTAATGCGATTTCAGCAGATTCTTTCATAACATCACCAAGCTGACCAGTGATGATTAGTTTGCCCTTTCCTTCAAAGTAATTTACTTCAATTTGTAAGATATCACCACCAAAAGCAGTATAAGCAAGACCAGTTACAACACCTACTTGATTCTTCTTTTCCTTAGTACCATATTCAAACTTTTCATGGCCCAACCACTCTTGAACTAACTTCTTAGTGACTTTAATAGAACGTTTAGACTTTGTATAGATTTCAAGTGTTGCCTTACGAGCCAATGTTTCCATCATTCTCTCAAGTTCTCTGACACCAGATTCTCTTGTATAATGTCTAATTACATGAGTTATCATTTCATCACTGATACTAAATTGTGATGGCTTTAAGCCATCTTTCTTTAAAACCTTAGGAATCAAATGATCTTTACAAATATTTAGTTTTTCTAGTTCAGTATAAGAACTTAAATTTATAATCTCTAATCTATCTAACAAAGGAGCAGGAATGTTTTCTAAATAGTTAGCAGTAGCGATAAACATAACATCACTTAAATCATATGTTTCTTCTAGGTAGTGATCCTGGAACATTGAATTTTGTTCAGGATCTAAAACTTCTAACATCGCACTACTTGGATCACCCTTATAGTCAGCACCCATCTTATCGATTTCATCAATTAAGAATACAGGATTAGTTGTACCTGCTTTTTTCATGCCTTGGATAATTCTACCAGGATAAGAACCTAAGTATGTTCTTCTATGTCCTCTTATTTCAGCTTCATCTCTAACGCCACCCAAAGACATCTTAACGAAGTTTCTATTTAAGGCTCTAGCGATTGACTTGGCAAGAGATGTCTTACCAACACCTGGAGGACCAACTAAACAAATGATTGGTGATTTTAAAGAATGTGATAATTCTTTAACAGCCAAATATTCAAGAATTCTAGTCTTAATCTTCTCAAGACCATAGTGGTCTTCATCAAGAACTTCTTTAACCTTAGTTAAATCAGTTTCATCGACACTTTTTTCAGTCCAAGGAATAGAAATTAACCAATCAAGATAAGTTCTAATCATGCCATATTCACCTGAGGCAGTAGAAGTCATATCTAGTCTTCTAATTTCCTCATTAGCCTTAGCCTTGATGTTTTCAGGATATCTATCTTTAGAGAACTCTTCCTTAAGCTTTTCTACATCAGCACCCTGACCATCACCCAGTTCTTCTTTAATGGCCTTGATTCTTTCTCTTAAATAATAGTCTTTTTGCGAAGATTCCACTGAGTCTTTAACACGAAGATTGATTTCTTTTTCAATCTCTTCTTTTTTCTTTTCCAAAGAAATGTATGTTAAAAACATTTCAAGTCTTTTTTCTAAATGATATTCCTCTAAGAATTTTTGTTTCTCACCTGAATTAAAGATGTTTGCTTGGGCAAAACCATCAACTAGTTCTGAGATATATTGATTGCTCATATTCTCAGGGGCTCTTAAAGGCGCTCTACCGTTCTTTTGTTCAAAAAGGCTATATTCCTTCTTAACTTTCGTTTTTAACACCTCAAGGGCTAAATCATCTTCTACAACATCAGACAATACTTCAACGCTTGCATACTTAATACCATCAATCTCGTAGATTTCAATTAGACGACATCTATCTTCACCGACAAAAACTACTTTTAAATGGTCATCTCTTTTTCTACTTGCTCTTATATGACAGATAGTACCAATTTCATATAAATCATTCTTTTTAGGTTCATCAATATCGATGTTTTTTTGAGAAACCAAAATAACATCAAGATTCATGTTTAAACTAAAATTAACAACATCTACACTAGCACGTCTGCCAACATCCAAAGACATATCTTGCCCTGGGAAGATAATGGCACCTCTAGTACAAATAATAGGACATTCAATTATGTTTGCCATAAAAAATTTCCTCCTTCTATTAATAAAAGACGCTGTGTTGCGTCTTTATTATCTTTTTTTATTTCTTTAAGAAGTCAACCGCTTTTTGAAGCTTAACATCATCGATGATGTTTTCTTTTGGAACATACTTCTTAACTTCAGCCACATCCATGCCATAGCCCTTAGCCATGTCATCGTAGTACTTTTCGATATCATCATCGCTAGCTTCTAAGTTTTCTAACTTAGCAACTTCTTCAAGACATAAAGTTGTCTTGATTCTAGCTGTAGCACTTTCTTCTAATTGCTTCTTGATATCTTCTCTTGTTTGACCAATGATCTTTAAGTATTGATCAAATGGAATACCTTGGTATTGAAGTCTAGCAGCTTGATCATTTAACATAGCCTCTGTTTCCTTTTCAATCATAACAGCAGGAATGTTGATTGTAGCCTCATCACATAATGTCTTTAATAACTTTTCATCAGCCTTACGTTCTGCTTCAGCTTTCTTACCAGCTAAGATAGATTCCTTTACGTGTTCCTTGTAAGCGTCAACTGTTTCAACGTTTTCAATCTTTAATTCCTTTACAAATTCATCATCTAAAGTTGGCAACACTTTCTTCTTTATTTCATGAACTGTAACCTTGAAAACAACTGGAGCACCCTTTAATTCTTCAACATGGTAATCTTCAGGGAAAGTAACATTGATATCCTTTGTTTCTTCTGACTTCATACCAACTACTTGTTCTTCAAAACCAGGAATGAATGAATGAGAACCAATAACTAATTCATAGTTGTCAGCCTTGCCACCATCGAAAGCAACCTCATTCTTGAAACCTTCAAAGTCGATAACTACTGTATCGCCATCTTCAACAGCGCCATCTTCCTTAAGTTCTAGATCACCCTTTCTTTCAAGAGTCTTGTTGATTTCATTGTCAACTTCCTCATCAGTAACTGTTACTTCTTCTAATTCATACTTTAAAGCCTTGTAATCACCAAGAGTTACATCTGGTTTAACAGGACAATTGAAGACAATAGTAACTCCTTCTGCACCGATTTCCTTTAAATCCATGCTAGCTTGATCGATTAAATCTACATGGTGTTCATCAAGAGCTTCTTTGAATGCTTCGTTGCTTAATTCACTAGCAGCTTCATACCAGCAAGCTTCATCAGTGATATATTTCTTAGCTAAAGAAGCAGGAACTTGTCCCTTTCTAAAACCCTTAATATCTAATTTTTTTACTAATTTGTCGAAAGCCTTCTTAGTAGCTGCTTCCCACTTTTCTCCTTTGATGGCACATGTTAATTCTGCTTTGCCATCTTCAATCTTTTTATATTCAGCCATATTTACCTCCATAAACGCTAACACATTATATCAAAGACTTGTGAATAATACTACAATAATTACTGCTAATTAACTGCAACCTAATTAACTGCAAGAACGCCTAAGTAAAACACAGTATTAAACTTAGTCTTCTTTTATTCTTATCACTGAATTAGGAGATTTCTTATTACCATCCCTATAGATTTCTCCTTCTTCTATTAGTGGATTAATAATATCGTTTAGAAATCTTGTTCTATTTGTATAATCTAATTCATATTGCAGATCATTAATCCTCATGCTTCCGCTATCTTCCAATATATATAGAAGCTTTTCTTTTTTATCAGCATTCTTATCGTTTTCATTTCCATCGTATCTTTTATACAAAGTATCAAATAATTTTAAATTCAAGAAACCAGGATGTATAGATACTACTGGTTGTAACTCTTTAGAATAATCAACATAGGCTTCCATCATGGTTTGAAAACCGGTCCCTCCTCTTTCCATTAAATTTGCAACATCCAAACATGCGGCAATTATAGAATTTCTTCTAATAGAAGGGATAGAACCAAAAGGATATTCACAATATTCTTTTGGAAGCAACCAAGAACCAGGAGAAACAATTTCTAATCTATCGTTATATATGTCCACATCAATCTGAGTACCATTTATAGAATAGTCTCTATGAGCTATTGCGTTTACCAAAGCTTCTCTTATAGCTTTTATAGGATATGATCTTATTTCTTTTCGTCCACCATTATCTAATTTTTTCCAGCCAGTTTTTGTGTTTTTTTCGATAAAGGATAAAATATTTTCGAAAACAGTTGGGATATTTCCTTTAAATCTTGCACTATCAATCAAAGTACCACTTTTATTTAATCCCTTCCATAGACGACAACAAACCATAGTATCATCTTTGTCATAGTCATCTTTAAACATTAGAAAACCTGATTTTACATGTCCATCTTTAGAAAGAATTTCTTCGTTTTGAAGTTCTTTTATAGATGGCCAATTTCTCTTGTTTCTATAATTCCTACACATGGCTAAATAATCATTCCATTCATTATCAGCATATAAAACTTCAGTTGTTTCATTATCTATGCCATATCTTCTCTTAGATAGAGATATTATCTCTTCTGGTCTAGCTGGATAAGAATTTCCATCACCCCTTATATAAACTGTTTCATTAAAATCACCTTCACGATATCTAACCACTGAATCTGCAGAAAAAACCCTTACTCCTAGAACATAACGTTCAGCATTTTCATCAACACTTCCAATGACATAAGATGTCCTTACATGAGGAAAAATGTTTCTATCATTAATTCTAGCTACAAGATTTTTAGTCTTGTCAATATCGTTTAATGTTAGCCCAAATGCATCACCATCGTTAGAAACACCAACAAAAATTGTTCCACCACCATTATTAGCATACGCAACAATCGTTTTTGCCCATTTAATTGGATTCTCTTCGCTTAGTACTTGTTTAAACTCATATTCTAGGTCTTCCATTAATACTTCCGGAAAGATTTCAGATATTTTCATATATAACCTCCTAACATTGTACATTAACATTATACAACATTAGACAAAACATTAGACATCACCTTGTCTAATGTATAAAAAAATTAGAAGATTGCTCTTCTAATTTTTTCCTAATAATTTAAACATTTCCTTCTTATATACTTCTACACCAGGTTGATTGAATGGATTAACACCAAGTAAGTAACAGCTCATTCCACATGCCTTGAAGAAGAAGTAGATCATATAACCAAAGGCCTTAGCACTATTGTCTTCTAGATGAACTAGGATGTTTGGTACATTACCATTATCGCTATGTGCCTTTAGAGTACCCTTCATTGCCATTTCATTAACCCAAGATACTTGCTTACCAGCTAGGTAGTTCATGTTGTCAAGGTTTTCTTCATCACTTGGGAAAGCGATATCTTCTGGCATATTATCAATTAAGAATAATGTTTCATATAACACTTTGCTACCCTCTTGAATGAATTGGCCAAGTGAGTGTAAGTCAGTTGAAAAACATGCAGATGTTGGAAGTAGGCCCTTACCATCTTTGCCCTCTGATTCACCAAATAGTTGTTTCCACCATTCAGCAACCATTGTTAGTTGTAAGTTATATGTTACAAACATTTCACTCTTATAGCCTTGATTTTCAAGGATTCTTCTAGCTACTGCATACTTATAAGCATCGTTTTCTAATAAGTTATCACTAGAATAGTCGTTATAAGCCATCTTAGCACCTTCCATTAGAGCTTTGATATCTACACCAGCTAAAGCTAATGGTAATAGTCCTACTGCTGTAAAGACACTGAAACGACCGCCGATATCATCTGGTACTACGAATTCTTCATAGCCTTCTTTGTCAGCTAATTCTTTTAATGTACCCTTGTGCTTATCAGTTGTAGCGATAATACGTTCCTTAGCTTCTTCTTTACCATATTTGTTTTCAATGTATTGTTTAAAGATTCTAAATGATACTGAAGTTTCAGTTGTTGTACCTGACTTAGAAATAACATTTAGTACTACATCTTTTCCTTCGATGTGCTTTAATACTTGAGACAAGTAAGTATTAGAGAATGTATTACCAATAAAGATTACTTCAGGTCCTTCTTCTGGATATAAGCCTCTGATCATTTCATTAGCAGCTCTAGCACCAAGGTAAGAACCACCAATTCCACATACAAGTAATACATCAAATTTGCCTTTTAATTTTTCACTAACTTTTAAGATTCTTTCAAATTCTTCTTTGTCATAAGTGTTTGGCCATTCTACCCATCCTACAAAGTCATTGCCCTTGCCAGTTTTTTCATGTAGCCACTTGTGTGCTTCGCTAACTTGGCCTTGGTAACTAATAATTTCTTCGTTTAATTTTGCATAAGATAAATCTAATTTAAGCATTTTTATCCCTCTCTATCCATTCTTTCATGGCTTTATCTAATGAAGCAAAGCCTATTTTCTTTTCAGGCATTCCTTCAAAATGAACTTTTCTAATGTATTTACGAGTATTTTGTTCAAGTGCCTTAAAAGATAAACGTAGTTGTTTGTGCTCATAGTCAATGTCTATTACTTTAAGCATGCAATAGTCATCAATGTTGACAAAATGACTTACGTTTCTTACAAAACCATTTGATAATTCTGATATATGGATTAGACCACTAACACCATCATCAAAACTCACAAAAGCTCCATATGGCTTGATACCAGTGATTTTTCCATATACAGTCATTCCTACTTTATACTGGTTAATACTGTTCATATAACAAGCATTATACTACCTGTTTTTAGAACTTTTCCGTAAAATATGGTGAGAAAAGGATAATTTATAGT
>ERZ1026772.88-NODE-88-length-66374-cov-96.128515_pt1 | contig 66374 bp, 74 predicted proteins | sample MGYA00380124_ERZ1026772 | MGnify/ENA primary metagenome ERZ1026772 (study PRJEB33269, sample SAMEA4719760) | human gut metagenome | biome: human-associated habitat; feature: organic feature; material: feces | place: Cameroon | collected 2013-10 ...
AAAAAGGCTGTCCAGCCTTAAGTTTTAACACTTAGGTTTTTGGACAGCCCCTTTTTTAATGGTGCTAATGGTGTGCCAAATGTTTAGCAGTCTTATTGACTGAGTGCTATTTTTTGTTTAATATAAGTTATGTAAAAAGGAGGTAGAATTTATGATTCAACCGTTATATAACAACGTATTATTAAAGAAAGTTGAGGCTTCTAGAGAGACTAAAAGCGGTATTATTATTTCTCAAAAGGAAGAGAGTGAAGAGTATGCTCAAGTTGTAGCTCTTAGTGGTGCTAAGGAAGTTAAGGTCAATGATCATGTATATGAGATGCCATTGAATGTTGGCGATAAGGTAATGTATAAGAAGTACTCTGGTACTGATGTTAAGGATGGAAATGAAGATTATATCTTAATTAAGGCTGAGGATATCTTGGCTATTGTTAAGTAGGAGGTTGTTTTATGGCAAAAGAAATTAGATATGGAAAAGAAGCTAGAGATAGCGTTTTAAAAGGTGTTGATACTTTAGCTAATGCGGTTAAAGTAACATTAGGTCCTAAAGGTAGAAATGTAGTATTAGATAAGGGTTATGGTGCCCCGGTTATTGTTAATGATGGTGTTTCTATCGCAAAAGAGATTGAACTTGAAGATACTTTTGAGAACATGGGCGCTAAGTTAATCTATGAGGTAGCTAATAACACTAATGATACTGCAGGTGATGGTACAACAACTGCCACTGTATTGGCTCAATCAATTGTCCATAAGGGCTTAGAACAAGTTGAAAGAGGAGCTAATCCAGTATTCTTAAAAGATGGTATTGATATGGCTTCTAAGAAGGTAGCTGAAGTATTGTTGTCTAAGGCTAAGAAGATTAATTCAGCAAGTGATATTGCTAGTGTTGCCTCTATTTCATCTGGTTCAAAGGAAATTGGTCAAATTATTTCTGATGCGATGGAAAAGGTTGGAAAGAATGGCGTTATCAATGTAGATGAGTCTAAGGGCTTTGATACATCACTTGAAGTAACTGAAGGTTTAAAGTATGATAAGGGTTATATTTCTCCTTATATGGTAAGTGATAGAGAAAAGATGTCTATTGAAATGGATAATCCTTTAATTCTAGTTACTGATCAAAAGATTTCTACTATCCAGGATGTATTAGGTATTCTTGAACAAATTGTTCAACAAAATAAGGCTTTATTGATCATCGCTGATGATATTGAAAATGAAGTTATTTCTACTTTGATTGTTAATAAGTTAAGAGGCACTTTCAATGTAGTGGCTACTAAGGCTCCAGGCTTTGGTGACAATCAAAAGGATCAATTAAGTGATATCGCTACTTTAACAGGTGCTACTGTTATTTCTAAGGACTTAGGTATGCAACTTAAGGATATGACTATGAATGACTTGGGTACTTGTAAGAAAGTTATTGTCGAAAAGGATGCGACTACTTTGATTGAGGGTGCTGGTTCTAAGGAAGCCTTTAAGGAAAGAATTAGTGAATTAGAGTCAATGTTAGAGAAGACTACTAGTGATTATGATAAGAAGAAGCTTCATGAAAGAATTGCTAAGTTAAGTAACGGTGTAGCCGTAATTAAGGTTGGTGCTACTACTGAAGCTGAAATGAAGGATAAGAAATTAAGATTAGAGGATGCTTTAAACGCAACAAGAGCTGCTATTGAAGAAGGCATTATCATTGGTGGTGGCGCATGTTTAGCAAATGTTTCAAATGAAGTTAGAGAACAATTAAGAAGTGATGTTGTTGATGTTCAAAAGGGTATCAATATTGTTCTTGATTCTTTAACTGCTCCTTTGTATCAAATTGCTGAGAATGCCGGATATGATGGCGATGAGATTGTTAAGAAACAATTAGCTGAAAAAGATAATGTAGGCTTTGATGCGAAGAATGGCAAGTGGGTTGATATGTTTGAAGAGGGCATTGTTGATCCATGTAAGGTTACAAGAAGTGCGTTGTTGAATGCTGCTAGTGTATCTGGCTTACTAATTACTACCGAGGCTGCTGTGGGTACTATTAAGGAAAAGGAACCTGCTATGCCTGCTGGTGGTGGCATGGGAATGTATTAATGTAACTAATTACAAAACGTGAAAAACTTTCACATAGTTTACACAAAGTGTTGGTATATTAATGGTGTTAAAAGTTTTTCATTTATCCTATATTTATTATTTTTAATATATAATATATTGATGTATCCCTCGTTAGTTAAATGGATATAACGGGCCCCTCCTAAGGGTCTGTCGTAAGTTCGATTCTTACACGGGGGGCCATTTATAAATTTAGGTCCACTAGTTGGATCTTTTTTTGTATTTTCACCCCATACTACATTTTTGTAGTAGCTAGAGGTGAAAATTTGATATCGATTGTTATAGAACATAAAAAAGAGAGATTGTTTAAATTAAACAATATTACTAGTTATTTAGAGAAAAAAACGTTAAATATAGATAATAATTGATATCATCGAATCATTTGGGAATATAATATAAGTGAAATAGGAAGAAATGGAGATATAAGTATGTTATTACGTTTGTCAGTAGAAAATTATAAATCGTTTGATCAAAAAGAAGAATTGTCTTTGATTTCTTCTAGTAAGATACAAACAAATAAGAATCATAGGGTTAAACTTAAACAAACAAATGTTTTAAAGAATGCGGTTGTATATGGTGCTAACGCATCTGGCAAATCTAATCTTGTTAAAGCAATCGCATTTATAAAAAGCGTTTTAATTGAAGGATTGCCTGTTAATTCTTGCGACGATTTTTGTCGAAATAGTTTAGATAATAAAAATAGAGAAAGCGTATTTGAACTTCAATTTACTGTTGGCGATAAGTTTTATGCGTATGGTTTTTCTGTGGTCCTAAGTCAAAGAATAATTGTTGAGGAATGGCTGTATGAGCTTATGCAAGATGGTTCAGCACATAATTTGTTTATCAGAGAAAAGGATAAAGCGCCTGTTTTAAGCGAATCATTAAGATTAAATGCAACAGAGAAAAATAGATTTTTAGTATACGCTAATGATTTTGCGGGTCATGATACGATGCTATTTCTTTCAGAAATGAATAGGGGCAAAAAATATGAAGATGATTCCAAACTTTTGTTTTTTAAAGAAACATTTGATTGGATAATTAATCATATAATTTTTATTAATCCTAATATTGGTATATCAAGTTCTGATGCTTATTATAGTGAAGAATCTTTGGGAAATATTAATTCATTAATAAGAACCTTTGATACTGGAGTAAGTGAAATTAAGACAAAACAAATCAGTATTGAGGAGATGAGTAAGATGCTTCCTAAAGAGGTTTTGACTGAAATATTTAGTACGCTTAAAAAACAGATGCAAACAACTAATCTTCCTGAATTAAAGTTAACTTGGAGAATAGAGGATGGCTTCTTTAATATTCGCATTAAAAATGATGGTGATATAGAAATAACAACACTTGTTTTAAAACACGGTAAATCTATATTTGATTTTAGTTTTGATGAAGAATCAGATGGTACAAAAAGATTGTTTGATTTGGTGGATATGTTGTTAGTTAAAAATGAAGACATGCTTTTTGTGGTAGATGAGTTAGAAAGAAGTCTTCACCCTAAACTAACTCAACATTTCTTAAAGCTATTTATGGAAGTGCATAGTGATGATAGAGTTCAACTTATCTTTACAACTCATGAAGACACAATTATGGATCAAGAATTGTTCCGTAGAGATGAAATTTGGTTTGTGGAACGTGATAGTTTTAATTCTAGTAAAATATACTCTTTAGATAGATTTAAGGAAAGATATGATAAGAAATTAAGTAAAGCTTATTTAGAAGGCAGGTACGGTGCTATACCAGTGTTTAAACAATTTAATTTTTTAGACAAGGAGGACCGCTGATGCCAGTTCATGTATATACAAATTGGAACAAAAGACAGTCTGATTTGAAAGAACAGATTGAAACATTTAGAAAATATTTCTTTATTTGTGAAGGTGCCAATACTGAAAGTTTCTACTTTAAAAAACTTATTGATTTAAGAAAAGAATTAGGAATACATCCTCTTATAGATGTTTGTTTTTTGGAAAAGACAGAGACTGACAAGAACATATCTTTCCCTAGCAATCTAGTAAAGTTCGCGTTTGAACAAAAGACAGTAGAAACAAATGAATTTGATATTAATAGAGATAAGATGGTTGTTGTGTTTGATGCGGATATCTTTGAGGAAAAAGTTAAAGGCTACGATAAGCTGATTGAAATGATTGAGGAATCAGATATAGCTGCTGTGACTAATCCTAATTTTGAGTTGTTCTTGCTTCTTCATTTAAAAAACAGTTATGAGAATTATATAAGAGGTAATGAGAAAGAGTTCTTAACAAAGGATATTAAGAATAAATATAGTTATTCTTATAATTTGTTACACGATATTACTGGAATGAATTCTAAAAAGAATCCTAATATCGGTGATCTTGCCCAAGATGTTTTGTGCGCCATTTCTGAAGAAAAAAAGATAAACCAGGATATTCACAATTGTAAGGGTATCATTACTAGCAACATTGGGCAAATAATAGAAACAATAATTAACGAAAGACCTGAATTGTAATTATTGCATTGACGTGTATATAGCGGTTTTATAATCTAAACTGTTCTAAATAGAACAAAGGAACTTACAAGTGCATTCCTGGGATCAACATAAAGCTATTACACATTACTATGAGTTCTTGATGGCGAGAAGTATCGATTAAGACAGATGGGATTTGATATTTTGATGTTTTTATATCATAATCCAGATCTTAATACTGCTGCAGATATTACTAGGACTAGAAAGTCTACTAAGTCTCATGTTTCGACTTCTCTTCAAACTTTAGAAGATAGAAGATTAATTGAGAGAAAAGTGGATGATAATAAACGAAAGTTGAAATATGTCTATTGCCTAGTGCTGACAATATCATTATGGATGGTAAAAAGGCTCAAAAACAATTTAGGGATGATGTCTTGGCTGGTTTGAGTCTTGGTGAAATTAAAGTAGTAGGTGATAAGGAAGACGGTACTGTTTTCTTTGTGAAATTTCATTAAAAATGTTCAAAAATAGTTGATTTAGACACTAATTTTTTAAAAATTAGTGTTTTTTTAATCTTTTTTTCAATTTAGGGTAGGAATTTTTAGGTTTCACGGCAATAACGAAGTGTAGAAACATAGAAAGGAGAAAAAATGAGAGCATTTTTTGAAGAGTACGGTTTCATTATTCTATCTGCAATCGTTATTATTGCGCTAATCGCAATCTCTAACACACTTAAAGGTGATGTTCAAGCTAATATCTTAGATATTATGAAGGCCTTTAAGATGTATTTAGTTGAAAACCAAAAATTAATTGTTAAGTAAAGGAGGATATGAAGGATGGCTTTAGAAGTAAATGAGGGCTTGTTTAAAGATTTGTGGCCTTATATTATCAATGATAGTGTTACGGATTTAAAGTGGAATGGTCAAGATTTATGGATAACTGATTTACAAAAAGGAAGATATCAAAGCGATTTAAAGTTAGATGGAGACTGGCTTAGAATATTCACTAATTTGGTTGCGAATTCGGTAAATGAAAACTTTAATATGTCTAAGCCTTCTTTAAAGGCGGAGACGAAAGAACTCAGAATCCAGGCCATGCACAATAGTGTATCTGGTGATAATAATATTTGTTTAGCTATCCGAAAGACTCCAAGTTGTGCAAGACTATTACAACAGGATTTGGTTGAAAATGGCTATGCCAACGATTTTATCGTCAAGCTCTTACCCTGTCTTATGAGAGCTAGATTATCAGGGGTAATAACGGGAGATGTTGGAGCTGGTAAAACAGAATTAGAAAAATATCTATGTTATTTCATTCCTGATAATGATCCAATCGTTACCGTTGAAGATACTTTGGAGATGAAGCTAAAGACTATATATCCTAATAAGGACATTTATTCTCTTAAAGTTAGCGATGAATATACAAACGAACAAGCCATAAGAGATGCCTTAAGATTGAACACAAAATGGCTGATAATTTCTGAAAGTAGAGGAAGGGAAATCTTAAGAATAATAGAAGGAGCTAGTTCTGGTTGTGTGGCATTGACTTCAATTCATGCGGAGAATGTATGGGAAATCCCGGATCGTATCTTGAATATGGCTGGGGATAACGCTAGGGCAGGGTTAGAGAATGATATTTATACTTTCTTTGATTATGCCATTAAAGTTAAGGCTACTTTTTCACCAGATGGTGTTAAGCGTAGTATTGATCAAATATGTTTCTTTGATCGTAATGGCAAGAAGAATGTGATTAAAAATATCGTAAGAGATGGTCAGGCACTAAAGACAATGTTGCCTGAGCGTGTTTATAGAAAGTTTTATCAAAATAATGAGAGGGATTTTTTAGAAACTTATATAAAGTTTTTAAAGGGTGATAGAAATGAATTTAATTAAAAATTATAGTATTAAGAACATAAAAACACAGATTAATAAGTATGGTTATTCTTATTCGACTAAAGATTTTCTTATTGAGGTCGTATTAATTTTAACAACGATCTTTACCATCGCTTGTTTATCAAGACTTCAATTATCCTATATATTAGTACTGATTCTTATCACCTTAATTTTAATCCCTTTTATGATTAAAGCCTGGTTCTATCAATCGTATAGTATTGAAAGATTTGAGATGTTAAGTGATTATTTGAGTAATGTGATTCCAATATTTACTCAAAAGACAAAGATACGTTTTACACTTGGTGAATTATTTTCGTTGACTTCTGGTGCAATGAGGGATGCTGTTAAAAGGGCGATAGACTATTTGGATAATACTAATAATGATCCTGAAATATTTGAGAATTCATTAAAGATTATTGAAAAAGAATTCCCTAATTCAAGAGTCAAGTCCGTTCACAAGATTATGTTAAGTATTGAATCAAGTAACTCAGTATCATTCTCTAGTGTTTGTGAGAACATGTATATAGATATTGAAAATTGGCTTAAGCGTGTATTTACGTTTCAAAAGGAGCTGAAGAATCGAAGAATTAAATTATTAATCTTATGTGGTACTACTTTGTTGATGAATTGTGTCTTTGTCTATATTTATGTTTCAAATGAATACTTTAATGGTTTTACACATTCGCCTATTTATCAAATATCGACACTAGTATTTATCGCGTCAATTTTGATTACGATGACAATTGTATTAACTAAGCTTAATGGTGAATGGCTGATTGAGGATTTGAATTATTCAAAGGATGAGAAGCTTAAAGAAGAGTATCTTGCGTTTAAAGAAGGCAAAAAGAAATTGAATGTTATTGATGTTACCTTGTTTATATTGTGCATGGTTTCTACAGCCTATGTATATTTAAACTTTAACATTCAATATGCTTTCTTGCCATTTATGTTGGGGATAGTGGTTCTTTTTAAGAAATCATTTAAATATAAAAAAATATATAAAGAGCTTACTAAAGCTTTGACAATTGAATTTCCTATTTGGTTAAGAGAAATATCTCTTACTTTAAATAGTTTAACGGTCTTGAATGCGATTGAGAATTCTCAAAATATGGCTTCTTATCCTTTAAGAACTGAGATAAAAGATTTTTTACAAAAGGCTAAAAAAGACCCTACTTCGATTAAACCTTATGGTGAATTCTTAAGTGATTTTGATTTAGAGGATGCTAGGTCTAGTATGAAAGTCTTGTATGCGATATCTAATGTTGGTAAGGATGAAATTAAGGATCGTGTTTCTAACTTAATTGATCGAAATCAACAGATGTTGGATAAGGCTGAGCGTCTTAAGAACGAGGATTCTATTGGAGCTATAGAGGCTATTGGTTATCTTCCTATTGCGCTATTTTCGATTGAAATGTTGGTGTCAATGTTTGCGATGTTTGCTTATATGATGAGTGCTATCGGGAGTAATGTCAACATATGAAAATTTTAGTCAGAGCTATGAGTTTAACGGTTATTGGACTTTGTGTGTGTCTAATACTCATGCATCTTCTTGACTACAATGTACGCTTAGATGAGCTCAATAAGGCAAGTCATTTGGCTATGGCTAATACTCAAATTGTTATGCAAGAGAATATTGAGGATATTTACTATAATACTAACAACTCAAGGATGAAAATTGGTTCCAATGAAGAATATTTAAAATTATTTAAAGATAATTTTATGATCTTGGTTAACAGTGATGGAACCTATTCAATTAGTGGCTACAGTGATGTTTATAAAGGCTTGTTATGCGTAATTATTTCTCATGAGTATAAGAATTTTTTAGGCCAAGATAATACAATTACGAAGAAGATGATTAATGTGATAGATGTGGTGTGTGATAATGGCTAGAATATTAAAAATATTGTTGGTAAGCATCTTATGTTTAATTGTTATTCCCCTTAATATTAAAGCTGAAAATATTTTGCCTGGTTATAGTGAGTGGAGTGAAAAACCAACAGGTAGTCCTAATGAAGTATCGGCCATTCAATATGGGCACAAATTGCCTATTGAATGGTCACCATTATCTACTGAAAATCCTTCTTCTTTTACTAAGGACTATAAAGTAATAGGACAGGATATTAAGCACTATGCGTTTGATGGGACTAACAGAGTTTGGAGTGATGTTAATGCTAAAAGTTTATATACTTGGGACTTTGGTTATAAGGCTAATGTTACTTATGCGTATATAGATGTAGATACTTATCGTGGTGGTTATGATGATAATTATCAAGCGCCACCTATGCAGCTATATTGTGATGGAAGAAAGATTGGCTCTGTTGGTACACATGACGTACTTAAAAACTGGGCACCTTCTTTGAATCATTCTTGTCGTTATATGGAATTAAAAATGTCTGATAGTTCCGGTGGCGGTCGTAATCGAACGATGATTGTAGGAACTTGGATTACTACTACGGCTACGTTTTATTCTTATGTTACTAAGTGGAGTGAACCAACTGATTGGCGCTTTGAAAAGCCTTATAAGCGTATATATGGAGAAAATCCTGAAATTCCAGTTGAAAGAACTGTCTATAGTCATCCCTTGAATTATCGAATTAATTACGATTTAGATGGTGGTACTTTTGTGGGCAGTCCTGTTTATACATATACCGTCTTTGATGAAGTAATACTTCCTGGTGCGAATAAAACCGGTTATGATTTTCTTGGCTTTGTCGACAGTAAGGGGAATATAGTAAGCAAAATTGAAAAAGGAACTTATGGAGATATTACCTTAAAGGCTACATATAAGAGAAAACCTCCAACTTTGTATATTTCCTACACGTATTTTGATAGAGAAGATAAAAAATTACCTATTAGGGAATTAATTGAAAGAGTTAATGGTAGCGCAAGAGATGAATTAGATGGGGATATCAGTGACGATATAAAGATTGAGAAGATTGTCTATAATGCCAACTATACCGTTAATAATCCTAATAGTTTAGATTTATCAAATGCAGGCTATATCGATGTTACTTTTTATGTCTTGAATTCAGGAAATATAAGAGCAGAAATAACTAGAAGATTTTATATTTTAGATAAGGGCCAAGAAATAGAAAATTATGATTCGGGATTAAAAATATATTCACGCTATATTTCAGAAGAATTTAAAGATAGCTTAGATAACAATTCAATTTGGAGGACTAAAGATTATGTGGATGTTTTGTTCAATGCCTATAGGAAGTGATTATGCGTAGATTATTTAATGAACTAGGCTTAAGTGTTTTAGCGGCTACTTGTAGTATTATTGTCATCGATATTTTTATGACAAAATTAGATATAAGTGATTTCTTTATTCTTTGGCTAAAGAGGTTAATGTCATGAGGATTTTATTTGATGAATATGCAGAAGCAATCTTTACAGCTTTTATTTCCATTATTGTATTTTCTGTCTTTATATCTTCACTTTTAAGCGACCTAATTGGTATGAATATGGATTTTGTTGATGAATCACTTAAACCTGTTTATATAGAGAGCGAAATAAGTCCGGTAGCAATAGCATCATTTAATGGCAAAGATTTATTAGTACAAATAAATGAAAAATTGGAATATAAAGATAGGGTAGAGGCTTATAACTCAAAAGGTGAGGATATTAAAGACTATATTACGGTAATTGGATTCGATAGTAGCGAAGTTGGTGAGAAGAAAATAACTTATCAATTAAATTACAATGGTGAGACAAAAGCCATTAAGGCTAAACTAATTGTTGTCGATGAAAGGGAAAAAGCGAGTGAATGAAAAACATTTTTGAATATATGACCACGATGATTATTACGATGATACTAGTCTTTGTCTTTACAAGTATTATTTCAATTGGTTCTCAAATGATGAATGCTAGGCTAATTCATAGTGCTGGTATCGAAAAATTTGAATCGTCATATTATACTTATAACTTGAATGATTTGATCAATCATGAAGAGCTTAAGAATTGGTCCTTTGATTGTAAAGAACTTTCGTCTGTAAAAAGCAGGAGAGATTTCTTGATTACTTTAAATTACCAAATCAACTTACCTTTATTTAACAGAAAGATAAATGGCCAATTTAAAGGGTATGCAAAATGAGGGAACTTATTGATGAATATTTATCAACTGTACTTGATATAGTGATAATGTCGATATTTGTTGAGCTAATATTGATGGTGACTAAGATGTTTTTAACAATTTAGTGTATAATTGTGGTGTTACGATAGACAGAGTAATTGTTTAATAAATTATAGAGAACCTTTGTTTGGTGTAAAAAGGTATTTGGTAAACAATGAAGATGGGTCTTAAACATTTGGTTCGATATGTAGGGTCAAACGTATGCTTGCGTTAAAAGCTTAAGTTAGAAGTAAGGTGGTACCGCGCATGTTGCGCCCTTGTGTCACCTTTTTTATTTTATTGGAGGAATTTTTGTGGGAAAGAATACTTATTACATTACAACGCCAATTTATTATCCAAGTGATAATTTCCACATTGGACACTGTTATACAACGGTAATTGCCGATGCACTAGCTCGTTATAAGAGACTTAAGGGCTACGATGTTTTCTTTTTAACTGGTTCAGATGAACATGGTCAAAAGATTGAAGAAAGAGCTAAGAAAAAGGGCTGCACACCTAAGGAGTTTGTTGATCCAATCATCGATAATGCCAAGGATTTATGGAAGTCTTTAGACATTTCATACAACAAATTCATTAGAACAACCGATCCTGAACATGTTGAGTGTGTTCAAAAAGTATTTAAACAGCTATATGATCAAGGTGATATCTATAAGGGAACTTATGAGGGCTGGTATTGTACACCTTGTGAGTCTTTCTGGACTGAGTCTCAATTAAAGGATGGCAAGTGTCCTGATTGTGGTAGAGAAGTTAAGTTAACTAAAGAAAATGCTTATTTCTTAAAGCTATCTAAGTATCAAAAACAATTAGAAGAATACCTAGAGGGTCATAAGGACTTGATGCAGCCAGTTACTAGATATAACGAAATGTATAACAATTTCTTAAAGCCAGGACTAAAGGACTTATGTGTATCTAGATCTTCTGTTAAGTGGGGTATTCCTGTAACATTTGATCCTGAACAAACAGTTTATGTTTGGGTTGATGCCTTGACCAACTATATTAGTGCTCTAGGCTATAAAACAGATGATGAGTCTTTATTCGAAAAATATTGGCCTGCTGATTTACATTTGGTTGGTAAGGAAATTTTTAGATTCCATACAATCATTTGGCCTATTATGTTGATTGCCTTAGGCTTACCTTTGCCTAAGAAGGTATATGGCCATGGTTGGCTAACTATGGGTGGTGATAAGATTAGTAAGTCTAAGGGTAACTTTAAGGATCCACGTTTATTTATCGAAGACTATGGTGTAGATACTATTAGATATTTCTTATTAAGTGAAGTACCATTTGGTTCTGATGGTAATTTCTCGGAATTATTAATGGTTGAAAGACGTAATAGTGACTTGTGTAATGTTTTGGGTAATCTAGTAAATCGTACTATTTCAATGGCTAATAAATACTTTGGTGGTAAGGTATCTAAGATTTCTAATATTACTGAATTAGATAATGAAGTAATTAATTATCTAAATAGTATGGATAAGGATGTTGATGAGAAATTAGAAAGTTTAAATGCACCAGCGGCATTGGCTGATATTTTTTCTAGATTAAATCGTTTAAATAAGTATATTGATGAAACTGAGCCTTGGAAGTTGGCTAAGCTTGAAGATAAGTCTCGTTTAAATGATGTTTTATATGTGATCTTGGATGGTATTAGACTATGTGCAATTGAATTAGAAGCCTTTATTCCAGCTACTTCTAAGAAGATTTATGAACAAATTAATGTGAATGATGCATCATTTGAAAATAATACAATTGGTTATGTTGAAAGTTATCAAGTTACTGAAAAGCCTGAAATTTTATTCGCAAGAATTGACGAAAAGGAATTAAAGGAAAAGCTTGAGGCAAAGGAAATTGAACATTTACCCGAAATTAGTATTGATGACTTCGCTAAAATGGAAATGGTAGTTGGTGAAGTATTAGAATCAAAGAAACATGAGAAGGCTGATAAGCTATTAGTGTCTAAGGTTGATATTGGTGGCGAAGTGAGACAAATTGTTTCTGGTATCGCAGGACATGTTGATCCAAAGGAGTTTGTAGGCAAGAAGGTAGTTGTTTTAGCTAACTTAAAGCCTGTAAAAATCAGAGGTGTACAGTCACAGGGTATGATTATCTGTGCTGAGAATGAAGGAAAGATTGAAGTAGTTACTTCTTCTTTACCTGCTGGTAGTAAATTATCTTAAGCTTATGAAAAAAGTATTGGCGATAATTGTTTGTAAGATTGTAAGAGTAATTGGCAAATTAGTTGGCAAGGGCTCTAGCTTACCAGGAAAGATAGCTTTAAAGATTGATCCTAATATCTTGAGTGAAGTGAAGTTACCTAAATATGTTATCGCGGTAACTGGTTCCAATGGTAAGACAAGTACGGTTGAGATGATTAAGGCAGTACTTGATAAGAGTGGCTTATCAGTTGCCTATAATGGTGAAGGTTCAAATCAAATAGAGGGTGTTACAACTTTTATTCTTGATAATGCTGACTTAAAGGGCAATGTAAAGAAGGATGTTGTTTTACTTGAGTCTGATGAGAGATATGCAAGACATACTTTTAAGTATTTTGTGCCAACATATTATGTAATTACTAATCTTTATCGTGATCAAATGACTAGAAATGGTCATCCAGAGTGGATGTTTGATATTATCAAGGACAGCATCCATGATGGTTGCAAGTTATTATTGAATAGTGATGATCCTTTGGTTAATGCCTTTGGTGATAATGATGATATCTATTTTGGCATTGACAAATATAAGGATTCAACTAAAGAGAATACTAGTGTCTATGATGATGGCAAGTATTGTCCTAAATGTAAGAATAAATTGGCTTATGATTATCATCATTATGGACATATTGGTTCTTACAAGTGTACGGTTTGCGATTATAAGCGTCATGAGCCTAAGTATCACATTACCGATGTAAATTTAGATGAAGGCTACTTAATTATTGATAGTGAATATAAAATTTCATTAGCTTTAAAGAGTATCTATAATGCCTATAATATCTTGGCTTGTTACTCAATTTGTAGAGAATTAGGAGTAGATTCTAAAATTATTGTAGATACACTAAATAACTATATTCTTAAGAATGGTCGTGTAGTTGAATTTAAGGTTGGCAATAATTATGGAACTTTATTAACTTCTAAGCATGAAAATTCTATTTCTTATGATCAATCTTTAAGAGTAGCAACAAATTATAAGAAAGATGTCACAGCTTTCGTGATGGTTGATGCGATTTCTAGAAAATATTTTACTAGTGAAACATCTTGGCTATGGGATATTGATTTTGAATTATTGAATAGTCCTAATATCAAGAAGATTGTCTTGACTGGCAGATATGCCAGTGATGTTGCTGAAAGATTCTTATATGCAGGTATTGACTTTAATAAGGTATATCTAGAAAAGGATATTGAAACAGCTGTTAATTATCTAAAGGATAATGCGATTGGTCATATTTATGCGATTACTTGTTTCTCTGATCAACATAAGTTGTTGAATAGGGTGGAGGTGCTTAAATAATGAAGATTTTACATTTATACTATGATTTAATGAATCTTTATGGTGAATATGGCAATGTGGTTGTATTGGCTAAGCATTTAGAAGACCAAGGCGAAAAGGTTATTGTAGATAAAAAGACAATTGGTGATCAAATTGACTTTACTCAATATGATTTCATCTATTGTGGCAGTGGTACTGAAAAAAATCAAACGGTTGTCTTAAATGATTTATTAAAACGTAAAGATAACTTAATAAAGTCTAAGGGAATTATCTTCTTTACTGGCAATGCGATGGAACTGTTGGGTGAAAAGATTGATGATTATGAAGCATTAAATATTGTGCCAATTAAAACCACATTAACTGATAAAAGATATACAGGTGATGTGATCGTTAAAAATGATGATATTGGTGAAGTAGTTGGCTTTATCAATAAATGTTCTCATATTGAAGAAAAAGAAGATATTAAATTGTTCGATTACTTGTTTAAAGACAACAATCTTGTTGATAATAAGTATGAAGGATATCATGTTGATAATTTCTATGGAACTCATATTATTGGTCCAATCTTGGTTAAGAATCCATGTTTAATGAATCATATTGTTTCTAAGCTTTTAAAAAGAGATCTTAAAGCTATAGATTATCCTTACGAAGAAGATAGTTATGAAGTTACTTTGAATGCATTAAAGGAAAGAATTAAATAAAGTACTAAGAGGGAGATTAACTTCCTCTTTTTTAAAGAATGAATGTATTTTCTTTGTACGTTTTCCAATATAATTTGACCTTATTTTTGTACGTTTTTCCTAAAATATCATTTTGGGTATAAGAAAAGCTCCACTTGGGAGCTTTGAATTCTTATGCCTTGTGATCGCAACCTAGAACATCAGTAATCTTGTGCTTAACAAGTTCCTTGATGTTGTTTCTAGCTGGCTTTAAGTATTCTCTTGGGTCAAACTTTTCAGGGTGTTCATCGAAGAACTTTCTGATTGTACCTGTCATAGCAAGTCTTAAGTCTGAGTCGATGTTGATCTTACATACAGCCATCTTAGCAGCTTCTCTTAATTGAGATTCAGGGATACCAACAGCATCTGGCATCTTACCACCGTGTTCATTGATCATCTTAACGTATTCTTGAGGAACACTTGAAGAACCATGAAGAACGATTGGGAATCCAGGAAGTCTCTTTTGAACTTCTTCAAGGATATCAAATCTTAGAGGTGGAGGTACTAGAATGCCTTCTTCATTTCTAGTGCATTGTTCAGGAGTGAACTTGTAAGCACCATGAGAAGTACCGATAGCGATTGCTAGTGAGTCACAACCAGTTTCCTTAACGAATCTTTCAACGTCTTCTGGACGAGTGTAAGAAGAATCAGCAGCATCAACCTTAACTTCATCTTCAACACCAGCTAATGTACCAAGCTCAGCTTCAACTACAACACCATGAGCATGTGCGTATTCTACAACCTTCTTAGTAAGTTCAATATTTTCTTCTAGAGATTTGCTAGAAGCATCAATCATAACAGATGTGAAACCATCATCAACACATTCTTTACATGTTTCGAATGAATCACCATGGTCTAAGTGTAAAGCAATTGGAAGACCTGTTTCAATTACAGCTGCTTCAACTAATTTAACTAAGTAAGTTCTGTTAGCGTAAGCTCTAGCTCCCTTTGAAACTTGTAGAATTACTGGTGCGTTGCATTCCTTTGCAGCTTCAGTAATACCTTGGATAATTTCCATGTTGTTTACGTTGAAAGCACCGATAGCGTAACCGCCTTCGTAAGCTTTCTCAAACATTTCTTTAGTAGTAACTAATGGCATAATTTTTCTCCTTCTTATTTACCTCCATAATTATATACCAAAGAATTCAACTTAATAAATAAAATGAGTTATAATATACCACATGAGTTTAATAGAAGTAAAAAATCTAGATTTTTCCTATAACGAAACCAAGAAAGTTATTAAAAACATTTCCTTTGATATCAAAAAAGGAGACTATGTTACTATCATTGGTCACAATGGTAGTGGTAAATCTACTCTTGCTAGATTATTAATCGGATTATTGGAAGCTAAGGGTGGATCTATCAATATTGATGGCCTTAAACTAAATGAAGAGAATGTTTACAAGATAAGAGAAAAGATTGGAATTGTTTTCCAAAACCCTGATAACCAATTTATTGGATCAACTGTAAGAGATGATATTGCCTTTGGACTTGAGAATCATATGATTCCTCAAGGTGACATGGATGATATTATCAATAAATATGCTAAGGAAGTAGGACTTGAGGAATTCTTAGATAAAGAACCTACTGCTTTATCAGGTGGTCAGAAACAAAGAGTGGCTATTGCGGGTGTCTTGGCAATGAATCCTGACATTATTATTTTTGATGAAGCTACTTCGATGTTAGATCCAAGAGGTAAAAAAGATATTAAAGATATTATGCGCAAATTACATGGTGATGGTTCTTTTACTATCATCTCAATTACTCATGATATTGAAGAAGTATTACAATCTAGCGATTGTATTGTCTTGAATCAAGGTGAAATCTTTATGCATGATAAGCCAAGTGAAGTGTTTAAACATGCTGATGAATTAAGAAAAATTGAACTTGATATTCCTTTTAATTTAAAGCTTAAGGAAGCTCTTAAGAAAGAACATATTAAATTAAAGGGTAGTGAAATAGATGAAATGGTGGAAGAATTATGGCGATTACATTCAAATCATTAAGTTATATCTATGATGAGGGTATGCCTTATGCTCACCATGCCCTAAAAGATATAAATTTAAATATTGAAGAAGGCAAGATTACAGCTATCATTGGTAAAACAGGTAGTGGTAAGTCTACTTTAGTTGAGCATCTAAACGCTTTATTAGTGCCTAGTAGTGGTTCTTTAGAGATTGAAGATACCATTATCTTGCCTGGTAAGAAAAATAAGGGGTTAAAGGCCTTAAGAAAGAAAGTTGGCCTTGTTTTCCAATTCTCTGAATATCAATTGTTTGAAGAAACAATTCTAAAAGATGTTGCCTTTGGCCCTAAGAATTATGGTGCTAGTGAACAAGAAGCTATTGCCAAGGCTAAATTAGCATTAAAGATGGTTGGTATTGATGAAAGTTATTATGAAACTTCACCATTTGACTTATCAGGTGGTCAAAAAAGAAGAATCGCTATTGCAGGTATTCTAGCTCTAGAACCAAAAATCATTGTCTTAGATGAGCCTACTGCAGGACTTGATCCTAAGGGAAGTCAGGAGATGATTGATTTATTTGTTAAGTTAAATAAGAAGGCCGGCATTACGGTTATTTTGGTTACCCATGATAATGAGATTGTCTATAACTATGCTGATAATACGGTTTTGATGGCTGATGGTGAGGTTAAATATAGTGGTAACACCTTAGAATTATTTAATGATAAAGAGAAGGTCAAAGAATTTAATATTCTAGAACCAAAAATTTTAAGTGTTAAGAACGCTTTAAATGAAAAGGGATTTAAGATACCATCAAATGTGCGTACAATTGATGAGTTGGCAAAATATTTATCTAAGGAGCTAAGAAAATGAACAATTTAGTATTTGGTAAATATATTCCTGTTAATTCAATCATTCATAAACTTGACCCTCGTGCCAAGATAGCTGCGATGTTTGCGATGATTATCGCCATCTTTGTGCCTAACTCTTGGTTTGTATATGGAGTGCTAGGAGCAGTTATTTTAATTGTTGTTTTCTTAGCTAAAGTAAAATTAAGTTTAGTACTTAAGACATTAAAATCAACAATGTTTATGATGTTATTCCTGTTGATAATCAATTGTCTAACGATTAAAACGGGATCTGAATTATTAACGATTGGTAGCTTTGTTTTATATAGTGATGCCATCTTTAATACCTTATATATTGTAGTAAGACTATTGTTGATGATTATGGTAACAACTACTTTAACAGCTACTACTAAACCATTAGATTTAACTCTTGGTATTGAATCGTTATTGTCACCATTAAGAGTGTTCCACTTTCCATATCATGAAGTGGCTATGATGATTTCGATTGCCCTACGTTTTATTCCTACTATTATTGAAGAAACAATGCGCATCATGAATTCACAAAAGTCTCGTGGTGTTGACTTTGATGAGGGCAAACTAAAAGAAAAGATTAATGCGATTTTATCCTTGATAATTCCATTATTTACTGTAGCTTTCCAAAGAGCTTATGAATTAGCTGATGCGATGGAAGCTAGAGGTTATGTTCCTGATAAAGAAAGAACTCGCTATCATGTTTTAAAGATAAATGCTAGGGATATCATCTTTATTATCCTAGCTAATGTTTGTCTTGCGTTCTCTATTGCCTCAAGATTTTTCTTATGAGATATAAGGTAACAATAGCCTATAATGGCAATAATTATGTAGGATTTCAATCACAGCCCAATGGTCCTACAATTCAAGATAATATTGAAAAAGCTTTAAAGGAAATATTCCATGAGGATATTAGAATTATTATGGCATCAAGAACAGATGCTAAGGTTCATGCTTATGGTCAAGTATTTCATTTCGATAATGACAAGGAAATGGATCCTTATAGACTAAAAGGGGCTTTAAATTCTTTAACCAACAAGGATATTCATGTTATTAAGGCGGAAGTGGTTTCTCAGAACTTTCATGCTCGTTTTAATGTAAAGAATAAGACCTATAAATATTTAATTAACATCGGTGAATACGATGTTTTCTTGGATGGTTTCGCTTATCAATGTCATTACAAATTAGATTTAGATTTGATGAAAGAGGGTGCTAAGTTATATTTGGGTACTCATGATTTCTCAAGTTTTAATACAACTCCTTATGAAGATAAGATTGATCAAACTCGTACTATTACTGAATTCAAGATAACTAGGAAGAAAGACTTTTTGACAATCACAGTAACTGGTGATGGTTTTCTTAAGAATATGGTAAGAATCATGGTTGGTACTTTGATTGATTTGGGTAGGGGTAAAAAGACTTTAGCGGATATTGAAAATATGCTGGCTGTGCCAAATAAAAAAGCTGTCAGATATAACATAACTGGCAGCGGTCTTTACTTATATAAGATAAGATATTGATCCTTTATGATTTTCATATTCAACTTCTACAATAGCTCCATTGATGATGGTGAAATGAGGATGGGTATGTCCAATGTCCATTTCACTAATAAATGGAATGTTTTCTAGCGCTTTTGAATACGCTTGTTTATAACTTGTAATGTACTTATTATAGGCAGTACTTTCAAAGGCTATTCTTCCAAATAAGACAGCTTTTGTATATTTAAAATAGCCTGCTAATTTAAATTGTAATAAGGTTAAATATACATCAAAGGCTGACATAGAGAAGATGTCAAAGTACCAAATAATACCATCATCCTTATATTTTTCAATAAATTCATTAACATGGTCATATGGTGTACCTATTATTTTAGCTAGACAATCTAGACATCCTCCAATGATTCTTCCTTTAGTTTTAAAATTCTTCTCACTCTCATATCTAACTGGTAAATAATTATCGTTATCATTTATATAATCAATAAACGGTTGATATGTTTCATAACTTTCTTGTTTAGATAGCTTACCATATAAATATTCATAAGTGATTAAATCATCCTTATTTCCTACAAAAGATTTAGCGTTACATGAATATAGGGTAGCTATATCTAACATGGTAGTTACAACAAATAAAAGGTTAGTAGGATCACTTGCTCCTAGATACCACTTAGGATTCTTTTTGATATTTTCATAGTCAATAAAGGGTAGTGTTTCAAGTTGTCCATCGCCTCCTGCAGCACAAATGATAGCTTTGACATCTGGGTTTGTTACCAAACTGTTTAGTTCATTTGAACGTGTTTCTGGTGTATTGGCAACTAATGCGTTGTTTCTCACTGATGCTGTTTCGATTATTTTGTTTTGTCTAGATAAAAAACTTAATGATTTTTCGTATTCTTCAATATCATCACCAACGCCAGCACTTAGGGCACAAATGCCAATAGTGTCATCTTTTTTTAAATAATTTGGATATATCATACTCAAAATTATATAATTTATTTAACGATTTAATGGAGAAAAATAAATATGAAGTATGTGATGGCTCTTGATCAAGGGACTACTAGTTCTCGCTGTATCATTTTTGATAAGTTGGGGAATATGGTTTCTGTGGCTCAAAAGGAATTTACTCAATACTATCCTCATCCTGCTTGGGTAGAACATGATGGTAAAGAAATTTTTAGTTCAATTTTAGAAGTAGCAAGACTGGCTTTAAAACATGGAAGAATTGATCCAAATGATGTGGCTAGTATCGGTATTACTAATCAAAGAGAAACAACTTTGATATGGGATAAAGCAACGGGGGAACCTGTTTATAACGCGATTGTGTGGCAGTGCCGTAGAACTAGTGATATCATCGATGATCTAGTAGAAAAAGGCTATAGCGATATGATTAAGGAGAAAACAGGATTAGTACCTGATGCTTATTTCTCTGGTAGTAAGATTAAGTGGATTTTAGATAATGTAGAAGGGGTAAGAGATAGGGCTAACAAAGGTGAACTATATTTTGGTACTATTGATACTTGGTTAATTTATAATCTAACAGGTGGTAAGGTACATGTTACCGACTATACTAACGCTTCTAGAACAATGTTGTTTAATATTAATACGTTAGAGTGGGATAAAGAATTATTAGAGTTATTAGATATTCCAGAGTCTTTATTGCCTGATGTTAAACCATCTAGTTATGTCTATGGTGAGACTGTTCCTGAGATGTTTAAGGCACCAATTAAGATAAGTGGGGCAGCAGGTGATCAACAATGTGCTTTATTTGGACAATGCTGTTTTAATAAGGGTGAAATGAAGAATACCTATGGTACTGGCTGTTTCTTATTAATGAATACAGGTACTGATTTGGTTAGATCAAATAATGGTTTGGTAACTACGATTGCAGCTAGTGCTAATGGCAGGATTCAATATGCTCTAGAAGGTTCAATATTTATTGGCGGTGCTGTTATTCAGTGGTTAAGAGATGAATTAAAGATAATTAATTTTGCTAGAGAGAGTGAAGTTTTAGCAAGTGAAGTAAGTGATACTGAAGGTGCTTATGTGGTTCCCGCTTTTACAGGACTAGGTGCTCCATATTGGTCACAACATGCTAGGGGTACAATTGTAGGTATTACTCGTGGTTTTAATAAGAATCATTTGGTTAGAGCTACTTTAGAATCTATAGCTTATGAAACATATGATATTGTCAAGGCTATGGAAGAGGATGCTGGTGTAGTGGTTAGAGAGCTTAAGGTTGATGGTGGTGCTAGTGCTAATAATCTTTTGATGCAATTTCAAGCTGATTTATTAAATGCCAAGGTATATCGTCCTATGGTGACTGAGACTACGGCTTTGGGCGCTGCTTATTTAGCTGGTTTAGCTGTTGGCTTTTATAAGGATGAAGATGAGATCAAGTATAATTGGTCAATTGATAAGAGTTTCTCTAGTACGATGACTAAGGAAGTTAGGGATACAAAGATTAAAGGTTGGAAAAAAGCGATTGATACAGCTTTATTTTGGGCTAAATCGTGATAATATTGTCTCATGAATATTCCATTAATTTTAGCATTTTTATTTTTTGCGGGAGCTTTACTTGGCTATATACTAGAATTCTTTTTTAGAAATCTAATTAGTCATTCAGGTCCTCGTGGTAAGTATTTTATTAACCCAGGTTTTTGTAAGGGTCCTTATCTTCCAATCTATGGTGTGGGTCTTACAACGATGTTTTGTATTACTTATACAGTAGATGCGTATTTGGATAATCCGCCAGCTATAGTAATTATTATCGGTATTACAATCGCAATGACACTTATTGAGTTTGTTGGTGGTGTTTTCTTGTTGAAAGTTATGAATATGCGTCTTTGGGATTATCGTAAAAGATGGGGTAATGTCATGGGCGTTATTTGTCCATTGTTCTCTTTCTTTTGGGGTGCGATAGGTGCTGTTTATTATTTGGTAATTCATCCAATTGCGATTGATGGTATTGTTTGGCTGACAAATAACTTGGCTTTCTCATTCTTTATCGGCTTGTTCTATGGCGTCTTCTTGATTGATAATTATGTTTCTACAAAAGAAGCTATTGATATTAAGCATTTTGGTGATATGCATGGTATTGTTGTTAAGTATGAGGAGCTTAAGGATTTACTTGCTCAAAAGCGTATTGAGGCTGAAAAGAAGCTTCCTTTCTTCAATCAAGTTAAAATTGAGAATATGTCTTTAAAGGATACTTTGTCTAAGTATAGTGAAATCTTAGAAAATAAGGCAGAAGTTTTCCAAAACTTGCGTCATAAGAAATAATCACATAATTTTCCATAATGTATACACACAGCTTTCACATTTGAAAGTTATCATTAGGGTACAAAGTAATTAAATACTTTGTGTCTCCCTTTCGTTTATATATTAAAAAGAAGTTCCACTATGGTGGAATTTTCTTTATAATACTTTATAGGAGATTTTAAATTATGAAGAATGAAGTTAAGTGTTATAGATGTGGTCATAAGATTGATGTTAATTCAAAGAATTTAAGCGAACAGGTTACTTGTCCTCATTGTCAGGGTAAGATGGATTTGGATAAGAAAACAAAGACTAAGTATACCGTTTTGCGTTATATTTTTATCGTGCTTGTTTCTTTTGTTTTTGTGACAATGATTTTTGCGGTTACTAAATCTACGGCCATGATTGTTGCGTTGACAATTTTATTGGCTTTTGGTTTATCTACCGTTTCTCAAAAAGTTGGTTTATGGTTAACTTATAAGTTATTTGGCTTATGCTATGAGCATGTGGAAATTGACAAAAAGAGTAAAAAATAAGTAAAGTGGTTCAATATAGTGAGCCATTTTTTTATTATCTTAGTATAAAATATAGCTATGGATATCAATCAAAAAATAATGGGTAAGAATGGGTTAGCTTGTGTTAAGATGGCTAAAAGCTTGATAAAGGTTCCAATTGGAGCTCGTATGCCAACAGTCAGTGAATTAGCAAACTCTAATTGTATTCCGGTAGGAACTACCCATAATGCCTTAAGAACATTGATAGAGTATGGTGCGATTGAGATTATTCCTAGAGGCCATATGGGTTCTTTTCTTGTTGGCAAGGATGCTAAGAAGTTATTAAGTATAATTGGTGTTCAATATATTTTTGGGGCTATGCCTATAACAGAAAATAAATATTTTAAGGGTCTGGCATCAGGAATAATAAGTCAAATGAATAATGAATACAATGTTCCTATTAATTTGGCTTATATGAGGGGTTCTAAGACTCGTATTGAGATGCTTATTAATGGCCGTTATGATTTTGTGATTGTTTCTAAGATGGCTGCTAATGAGTATATTAAGAAAAATGGCGGTATCGATATTGTTTTGAATTTTGGGATTTTTTCTTATACTCAAAATTATTCTTTAAAGTTTCATAATGCAAGCATTAATGAAATAAAAGATGGCATGAGAATCGGCATTGATCCTTGTTCTATCGATCAAATAAAGTTATCTAAGGATTTATGTAGAAAAAAGAAGGTTGAGTATATAGAAATATTATCTTCAAGAATGGACGATGAATTGGAGTTAGGAAATATTGATGCTGCTTTAATATATGATGATAATATTATTTATGATGATATTCCTGTTGACGCATCATGTGCAGTTTTGATTGTTGATAGCGAAAAGATGGAAGTCGCTGAAATCATAAGGGATTTAATAGATAAAAAAGAAATTATAGAGATACAAAAACAAGTGGTTGAAGGTAAAATTAAACCTAGGTATTAATCTAAAATATTGCAAGCAAGTAGGGGTAAAAAATATGGATGTAAATCAAGAATTAATGAGCAAGAATGGGTTAGCTTGTATCAAGATGGCAAGAATTGTGATAGGGATTCCTTTAGGGGGTCGTCTTCCGACTGTTAGTGAGTTGTCTGTGGAAAATGATATTCCGATTGGTACTACACATAATGCGTTAAAGACTTTGATTAAAACGGGTGCTGTTGAGGTTGTTTCTAGGGGTCATATGGGTTCTTATCTTGTGAATAAGGATGTTAAGAAGTTGTTGCATCTTATTGGTGTTCAATATTTGTTTGGGGCTATGCCTTTGCCTTATACTAAGCGTTTTGAGGGCTTGGCTTCTGGTTTAATAAGTCAAATGAAAAATTCTGATAATATACCTGTTAATCTAGCTTATATGAGGGGTTCTAAGACTAGGATTGAAATGTTAACTAGTGGTCGTTATGATTTTGCGATTGTTTCTAAGATGGCTGCTAAGGAATATTTAAAAAAGCATGATGATATTGATATTTTGATTGATTTTGGTCCTTTTTCATATACCAAACAACATATGGTAATGTTTCATGATAATAATGAAACAGAAATTAGAGATGGAATGAGAGTTGGCATTGATAGAAGTTCTATTGACCAAACAATATTGACCGAGAAACTTTGCGGTGGTAAAAACGTTGAATTTGTTGAAGTTCAATATTTAAGAATGTTTGAAAAAATAATGGATGGAAGTATTGATGCGACTGTCATGTGCTTGGGAGAGACTAATAAGCAAGCATTAAATATAAAGTGTAATCCATTTGATACTGATCTTGATAGTACGAATGCTGTTTTAATTATTGATAGTAATAGAAAAGAGCTTCATGTGTTGATTAATGAATTGGTTGATAAGGATGAGATCCTAAATATTCAAAGACAAGTCTTGGATGGCAAGATACAGCCAAGCTACTAAATGTCTGTGCTATAATTGGTATGCATTATGTATGTATAAAGGAGATAGAAAATGTTCAAATTAATTAAGGCAACAAATTATGATGATATGTCAAGAAAAGCTGCTAATATCATCGCTAGTCAAATCACTTTAAAAGAAGATTCAGTTTTAGGTTTAGCTACAGGTTCTACACCTATTGGTACTTATAAGTTATTGATTGAAAAGTTCAATAATGGTGATATCGATTTCTCTAATATCAAGACAGTTAATCTAGATGAATATGTAGGACTTGATGGTGATAATGATCAAAGCTATAGATATTTCATGAATCATAACTTATTTGATCATGTAAATATCAATAAGGCTAATACAAATGTTCCAAATGGTAAGGAAGCTGATGCAGAAAAGGAATGTGAAAGATACCATGAAGTTATAAAGTCTATGGGTGGTGTTGATTTACAATTATTAGGTATTGGTAATAATGGCCACATTGGTTTCAATGAACCAGATGAAGTATTTTCTGCTAAGACTCATAAGGTTGAATTAACTGAAAGTACTATCAAGGCTAATAGTAGATTATTTGAAAATATCGAAGATGTTCCGCATTTTGCCTATACTATGGGTGTTGGCGAAATCATGGCTGCTAAGTCAGTATTGATTTTAGCTAGTGGTAAGGCTAAGGCTCCTATCATTAAGGAATTATTAACTGGTGAAGTTAAGCCAAGTGTTCCAGCTTCAATCTTGAAGTTCCATCCTAATTGCATTCTAATTGCTGATGAAGAAGCTTTAAGTGAATTATAATAAGTAAGGTGACGATGTCACCTTTTTTAAAGGAGAAATATGAGAGCTTTGTTTACTTGGCCAATAAGTGATGAATATAAACAAAAATTTATAGATACAGGAGTAGATTGTGTCTTTATTGTCAACTATACAAAGGAAGATATCGATAATGCTGATATTGTTTTTGGTAATCCTAATCCTGAATACTTAAAGAATAGTAATATTAAATGGTTACAGCTTGCTAGTGCTGGTGCTAATAATTATTGTGATATAGATGACTCAATTGTCCTTACAAACGCTTCTGGCGCTTATGATGAGGCAATTTGTGAATATATGCTTAGGAATTACCCTAGCAATCACAAAGAAACTCTATGGCTATTATAATCAGCAATTAGAAGGGGTTTGGAAAAGCTTAGGCAAAGTTAAATCGATTAAAGATTTGAATATTGTCTGTGTTGGAATGGGTAGCATTGGCAAAAGATATGCTAAGCTTATGCACTCATTGGGTGCTAAGGTCTATGGTGTTAATAGAAGTGTTCATGAAAAACCTGATTATGTAGAGAAGTTATATACAACCAAAGATATGGATAAAGCTCTATCTATTGCTGATGTGGTTGCGATAACACTACCGGAAACAAAAGAAACATATCATATGTTTGATTACGACATGCTTCATAAGATAAAAGAAGGTGCTATCTTAATGAATCTAGGCAGAGGAACTCTGATTATAGAGGATGATCTTGTAAAAGTAATGCAAGAACACTATTTAGATTCAGTTTACTTAGACGTTTGTGAAACAGAACCACTTCCTAAGACTAGTAAACTATGGAAACTAGATAATGTCTATATAACTCCTCATATTACGGGAGGCCGTCAATCAGATATTAGTGTTAAAAATGTTGAGGATATTTTCTATAGAAATTTAGTTCATTATCTAAATAATGAAGAATTAGAGAATATTGTAGATAAAAAAAGAGGATATTAAAACCACAGATTTTATACTTCTGTGGTTTTTTAAGCCGTATTTAGTTAGATTCATAGAATTCTTCGAAGATATCGCTAAAAGTAAGATAACCATCTACGCGGTGATATGCATATTTATTGGTTTCTCCATCTATAGTGATTTCAATGTATTCTCTATCTTGTATGATGATTGATTTATTCTCACCTTTAATTTCAAAATCAAATGGAATACAGCCTGCACCAGCAACAGGGATAAAATCTTTATAAATCTTGATATCAGACCATTTTGACAACAATTCTTTTGCGCCGTCATCATAGATGCTAATAAGGTGGTCATTATTATCGTATTGGACAAGAATCTCATTAACATCAAAGTCGATAAGATCATTCAAAGTAATCTCGTCTTCGTAGAAGCCACTTGCAGGTTCTATCGAGACTAAATGATAGATATTATATTTTTTACCTGTTAAATCTTCTTTTTCTTCTGCATAGAATTTAATTTTAACGATGTCACCAATTTTATATCCTTCTATAAGACTCTTATCATCTAATTCAAAATCATAGCTTCCTAATTTATCAGAAGGACTAACATAAAGAAGATTGTCTTGCAAAACTACTACTTCACCAACTTTTTCAATTGTTGGAACACTATTTGTGTTTTGACATCCACATAGTAAACACAAAACAATTAGAACTAAAAATGTCTTTACTTTTTTCATAAAACCTCCCTTCAAATTATGTTTTTCTATCTACACTTATATTTTATCAAAACTGTTATGAAAAAAGTAAATCTTGGTGCCGATTCCTGTTGTCGGCACTATATTTTAAACAAGCAGAGATTCAACGGTAATTCCTGTTGCCTATCTATAAGATTTAAAAAAACATCCTTTCGGATGTTTAACTTGCTAACTGGTGCCGACAACAGGAATTGAACCCGTAACCTACTGATTACAAATCAGTTGCTCTACCAATTGAGCTATGTCGGCAAAATAAATGGTGGAGGTTAACGGGCTCGAACCGCTGACCCTCTGCTTGTAAGGCAGATGCTCTCCCAACTGAGCTAAACCTCCAGCGCCTATTAACTATACCATGTATTTTGATACCCTGTCAACAAATTTTTAAAACTTTTTAAAAAAAATTATCTCAAATCTTCAAAAAGTGCCAAAAATAGGGCGTTCTACGCAATAATAATTTTTTTGAGCAATCTTGTTTTAACTTATGAAAAAAGAGTGATTTTTTATAATCACCCTTAAATATTCTTTAAAAAAGTTGTAAAAATGTCTAATCCAGAGATAAATGTGCCAATACTTGAGAAAACATTGGCAAATACAACAATCAATAAGATTCTTGTAACCCTATTTTTCCAGAAACCTTTTAATGTATTTGTATCTTCACCTAGATTCTCAAAGTCTTTGACCTTTGGCTTTCTAATCATAGCTTCCACTATTCCCGCAAACCAACCAGCTGCTAATAATGGGTTAAGTGATGTGATAGGGGCCATCACAAAGGCTGTAAGGATACTAAGTGGATGGCCGAATGCCAATAGGGTACCGATAGCACTTAAAGTACCATTCCAAAGAATCCAAGATTTAATTTGACTTAAACCAGCATCCCTGTTTGACCATAGAGTATAAATAATTATTGAAATAATAGCTATTGGAATTAACCATTTAATTACTGTTCCAATACCTTTTTTCTTTTTAACGACATTTAATTCATTAATATCGATATCCTTATCTAAGTTTTTTTCAATACCACCTGCATGAGCCGCACCAATGATCGCAACTATTTTTTTACCTGGGGCATTCTTAATCTTTGAGGATAAATAAGCATCTCTTTCATCCACTAATATTTTCTTAACATTAGGAAATTCTTTGCCAACCTCGTTTAAGGCTGCCTCTAGGGCATCAGCTTCTTTTAAAGCTTGTAAATCTTCTTCGGAAATCTCTTCATCATCAAAGATAGAACCAATAATACTTACTATTAATTTAGATTTCTCATATAAGCCTAAGCTATTCCAAATACGAGAGAAGGTAGTCTTAATAGGCCTATCAGCTAAAACAAGTGGTACATTTAATTCTTTTGCCTGTTTAATGCCTTCTAACATCTCGCCACCAGAATTAGAGTCCATATTGATGGCCATTCTTCTTTGGAAAGAAGCAAGAATTAAGTTTACTAATAAGAATCCTACTTTCTTTTCTTTGATGATCTTAACAATATCGGTATCACTCCATTTTTCAGGATCACTAATTTTCTTATATCGATCTTCATCGAGTTCGATACAAATCGCATCAGGCTTAACTTCCCCAATACATTCTTTAACATCATTTATGCTGTTTTTAGAAACATGAGCAGTTTTTACAAGATAAATCTCTTTATCTTTATAATTTAATTTCACAATATTTTCATTCATGACTATATTCTATCGCATTATCCAAATATGCTATAATGAATTGACTTATAAAGGAGGGTTTATGCCAGATTATAATATAAATCTAACAATACAAAATATATGGCACGTGTTTAGAATAGTGCTTGATATCGGCATTATGTGGTTCATTCTATACTACGCCATTCTATTTGTAAGAAATAATAATCGTACAATACAAATCTTTAAAGGAATCATCTTTATTTTAATATTTAACGGAATTGCAAGATTACTTGGTCTTACTACATTAGAATATTTTTCTAACACATTAATTAGCTGGGGCTTTTTAGCTGTAATAATTATTTTCCAACCAGAAATTAGAGGAGCTTTGGAGAAAATTGGTAAGACTAATGCGTTTTCAAAGATCACAACTTTGTTGGCTAATGAAAAAGAAGATCTTGTTAATCAAATTTACGATGCAGCTATTGTCTTATCACATGAAAGAATTGGTGCTCTTATTTCTATTGAACAATCAAATAGTTTGCAGGATTATGTAAAAACCGGTATCGCAGTAAACGCAACTGTTTCTAAAGAATTATTATGTTCTATCTTTATGACTACAACTCCTTTACATGATGGCGCTGTAATTATTCAAGGTGATAAGATTGCCTGCGCAAGTGCTTATTTCCCGCCAACTAGTATTAATTTATCTAGCAGATATGGTGCAAGACATAGAGCTGGTCTTGGAATTTCTGAAGTGAGTGATGCGCTTACCATTGTTGTATCAGAAGAGACAAGTGCTATTTCTATTGCGGAAAATGGACGTATCTTTACCGTTAATGAGAAACAACTTAAAGAATATTTGAGAAAAGTTATTTGTAATGATGAAATCGAAATCGGTGATACTTCAACTTCTAGAAGAAAATTAAAGATTGAAGATGATCCTGAATTTATCATTAAAAACGAAGAAGGCGGTATGAAAGTTCCTTTTAATAACCGCTTTAAAGTGAATAAAAAGGCTAAACAACAAGCAACTGATTTTAAAGTTGAATCGGTTGATGTAAAAGAAAGTGAGGATAAGGTAGATGGCAAGCAAGATTAAAAATCCTCAAGATAAATTAAACGAGGCAAAAAAGATTGCTCGTAAGAATGCTAATAATGGAACTCTAGAATCATTTGAAGAAACTATTATAAGATTCTTTAGATGGACATCTTCGTTTGTTGATAAGTTATTCTTCACAAAAACATATGCTATTATTTTTGCCTTTTTATTGTCATGCCTAGCATATTTCATTGTGAATTTTAACGATACAAGCTTTACAGCTGCACTTTCAAGTTCTAAAACACTTACAAATGTTAATGTGATTTCTAGATATAATTCCGAATCGTTTGAAGTAGGTGGTTTACCTGAAACTTGTGATGTTACCATAACTGGTGATGCAGCTAGTGTTAATAATGCTGCTACTAAAACAGGAAGTTGTGTCTTAAACCTTGAAGGCTATACAGAGGGAACGTATACTGTAGAATTAACTTCCACAGGTTATGGCGATAGTGTTAATACTGTTATTAAACCAAGTCAAGTTACAGTTACTTTAAAACCAAAAACCACTGCTCAATTTGATTTATCTTATGATTTCATAAATCAGAATCAATTAGATTCTAAATATATTTTAGGAACACCTGTTTTTGCCTCTGGTAACAACAAGGTTAATATCCGTGCTAGTCAAGATACACTTAATTCAATTGCTTTGGTAAAGGCACTGATTAATGTCGCAGGACAAACAAGTGACTTTGAAGTAGATGCGCCACTTGTTGCCTATGATGCAAATGGTAAGGTTGTTAATGCGGAAATTGTTCCAAATACCGTTACTGTTAAAGTTGGTATTTCATCACCTTCTAAGACAGTACCAATTAAATTGAATGTTACTGGTAATGCACCACAAGGATTCTCACTAGAATCAGTTTCTATGAATCATCAAACTACTGAAATTTATGCATCTGAAAGTATTCTTGATACAATTAATGAAGTTACGGTTGATTTAGACTTGTCTACGGTAACTTCGGATACAGAAATTATTCAACCGGTTGTTTTACCAAATGGGGTTAAGGCAAGTTCGGTTTCAACTGTTACTTTAAAGGCTACTTTGGGTGCAACAAGCGAAAAAGTGATTGAGAATGTAACTTTAAACTCAATCAACAATAATAATGGTTATGGTGTAAGCTATGCAGACACCTTGAAAGTTTCATTAATTATTAAAGGAACTCAAAGTAATATTGATAAAGTTAGTGCTTCTGATTTCTTTGTCTATGTAGATTTTAAGGATTTAGAACCAGGAACATATGATTTACCAATTTCAGTAAATATAAACACAGATGCTTATGTATCTGCTGAAGTAAATCCAAAGAATTTAAATATTACATTAGTATCACAGGAGTAAAATTATGGGTAAATATTTTGGAACAGATGGTATTAGGGGAGATGCCAATACTACATTATCTTTAGAAACAGCTTTGAAAATTGGACGTTATGTGGGTAACTATTATAAGAAAAACGGTCAAGGAAAGGTTGTTGTTGGTAAGGATACACGTTTGTCAAGTTCGATGTTTGAAAATGCTCTAGCTGCAGCTATATCAAGCTGTGGCTCAGACGTTTATCTTTTAGGCTATTGTTCAACACCTTGTTTGGCATATGTAGCTGAAAAAGAAAAGTTTGATGCAGGCATTATGATTTCAGCATCACACAATCCATTTAGTGACAATGGAATTAAACTTTTTGGCAACAATGGAGTTAAATTAGCTGAAGAAGTTTTATTATTAATCGAAGATTATATCGATAATCCTGTAGGTATCGAATATGCTACTAAGGATCAAATCGGTCATATTTATGAATATTCAAGGGGTATTGAAGAATATAAGGAACATATTAATGACTTATATCCACTTGATTTGAGCGGCTATAAGTTGATAGTTGATTTGGCAAATGGTTCTAATTGTGTAACCGCTAAGGATGTTCTTAACAAGACAAAGGCTGAAGTAACTTATATCAATGATGATTTCAATGGTATAAATATCAACAATAAGTGTGGTAGTACTCACTTACAAATGTTACAAGAAAAAGTAAAAGAAGGCGATTATGATCTTGGCTTTGCGTTTGATGGCGATGCCGATAGAGTACTTTTTGTTGATCATAAAGGCGATGTAATAGATGGTGATAAGATTATGTATATGTTATCTAAATACCTTAAGGAACATAATCTATTAACTAATAACACTTTAGTTACTACTGTTATGTCTAATATGGGCTTATTCAAGGCTTTAGAAAAGATTGATATTAACACTAATATTACACCAGTTGGTGATAAGTATGTATTGGAGTCAATGTTAAATAATGACTTCGTGATTGGTGGCGAGCAATCAGGTCATATCATTTATAAAAATGATGCAAATTATGGTGATGGTCTAAGAAATGCCTTGTTTGTACTAAAAGTACTTCAAGAAAAGAATATGAATATTGATGAGGCTACAAGTGAGCTTAGAGTTTATCCACAATTATTGGTTAATCAAAGAGTTGTTGATAAGACGATTGTCTTAAATGATGAAACAATTAATTCTAAGATTAAGGAAATTAGTGATGAACTAGGTGATAACGGTAGAATTTTGGTTAGACCTAGTGGTACTGAACCTTTGATTAGAGTAATGGTTGAGGCTGAAACTGATGAATTATGTCATAAAGATGTTTATGAAGTAATTGATCTTATTAAGGAAAAGGGTTATTGCGCATAAAATGAAAAAAATTATCAATGTCGTTGAGGATGAAAAAGATCTTAACGAACTAGTAAAGAGATATCTTGAAAAAGAGGGGTATATCGTAAATTCATACCTTACTTTTGATGAGGCTTATGCTCACTTAGATGATGAAGTTGACTTATGGGTTTTGGATATCATGCTAGATGATAAGAGTGGTTTTGACTTAATTGAGGAAATTAAGTCACGCGACCAAAATAAACCGGTTATTTTCATGTCTGCTCGTGATAAAGAATTTGACCGTATTATAGGACTAGAAAAAGGCAGTGATGACTATATCACTAAGCCTTTCTCTCCTAAGGAAATGGTATTAAGAGTAAATAACATTATCAAAAGAGTATATAAGGAAGATGCTAGAATCAATGTTGATGGTTATCTTATTGATGAAGGTAAACGCATTGTTTATGATGATAACAACAATGTTATCGATTTAACTACTAAAGAATTTGATCTTTTGATGTTGTTTGTTAAGAATAGAGGAACGGCTTTTTTAAGAGAACAAATCCTTGAAAAAGTATGGGATGATAACTATTTCGGTAGTGATCGTGTTGTTGATGATACGCTTAGAAGACTTAGAAAGAAGATGCCAAATATTAATATTCAAACTATTTATGGCTTTGGTTATCGTTTAAGTTAGTATGAAAAGATTAAAAATCTGGATAAATGGCTTTAATTTAATACAACAATATTTTGTTGTGTCTTTTTTAGCCATTTTTGTTTTTATGTTATTTATATTTCAATATTTGAATTTCAATATTGATACTTTCACTAATGAACAAATGTTCAGTTATCTACATAAATCTCAAAATTCTTTCTTGGATGCTTCTACAGTTGATTTTGATTATATTGATAATAATTGTACTCATTATATTTATAAGTTTGGAAGTGAAGTTGATAATGAAATCGTTCATGAAATTCTTTCAAATGAAAAGGATGGAATTATCAGTTCTAAAGATAATATCTTAGAGGTAGGTGATCAACGTTTTGTTTATAGTATTAGAAATATTGGCGACGCTTATTTAATATCAATAATTAAAGATGATTATCGCAGAGAATTTAAAAGTTCATTAATATCAGGTATTTCTAATTCGTCTATCGTTATTATTGTCATTGTCTTTATGATTTTAATGATGTGGGTTTATTCCTTAATTCATCCCTTAAATCAAATTAGAAACTATATAAAAAAAGTTAAAGATGGTGAAAAGGCCACGCTTGTTATTAAAAGAAATGATGAAATAGGTGAAGTGGCTGAGGCTATTGTAGATATGACAGATGAATTATCAGCACAAGAGAGAATCAGAGAAGAGATGATTCAAAACATATCTCATGATTTAAAAACACCTATCGCAACTATTAAGTCTTATAGTGAAAGCATTAAAGATGGCATTTATCCTTATGATACTCTAGAGAAGAGTGTTGATGTTATTATTGAGCATGCTGATCGTTTGGAAAAGAAAGTATATTCTTTGATTACTTATAATAAAATTGGTTATCTTCAAGATAATGATGAAGATGCCAAGGCTGATATGCGTGATGTGATTGAAAAGGCTATTCTTTCATGCAAAGTATTAAGAAATGATGTTTCGATTGATACTAGTGATGTTATGAATGATATTTATTTCCATGGTGAAGAAGAGGCCTGGAGAACAGCTGTTGAAAACCTTTTGGATAATGCCCTAAGGTATGCCAAAAGCGAGATAAGATTTACTTTAAGTCCAGATTTATTTGAAATATTTGATGATGGCCCTTTAATGAGCAAGGATCGTTTGGATAAATTATTTAAACCTTATGAAAAAGGTAATAAGGGTAACTTTGGCTTAGGCTTGTCAATAGTTAAAAGGGTATGTGATACTTTTGGTTATTGTGTTGTAGGTGAAAATAAAAATGATGGTGTAGTTTTTAGAATCTATTGTAATAACACTAAGGCTAAAGGGAAAAAGAAAGTATAATTGACTTATGAGTTTTGTAAGAATTGATGATATTGATATTTATTATGAATTAAATGGTGACAAGGGTAAGGATGTCATTCTTTTACATGGTTGGGGACAGAATACAATTATGATGGATTTTATTGCTCAATCATTAAAGGAACACTTTAAAGTCTATAATATTGATTTACCAGGTTTTGGAAGGAGTGAGGAACCGAAAACTGCTTATTCAATTGAAGATTATGTTGAAATGTTAAGACAATTTGTAGAACTAAATCAAATCGAAAATCCAATTTTAATTGGTCATTCTTTTGGTTGCCGCATTTCTTTGTTGTATGCCTATAAGTATCCTGTTAATAAGATGGTGCTAACAGGTGCAGCTGGTGTTATGGCAAAACATGATCTTGAATGGTACTTAAGAGTTTATAGCTATAAAGCTGGCAAGATTTTATTGAAACCGTTTAAGGGTTTAAGTGCTAAACTTAGACAAAATGCCGGTAGCAGCGATTATAAAAATGCTAGTGAAATCATGAAACAAATACTTGTTAAGACTGTTAACTTTGATATTAGCCCTTATTTAAAGGATATTAAACCAGAAACATTGTTGGTTTTTGGTGAGAATGATGAGGCTACGCCGCTTTGGATGGGCAAGAAGATGGAAAAGGAAATGTCTGACGCGACTTTGGTTGTCTTTGAAGGTGATGATCATTTCGCTTATTTCCACCAACCAGATCGTTTTTGTAGAGTATTGGATGCGTTTTTAAGGAGAGACTATGAATAATTTATTTTATATTTTAATAACTTTAGTATTTTTATGTTTAAGTCTTGTATATGTTAAGAATACTTTACACGTTTTTCAACAAAATCGTTATGAATTTTATCGTTATACTGAGTGGCTATTTGATAAGAATAATGTTCATTACTCTAATGCTTTAGTCTATGTAGTGTTGATGTTATTATGTTTTGTTGTTCCTAAGGGAATTAGATTGCCTATTGTTTTATTAATTACTGTTGTTTTTTCTTATATGGTAATTAAAAAAGAAATGAAAACTGAATATGTAAAACCGCTTGTGTATACTGATAGAGTTAAAAGACAAATTGTTGTTTATGCGATTTTAAGTTTTATTATCACTTTCTTATTAAGTAAATTATTATCTGATTACTTAAATTTATTAGGTATTATCAGCATTTATTTACCATATCTATTGATTTATGTGGTAGCTGTTATCACAAATCCTATTGAGAATGCGATTAAAAAGGGTTTCGAGAATGAAGCTAGAGATATTTTAAAGAATGATGATAACTTAATTAAGGTTGGTATCACGGGATCTTTCGGTAAGACAACTACCAAAAATGTCGTTAATGATATTATTTCATCTAAATATTTAACTTTAATTACACCAGCTTCTTATAATACACCGATGGGTATCACAAGAACTATTAGAGAAATGTATAAGCCTATTTATCAAGTATTTATTTGTGAGATGGGTGCCGATCATGTTGGTGAAATTACTTATTTGATGGATTTTGTGAAGCCTAAATATGGTATTGTGACATCTATTGGTCCTCAACACTTAAATACTTTTGGTAACTTAGATAATATCATTAAGGAAAAGATGGAAGAGATTGAAAGATTACCAAAAGATGGCGTTGGCATTATCAATTTGGATAATGAATATATTGCGAATTATAAAATCAACAATACTTGTAAGGTGCTTAGTGTTGGCATTGAAAATGATAAAGCGGATTTTAGTGCTTACGATATTAAGTATTCAAATACTGGTACTACTTTTAAGGTTAAGTTAGATGGCAAGGCAGCTACTTTTAAGACTATTTTACTTGGTAGTCATAATGTTACTAATATCTTATGTGGCATTGCCTTAGCTAGAGAACTTGGCTTAAGTAAAGAAGAGATAATTGATGGTGTAGCTAATATTAAGCAGGTACAGCATCGTTTAGAGATTAAAAAGATTAATAGTTTTACTTTTATTGATAATGCCTTCAACTCAAATCCAGTTGGCTGTAAGAGATCGCTTGAAGTCTTATCTATGATGAATGGTAAAAGAGTTATTGTGACACCAGGCTTGGTTGATTTGGGTAAGGAAGAGGCTAATGAAAATTATGCCTTTGGTGCTTATATGAAAGATAGGGCTGATAATGTAATATTGGTTGGTGAAAAGAATACTGAGGCTATCTATAGAGGCTTAAAGGACAGTGGCTTTGATATGAATAATGTCAAGGTTGTAAATAGTGAAAAAGAAGCCTTTAATGAAGTTTATACAAAGTATAGTGTAAAAGATACTATTCTATTGGAGAATGATTTACCAGATGCCTTCATTCATTAAGAGGTGATTCTATTATGAAAAATGATTTAGATTTATTTGAAGATAGAGAAAAAGATTGGCTTGCCAAAGAGATAAGAAGAGAGAACTTGTTAGTTACAGACTTTGATATTAATGATGCTAAAAAACTAAAACTTGAGCATTATCAAGCGCATCACGGTAATATCAAGCCTAAGAAATCTAATAATGAAGCATTAGATACTATTCTGTTATTTCTTTTCATTTTTTTGGTGATGACTATTGTGTTTATTTTTATGACATTAGCTAGAGGCTATTTTTAAGAAAGGTTTATTTTTATGATTTTTGTGATTATTGTCATTGTGCTTATTGTGGTTGGTTTAATTTCTTGTATGTGCATTGTACCTCAAGGTAGTGCTTGGGTTATCGAAAGACTTGGAAAATATAGTTGTACATGGCAAGCTGGTTTACATATTAAGACTCCTATTTTAGAAAGGGTTGTTAGAAAGATTTCTTTAAAGGAACAGGTTGCTGACTTTGAACCTCAATCAGTTATTACTAAGGATAATGTAACTATGATGGTTGATTCAATTGTCTTTTTCCAAGTATTTGATCCAAAGTTATTAACTTATGGAGTCGAAAGACCAATTGCGGCGATTGAGAATTTAAGTGCTACTACTTTAAGAAATATTATTGGTGAATTATCACTTGATGATACTTTGTCTGGTAGAGATACTATTAACTCTCAAATTACTCAAATCTTGGATGACGCCACTGATAAGTGGGGTATTAAGGTAACTCGTGTTGAGGTTAAGGATATTACTCCTCCTAAGTCTATTCAAGAGGCTATGGAGAAACAGATGAAGGCTGAAAGAGAAAAAAGAGCTATTATTTTGACTGCTGAGGGTGAGAAACAATCTCAAATTACTCGTGCAGAGGGTGAAAAAGAGTCTGCAATTCTTAGAGCTGATGCGGTTAAGGAACAAAGAATTAGAGAAGCAGAGGGTGAGGCTTTGGCAATTGAGAAAGTAGCTAAGGCCCAAGGTGAGGCTATTAAGCTAATTAATGAAGCATGTCCTAGTGATTCTTATTTAAAGATTAGATCTTATGAAGCACTTGAAAAGGTGGCTAATGGACAGGCTACTAAGCTTATTGTTCCTAGTGATATACAAGATTTGACAAAGACAGTGGCTGAAGTTAGGGAAGTGTTGGATAAATAATGCAGGGTAGAGTAAGAATAGATGATGAACTAGAAGAGGCAAAGGTTGCAGGACAAAAGGCTCTAGATAGTTTATATGAGGCACTAAGACAAATTGATGGTGCTAAGACCGCTGGTATTATTGACATTTTCTCAGATAGTTTCCTAGTAGGCTTATTTAAGCATCATAAGATGCATGAGGTATCTTCTTGTTTAAAACAAGCTCAAAGGGATTTGGAAGTATTTAAAAGAGAATTGACTGATGTTTATTCTTTTGATGATAATAACTTGAGGACTGATGATTTTGTTGGTTTAACTGATTTGTTTTTTGATAATATCTTTTCTGATTTGGCAATACAAAGACGTATTAGTGATGCCAAAGTTGAAATAGAGGCTATGATTGATAGAGTAGAAGATATACTTGCTAGATTATAGAAGGGTGTATAATGTTTTTATGAAAATAAATGTTGCAGTATTTTTTGGAGGTATGTCTTGTGAACATGAAATATCATGTATCACAGGTAATCAAGCTTTAAAGGCTCTTGATGATACAAAATATGAAATCATACCTATTTATGTTTCTAAGGAAAACGACTTATATACAGGTTCTAACTTATTTGAATTAAAGAATTATTATGATCTTGATAAGCTATGTAAATCATTGGATAAAGTGTGTTTATATAAGGATGGTAATAAGGTTTATCTAAAGCCTATTAAGGGAATGTTTGCGAAGGCACAAACTATCGATGTAGCTTTCTTGGCTATGCATGGTACTGGGGGCGAAGATGGTTCTTTACAAGGAATGATGGAAATTTTGGATCTTCCTTATACTTCTAGTAATGTATTGGGTAGTGCAGTAGGCCAAGATAAGGTTATAATGAAAGAAATCTTAGAATATGAACATGTTCCAATGGTTCCTTGGTTCTTTGTCTATAGTAATGATATTACAAATACTTATAAGGATATTGAGGCTAAGGCTGAGACGATTGGTTATCCGCTTATTGTTAAGCCAGCTAATTTAGGTTCAAGTATTGGTATTGAAATTGTTCATAAGAAGGATGAATTAAAGAGTGCTTTAAGTGAATGTGCTAAGTATGATGATAAGCTTGTTATTGAAAAGATGGTTAAACAATTAAAGGAAGTTAACATTTCAGTAATGGGTAATAGTAAGGATGCTAAGGTAAGTGCTATTGAAGAAGTTATGAAGGGTGATGAATTCTTAAGCTTCTCAAATAAGTATCTTGGTGGTGGCAAGGGAACTAAGGGTTCTAAGTCTAGCAAGATGGCTCCTACTAAGGGTTCTAAGGGTATGGCTAGTGCTAGCAGAATCGTTCCGGCAAGACTTGATGGCAATCAACAAAAAGAAATTGAAGAATATGCACTAAAGTCATTTAAGGCTTTAAATGCTTCTGGGGCAGTTAGAATTGATTTTATGATTGATAAGGAAGATGGTTCTGTTTATGTCAATGAAATTAATTCGATTCCAGGTTCACTTGCTTTCTATTTATGGAAGGAAGTTGGCGTTGATTTTAGAGAAGAATGCGATTTGTTGATTAATAACGCATTGAATGTTTACAGAGAAAAGAAGAAGAAAGTTCGTTCTTTTGACACAAATATTTTAAGTAATTATAAGGAGAATTAATTATGTCAACACCTCACAATCAGGCAATTATGGGAGATATCGCTAAGGTTGTATTGATGCCAGGCGATCCATTACGTGCAAAATTTATTGCGGAAACTTTTTTAGAGAATCCTGTTCAATTCAATTCAGTAAGAAATATGTTTGGTTATACAGGAACTTATAAGGGCAAGAAAGTGTCTGTTATGGGTTCTGGTATGGGCATGCCAAGTATTGGTATCTATTCATATGAACTATACAGTTCTTATGGAGTAGAATCTATCATTAGAATTGGTACAGCTGGTGCTTATAAGGAAGAATTAAATCTTTATGATGTAATTCTTGCTGATAGTGCTTATTCTGAATCTTCTTATCCTTTGGCTATGTCTGGTGTAGATACACATGTAACATATCCAAGTGAAGAATTAAATAAGACTATTTTGGATAGTGCTGCAAAGGCTGGTATTCCAGTAACTTGTGGTAGAATTCATTCTAGTGATGTTTTCTATCATGATGCATCTTCTAACTATATGGATGGTGTTAATGAAAATAACTGCTTAGTAGTTGAAATGGAAAGTTTTGCGCTTTTCCACAACGCTAAGATGCTAAATAAGAAGGCAGCTTGTATCGTTACTGTTTCTGATTCTTTAGTTAATCATGTAGAGACTACTGCAGAAGAGAGGCAAACAGCTTTCACTAATATGATGAAGATTGCGCTTGAGGCTGCTATCGCAAATGAATAAAACAACTCGTAAGGCTTTTGTGTGGATTTTAATAATCCTAATGGTAGTTATTACAATCTTACCTTTGGCTTCATTATTATTTACTTCATGAAAAAGCTTATATTATTATTTATTTTATTACTATTATGTGCTTGTTCTAACGAGTATAAAAAGCTTGGTTATTCTGTTAAGGCCGCTAATGTCATTAGTAGCTTAGGTGAAAAGGACCAAGTCTTTTTTAGTGAGTATGATGAGAATTTAGATTCTATTCTTTCTAATAAAGATTTTAAATTAGAAAATTTAAGATTATATATTCAATTTAGTAGGCACTTAAATGGTGATGATATCGTTAGGTTGGTGAATGATGGTACCATTGGTTATTTTAACTATGGTGTTATTAAGAATTTGACTTCAAATAAAGACTTTGTTGTTGAAAAGATAAATGAATATCTTGATTTATATAAGGATATCAAGGATGTAGATACCGTTATCTTTATGGCTAAACAAGGAATTGATTCAGATGTTGAATTAGTATCTAAGCTTATTAAGGATAAGGGGTATATTGTAGATAATTTGCCTTTATATCTTAAATATAAGGATGATAAAGAAGAAATAAGAAGTTTAGTTGAATATGTTAATACCTTAAGTTTCTTAAGATATTATGAGGATAATTTTTATGCTGAACCTGATAAGTATGGAACTGAAGTATTAGTTAATAAATATTATTATTTGGGTCCTGATTATGTACCGGATGATTTGGTTGAATTGAAGGAATATGGCTATGGTTCTTTAAGAAAAGTGGCTTATGATGCTTATGTTAAGATGTATGAGGCTGCTAAAAAAGATGGTGTTAGTTTCTATGTAACTTCATCGTATCGTTCGTATAAGACACAAGTTATCATTTATAATCGTTACTTAACAATAGATCCTCAAGAGAAGGTTGATATCTATAGTGCTAGACCGGGTTTCTCTGATCATCAGACAGGCTATACGGTTGATATCTTAACTTCAGGTCATGACTTTGATACCTTTTACTTGACACCTGCCGCAAAGTGGTTGGCTGATAATGCCTATAAGTATGGATTTATCTTAAGATATCCTAAAGGTTTAGAACAAGCCACTGGTTATGAATATGAGGCATGGCATTTCCGTTATGTTGGTGATGTTGCCGAAGATGTTTATAAAAGTGGTTTAAGTTATGATGAATATTTCGCAAAGTATATTGAAGAGTAGTAGAATATATAGGAAAGAAGGTTATATATAAAATGGGTATGTTTGATAAGTTGTTAGGCAACTTAAAATCTAGTCGTAAGACAATTGTTTTTACCGAGGGTAATGATGTGCGTATTTTAAGTGCTGCACAAAGATTGTTAAATGAAGATTTAATGGATGTTATCTTATGTGGTAATGTTGATGAAGTTAATGGTGTTGCCAAGGAAAATGGCTTAGATGTTTCTAAGGCTACAATCTTAGATCCTCTTACTTATCCTGAAATGGATGAGATGGTTAAGACTATGGTTGAGCTTAGAAAAGGTAAGATGAGCGAAGAAGAATGTAGAATCTTATTAACTAAGTGTAACTACTTCGGTACAATGCTTGTAAAGATGGGCAAGGCTCATGCCTTACTTGGTGGTGCTACTTATTCTACTGCTGATACAGTAAGACCTGCTCTTCAATTAATTAAAACAAGAAAGGGTGCTAATTTAGTAAGTTCTTGTTTCATTCTTGAAAGAGAAAAAGAAGGCGTTGAAGAAAAGTTAGTTATGGGTGATTGCGCTATCAATATCGCTTATACTGATAGACTTGATAAGGAAGGCAATGTGGTATTGAGTGCTGCTGCTCAACTTGGTGAAGTTGCGGTTGAAACTGCAAGAACTGCTAGATATTTCGGTATTGATCCTAAGGTTGCGGTATTATCATTTTCAACTTATGGTTCTGCAAAGGGTGGTACAGTAGCTTTATCTCATGATGCAGTTATTGAAGCTAGAAAGATGGATCCAGAATTAGCAATTGATGGTGAATTACAATTTGATGCCGCTATTTCTCCAGTTGTAGCTAAGGTTAAATGTCCTAATTCAACTGTTGCAGGTAAGGCTAACACATTCATTTTCCCATTGATTGAAGCTGGTAATATTGGTTATAAGATTGCTCAAAGACTTGGTGGTTATGCAGCATATGGACCTATTTTACAAGGTTTAAATGCTCCTATTAACGACTTGTCTAGAGGTTGCGATGCTGATGAAGTATATGTAATGGCAATCGTTACAGCTGGAATGGCTGAATAATAAATAGGAATAACGGCCTATTGGCCGTTTTTTAATTGCTTGTATGAAAAATGATTTAGGTAAAGATAAAATTAGCAAGTTAGTTTTTGCGATTGCGATACCTAGTATGATAGCTCAAATTGTAAATGTCTTATATTCGGTAATCGATAGAATCTATATTGGACATTTACAAGATGCCGGTTCTTTAGCTCTTGCAGGGGTTGGTGTGTGTGGACCAATTCTTACTATGATTGCCGCCTTAGGATCTCTTGTTGGTGTTGGTGGCGGTGCTTTATGTGCTATTAAATTAGGTGAAAGGAAAGAAGATGTAGCTAGAGATATTATTTCTAGTTCTTTTATATTGTTACTTATAATTTCAATAATCATTCCACCGATTATTATTTATTTTCAAGAGCATATTTTATTATTATTTGGGGCAAGTGAAGCAACACTTCCTTATGCAATAAGTTATTTTAAGATATATCTATTGGGTACGCCATTCGCTTTACTTACGATAGGTATGAATAATTTCATTAATTGTCAAGGTTATTCAAAGATGGCTATGGTGACTACTTTGATTGGTACTTTTATTAATATTATCTTAGATCCGATCTTGATGTTTAAGTTTAATATGGGTGTTACTGGTGCTGCCTTGGCTTCTATTATTGGTCAATTTGTATCTTGTGTCTTTGTCTTATATATCTTGATGTCAAAGAAATTAGAAATTTCATTGCGTATTAAGAAACTCAATTTAAAGTTATCTAGCGAAATATTAACAATCGGTTTTAACCAATTTATCATTGTAATGTTTGATAATGTAATGATTATTGCGCTTAATTCATTACTTAAAAAATATGGTGGCCAAGAAGCGGATACTTATATTGCGATTAATACTATTATTCAATCTTTTATGTTGATAGTAACAATGCCTTTAGGTGGCATTAGCGGTGGTACACAGTGTATTTTAAGTTATAACTATGGTGCATATAATGTTGATAGGGTTAAGGAAGCTTTCTATCATCTGATGAAAGTTTGTGCATGTTATTGCACGATTATGTTTGTTGCAGTGTATTTGTTTGGCAATGGTTTTATAACTTTATTTACTAAAGATTTATATTTAAAAGAAATGACTTTTAAAGCATTAAAAATATATACCTTATTCATTATTCCACTAGGTTTTCAATATGAGATGGTTGATGGCATGACTGCCTTAGGACAGGTTAAGATTTCTTTATTCTTATCTTTCTTTAGAAAGTCTGTATATTTTATTATGTTGTTTATCTTGCCTTTATTCTTTTCCCCTATTTATATTTTTGCATCAGAGAGTATATCGGATATACTTGCACCCATTGTCTCTTATTTAGTTGTTAAACATAACTTTGATAAGATTATGGAGTGGAGATTATATTGTAGGGCAGATTAAATCATTAATTTTATTTTTAATATTTAAAAGATATGCAGCATACTTATTGATGTTCGCTGATGTCATACGATCCTTGGGAGCTGAAATTGATATCGCATAAGTTGGTTTATTTTCAAAATCATTTATGGCAATAGCGATACATTTCACTCCTTTTTCCATTTCTTCATTATCTAGGGCATAACCATTATTACGCACATTATTTATTGTTTTTAATAAAGTTTCAATATCTACAATTGTATTGTTTGTATAAGTTTTGATGTCACTAGATTTAAAGATATCTTCTATTTTTTCATCACTCATATAAGCTAACATAGCTTTGCCAACCCCTGAACAATATAAGGGAATTGCTTTTCCAATTTTTGATATTAGTCTTATTGAATTAGTAGATGTTTCTACTTTGTCAATATAAACAGCAGTATTATCCACGAGTTTAACTAAGTGCACTGTTTCGTTTGTATATTCAGATATTTTTTTAAGATAGGGTCTACAAATTGAGGCCATATCATTTTTTTCTAGAATTTTACTTGAAAGAGCACAAATTTTAAAACTAGAACGATATTTTAAATTATTCTTATCTTGATAAACATATCCCATCATCATCAAAGATTGTAAAAGACGATGAATGCTAGCTTTGTTGATATCTAGTTCTTTAGATATCTCGATAAGTCCACATTCACCTTTATCTATTAATAATTCCAAACATTTGAATAATTTTTCGGATACTTGAATAGGGTTTTTGTTTTCCATAGTACAAAAAGTTGTATAATCTAAACGAAGATGTTTCGTTATATGGAAACTAGTTCCACAATACGAAACTATTGTAACACATTCTAAGGAGGAATACAAAAAATGAATGATGTTTTAAAGAAAATTTCTGAAGTAGGAATACTTCCTGTTGTTGTATTAGATGATGCTAAGGATGCTAAGGATTTAGCGAAGGCTTTAATTGAAGGTGGTCTTCCTTGTGCAGAAGTAACTTTTAGAACTGCTGCCGCTGAGGAGTCTATTAGGGTTATTAGTGAAGCATATCCTGAGATGTTGGTTGGTGCTGGTACTGTTTTAAGTGTAGATCAAGTTAAGAAAGCTGTTGCAGCAGGTGCTAAATTTATTGTTTCTCCTGGTTTTGATGAAGAAGTTGTTAAGTATTGTTTAGACAACAATATTCCTGTAACACCTGGTGTATGTACTCCTAGTGATGTTCAAAAGGGCTATAAGATGGGCCTTGATGTATTAAAATTCTTTCCTGCTGAACCAAGTGGTGGTTTGAGTATGATTAAGGCTATAGCTGCACCATACACTATGATGAAGTTTATTCCTACTGGTGGTATTAATGAGAATAATATGGAAGACTACTTAAAGTATGATCGTATTTTAGCTATTGGTGGTAGTTGGATGGTTAAGTCAAGTCTTGTTAAGAATGGTGAATTTGATAAGATTAAGGAAATGAGTAAGACAGCAGTAGCAAGAGTAAAGGAGATTAGAGGATAATGAATCTAAATTTAAGACCTAAAGAAGAATGTATGTTTGATGCGGTTTCACTAGGTGAAATCATGTTAAGACTAGATCCAGGAGAAGGAAGAATTAGAACTGCTAGATCTTTTAGAGCTTGGGAAGGCGGTGGCGAATATAATGTCGTTAGAGGCCTTCATAAGTGTTTTGGCTTAGATACTGGTGTTATTACTGCTTTTGCGGATAATGAAGTAGGCAAGTTATTAGTAGATTTTGTTGAACAAGGTGGTGTTTCTACAAAATTAATCAAGATGATGAAAACCGATGGTATTGGTAGAACTTGCCGTAATGGTTTGAACTTTACTGAAAGAGGCTATGGTATTAGAGGTGCTGTTGGCTGTTCAGATAGAGCTAATACTGCCATTTCCAAGGCAACAAGTGAAGACTTTGACTTTGACTATATCTTTGGCACTTTAGGTGTTCGTTGGTTACATACTGGTGGTATTTATGCAGCTATTTCAAGTGTAAGTTGTCAAACTGTTATCGATGCGATTAAAACTGCTAAAAAATATGGAACAATTGTTTCATATGACTTAAATTATCGTCCAAGTATGTGGAGTGCTATTGGTGGTCTTGAAAAGGCTAGAGAAGTTAATAAAGAGATCGCAAAGTATGTTGATGTCATGATTGGTAATGAAGAAGATTTTACTGCATGTCTTGGTTTTGAGATTGAGGGTAATGATGAAAATCTTAAGACCTTAAATCTTGATGGTTATAAGAAGATGATTAATGAAGCAGCTAAGACTTATCCAAATTTTAAGGCTGTAGCTACTACATTAAGAACTGTTAAGACAGCTACTGTAAATGATTGGTCTGCAATTATGTGGGCTGATGGTGAAATTTATAAGGCTAATGATTATAAGGATCTAGAAATATTAGATAGAGTTGGTGGTGGTGATTCTTTTGCCTCGGGTCTTGTATATGGCTTAATCACAGGCCACGATTCATTAACTTGCGTTAACTATGGTGCTGCACATGGTGCTTTGGCAATGACAACACCTGGTGATACTTCTATGGCTTCTTTAAAGGAAGTTGAAGCAGTTATGTCAGGTGCTGGTGCACGTGTAAAGAGATAATTATGGAAATGACATTAAGATGGTATGGAAGTAAATTCGATACCGTTACTTTGAAACAAATTAGACAGATCCCTGGTGTTACTGGTGTCATATCAACTTTATATGACACTAAACCTGGCGATGTTTGGTCAAAAGAGGCTATTCATGCCTTAAAGAAAGAAATAGAAGCTAGTGGTTTAAAACTATCTGGAATTGAGAGTGTTAATGTTCATGATTCTATTAAGGCTGGTTTAGCTGATAGAGACTTTTATATTGACAACTATATCAAGACGCTTGTTAACTTAGGACAAGAAGATATTCATTTGGTTTGTTATAACTTTATGCCAGTATTTGATTGGACTAGAACTGAGCTTGCTAGAGTAAGAGAGGATGGTTCTACTGTTTTAGCTTATACTCAAGAAGCTGTAGATAAACTTGATCCAAGTAAGATGTTTGAGACAATTTCAAGTGATACAAACGGAAGTGTTATGCCTGGTTGGGAACCTGATCGATTAGCTCATGTTAAAGAGTTGTTTGAATTATATAAGGATGTTGATTCTGAAAAACTATTTGAAAATTTAAAGTATTTTTTAGAGAGAATCATGCCAGTATGTAATAAGTATGATATCAAGATGGCTATTCATCCCGATGATCCTGCTTGGAGTGTCTTTGGACTACCTAGAATCATTATTAATAAAGAAAATATCTTGCGTCTTATGAAGATGGTTGATGATCCACATAATGGTGTTACTTTCTGTTCTGGTTCATATGGTACAAATCTTAATAATGATTTACCTGATATGATTAGAAGTTTGAAGGGTAGAATTCATTTTGCGCATGTACGTAATTTGAAGTTTATTAGTCCAACTAACTTTGAAGAGGCGGCTCATTTATCCAGTGATGGTAATTTTGATATGTATGAAATCATGAAAGCCTTATATGAAATCGGTTTTGATGGTCCTATTAGACCCGATCATGGCCGTATGATTTGGGATGAGGTAGCGATGCCTGGCTATGGATTATATGATAGAGCCTTGGGTGCTACTTATTTGAATGGCCTATGGGAGGCAATTGATAAAAATGCGCATAGATAGTCCAATAGATGAATTTGAAGGTTTTAATGTTCCAAAGTATGATTTAAATTTAGTAAAGACTAAAACTTATGATAATCCTTATTGGATTCATTTTGGAGCCGGTAACTTGTTTAGAGCTTTTCATGCCAATATAGTCGAAAGATTATTGAATGAAAAAGAACTAGATAGAGGTTTAATTGTAGCTGAAGGCTATGACTATGAGATCGTGGAAAAGATGTATTGGCCTTATGATAATCGTCATATTTTGGTTACTTTAAAGGCTGATGGCAGTGTTTCAAAAAGTCTTATCGCTTCTGTTTGTGAAAGTTTAGTTCTTGATGAAGATAATGAGAATCAAATCAATAGATTAAAGGAAATCTTTGTTAAGGATTCTTTACAAATGGTTACTTTTACCATTACTGAAAAGGGTTATTCTCTAAATAATCAAAGTGTGAATAACGATTTTGTAAGTGGACCATCTAAGCCAGTAAGTTATTTAGGAAAAGTAGCTTCGCTTTTGTATGAAAGATATCTTTATGGTCAAAAGCCTATTGCGATGGTAAGCACTGATAATTGTTCTCATAATGGTGATAAATTATATGAGGCTATGAATGCTTTTGCGACTAATTGGGCTAAAAACAATAAGGTTGAAAAAGACTTTGTGGATTATGTCAACGATAAGTCTAAGGTTTCTTTTCCTTGGTCTATGATTGATAAGATTACTCCGCGTCCTGACAAGCATGTTAAAGAGATGCTAAGTGGAATAGAAGGGATTGATGGACTTGTTACTTCTAAGAATACTTATATTGCGCCTTTTGTGAATTCAGAAGAGAGTGAATATTTAGTTATAGAAGATTGGTTCCCAAATGGTAGACCAAATTTAGAAAAAGCAGGTGTCTTGTTTACTGATAGAGAAACAGTAGATAAGGTAGAAAAGATGAAAGTGTGCACCTGTTTAAATCCTTTGCATACAAGTCTTGCAATATTTGGTTGTTTATTAGGTTATCAAAAGATTGCGGATGAAATGAAGGATGCTGACTTAGTTGGTTTAATTAAGTCTATTGGTTATAAGGAAGGTTTAAAGGTCGTGGTTGATCCAAAGATTTTAAATCCTAAGGAATTCATTGATACCGTAATTAATGTAAGACTAGTAAATCCTTTTATGCCAGATACTCCACAAAGAATCGCTTGTGATACTTCACAAAAGTTGGCAATTAGATTTGGTGAAACAATTAAGGCTTATATTAAAAATGGCTATGATTTGAGTGAATTGAAGTTGATTCCTTTGGTATTTGCGGGATGGCTAAGATATTTAATGGCTATTGATGATAATGGTGAACAATTTAAATTGAGTCCTGATCCACTATTAAATGAGGTATGTCCTTATGTTAAAAATTTAAAATTTGGTGATGGTGATGTATCTTGTGTTAAGCCATTGTTGGAAAATGAAAAGATCTTTGGGGTTAATCTATATGATGTTGGATTAGCAGATTCGGTATTAAGTTACTTTAAGGATTTAATTAAAGACAAGGGTGCTGTTAGAGATACATTGCATAAAGCTGTTGATTAAAAGGTTTCGTTTAGAAGCCTTTTAACTTATAAAGATAAAAATATATAATTAAACAAGAGGTTTATTTATGTTGTTTGTATATTATCCAAAGTGTTCTACATGTCTTAAGGCTAAAAAATGGCTTGATGACAATAATATTAAATATGAAGAACGTCATATAGTGGAAGATAATCCTAAATATGATGAATTAAAAAAGTGGTATCAAAGAAGTGGTTTACCACTTAAGAAATTCTTTAATACTAGTGGTTTAGTCTATAAGAACAATAATATTAAAGATAAATTATTGACTATGAGTGAAGAAGAACAGTTGCGTTTGTTAGCAAGTGATGGAATGTTGGTGAAAAGACCATTACTTATAAGTGATGAATTTGTTCTTGTGGGATTTAAAGATGATGAATGGAAAAATAGAATCTAGTTACTAGATTCTATTTTTGTCTTTCTTCGATTTCTTTTAATTCGCCAATTCTTCTAGCATGTCTTCCGTTTGGATCATAGAAGTCAGTAGTTAGGAATGTGTCTACTAATTGTTTAGCTGTGTCCAAATCAACAATTCTAGCACCAAAGGCGATAATTTGGGCGTTGTTATGTTCTCTAATAAGAGCAGCAGTCTTTGTTTCTGAACATACACCAGCTCTGATGCCATTTACTTTGTTGCAGGCAATTGAGATGCCAACACCTGTACCACAGATGGCAATACCTTTTTCACATTCACCGTTCATAATGCCATTGGCAAGCTTCTCACCAGCAATAGGGTAGTCACAACTATCTTCGCTGTCAAAGCCATAGTTTACAACTTCATAGCCTTTACTTGTTAGATAGTTGATAAGCTCGAATTTCATTTTAGTAGCTGCATGATCATTTGCGATTCCGATTTTCATATGTACATCCTCCATACACCATTATAAGTGTAAATGGCAATATGTTATAATGATTTAGTTATGAGTTTTACAGTAGAGACAACAAAATTTGATGGTCCTCTTGATTTGATGCTTCATCTTATCAAGGAACAACAATTGGATATCTTTGATTTGGATATGGAAGTGTTGACTGACCAATATATTAATTATCTTCAAACGATGGAGAAGTTAGAACTTGAGATTGAGAGTGAATATCTTGTAGAGCTAGCTACTTTGATTGAATATAAGTCTAAGAAATTGTTACCTAAAAAGACTGAAGAGCTTGAAGATGATTATGAGGAAGATCCAAAGGAAAGAATTGTAAGAAGGTTGTTGGAGTATCAAAAATATAAGGAAGTATCTAACGAATTGTTAGAGGCGTTTAACCAAAGGCAGGAACAATTCGCAAAGCCTTTGTCTATTGATTCTATCAATACTAATAATTTAGTAGATGATCAAAAGTTAGAGGGCAATCCTTATGATTTACTTAAGGCGATGACAAGAGTTTTAAGAAGAATGGAGTTGTCTAAGCCGATTGAGACAAAGTTGACTACTAAGGAAATATCAACTGAAGATCGTATTCTTGAGATTAAGTCTAGATTATCTACTCTGCCTAAGACATTTAATTTTGAGAATCTAGTAGCTGATTGTCATAATGTGCATGAGGTTATTGTTACTTTCTTGGCAATTCTAGATATGGCGAAGGATCATTATTTAGTATTTAGCACTGATGATAATGATGAAATATGGTTTAGAAGAGGTGAAAACAATGAGTGATACTTTAAATATTGAAGCTATTGTTGAAGGACTATTATATATGGTTGGTGATGATGGCTTGAAGGTTGAACAACTTGCAAGTGTAATAGACAAGAGTATTGAGGATAGTGAGGCTATCTTGAATAGTATCCAAAGTAAATATTCTAATGAAAACTTTGGCATTGAATTAGTTAACTATGGTAAAACCTATAAGTTTATTACTAAACAAGAAGTTGCCCCTTATATCCAAGCCTTATTTCATACTAGTAAGCCTAATACTTTATCTCAAAGTGCTTTAGAGACTTTGGCTATTATCGCTTATAAGCAACCAATTACTAGAGTTGAAATTGAAGAGCTTAGGGGTGTTGGTGCTGATATGATGTTAAGAAAACTGCAGGCTCGTAATTTAATTAGGGAAGCTGGGAGAAGTGATGCTCCTGGTAAGCCGATATTATATGAAGTTACTGAAGAGTTCATGGATAGTTTTAAGTTATATACTTTGAATGAGTTACCTGATTTACCTGAATTTAACAGTGATGAAGAAAATGAAAATTTATTTGAATAGGAGGAAATATAGATGAGTTGTAACGGTGATTGTGAAAACTGCAGCAGCGGAAACGATTGTGAAAGCTGTGGTGGTGATTGTAAACATGAAATTAAGAAATTAGAACTATGCGAAGGTTCTAGTGTTGGCAAGATTATTGCAGTATTAAGCGGTAAGGGTGGTGTTGGTAAGTCAATGGTTACATCATTATTGGCTGTTGAACTTGCTAAGGCTGGTAAAAAGGTTGGTGTTTTGGACTCCGATATTACAGGCCCTTCAATTGCCAAGACTTTTGGTTTTGAAGGTGAAATCTATGGTGATGATAAGGGTATCTTCCCTCATGTTTCTAAGTCTGGTATCAAGTCTATTTCTATCAATATGATGTTAGAGAGTGAAGAGACTCCGGTTGTATGGCGTGGCGCTTTACTTACAAGTGTTATTAGTCAATTCTATAGTGAGGTACATTGGGGCGAATTAGATTATTTGTTGATCGATATGCCTCCTGGCACAGGTGATGTTGCTTTAACTGTTTTCCAGCAGCTTCCTGTTGATGAAGTAGTAATGGTTACAACACCTAGTAAGCTAGTTTCTATGGTTGTTGCCAAGGCTATTAATATGACTGAGATGGTAAAGGCTCCAATTGTTGGTCTTGTTGATAATATGGCTTATGTAAAGTGTGATAACTGTGGTCATGCGATTAATATTTATAAAGAAGATGATACTGAAAACATCGCCAAGAAATACGGTTTAAATGTTGTATCTAAGCTTCCAATTGATCCTGTATTAGCTAATTTGGTTGATGATGGTAGAATCGAAGAATATGATGGTAATTATTTAGAAGAACTTACAAAGAGGATTATTAATGACTAAGAATAATAAATTAGCTTTAGGCTCTAATATCTTGCTTATTGTGTTAGCTGGACTAGGTTTATATTTTTCTATTGTAGATAAGAATGCTTTCTTATACTACAGCGATAATGCAGGTATGTTTGCGCTTAGTTCAAGTATTATATATGTAATTATTGTCCTAGCAAAAAAAGAACCAAATTTTCTTTGTTTGGCATTAAGATATGTAAGTACTGCCTGTTTGGTATTAACACTAGTTGGAACTTTCTATGTAGCTACTACAACAGGTGAGAATTATTTAGATAGTTTTATTAAGGGTTCCCATTTGTTTAATAACTTATTGTGTCCAATTGTATCCTTTGTTTCTTTCACAATGTTTGAAGGTGATAGAAGATTAAATAAGAAGAAGACAATCTGGTATGCTTTGATTCCTACAGTGATTTATGGAATTATCATGTTAGTATGTAATGTATCTAATACATTTACTGGTCCATATTCATTTATGATGATTAATGATAATCCTGTTTATGTAACTGTGATTGTATTTATAGTAACAATAATCTTAAATTATGTAATAGGTCGTTTCTTGTTATTATCTAATCAGAAACATGCACCTAGAAGAAAGAAGGCTCAATAGTGGAATATAGAAGATTTGAAAATACTATCGTTTTAAGAATGGATAGAGGTGAAGAGATTCTTGAGACTTTAAAGGAAGTGGCTTTAAAGGAAAATATCAAGTTGGCTAGTGTTAGTGCACTTGGGGCTTGTGATCATTTTGTAGCTGGTGTTTATAATGTGGCTGAACAAAAGTATTACAAGAATGAATTTGATGGTGCCTTTGAGATTACAAGTCTTGTAGGTAATATCAATACTATGAATGGTGAATACTATTCTCATTTACATATTACTTGTGCAGATGATAAGGCAGCATGCTTCGGTGGTCACTTAAATGAGGCTAGAATCAGTGCTACTTGTGAGATGTTTATTAATATCATCGATGGTAGTGTTGATCGCTATAAGGATGAAGTAACTGGTTTAAATCTATTTAAATTCTAAGAAATCGTTTCGTTTGAAACGATTTTCTTTTATCATATATTTATGAAGAAAATCTTACTGGTAGAGGATGATAAGTATATAGCTGAAGAAATATTTAATAGAACTAAGATGTGGGATATGGATTGCTTAGTAGTTGAAGATTTTAAGGATGTACTAAGTACTTTTAATGAATATGATCCTTCAATTGTCTTGTTAGATATTTCTTTACCTTTTTATGATGGCTATTATTGGTGTAGGGAAATTAGAAAAATATCTAAGGTACCTATTATCTTTATCTCTTCTAAAAACGATGATATGAATATGATTATGGCAATGAATATTGGTGCTGATGATTTTGTTGCCAAGCCTTTTTCTTTTGATTTGTTGATTGCGAAAATTGAAGCGCTTCTTAGAAGGACTTATGATTTTAATATAGGAACTAGCATTAGCTACAAGGATTATGTCTTGAACTTGGGTGATAGTAGCTTATCTTATAAGGATAAAAGAATTATTCTTACAAGTAATGAACAAAAGATTCTTAAATGTTTATTTGAACACAAGGGGAATGTGGTGTCTCGTGAAAAGCTTATGAATGTTTTGTGGGATACCGATTGTTATATCGATGATAATACTTTAACTGTTAATATTAATCGTTTAAGAAAGAAATGTTTTGAATTGTCTAACGAAGATTTTATTAAGACAAGAGTAAAACAGGGATATATTGTTGAATGAGGTACTTAAAAGATAATCATAAAGTATATTTATTATTACTAGTGGTGATACTAGTTTTTGATAGTTTGTTGATCTTATGCAATATTGATGTTTCACTTATTATTTATCCTAACGTGATTGTCTTGTTTATAGTTATTATTTATGCAATTTATGATTATTGTAAGTATAAAAATAAACATGAACTGTTGATAAAAGGTTTTTATGATGATGTTGATTGTATATTTGATGAAGATTATAAAAGGTTGATTAACGAATTAGAAGCTAAAATAAGAGAACTAGAAACTAATAATCATAAAATTAAGAAAGAGATGTCTGATTACTATTCTTTGTGGGTTCATCAAATAAAGACGCCTATTTCAGCTATGCAACTGACACTTGAAAATGAAGATAGCCAATTATCTAGAAAATTGATGTTAGAGTTACTCCATATTGAACAATATGTAGATATGGTATTAACTTATCAAAAGCTTAGTGATGGTAGTGATTATGTCTTTGAAGAAATCGATATGGATGTAATGATTAAAGAGGCTATTCGTTATTTGCGTTTAGAATTTATTGAAAGAAAGATTTCGTTAAAGTATGAACCAATTAATAGAACCATCATTACTGATAAGAAATGGTTTGAATTCATCCTTAAACAACTTATCAGTAATGCCCTAAAATACACCCGTAAGGGTAGTATTGAAATTTATCTTGAAGATAATTATTTATGTATAAAAGATGATGGGATCGGGATTAAGGAAAGCGATTTAAGAAGAATTTTTGAAAAGGGTTATACTGGCTCTAATGGCCATGATAATAAGAATTCTAGCGGTATTGGCTTATATTTATGTACCAATATCGTTTCTAATTTAGGCTTGAAATTGAGCGCTACTTCTAGTGTAGGCATTGGTAGTATTTTTAAGATTGATTTAAGGCAAGATGAGAAGGTGAAGGATTGATGTTACAAAAATGTAAGTTTTTTGTAAGCTAGATAAATGGAAGCTGTTTTTGGTTTTATCTAGAATCAAGATGGAGGTAAAAATTATGAATTTATTAGAAGTTAAAAATCTAAAGAAAGTTTATACTTCACTTGGTATGAATAAAACGGAAGCTTTGAAGGATGTAAACTTTTCGGTTGAAAAAGGTGAATTTATCGCTATTATGGGTGAGTCAGGAAGTGGCAAGACTACTTTATTAAATATCTTGGCTTCTCTTGATAATGCTAGCTCTGGTGAGGTTTATCTTGAGGGTAAATTAATCAACAATATTAAGGATAAAGATTTAGCAAGTTTTAGAAGAGATAATCTTGGTTTTGTGTTTCAAGAGTTTAATCTTCTTGATACTTTTAATTTGAAAGATAATATTCTATTGCCTTTGGTATTGGCAAACAATAACTATAAGGATATGAATGCTAAGTTAAATCCCTTGGCAAGAAAATTAGGTATCTTTGAATTGCTTAATAAGTATCCTTATGAGGTGTCTGGTGGTCAGAAACAAAGGGCGGCAGTGTGTAGGGCTTTAATCAATGATCCAAAGTTGGTTTTGGCTGATGAACCTACTGGTGCTTTGGATTCTAAGTCTACTGATGAGCTATTGAAGGCTTTTGTGGATATTAATAAGATGGGACAGACTATTTTGATGGTTACTCATTCTATTAAGGCGGCAAGTATTGCAAGTAGAGTCTTGTTTATTAAAGATGGTAAGATTTTCCATGAAATATATAAGGGTAGTGATACAAATAGCGAATTCTATGAAAAGATTTCAAATACATTGACTTTATTAGTATTAAAGGAAAAAGAAAATGAGAATCTATAATGTATTAGCGATAGAGGGCATTAAGAAGAATAAACAATTATATCTTCCTTATATCATCAGTTCTGTTTGTATCATTGCGATAACTTATATTGTTTCATATATGTGTTGCTCTAAGACAGTTATAGATTCCTTTGGTGGTTATGTAATTTCATCATTTATGTCCTTTGGCTTTATGATTATGGCGCTATTTTCCTTGTTGTTTATTTTCTATACCCATTCTTTCTTGTTTAAAAGAAGAAAGAAGGAATTCGGCTTATATAATGTCTTGGGATTGGCTAAGAAAGATATTTGTAAGATTGTGTTTCTGGATAATTTATATGTCGATATTATTAGCATTTTATTAGGTCTTGGTGTTGGCGTTTTATTTTCAAAGTTTGCAGAATTGGCTTTCTTTAAGATCGTTGCGAAACCATATTCGATAGCCTTCAGTTTACCAATACCATCTTTATTTATGACTTTAATGTGTTTCTTGGGCATTTACTTTTTAATTCTTGTTTCATCTATTATCAGTGTTTATAAAAATGATACCATTGCGTTCTTGAAGGCTGATAGTAGTGGCGAAAAGGCACCTAGAGCGAATTTCTTATTAGCTTTAGTTGGTTTGATTATATTAGCCTTTGCCTATTATTTAGCTATTAGTATTGATGATCCTGTTCAAGCCCTATTAACGTTTTTCTTTGCGGTTATTTTGGTTATTGTGGCAACATATTTGTTGTTTATTGCCGGGTCTGTCACTTTATGTAAAATCCTTGCGCATAATAAGAAATATTATTATAAGTTAAATCATTTTATCAGTGTTTCTTCTATGTCATTTAGAATGAAAAGAAACGGTTCTGGTTTAGCTTCTATTTGTATACTATCGACAATGGTGCTTGTAATGTTGTCTTCTACTTCATCATTATATTTTGGCGCAAAAAACTCTAATAAAAAGTTGTTTCCTTATGAGTATTCTATTAATTATAATTACGATAGTTATGATGAATTAATAAATGCTGATGAGACTATAACATCTTTTGTAGAGTCGAAGGATTTTAAGATTAAAGAAAAAATTGAATATCATAACATTAATTTTTACTTACCACTTGAAGGTAATAAAGTAATTGAAGATAGTAAAACTTTAGATTATGCCAACATGACTTTTATCGATATTGATGAATACAACAAAATATATGGTACTGACTATGTATTAAAAGATGATGAATGTTTGTTGTATGAATATATTGGTGAATATAAACATGATAGTATTGTTGTTGGTGATAATACTTATAAGGTAATCGATAGGGCGAATAAAATGGTTACAGACTATGTTTCTGCCGTTTCTGCAACTAATAATTATTTCTTTGTGGTTAATAACTTAGAATCTATTTCTAATTCCTTGGAAGGTGCATGTAAGAATACCTATATTGTTCAATTTGATGTTTATAATGATTCTTTATCTTTATATGACTTTATTAATGAAGAATATACAAGTGATACTCCTTACTCTTTTCAATCGTCATTGAATAATTTATCAGATTTCTATGATCTATATGGCTCATTGTTCTATTTAGGAATAAGTTTGAGTGTTGCCTTTGTGATTGCGACAGTATGTATAGTGTATTATAAGCAGGTAGTAGAAGGTTATGAGGATCAAAAACGTTTTGCGATTATGAAGAAGCTTGGTCTTGATGATAGACAAATTAGAAAAAGCATCAACTCACAGCTATTAACGATATTTTTCTTGCCACTTGTTGGTGCTTTAATTCATTTAATGTTTGCTCATCCAATGATTGAAAAACTATTGAGCTTATTCTTGATAAGTGATATTAGATTGTTCTTTATCACAAGTATTATTTGTTATTTATCTTTCTCAATTGTATACTTTGTGATTTATAAGTTAACTTCAAATGTTTATTATAAAATCGTTAGTTAAATGATCTAACCCAGTTTAATAAAGAGTCACGATAGATGTTTTCTCTAACACTTCTAAGCATTTGATCATTAATAGGGCCATTCTTAGCCATTTTAGCTAAGATGGCATCCTGTAGTTCACTTATATCCATTTGATCATATAGTTTATTAGTTTCTGTAAAGTCTTTATTTAAAGGTGTTTCTTCTTTGACTTCTTCTTTAATTTCGATATGAGGAAGCTTTAAAGAGACGCCTTTTTTATATAGTACTTCGCCTCCTACTAAAAGACTTACCTTAATCTTTCCATTTTCAGGTACATATTCTTCATCATTAAATAGTCCACGATATGTTTCATTAGTATCGAAATAGAAATCATGTGGCGTATTGTTGTTGATAAGACATACAAAGATTTCTTCATTATCTAAAGTACGTGAATAAGAATAATATTCATTTCTTAACTCTATTTGTTTATATTCACCATATGAAAGGATTGTATTATCTTTTCTAAAGTGATTTAGTTTCGCGATTATTTGAGTATATGGGTTATTTGTTAGTGAATCCTTATAATCTTCAATATTTAACTTAGGTCTAATTTCATCATCAGATCCACCACGATACTTATGTCCTTCAATGCCAAAATCACTACCATAATAGATAGAAGGAATACCTGGAAGGGTATATAACATAATGTGAACAGGTAAGAAGTTTCTCTTATCATTTAATTTTGTGACAATTCTTTCAATATCATGATTGTCTACAAAGTTATATAGATGTGGGTATTTTGATAATCTATTAACTGTATGAGCAATCTCAAAAAAGTTATGGTCGTTACAACCTGAATATAAGGCTTTTTCTAGGTTAAAGTTAGTTACAGAATGTAACATATCGTCAGCTAAGAAAGGTCCATATTCTTCAAACATTACTTCTCCCATTAAATAGAAGTCTTCTTTTAGATTATTTGTATAACTTCTAAGCATTCTTAAGAAGTCTTTATCTAAGACATTAGCTGCATCTAGTCTTAGTCCATCAATATCGAATTCATCTACCCAATATTTAACCACTTCAAATAGATAGTTATAGACATCGGGGTTTTTAACATTTAACTTAACAAGTAGGTCATATCCTGCCCAGTTTTGGTAGTAGAAGCCATCGTTATAAGAATTGTTACCATTAAAATCAATGTTGTACCAATAACGATACTTAGAATTTTCTCTATTTTCTAAGATATCTTTAAACGCAAAAAAGTCTCTTCCTGTATGGTTGAATACTGCATCTAAGATAACTTTAATATCGTTTTTGTGACAATATGCTACAAAATCTTTTAAATCATCATTGTCGCCAAGTCTATTGTCTACTTGTTTATAATCAGTTGTCTCATAACCATGTCCAACTGATTTAAATAAAGGACCAATATATAAAGCTGTAAAGCCTAAATTTTTAATATGGTCAATCCAAGGTAGTAGGGTCTTTAGTCTGTGTGTAGTTTCACTATAATCATTTATCTTAGGAGCCCCAGTTAATCCTAAAGGATAAATGTGATAAAAAGTTGCATTATTATACCAATTCATTTATTTTTCCTCGCCTAACTATTATATGATTGATTAAAATTTAAAAAAAGCATATTATTGTTATGTAATCGTCAAAAGTAGTAAATGTATTTCTTAGATAGAGAGTTGTTGGAAGGTGTGAAACAATTAAGAATAAGTTGAACTTGTTTGGCAAAAAGGATTAATCGTAGCTCGCGTTAAGAGTTTAAGTTACAAACAAAGGTGGTACCGCGCATTTGCGCCCTTGGTTCACCTTTTTTATTTTGGAGGGAGATTTACAATGTCAGTATTTGATTTCAAAACAATTGATAAGAAGTGGCAAAAGTTCTGGGACGATAATAAGACTTTTGAAACAGATGTTTACGATTTTACTAAGCCTAAGTACTATGTTTTGGATATGTTTCCATATCCAAGTGGTGTAGGTTTACATGCAGGACACCCAGAAGGGTATACCGCAACCGATATTATCGCAAGATATAAGAGAATGAAGGGCTTTAATGTACTTCATCCAATGGGTTTTGACTCTTTTGGTTTACCTGCTGAACAATATGCGATTTCTACTGGTAATCACCCAGCTGGTTTTACTAATAGAAATATCGATCATTTTATTGATCAATTAAAGGGCCTAGGTTTTTCATACGACTGGACTAAGAAGACTTCTACTAGTGATCCTGAGTTCTATAAGTGGACTCAATGGATTTTTATTCAATTATTTAAGAAAGGCTATGCAAGATGTGTTGAAATGCCAGTCAACTGGTGTGAAGAACTTGGTACAGTTTTGGCTAATGATGAGGTAATTGATGGCAAGTCTGAAAGAGGTGGTTATCCTGTTGTTAGAAAGAATATGAAACAATGGATTATGGATATTCCAGCTTTTGCGGAACAATTATTGGATAATCTAGATAGTCTTGATTGGCCAGAGTCAACTAAGGAGATGCAAAGAAACTGGATTGGTAAGTCTATTGGTGCTGAGGTTAAGTTTAAGGTAGCTGATACAAATGAAGATTTCACTGTCTTTACTACAAGATGTGATACTTTGTTTGGTGCAACATACTGTGTATTGTCTCCCGAGCATCCTTTGGTTGCAAAGATTACTACTGCTGATAAGAAGGATGAAGTAGCTAAGTATCAAAAGGAGTGTGCTTCTAAGTCTGAGATGGAAAGAACTGAATTAAATAAGGATAAGACTGGTGTGTTTACTGGTGCTTATGCGATTAATCCAGTTAATGATAAAAAGATTCCTATTTGGATTTCAGACTATGTTTTAATGACATATGGTACTGGTGCTATTATGGCGGTTCCTGCTCATGATGAAAGAGATTATGCGTTTGCGAAGAAATTTGGTATTGATATTATTCAAGTAATTGATGGTGGTGATATCACAAATGAGGCTTATGCAGGTGATGGTCTTCATATTAATTCAGGTTTCCTTGATGGTTTAAATAAACAGGATGCGATTGATAAGATGATTTCTTTCTTAGAGGAAAAGGGCATTGGCAAGAAGAAAGTAAATTATCGTATTAGAGAATGGATTTTCGCAAGACAAAGATATTGGGGTGAACCAATTCCAGTAATTCACTATGAAGATGGTACTATTGGTGTTCTTGATGATAAGGATTTACCTTTGATTCTACCTGAACTTGAGGATTATGGTCCAAGTAAGACTGGTGCACCACTTGATAAGGCAACTGATTGGGTGAATGTTACATATCATGGTAAGAAGGGTAAAAGAGAAACTTCAACAATGCCAGGTTCGGCTGGTTCTTCTTGGTATTTCATTCGTTATATTGATCCACATAATGATAAGGAATTATGCGATAAGAAGTTGATGGAACATTGGCTTCCAGTAGACTTATATATTGGTGGTCCTGAGCATGCGGTTGGTCACTTATTGTATTCAAGAATGTGGAATAACTTCTTGCATAATGAGGGCATTGTACCGGTAGCAGAACCATTCAAAAAGTTAGTTCACCAAGGTTATATCCTAGGTTCTAATGGTATTAAGATGGGTAAGCGTTTCCCTGAATATGTTGTTAATCCAAGTGATGTAGTAGAACAATATGGTGCTGATACACTAAGATTATATGAAATGTTTATGGGACCTCTAGAGGCTGATAAACCATGGTCTACTCAAGGTTTGGAGGGTGCTCATAGATGGCTTGAAAGAGTATATCGTCTTGTTACTAACAACGACATGATTGTAGAAGAAAATGATGGCTCTTTAGATTATGTTTATAACTTTACAGTTAAGAAGGTATCTGAGGATATCGAAAAGTTAGCTTTAAATACAGCTATTTCACAAATGATGATTTTTATAAATGAATGTTATAAGGCTGGTAAGGTATATAAGGAATATTTAGTTAATTTTGTCCAATTATTGTCACCTTGGGCTCCACATTTGTGTAATGAAATGTATGAAATCTTAACAGGTAAAAATGATTTAGCTTATAAACAATGGCCAACTTGTGATGAGTCTAAGTTAGTTCAAGCTGAAAAAGAAATTGTTGTTCAAGTCAATGGCAAGGTAAGAGCTAAGTTTAATATCGCAGCTGATGCGGATGATGAAACAATCTACGTCGAAGCTTTAAAACAAGAAAATGTCATTAAATTCATTGATGGTAAAGAGATTAAGAAACACTTTGTCATCAAGAATAAGATGGTTAATATTGTTATCTAAATTGAGGGAGTTTAACTCCTTCTTTTTTTGTTATCAAAGGTAAAGAGGAGGGATTATCTATGTGGTTAATTTTTGGTGTGTTGAGTGTTATAAGTGCTTTTGTTGGTTTTGTGATGATTTTTAGAAAAAGTGAAAAGTATTATTTTGCCAATAGTATTTCATTAGCACTAGTGTCTTTAGCAATGTTATATGAATATCTTCTTGTATGTAATTGGGTAAATAAGGTTGATTATAGTGCCTTAGAGGATGTGGTTCCATATACTTATCAAAATGCTATTGTATATGTATGGTTTATGGTAATTGCGAATGTGGTGATGTTGATATTGCCTGCCTTAATTAAAAAGTTTAAGAAATAAAAGGAATGCTGATTGGCATTCCTTTTATTAAGCATTAATAACTTTTAAGTATATTGCTTCTAAATCTTCTTTAGTGCAAGTTTTAAGTGTGTTAGCAGGAGAACCTGAATCAATGGCGTCTTTAGCCATCTTAGGAATGTTGTTGATGAAATCTTCTTTATTAACGCCAAATTCTTGTAGGGTACTTACTTTACAAATAGAAACTAGATTATTGATAGCTTCTAGCATCTTTTCAGCTGCCACTTTGTCATCATCATCTTGTAGGGCAACTACTGTTTCCTTAGCTAAGTCACCAAATTCTTTATAAGCACCATCTAGGGCGAATGAGAAGCATTCTTTGATTAACATCGCATTGCTTAGACCATGAGGAACATGGTATAGGGCGCCAATTGGACGAGACATACCATGGATGATGGTAACTGATGCATTGTTGAAGGCAATACCTGCTTCAAGTGCTGCAAGTGACATTTCTTCACGTGCTTTGATATCACTACCATTTTCATAACATACAGGTAAGTATTTTAGAATTCTTTTTACTGCAGATACTGAAAATGATTTTGATAAAGCTTGTGCTTTTCTAGATGTATAAGATTCAACCGCATGACATAAAGCATCTAGACCTGTTGCGGCTGTAACACTTTTTGGAGCACTTAAAGTGAATTGAGGATCAATAATAGCAAGTGATGGAATTAATACCTTACCACTTAGTAACATCTTAATATTTTCTTTGGTGTTGTTGATGATTGTGAATTGAGTAGCTTCAGAACCAGTTCCAGCAGTTGTTGGAATAGCTACTAGTGTTGGCGTTTCATCTGTAATTGCGACGCCCATATATTCATCAATATCCTTGTTTCCAGCCACCATAGTGCCAATAGCTTTCATGGTATCGATAGGAGAACCGCCACCAATGGCAATCATGAAATCACAGTTGCTTTCTTTGTATTTGTTTACACCCTCTCTTACCATGATATCAGTTGGTTCACCAGTAATGCCATCAAATACTTCATGTTCAACATTTTGTTTATCTAAAGCAGCTTCAACCTTAGCAACATTGCCAAGTTTTACCATCATAGGGTCAGTAACGATTAGTGCTTTTTTGCCTAATTTTAAATCAGCACTTTCTAGTGCATTCTCGCCACTAATAATATGTTTTGGTACATAAAAATCTCTTGCCATAATAATCTCCTAGATTCTAGCGATCATTTCGCCATATTCTTCTTTTGTTTGTTTAATAAATTCTTTAACTTCTTCAGTTGTTGGTAAGTCATCTGAGCAGTTATTACTTCTAACCATCATACTTGCTTCAGCACTACCAAATTCAAGGCATTCTAACATTGGCCATTCATTATAAATTCCATATAAGAAGCCAGAGGCATATCCATCGCCACCGCCAAAGCCTTTTCTTGATTTAACAGGGAATGGTTTAATTGAATAGCTTTCACCATTATTTAAGTAAGCTGTTGAACCTTGCATACCATGTTTAATTACGACAACCTTGGCATTTTGTCCTTGCCAGTAAGCTGCTGATTGTTTATCGTCCATGTCTTCTTTAATTAATTTTTCAGTTAGATCGAATTCTTCACGTGAACCCATGATGATGTCTGCTTCCTTGGCTACCATTGAATAGTAGATAGAAATTTCATCAAAGTTCTTCCAGTTATATGCTCTATAGTCAATGTCAAAGATAATAGGTGTATTTACTTTCTTAGCTAACATTATAGCCTTTAGGACTGCTTCTCTACTTGGGCTTTCTGCTAAGGCAGTACCTGAGATTAATAAGGCTTTACCACTCTTGATATAGTCTTCATCAATATCGTCAACACTCAATTGTAAATCAGCAATCTTATTACGGTACATTAGGATGTTACTTTCTTTGCTAGATAGCATTTCGGTGAATGTTAAACCAAGCTTTTCACCATTAGTACATCTTGTAACATGGCTTGTATCAATACCGTGTTCATTAAAATAATCAGTTACGAAATCACCAAATTGGTCATCAGATACTTTGGCAATAAAACCGGCCTTTAAACCATGTTTAGTAATACCACAGGCAATATTGGCTGGTGAGCCTCCAACATATTTTTCAAAATAGTGTACATTTTTTAATGGCTTAAAATCTTCAGTAACTGCAGGATTGAAGTCAATTGCAATGCGACCCATAAGGATTAAATCAAGGGGTCTTTTTTGGTCAAAATCTAAATATTTCATCTTTTGTCTCCTTAAATCATTTATATGATAACGCAAATTGATAATATTATTAACAACTTTTGAGTAAATTTTGATAAAATTTAAATATGAAGTACGATCGCTTATTAGAAATTGAGAATTTTATTAAAGAAAAAAAGTCGCTTACGATAGAAGAACTATTAGAGACTTTTGACATTTCTATCCAAACTTTAAGAAGGGATTTGAAAGAATTGGAAGATAAGGGTAGTGTCAAAAAGGTCTATGGTGGTGTTATCTATAACGATGAAAATGGGGTTATTGATATTGCCTATCGTGAAGTTAATTTATTACAGGCAAAAAAAGAAGTTGGTGAATTGGCCTCTAGTTTAATTAATGATAATGATGTTATTTTTATTGATTCGGGAACAACCGCATGTCAAATTATTCCTTATATCAAAGATAAAAAGAATCTTACTATTATTACCCATTCCTTATTAGCTTTAAAAGAATTAGAAAATAGAAATGATATTAAAGTTATTTTGATGGGTGGTGAATATCGTAATGATATAAAAAGTTTTGTCTTTGATGTCTCAAAATTAAATTATAATTTTAATATTTCTTTTATTTCGACTGTAGGCTTTGATGATAAAGCTGGTCTTACAAATAACGATTACTATGAAGGGCAAGTAAAAAGTGAAATCATTAAGCATAGTAAAAAAATATGCGTAGTATTAGATCATACAAAGTTCGATAAGATTATGTTTAATAGTTTCGCTTCATTAAGTGACATAGACATTGTAGTAAGTGATGAAAAGGTTTCAAAAAAATACGAAGATTTATTTAGAGAATATAAAATTTTGTATATTTGTGATTAAATAATATAGTGAGGATTTTTATATGGAAACAATTATTTATGGATTATGCGCAGCCGTTGTCTTAATGTGGCTTGCCAATGCGATAAGGTTTTATCAAAATCAGTATAAACATAAGTTTTATAAGCATATTTATTCTAATTTTTTTGAGTACTATTATAAGTTCTCGGTAAAACACGATGCATCTGTTAGTTCTTATATTAAAAATAGAATCGGTGCTAATCGTATTGTTTTTAATTCTTATTTAAATGAAAAGTATGTGCCTGTTCATGAACTGGTAACTATTATTACAACTAAGGGCGTGCTTGTATGTTACATTATTAACTCAATTGGGGAAGTGTCTGGTAAAGATAGTGATAAACATTTGATTGTTAAGCATGATAACAAACGTTTTAAAATTAAAGGTCCTAAAGAAGCAGTTGATAAACATATTAAGGCCATTACTGATAAATGTGGTGAATTGCCTTTTGAAGTGTGTTATTTCTTTAAGAAGGGTGTTGATTTTAGTGGTTTTAAGACCGATGCTAAAAGAGCCTACTATCAAGATGCGATTAAGGTGTTGGAGGAAATGGATAATCATTTAAGTGATGAACAAGTAGAAATTTATTATAAGAATTTAACAAGTCATTTGGTTAAGGGGGAAAAGAATGATTAGAAATTTAAAATATATTGCGCTAGTTATTGGTTTTGCGCTAATTTTAGCTACTAAATTAAAATATCAAAAGAGGATTGCGAATAATCCTGATAAGTCTACGCCCTACAACAAAGAAGAAAAGACGATGTTGTATGCAGGCTATGGTTTTTGTGCATTAGCTATTCTATTTGTAATACTTTGGAATTAGAAAAGGACTCGTTATAAACTGTACCCTTTGTCAAGGACGGTTAAATAAAAAGTGGTCTTGAGGAGTA